>ENA-ORXT01000261-ORXT01000261.1-marine-metagenome-genome-assembly--contig:-NODE-261-length-88435-cov-30.358021_pt1 | contig 88435 bp, 83 predicted proteins | sample MGYA00237868_ERZ511482 | MGnify/ENA metagenome assembly ERZ511482 | reverse complement strand
GTTGCGCTGCGGAGTCGAAGTCACTACAGTCTTAACCCTAAGGGTTATAGTTGTCAAGGGGTTCGTTATCAACGTCGAATTTGAAAGGAGCAAGCTCAAAAAGCAGTGCAGCACCGATAGCAAAGGCCGTCGAACCTGGGGCGCCGACAACTGGAAGCTCATGAAGAGGCGGCTCGCTGTTCTTGACGCAGCACCAGACCTCAGCTCCATGAAAGGTCTGCCCGGACGCTGCCATCAGCTCACGGGTGATCGAGCCGGACAGTACGCATTGTCGTTGTGGGGCTCGTATCGCCTCGTCTTTAGGCCCGACCATGAGCCGATTCCGCGCCTGAAGGACGGCGGCATCAGCGAAACCGAAATCACGAAAATTCTGATAGTGGAAGTGGTTGATTACCATGACAAGTAGTACAGCTGAGAGCTGGGTTCCCGATTGGGCGGTAACCCCAGGAGAAGTCTTACAAGAGATTCTTGACGAGCAAGGAATGTCTCAAGCGGAACTTGCGAGGCGCATGAGTCGCCCGACGAAGACAATCAACGAGATCACTCGAGGAAAGGCAGCGATCACGCCTGATACCGCCATTCAGCTTGAACTTGCTCTTGACATTGATTCGCGAATATTTACCAATCTTGAGCTTCGGTATCGCGAGCATCTTGCGAGCATACGGAGCCTTGAACTGATGGGCGAGAGCGTCGGTTGGGCAACCCGCTTCCCGATCCGCGATCTCAAGAAGAATGGGCTTATCGAAGATGCCAAGGGGCCCGATTTGGTAGCCAGCCTTCTTCGTTTCTTGGGGGTGAGCAGCCCTGAAGGATGGGATCGCCAATGGGCTTCAGTCGCAGCCTCGTTTCGAGCCAGCCCGAGCTTTGCTTCTGCTCCTGAGTCTGTCGCAGCGTGGCTGCGATGGGGTGAGAGGTTGGCAATCCAAAGCGAGCAGGGACCATACGACGAACTGAGCTTTCGTTATGCCCTACGCGAAATCCGCAGCCTCACCAGAAGCGAACCATTCCAGCTAGTCATAGAAGAAGCCCAGGAACTCTGCGCTGAGGCAGGGGTCGCATTCTTCGTCTGCCCCGAGTTCGACGCCACTCGTCTAAGTGGAGCGGCGCACTGGACAAGTGATGGAACCCCGATCATCCAAGTAAGCCTGCGCCACAAGACGGAGGGCAGCTTCTGGTTCAGCCTCTTCCACGAAGCTGGCCATGTTCTCGGCAAACATAGAGGTGTATTCGTTGACTTGGATGATGAAACGGATGATGAGGAAAGCGAAGCAGAACGCGAAGCAGATCAGTTTGCGCAGGACTTTCTTATTCCACCCGATGGCTTCGCAACGTTCGTCGACGTTGCCGATTTCTCAGCCGAAGCCGTTCGTCAGTATTCGAAGGAGATTGGGATCGCGACTGGGATCCTCGTCGGACGATTACAGCACGAGCAACTCGTGTTGTTTTCGCAACTAGCGCATCTTCGGCGAACTCTGACGTGGGCCTAAGTGCTTTTCACTCCAGGTTCTCACCCGCTGGCTTCGCATCACGCCCTGATCGCTCGTGTGGCTTGGCTCTATGCCGTGTCTCACATGTGTCAAACGAACCGAAGCGGACACCCCGGTCGAGACATCATGAGAATCCCATCGCGCGACTTGAAAGGTTGTGGATAGGCCGATCTCGGACCGGCCTGCACCCACCCACATGACCTCGTCTAACTCATAACCCGAAGGTCACAGGTTCAAATCCTGTCCGGGATCTGACAGTCCCGTGCGTACGAGCACGTCGCCACCCACGCTTTGATCGCCGACGATGTAGCAGTTGGTGGTCAAAGCGTGGGTTTGTCTGGCAGAAGTGCGTGGGGTTGATAACTCCGAAGTCGACACCCGTGTCGCCCGCGCTCGCGATCCGCGACGGCGGTCGGCGGAGAACGGGAATTGCTGTGATATCAGCCAATATCGAATCGGTTGTCGTGCTCTCGGCGCCGAGCGAGTAGTACCAGCGCAGCGCCACCTACGGTCAATGACAATCCAACGATCACCGCGAGCCGGAATCGGGCTACGTTTCCGCTCACCATTACCGAAGAAGACCTAACCCGAAGTTCGCTCGGGGGCGACGGCACCTAGGCGGATCGCATGTCTCACATGCATGTGACCCGTGGCGGCCCAGATTCTTGATGCTCGCGAGAGCCTGGCATCAGCTCTCGGAGATTGCGTAGATCACGCCGGTTGCGTGGTCCGAGACCAGTATTCGATCGCCGTCGACTACCAAGTGCTGAGGCGATTCCAGTGCATCGGAAAACACGACCGGCTCATGAGGGCCGTCGGGCGATGCGGTGCGCGGCACGGTGACGATCTCGCCTGGCAACCAGAGGGCAATCACGAACACATCTGGATCCCAGGGTGCAATCACGAACGAGGTTGGGGTTGAGCCCACGCCCAGCAACGCGTGCGACGGGGGAGATGCTGCGCACGACGCGGCCGTGCCGCCGAACTCTGCCACCGGCCGATTGTCGTCGACGCACTGGGGCCAGCCCGCGTCGTCGCCCACATCGATTGCAAGCAACTCATCGCCCGCCCGCTCGCCGTCGAAGTTTCCGTCGGTCATCTCAACGGCCCAGAGTTGACCATCGGGATCGGTCAGGGTGGCGTAGCCATGTTTGAAGCCTTCGGCCACGATCGCCGGATCGCCCGCCCCAGCCTCGGGATTGGCGATGGCAAAGATTGTGCCCGAGCCATCGACTCGGTCAGCGCCGCGTTTTGATCCCGACGTGTTGTACAGGAGCCGACCCTCGGCATCGATGGCCAAGGTGCCTTCGGAGCGGCCGTTGAACGGCAACTCATCGGCAACGGTTTCGCGCTCGGCCCCTGGGGCGATGGCGGCGACCGACAGCCGTCGGCGTTCCATGATCCAGAGCCGGTCGCCAGTCACTGCAATTCCAGTCGGCTTGTCAAGGTTCTCTTGCAACACGGTGCGTATCGAAGCATCGTCGACATCGACCCGCAGGATCCGGCCCGTGGCGTCGTTCTCGCCGCCGTTGAGCTCGGCAACGATCAAGTCACCGTTGGGCGCAAACACCATTTGGGTTGGGCCGCTGAAACCCTCGGCGAAGGTCGTCGCCGAAAACCCAGAAGGCAGTCCCAGATCAATGGTGACGGGCTCAGATCCGCCACAGGCGGCTCCCACGGCCAGCAAGAGAACCAGCATGCATAGTCGGCGCCACATTGGGTAACAAGCTAGTCGTACTCAGCCGACCATGGCCTGCAGGTCAGCGGCGAGTATCGGTTCCGGTGCTAGCGAGTGCTTTGACGCGTGGGTCTTTGGACAAGGGGAGCAGGATTGCCCAGGCCGCGACCGTGAGCACGGCGCAGATCACAATCGCCGTGCGATAACCGCCGGTGCGGTCGATGATCACACCCGCGACCGGTGGCCCGACAAGTCCGCCGACACCTTGGGTCGTATAGAACAGGCCCATAATCGAACCCAGTCCGGCCACGCCCAACTGTTCGGCCAGCACGATCGTGCTCAGCGCAACGAAGCCGCCATAGCCAACCCCGAGCACCACAACAAAGACGAACATGGCGACATAGGAGCCTCGGGCCAGGAACCAGATCACAAAGCTGGCCGCGAGCAATAAGAAGCTGGCCCGGTACAGCCGCATCGATCCAAAACGGCGCACCGCAGAGCCGAAACCGATCCTTGCGAGAACGCTTGCTCCACCCAGGGCCCCGACCAGTACCGCGGCGGCGACTGGTCCCACGCCCCGTTCTTTTGCGTATTGACCGACAAAGACGAACGGCACGAACAGAGCAAGCCCCGAACACAGCGCAGATGCTTGCAGTCGTCGAAAGACCGGCGATGCCCACGCGTCGGCGAATCGTGAGGGCTGTGACCCATTGAATCCGGGTGGACGCTTCACGAGTGCCGCACACACCAAGAGCACGACCGCCCCGACAACGCCCAGCAACCGATAGGTATCCCTCCAACCGTAACGTTCGACAAGCTCAGCCGAGAGTGGCGACATGACGAGGGTTCCTGCACCAATCCCAGCGACTGCAAGCCCGACCGCCGTGGCTCGATGGCGGTCGAACCACCCGCCAACGAGTGCAACCATGGGGATGTAGCCGCACGCTGCTGCAATGCCCATGCCCGCGCCGTAGGTGACGTAGCCGGCCGTCAGCGACTGCACATTGCTGGTCACGAACAGCCCGACAAACATCGAGGCAGCTCCTACCAGCAGCACGGGTTGAGGACCCCAGCGGTCCGCGACCCGCCCTGTGATCAGGCTCAGCCAAAAGAACAGAAACGTTGTGATGCCAAAGATGATCGACGTGGCAGCACGAGTGCTGTCGAACTCGGCCGCCATGTCGGCAAAGAATGCACCAAAGCTGTAGGTGACACCCAACGTCACGAACGACGAGCAAAAGGCTGCCACGACCACGAGCCACGCTCTGCCAGAGTCCACCAGTGCACCGTAGTTTGCGAGCGTGAATCCGCCGTACCGCAGCCACGCACCGATCAGGTCGGGTTCACCGGCCAGCCAGCAGTGCCCAGAAACGACCCCGCGTGCAGGGATGTAGGGAATGGTCCCCAAAACCACCAATTTGTATGGTTTTGGGCAGTTGACCGCTGTAGCTTGTCTTCGTCAACCGGCGGCTGGGAAATCTCGGTCAGTGCCACGAACTGCGCAAGGCGGATCATTATGAAGAAGACCCTGTCAACACTATTTGGAGCACTGCTCGCACTCACGCTGCTTGCAGCAGCCTGCGGGGGTGACGATTCGTCGAGCTCTGCTGACCAAGAGGTCATCGATGCAGTTGCGGATCAGATTCGGGCCGAAGGCGAATTCCCCCCAGACACTGTCGACGCAGACTGTATGGCTGCGGGCATGGTCAACGGCCTAGGTGGCGCCGACGGCATGAAAGAACTTGGCCTGGATGCCGAAGCAATCCGGCAGGGCGCAGATGTAGACAATCTCGAGCTTTCCCAGGATCGAGCTGTGGCGGTAGCTGACAGCGTGATCGATTGCGGTGTTCTCGACATGATGGCGGCCGAAATGAGCGGCGATGGCACCATGTCCGAAGACGACGCCCAGTGCTTGGTCCAGAAGATGGACCAAGATGCGCTGCGCGATGGCTTCGCTTCCGAATTGATGGGCGACGGTGGCGCTGCCCTGAGCGACGCTGCTGAAGAAAAGCTCTTCAGCTCGATGTTCAGTGCCGTTGGCGACTGCGACATCGACCCATCGAGCTTGGGCTTCTAACCCGAAGCAGTTCCCAAGACAATTTCGAACTGCTGGTCGGCCTCAACGGGCCGGCCAGCGGTCGTTTTGGCGACGCGTGATCAACCGGGGCGAACCGTCTCGATCCACTTGTCGGCCACAGCAAGTCGTCGGGTGAGCGCCGAAATAGTGGCTTCGGTGATGCGATCGACTCCGGAATCCCGGTTCAACCGCATGTTGACCTCGGGGTATCCCAGCCCGGTGCGCCCCACAATCTCTCGCACCCGATCTGAGTTCTTGTCTCGAAGGTCTTGCTTGATCTGAGCTCGGGACTTGCTGGGCTCGTCGGGGGTGCCAGCAGGAGAGTCCCACGGGTCGACCACATCGAGCTGTTCACGGCCAGGTAGCGGTGGCGGTGGTGGTAGATCGACCGGAAATCCTTCGAGGTCATCGGGAAGCACGACCATGCGCTCGTCGGGATCGATGCCGCCGTCAGATGGCGAGGTCGAGTCAGTGTCGATGGCGGTCGACGACAGCGCCTCGAACAGCGACATCTGCTCGTCGGCGCCTCGGTCTTGGGCGACCTCGTCGAAGCCCTCGTCGCCCGCTCGTTCCTTGCGCAGCTCGATGCTGTGACGGCGTTGCTCGGCGATGTTGACCGCGTGCGAGCGCAGGCGAAGATCGTCGGGCAGATACATGTAGGCCTTCTGATCTCGGATACCCGTGGTCCACCGGGCGATACGTCCGACGGCCTGACGGAAGAACATTGCGGTGGTCGTGGTGCTCGCAAACACGGCAACTCGGAGTCGGGGAATGTCGACACCTTCGCTGATCATGCGCACCGCAACCACCCACTGATCGTCGCTCTTGGCGAACCCGTCGATGACGTCGCTTGCTCGCGGGTCATCAGACAGCGCAATTCGGGCGGTCACTCCATGGCGTCGCTCGAGCAAGTCGGTAATGGCCCGTGCGTGATCATGGTCGGTTGCAATGATCAGACCACCAGCATTTGGATGGTCGTGGCGAATCTGGGTGAGTCTCGCATGCGCCTGATCGAGCACGGTGCGAATCCACTCGCCATCGGGGCTCAGCGCCGTTCGTAGCCGGGCGCCCCACTCGCTGCTGGCAATCTCATCTTCGAAGGTTGCTTCGATCTGGGTGCCATCGGTGTTGATCCACTCCATATGGCCATCGAATCTCGGGAAGTACACCGGGCGAACCACACCGCCATCTCGCAGCGCCTCGCCATAGCCGTACTCGTAGTCGGGTTGTGCATCGCCGTAGTCACCCCACGAATAGCGCACGAATGGAATTGGACTGTCGTCGGTCCGAAACGGCGTGCCGCTGAGCAACAGTCGGGTCGCTGCACCGTGAAAGGCCCGCTCGATGCCGTCGCCCCAACTGCGGTCACTGGCCGCGTGGTGTACCTCGTCGAGCACAACAATGCCATCGCGGCTGTAGGCGGCCAACTCGGCCGACGACGACGCCGCCTGGGCATAGGTCACCACCACGCCGTGCATGTCTACGGCCGGGTTGCCGTTGCTGGCGGACCAGGCTGGGTCGAGATGGAATCCGAAGCGCAGCGCAGCGTCGGCCCACTGCTTTTTGAGGTGCTGGGTCGGAACAACGACGACAAACGGGCGGGGTTGTCCGGCGCACCACTGTCGAGCTGCGACTAGGGCGAACGACGTCTTGCCAGCACCCGGGCATGCGACGGTCAGAAACGACGACGTCTGGTTGGCAACAAAGGCGCGCAGGGCCTGCTGCTGCCACGAGCGCAAAATGACGCTCTGTTGACGGCCGGGGTGACGGGCGGGCTGACGGGCGGGCTGGGGCATTTCAGGGCGGGGGCGTTTCGTCTCCATCGGAACCGGGCACCTTAGGGCGCTTTGCGCCGCAGGTGGGGTCTTTGTTTAGGCTTTTCAGGTGTCGTCGCCGAGCCGCAAAAGAAGCGCCCAACCAACCAGTGCCGCGGCGCCAGCGAGCACGATCGCGGCGTTGTATCCCGAAGTGTCGATGATCCAGCCAGCCAAAGGTGGACCGCCAAAGGATCCGAACGCGGCTGCGCTGTACCAGGTACCAAGGATGCCGCCGAGACCCTTGAGACCGAACCGGGCGGCAGCGACTGTCGGGCTCAGGCCAATGAATCCTCCGTAACCAGACCCGAAGAGCACGGCGAACGCCACGAGTACCACGTAGACGCTGCCAGCAACCAGCCAAATGAGTTGGCTGAAACCCATCACCAGGAAACAGATGCGAAATACCCGACCCGCCCCGAATCGGTTCGCAAGCCCGCCAATGGCAACTCGACCAAAGATGCTCGCGCCGCCGATCAGGCCTACGAGCAATGCCGCCGAAAAGCTAGTGTTGCCCTGCTGTTCGGCGTAGGGCGTGATGAACACAAACGGCACGAACAGACCGAACGAAGTGAACACCAACGCCAGATACAGCACCCTGAAGTCTTCGATTGCCCACAACTCCCGAAGCGGTCGACGCTTCGGTGCTGGTTCGCTCGCTGGACCAGGAGTGATGAGCAATGCCACACCAACAAGGAGCCCCCCTCCGACCACCGCAAAGATCACGAACGCGGTGCGCCAGGTGGTCGCGTCGATCAATGTCGCCGCCAGGGGAGACGCAACCAGTGTTCCCAAGCCAATGCCAGCGACCGACGCGCCGAGCGCAAGTGCTCGTTGCTGGTCGAACCAGCCGCCGACGACCGCAACCATCGGCACATAGCCGCATGCGATTGCGAGCCCGACAAAGAACCCGTAACAGATGTAGGCCAACCAGATGCTTGGCACGACGGTGGTGAGAAGCAACCCGGTGGCGAGCGAGGCTGCTGCGAGCATTGCCACCGGCTTTGGACCGATTCGATCTGCGAGGGCACCCGTGAACGGGCCCAGCAGAAAGCTCAGACTGATGGTGATGCCGAAAACGATTGCCGTTGCGCCGCTACCTGCATTGAATTCTTCGGTGATCGAAGTGAAGAAAGCGCCAAAGCTGTAGCCGACGCCAAACACCGTGAACATCGACACTGCGGCTGCGGTGGCCATGAGCCATCCCCGCCGCGAATCAAGTTGTGCCGTCTCGGCCGTGACCATTGCTCGACGCTACTGCGCGAAAGCAATCGGGCCTAGCGAGCGCTTGGTTGTCGACCGTGGGCCCAGCAGTGCCCAGCAGTGCCCAGCAGTGCCCAGCAGTGGGAAGCTATTCGCTCACGTCGAACACGACGTAGCCGCGAGCAGCCCCGGCGACGAACAGCCCGTTGTCTGCCTGCGCCAGATACGGATTGACGACGCCGGGAATGTCGATCAGTGTGGTCGGTTCTGCCTCGGGCGCAGTGAGATCCCACAGTCGTACCCGCCCGTCCTCGCCAGTGGAAATCAGTCGATCGCCCGAAAGGCCGACCAGCGAAATCGTGCGAGAACGCTGACCGTTGAACCGAACATGATCCTGGGCCAAGCCCTCGACCGAGTACACGTAGATGCCGTCGGCTCCCGCCGAAGCAATCCGCCCATCGGGTAGTTCGATGACGACATCGACTGGCCCGGTGTGTAGATCAAACACCGGCAGCACGCCCGGATTTTCGAAGTCGATGATGCGCACGGTGTCATCTTGGCCCGCGGAGGCGACCATGCCATTGCTAAGCGCGACGACGTCGTTGACGCCGCCGCCGTGGGCTTCGACCACAGCAATCTGTGCCGTCTCCGGTGTCTCGGCCGCAACGTCGTAGAGGCGGACCGTGCCATCGGCGTGACCGCTGACGACGCCGAGGACGTCGTTCGCCGCCAGCGCAGTTGCTCCCGCAGCTATCGAAAGTTCCGAGGGTGTTCCCGAGGTGTCGCCTGCCTGATTGATCCGAAGCTCACTCGCCGCGTCGAGTGAAACAATGTCGCCGCTTTCGAGCACCGACACACCAACAACCGGGGCGCCGTGTTGGGTCACCAGGACCGGTTCGGAAGTCTCCGAGGTGCTCGCGAGAACCACCTTGCCGTCGACTCCGCCGGTGACGAACTGGTCGTTGTTCCATGCGTGGATCGCTGAAAGATTCCAGTCGTGAGGCGCCAAGACCGATCGTCCGGGATCCACGGTGAGGTCCCAGACTCTGCCGGTGCCGTCGCCGCTGGTCGAGACCAGACGCCCATCGGGCAAGACGTCGAGCCCGCTGATGATGTCACCGTGACCTTCGAGTACCCGGTCTGCCGTTCGAGTATCGAGATTCCACAACATGATGGTGGTGTCATCGCCACCAGAAGCAAGCGCAACGCTGTCGTCGGGCAGGGATAGTTCGAACAAGGACCGCACAGCACCAGTGTGGCCGGGCAACTCGACCGGCGGTGCACTCGCATCGGCGGCGAACAGTTGGATCGCGCCATCGACAGTGGCCGCAGCCAGCCTGCCGTCGCTCAACAGCGTGAGCGCAGTGACGGGGGAGCCGAGGTCGGCAACGGACTCGGGCGGCGTATCTTGGCCGTCGGCAACCCAGATCCTGACGATGCCGTCGACCGCTGCGGTCGCCACGGTGCCATCGGCAAGCGCGACGACTGCGGTGACCTCGACCGCGTGGGGAAGCGAGACCTGTTCGTCGGGGGTCTCGATATCAAACACGGCAACGGCACCATCGACCGAAGCCACAGCCAGGCGGCCGCCGGTCAGTTCGGCAGCAGCCGAGACGGCGACGTCGTGGATTGGCAGCACTGAAGGGTCGGTTTCGCCGGTCAAACTCAAGATGGTGACATTGCCGTCGGTGTCGCCAGCAATCAACCGCTGATCGCGCGTGCGCTCGAGCACCGTGAGGGGCGCAGGCACGTTGAACACGTCGGGGTTGGCCAAGGTCACATCGGCTCCCCAGTCGACGAGCCGGCGGTCGGCGCCCGACGTCAGGACCCGGCCGTCGTTGGAGATGGCGACGCCGGTGATGGCAGCTGTGTGGCCGGTGAGAACGGCACGATTCGATGGGCTGACTGCGTAGGTCGAGGCCACGATTGCTTCGGTGCCTGAGTTCAGAATCGGCGTCGTGTCAGCCCAGAATGCCGGTGGCAGCGACGCAGGGTCAGGCTCGAGTGTCGGCTCAGGGGTTGGGGCCACTGTTTCAGCCGACGGGCCCGGATCATCGGCGCCAGCGGATCCATCGTCAGACTCGGGCAGGGGAGTTGCTTGGGCCTGAGACGTTGCAGTCTCGGTCGTCGAATCGCGCTGGGTGAACCAGTACCAGCCAGCAGCTGCGACGCCGCCAAGAAGCGCAAGGCTGACCAAGGTGGCAGCGATAGCCTTCCACGGACGCTTGGGGCCGTAGAGCCGGCCGTGGTCTTCCTCGTCGACGCGATCGCTCCCGAACAATGCGGGCGCATGAATCGGATCGTTGCCCGATGCGGGGCGAGGCTGACCGGCCGGTTGGCGGTCGGCGGCTGGCGCAAACTGAGGACCCGGGGTGCCTGGCGTTGTCGCGTCGAGCGGAGCCCGGGGCGCGGGTGTCTCCGCAATGGGGGGAGCTGGTTTTGCGGACCAGTCGGCGACGATCTGGATCAGGGTGGCTGCACGTTCGGCTCGCGACGGCTGAAACAATGTGGCGAGTTCGTCGACCAGACCGTCGTCGGGATCGGTGATCAGACGGGTGCTGAGCGGCGAGTCGTCGAGCGTGCTCGCAATCATGCGCACTTCGCTCAGCGTGTCACCGCTCAGTTGTTCGTTATGTTCAGCTGCCCACTGTTCGAGGGCTGCGGGCAGTCGCACGCACTTCTCCACCGGTAATTGTCAACGAAACATCATCGCAGGTGGACGATGCCGTCGGGTGTATAGGGTCCATACGTGGTCCAACATCTGCTGCCCGTAGGCAACGAAGCACCGCGCTGCTCAGAGTTTGCTCGCTCCATCGCTGTTCTTCCACGCGGCACCGGGTTGTTTCTTTCTCGAGCCATCTTGGTGTCCGCACCGCTGCCCTGGCCAAAACCGGCGATGCAGCACTCGTACCTGCGGCCCTCATCCGCGCTCGTCAACGCTTCTGCGGTACCAAGTCGGCTGTTTGCGGCCGAGCCTAACCACGAGTCTCGGAGTGCCGAGGGCGGTCGGATCGACGTCGAAGTGTTCGAGCGTTCCGGAGCCCAATGCGTCTTGACGAGCTGGACCGTCGACGACCCTGCCGCGATCGAAGTTCTCATTGGCGCCGTTGCTCAGACAGAGTTGGGAGCGCTGTCCACCATCAAGATCGACGGAGCTCGTCAGATCGATAGGCCGGACCAGGTCGGCCCGACCTTTCTCATCTGCACTCAGGGTTCACATGACACGTGCTGTGGAACCAGCGGTGTGGCACTGGCCGATCAGCTCGTCGATGAGCGCAGCCATTACACGATTCGACGGGTGAGTCACACCGGGGGCCACCGCTTCTCGCCGACCCTTCTGGCGTTCCCCGAAGGCCGGATGTGGGCCTATGCCGATATGGCGCTGGTCGACCGAATTGCTGCCGGCGCCGAAACCGCCGACGACTTCGTCTATCACTGTCGGGGATGGTGGGGCGCCAAGGTCGGCCCCGCCCAAGTAGCGGAGTGCGCTGTCCGTGCCCAACGTGCGGGCTCACCATTTGTTGAACCGACCATCGAGTCATCAGAGACCGACCCAAGCGATTCGATGACGCGGTTCCGGGTTGGGGTCGGCGCCAAACAGTGGCGGGTCGACGTCACGGTAGGGCGCGATGTCCCGACTGTGACCTGCGAAGCACCCGGGGGTCTGCCAGCCAAGCCGGGTCGCGAGTTTCATTGGGACATCGCGCCGATCTGACGCGCCACCCTGCGATTACATGGTGGCGGATCTGTCCGCGTGCGGTCTCGAGGTGGCAAGGTAGACCCTATGAGCGACTTCTATTACCGCAGCGACGTTGGGCGAGTCGAACGCGAAACACCTGTCGCGGAACCAAGCGCCGTGCCCGAGGCCGAGTTTTTACCGGCCGATAGTGCGGACCCCGACGAAGAACACCGCGGCGCCGTCGCGGCGACGGACCGGGCGGCGCAGTTTCTGCAAGTCGAGTTGAATGCGATCGAAGCTCGCGTCCTAGGTTCGCTCATCGAGAAGTCGTTTCTGACACCCGACGTCTATCCGATGACGACCAATGGTCTGGTCACGGCCTGCAACCAGAAGACGAATCGTGATCCCGTGATGGCCTTGACGCCGGTCGACATCGATGGCGCACTTTTGGCCATGCGTCAGCGCAACCTGGTGCGGCGGGTGCATACCCCCGGGTCGCGTTCGACCAAGCATCGCCAAACGCTCGACGAGGCGCTTTCTCTCAACGATCAGCATCTTGCGCTGTTGTCAGTGCTGCTGCTGCGGGGCCCGCAGACGATTGGCGAGTTGCGGCTGCGCACCGAGCGTCATGACGTGGGGTTCGACGATCTCGAGGCAGTCGAGGCTCTGCTCGAACGCCTCAGCGAGCGAACCACGCCGCTGGTCACGCAGCTTGCGCGCCAGCCCGGTCACAAAGAAGCTCGCTGGCAACACCTCATGGGCGAGCCGGGCTCAGCCGACATCGATCACCCAGGCGATGACCGAGACGATCCGGTGTCACCTGCACCGGCAGAGTCCGCGATCGCCCCAGCGGAACCGCCATTTGGACAAGCGCCGCAGGGGTCGCGACTCGCCGCTCGAGTAGACGAACTCGAAACCGAGGTCGCAACCCTGCGCCGGCAACTCGCAGCGCTCGCCGGCAAACTCGGCGAACCGCTCGAGTAAGGCCTTGCACGTCGTTGTTGTCGCCAACGGAGAACTGCCATCCGGCGGACACGGTGCGGTCCGGTCCTTGCTGCGATCTGCTGACCACGTGATCGCAGCCGACGGTGGCCTGCGCCATTGTCGAACGCTCGACGTCTGGCCCGACCAACTCGTTGGCGATCTCGACTCGGCGCCGCCCGAGATCGTGACGCAAGCAGCCGAGCTGGGCATCGAGGTCCACAAGTGGCCAGCCAACAAAGACGCGACCGACCTTGAGCTGGCTCTCGAGCGCGCAGTGTCTATGGGCGCATCGCAGGTCACCGTAGCCACAGGTTTTGGTGGCCGACTCGATCACGAACTGGCGACTCTCGGGCTCGTGGCGGCTGATCGTTGGGCCGGTATGGCCATGGCGGCCACCGACGGGCGCCGCTCGGTTTGGATTGTGCGAGACAAGGCATCCCTCTCGCTACCGGTGGGTGCGACCCTGTCGCTTGTGCCCTGGGGCGGACCAGCCGCCGGGGTGACAACCACGGGCCTGCAGTGGCCCCTTCATGGCGAGCCACTTGATCTTGGATCTACCCGCGGCGTCAGCAACGTGGCGGCTGCACCAGAGCAGACGGTTTCGCTGCGCGACGGCGTCTTGCTTGCCGTTAGTGATGTCGTCTGACAGTGCGCTTCACGACGGCTGCTGGTCAGTGAGTGGTCGCGTCGGCGACGCGGACCCGTTCTTGGGCGCCGGCAAGACCTGAGACAAGGACTTCGAGCACATCTTCGAGTGTGATGATTCCAATGCCCCGACCGTCGGCGGTCGCAAGCGCGAAGTGTTGGCGATTGGCTTGCAGGAGTTCTAACGCGTCTTCGACCGCCATCTTGTGATCGACCGGAATCAAGCGGCGCTTGCGATGCGATGGCAGCGGCTCGGACCACACCTGATGATCGACGGCCAGCAAGTCCTTGGCGTGTACCCAACCAATGAGCTCGCCGTTCTCACCAGCGAGCGCCAGTCGGCTATGGCCGCTCTCTGCCATGCTGGCTTCGATATCGGCAACCGAGGCGGTGGCCGGGGCCTTGGCGACACTGTCCATGGGCACCACCGCATCCTCGATCGACGCGCCGCCGAGCTCGAGCGTGTTCGACAACAGGGTGAAGTCGTAGCCGTCGAGGATGTGGCCGTCGTGCGCCTCGGCCAGCAGCATCGCAAGTTCGTCGGGTGTCTTGGCTTGGGCTCGTTCGTCGAGCGCTTGCACGCCAATCAGGCGCAGCACTGCGTTGGCCAGACCGTTGAGCAGCCATACCAAGGGCCGGGCGAACCGCAGAAATGCTCCGTGAATGGGTGCCAGCCACATAGCGGTTCGAGGCGCATCGGCAAGAGCGATGTTCTTCGGAACCATCTCTCCGATCAGAATGTGCAAGAAGGTCACGAGGGAAAGCGCAATAATCAAGCCAATCGTATGGCGTGGTCCCTCGGCCAATCCGGACAGCGCCGTGTTCTCGATCAATTTGGCCACCGAAGGCTCTGCTACAAGACCCAGGGCGATCGAGGCCATCGTGATGCCGAGCTGAGCGCCAGCAATTTGAGTATTGAGGTCAGTGATCGCGGCGAGTGCTGTCTTGGCGCGCTTGTTGCCTTCGTTTGCCTTGTCCTCGAGCTGGGCGCGCTGGGTGGCGATCAGGCCGAACTCGATCGCAACAAAGAAGCCGTTGGCGATCAGAAGCAAAAATGCAACGAGTAACGCAACTCCGGTGCTCATGCGTCGTCCTCGTCGGGCGCAGGCTCGAGTTGGGTTGCCCCCAGTTTGGCGATGCGCCAACGGTCCATCTCGATCACGTCGAAGTTCCACTGGTCCCACGTGAACGTGTCGCCAGCCTCGGGGATTCGCTGAAACTGATCCAGCGCAAACCCAGCGATGGTCTCGTAGTCACCGTCGGGGATGACGAGCCCGGTGCCCTCCTCTACCTCGTCGGGGTGCATTCCGCCCGACAACACGAACTGCCCGTCGGGTCGCTGCTGTATAGCTCGCACCGTGGCTCGGTCGTATTCGTCGTCGATCTCGCCCACAATTTCTTCGACGATGTCTTCGATGGTCACGATTCCGGCGACACCACCGTGTTCGTCGAGCACAAACGCCAGATGGTGATCGTCGCTGTACATCTCGTCGAGCAACGAGTCGAGTTCGCGCGACTCGGGGACGACGAAGGCCTCGGCCATTCGTTCGAGAACACTGATGTTTGCCCGCTGGTTGGGCGCGACCCCGAGTGCAGACTTGACGTGAGCTACGCCGAGCACGTCGTCGGTGTCAGACCCGATCACCGGAAAGCGAGAGTGGCCCGTTTCGCTTGCGAGTCGGCACAGGTCAGCAAGCGTGTCCTCGCGGCCGATCATGGACAGGTCGACCCTCGGCACCAAAATGTCGCCCGCTGACTTGTCGGCGAATCGAATGGTGCGGGTCAGACGAGTGACGTCCTCGGGGTCAAGCGTGCCCTGTTCGCCCGAAGCGCGGATCACGTATTCGATCTCGCCGATCGAGGCAACTCCATGCAGCTCTTCGCTTGGCTCCATGCCCATCTTGGCAACGATCCAGTCGGCCATGTTGTTGACGACCTTCACCGCCGGGCGCACGATGAAACCCCAGATCGCAATGCCGCGAGCCAGGAACTTCAAGACTCGGATTGGTTCGGCAATCGCGACCGTCTTAGGCACGACCTCGCCGAGCACCACCTGCAGAATGTTTGCGAGCGCGAACGAGATCACGACGGTGAGCCACCCCGCAGTGTCTTCGCCGACGATCGGATCAATCAGTGGGCTTAAGAGCTTGCGGCCCACGGGCGCGGCCAAAAACCCGAAGATCAGCGAAGAAATGGTTATGCCGACCTGGGCAGCGGACAGGTGAAATGACATCTCACGCAACAACCGTTGCACGGTCGGCCATGGCTTTTCGTGTTGCGCGGCTCGCAGCGAGACCTGCGCGCGGTCTACTGCCACCAGTGCGAACTCGTCGGCAACGAAGAAGGCGTTGGCTGCGATGAGAATGATCACAGCAGCGATGGAAAGTGCGGTACCCAAGAGAACGAGAGCCTAACGGAGCGAAATCAGCGTAGTCACAACGCGCCTCCATCCCTGCAGGGCCTCGGACTAGTCTGGGTCGATGCGCAAGCGGCTGGTGTTGGCTCTGGTGGCCGTGAGCCTCCTGTTTGTCACGTCGGTCGACGCCCAAACCGACCTTGACCGCGCCCGAGACAAGGTCACGACCGCAACCGAGGCACTCGAGGAGTACTTGGCGGATCTCGAGGCGACTCAAGTCCGAGGCGACCAGCTTGCTGGGCAGTACTGGCAAGTGCAAAGTGGTGTCGCCAAACTCGACCTCGAGATCGCCGCAGCCGAACACGTCGTCTCCGGCCTGGCTGAACAACGTGCTGGCTTGCAGGTCAAGGTAAAGGCAATCGCACTGGAGCGTTATGTGAGCCGCAGCGAGGATCTGGGCTTGCCGGACCACGCCAGCGAGGCTGATCGAGCCGCGGTCGAAACCCTCGCCCGATTAGTTGTCGGTAGCGATCTGAGCGCGATCGACCAACTGGCGTTGGTCGACGCCGAGCAGCAACAAGCGATCGGCAAGCTCGAAGCTCAGCGGTCCGAACAAGCCGAGGTGCTTGCCGAGGTGGTAGCCACCCAACAGCAGTTGACCGACGAGCTTGCCCGGCTCGAGGGGCTGCGGGTCGCCTTGAGCGGAGAGTTGGTGGTGTTGGAGAACTCGCTCGCCGAACTTCAATTGGTCGAAGAGCAGCGCCAGGCCGAAGCAGCAGAGCAACAACGGCTCGCCCAGGCCCGGGTGCGCGCCGAAGCTGCAGCTGCTGCTGCCGCCAGACAGGTAGCAGCGCCGGAGCCCGCCCCGCAACCCGTTGCCCCGACTGTGACGGCTACGCCGGTGCCGAATCCACAGCCGGTGGAGCCGTTTCCGACTGTGACGGCTACGCCGGTGCCGAATCCCCAGCCGGTCGAGCCGTTTCCGACTGTGACGGCTACGCCGGTGCCGAATCCACAGCCGGTCGAGCCGTTTCCGACTGCGGCAGCTACGCCGGTGCCGAATCCCCAGCCCAGCACACCAGTAGTGCCAACCAATGGCGGCATCGTCTGCCCCCTCGCAGGTGCATTCACCCATACCGACGATTTCAACTCGCCCCGAGCAGTTGGCGGCATTCACCGCGCAAACGACCTCATATCGGCTCAAGGCACTCCGGTACTCGCCGCAGCCACCGGTAGCATCGAGCACCGCGACAGCTCGGTCGGCGGCATGTCAGCTCATCTCAAAGGCGACAACGGCGACTACTACTTCTACACCCACCTCTCAGGGTACGAGAACGTCGGAGCAGGCCGCGTCTCGGCGGGAACCGTGATCGGGTACGTAGGAATGACAGGCAACGCTCCGATCCCGCACCTGCACTTCGAGATCCATCGCGGCGGTTACGGCAACTACGCCAATCCGTACGGACCAGTACGCACTGCCTGCTTTGGCTGACAATCGCATCGGCCAGAAGTGGGATCGACGGCATCGGCTCGCTCGACGGGATAGGCGACCCTGCTTTGGCTGACAAGCGCATCGGCCAGAAATGGGGGTATGGCTAAAAGCCAGTGGCGTGGAAGCCACCGTCGACGTGCACGATCTCGCCGCTGGTACTGGTGAAGAAGTCGCTGAGCATCGCAACAGTCGTTCGGGCGACCGGCTCGGTATTGTTCTGGTCCCACCCGAGCGGTGCGCGATCGCCCCACGCATCTTCGAGGTCACCGAACCCAGGAATCGACTTGGCGGCGATCGATCGGATCGGGCCAGCAGAGACCAGGTTGACCCGGATTCCCTGAGGTCCGAGGTTCTTCGCCAGATAGCGCGATGTCGACTCGAACGCAGCCTTTGCGACACCCATCCAGTTGTACGCCGGCCAGGCCACGGTTGCGTCGAAGTCCATGCCAACAATCGAGCCACCATCGGGCATGAGCGGCACACACACCTCGGCCAGCGTCTTCAAGCTGTAGGCCGAGATTTGCATGGCAATCGAGACGTCTTCCCACGGCGCGTCCATGAAATCGCCACCAAGGCAGGACTCGGGGGCGAAACCAATCGCATGCACGGCGCCATCGATCGTGCCGTAGTCGTCGGCCAGTGTCTTGGTCAGATTGGTCACATGCTGCGGGTCGGTCACGTCGAGTTCGAAGATCGGCGGCTCGACTGCGAGCTTGCGCGCTGTTCGTTTGGTGAGGCTGAGCCCTCGACCCGCACCAGTCAGAATGACTTCGGCGCCCTCTTCTTGGGCGGTTTTGGCCACACCGAACGCAATCGACGCGTCGGTGAGAACGCCGGTGACAAGAATTCGTTTTCCATCAAGAATGCCCATAGTGGCACCCACGCTACTCTTGCCACCGTGCCAAAGACTGAACTCCCGTCGATGATGCTCTACGACACAAAGGCTCGGGCCGTTGTGCCGTTCGAGCCGGGTGAGATCGTGACGATGTATACATGTGGCATCACGCCGTACGACTCGTCACACCTCGGGCACGCGACTGCGTACCTGACGTACGACGTCTTGCAGCTTCGGTTGCGCGACCGTGGCCATGAAACGAGATGTGTGCGTAACTACACCGATGTCGACGACGACATCTTGCGCAAAGCCCGCGAACTCGGCGTGCACTATCTCGATCTCGCTGCGAGCCAGATTGCGGTGTTCGACAAGGACATGAGTGCGTTGGGACTAATTGAGCCCTACAGCGCGCCTCGGGCCACATCCGCAATTGCCGACATTCGGCGGCTCATCGGGCAGGTACTCGACAACGGCCACGCTTACCAAGCCGGCGGGGCCGTCTACTTCAGCGTGAGTAGCTTCGACGGCTTTGGTTCGGTCAGTGGCTATGACCGCGACACGATGCTCGAGCTCGCAGCAGAGCACGGTGGCAATCCCGGCGATCCGAACAAGCGTGATCCGCTCGACTTCGTCCTGTGGCAGCCGTCGGCACCAGATGAACCAGCATGGGATTCGTTGTGGGGGCCGGGTCGCCCCGGGTGGCACATCGAGTGCTCGGCACTAGCCACGCGTGAGCTCGAGAGTCCCACGATCGATCTGCACGGCGGCGGTAGCGATCTCGTCTTCCCGCATCACGAGTGTGAGTCAGCCCAAAGCGAGGCTGCGTCTGGAGCGCCCTTTGTGAAACACTGGATGCATCAGGCAATGGTCCGCATGGACGGTGAGAAGATGAGTAAGTCGCTCGGCAACCTCGTCTTCGTGCACGATCTGATCGACGAAGGCTACGAAGCAGGCGCGATTCGACTCGCAGCTCTCAAACACCACTACCGCGATGAATGGTCTTGGACGAGCGACCTGATGCCCGAGGCAGCTGCCCGGCTCGAGCACTGGAAGGCGGGCGGGTCAGGCGACGCTGGTTTGGCCCAGGTCCGCGCCGCGCTCGACAACGATCTCGACACGCCAGCGGCGGTAGCCGCAATCGACGTGGCGCTCGACGGCGGTGGCGTCTCCCAGGCCGCAGCGCTTCTTGGCGTGCACATCTAGGCCAGGTCGGCCATGCTCACGGGGTGGCGACTCAGGGGGTGGCGAGTTGAGAGAATCCGCCGTCGGACTGAAGGAATTGGCCGTTGAGCCAGCCACCGTCGTCGGACAGCAAGAACCTGACCAGAGCCGCAGCGTCGCGAGGCTCTGACAGCCGACCAATTGGAGTGGATGCGGTCAGCCTGCCATGTAGGTCCGGTGGCATCCAGCCCGTGTCGGTTGGACCAGGATTGATGGCGTTGACGGTAATGCCACGAGGTGAGAGTTCCCCAGCCAGCGAGAGGGTCATCCAATGGACCGCGCCTTTGGAAGTGGCGTAGGCAACCGATCCGGTCAGCGGCGGTCCGCTCAAGAAGCTGACAATCCGACCGGGTCCGGCTTGGGGTTCGTAGCGTTGCGCGAACTCTCGGCACAACAGGTACGTGCCGCGCACATTGATCGCCAGGTGCCGGTCGAGTGCATCGCCGTCGATGGCATCGATACCGCCGCCGGGGTCATGAGTATGCACGTTCACCAGCGCTCGAATAGGGCCGACCGCATCTACCGCGGCGTCAAAGACCTGGCGAGGCGTATCGCTGTCTCCGAGGTCAACCTCGATCCCGCGAGCGCCGGTAGTTGTCAGCAACTCGTCTACCTCGCCCTCGGCAGCACCCCATGTCATCGACGCGTCATAGGGAGTCCACCACGTCGTGAATACTCGCCAGCCGGCCGTTGACAGGTTGCGCACGACCTCTGCCGCAATCCCGACTCGCCTGCTGGCCCCGGTCACGATCACTGCACCCTGCTCCGTCATCTCCAGCTTCCTTTGGTGATCGGCGTCGACCGACCCATCGAAGGCTGGCCGATCTGCTGGCCCGAAGCGATAGGTCGCACCGGCAACGTTAATCGTTCTCCGTCGATAGCACTCTCGGCTGAGAGTCAATACCTATTGCCCATGTACGTTGCTCGGGATAGGCTGATGGCATGGACAGAGAAACGGATCACTTCATCCGTGCGTTAGATGAGCTGCAGCTGGCAGTTCAAGACAACGAGAAAAGGAATCGCGCCATGCTTGTGCGTATCGAGTTCGTTCGCGCCGAACTCGAAGCCGGCGAGCGGTTGGCCGACGTGGTTGGCGTTCAGTCAGGCGAAGGACTCGTCGAATTGATTGCCGCCAACGTAGAAGCGCTCCACACCACCGGCGCAATGTTTCGAGTGGTGCATGCTCGGCTGTTGCGCGCCGAGGGCCTCACGATCGCAGCGATTGCAGAGCGGTATGGACTGACCCGCCAGCGAGTGTCTGCATTGTTGAAACAGGAGAGCGGATTCCGCCTGGACTCGCCCGAGTCGGTCGATTGAGCACGCGGCCGGGGACCGCAGGCAACGCAAAAGCTGGCACCCTGGGGGAGCGTGACCGGTAGAGTCGACGGCTATGTCAAGCATTGTTGTTCAGCTACCTGACGGATCCGAGCGAGAGCTTCCCGCAGGTGCCACTGCTGCTGACCTGGCTGCCGACATCGGCCCGGGTCTTGCCAAGGCGGCGCTTATCGCAACCGTCGACGGCCACGAGCGCGATCTGAACACCGAACTGACCACCGGCGCCGCGGTGGCGCTGATCACCGACTCATCGCCCGAAGGGCTCGAAACGTTACGTCACTCGACTTCGCACGTGCTCGCCCAAGCCGTGCTCGAGATGTGGCCCGGTGCCACGTTCGCCATTGGCCCGCCCATCGAAAACGGTTTCTACTACGACTTCGAGTTGCCCGACAGCAAGACGTTTACCGACGAAGATCTGGAGCGCATCGAGGCAAAGATGCGCGCCATCATCGCGGCTGACCAGCCATTCGTCCGGGGCGAAGTAAGCGCAGCCGAAGCCATCGAGCTCTTCGCCGATCACAAGTACAAGCGCGAGACCATCGAACGAGTCACCGGCCAACAAGCTGATGCTGCAGGGGTCGATCCAGACATGGCCGAGCAAGTTTCCGCCGATGGCACCGTCAGCTTCTACCGCAACAGCGACGCCTTCGTGGACTTGTGTCTTGGGCCACATGTGCCCAGCACCGGGCGGCTTGGGCACTTCAAGCTCATGTCGGTTGCCGGCGCGTATTGGCGTGGCCGCGAGAACGAGCCGATGCTGCAACGCATCTACGGCACGGCGTGGTCAACCAAGAAAGAACTAAGACAGCATCTGCACCGACTCGAAGAAGCCGCAAAGCGCGACCATCGCAAGCTTGCCGCCGAACTCGACCTGGTCTCATGGCCGAGCGAGCTCGGCCCCGGCCTTGCTGTCTGGCATCCCAAGGGCGCAATGGTCCGTAAGATCATGGAGGACTACAGCCGCGATCGTCACGAGAGCGGCGGCTACCACTTTGCCTACACCCCGCACATCGCAAAGTCCGTGCTGTGGGAAACCAGCGGTCACCTCGATTTCTACGCCGACGGCATGTACCCGCCGATGGAGATGGACGGAGCGACCTACTACCCCAAGCCGATGAACTGCCCGTTCCACGTGATGATCTACAAATCAGATCAGCGCAGCTATCGCGATCTTCCCATGCGCATCTTCGAGCTGGGCACGGTCTATCGCTACGAGCTCAGCGGGGCCGTGCACGGGCTGATGCGCAGCCGGGGCTTCACCCAAGACGACAGCCACATCTTCGTCACCCAAGAAGAGATGCAGGTCGAGCTTGCGTCGCTGCTTGAGTTCGTGCTGTCGGTGCTGCGAGCATTTGGCTTCACCGACTTCCAGGCCAAGCTGTCGACCAAGCCGATCGAGAAGGCTGTCGGCAGCGACGAGATCTGGGACAAGGCGACCGAAGGTCTGCGGGCAGCGCTCGATGCATCGGGTCTTGACTACATCGTCGACGAGGGCGGCGGCGCGTTCTATGGCCCCAAGATCGATGTCGACGTCAAAGACGCCATCGGGCGGGCATGGCAGTTGTCGACCATTCAGGCTGACTTCAATCTGCCCGAACGATTCGACCTCGAATATGTTGCCAGCGATGGCGAACGCAAACGTCCCGTCATGATCCACCGTGCGCTCATGGGTTCGGTCGAACGCTTCTTCGGTGTTTTACTCGAGCACTACGCAGGCGCGTTTCCGGTGTGGCTTGCACCCACTCAGGTTCAGGTGCTGCCGGTTGCCGAAGCCCACGACGCCTTTGGACAGGAGCTCACCTCACGCATCGAAAAAGCCGGTTTTCGTGCCGAACTCGTCGCGGCGACCGACCCGCTCGGCAAGCGAGTACGGGCCGGAAAGTCGGCCAAGGTTCCCTATGTGCTCGTGGTCGGCGACGACGACGTCGCCAATGGCACCGTGGGCGTCAATGCGCGTGGCCAAGAGGTCGAGCGAGACGTGAGCATCGATGACTTCATCACTCGCCTCGCAACCGACGTCGAAGTGCACGGCTAGCGAACGCGGTTCTGGTGCTCGAACGGCTGTGGGCTGGGTGGCGCAGTTCCTTTGTCGCGGGAAAGACTGCGGCGAGCAACATCCCCGCCGACGCCGAAGGCACGCTCTTTGAGCGCATCCTGGCATCGGCCGACGACGAAGCGGCAGGCATCATCCACCGAGGCACGTTGGTGTCGGTGGTGCTCAACGCCTACCCCTATGGCAGCGGCCACATGCTGGTCGTGCCCAACCGTGGTGTAGCCAAGCTCGGCGAACTCAGCGCCGACGAGTCCCGCGAGCTGTGGGACACCGTGCAACATGGCGTCGGCGTCGCCGAGGCCGTGTACGCGCCGCCCGGTATCAACGTGGGCTTGAACCAGGGAAGAGCCGGCGGCGCCAGCGTGCCTGACCATTTGCACGTGCATGTGCTTCCTCGCTGGGACGCCGACACCAACTTCATGACGTCGATCGCCGAGACCCGAGTGCTCCCCGAACCCCTCGAAGATTCAATCCGCAAATTGCGCGCCAACTGGTCATAGCGTGGGACAGTGAGCGAAGCGAGCGAGGTACCCGCAGACCCCGGCGACGATGGCGCGGTTCGCGATGAGCTGCCCGAGGATCTGAATGCCAGCGAGTACGTAGGGCCCTACGTCTTCCCGAACAACAATCGGCGCCGCATCCCAGGGGTGCTCTACATCGTGATCGGTGCGATCTTTGTCGTCCTGTACCTGTTGGTCGACGATTCGCCACTCGTCAACGCGGGCTGGGCTTGGGGCGGCGGTGCACTGATCGCCGTTGGTCTTTACAACCTGATCGCCGGCTGGAACCTCAAGGTCGACGAGAACGACGCCTTGGTCGAAGCGACGCGAGCAGTTGGTTTCCCCGTCGGTCACGCGTCTGCGCAACTGGGCTGGCGGGGTTGGCTCAGTCGTCCGACATGGCGCATCCTGTTGTATTCCAATGAACAGCAGCCCGAGAAACGCGGTCTGGTGCTGATCGACGGCAACGATGGTGCAGTGCTAGACACCATCGTCGAGAAGAACCCCGAGGACTGGAGTCATTATGTTTGACGGCAATTGGCGCCAAACCGTCGAAAAGGGCGTCGACCCGATCGGCGAGGGGCTCAAGAAGATGGGCGTGAGCGCCGACGTGTTGACGTGCGTCGGCATCTTGATGTCGGTAGCAACCGCCTTCATCATCGGCAACGGCTACCTGCGCTGGGGATTTGTCGCCATGCTGGCCACCGGCATCCCTGACCTGCTCGACGGCGCCGTCGCCAAGGCGTCCGGTTCCGCCTCGAAGCGCGGCGCGTTCTTTGACTCATCAATTGATCGGTTCAGCGATGCCTTCGTGTTCGGGGGTCTGAGCTGGTACTACGCAGCGAACTTCCCCGGCACACTTTCGGTGCTGCCGGTAGCGATCATGTCGGCTGCGCTCATCACCTCGTACCTGCGGGCCAAAGGCGAACTGCTGGGCTACGACGCCAAGGGCGGCATTATGGAACGCGCCGAGCGATTCATTCTGCTGTCTGCCGGACTGGCCTTTCCCGACATCTTGGAACCGGTCTTGTGGATCATGTTGGTGCTGACATGTGTGACCGTGGTGCAACGATTCTTCAAAGTGTGGAAGCAAGCAACGGTCGAGATGCACGCTGATCGCGCCAAAGCTGCTGCCTCAACCAAATAGTCTCGTGACGTTCGACCCCACGCTCGGGGCCTACAAAGTGATCGCCGGCGCCGCCCGATTGTTACCCCACAGCGTAATGACCGGCTTGTCCCGGGTTGCGACCGCCAGCATCGCCCCGCTGTCGCCCGAACGCAAGCTCATCGTCGAGCGCAACCTCGCACGGAGCACCGGGCGCCAACTCTGCAAGGACGAACTCGCCGACGGGGTCGCTGCAGTCTTCCGGGCCTATGCCCGGTACTACACCGACACTGCGCGATTGCCAGGTCTGTCGGCCGAAGCGGTCGACGAGGGGTTCAGCTACGAAGGCTTCCGCCACATCCAGGATGGCCATGCCAAGGGCAAAGGCACCATCTTGGTTCTGCCGCACGTTGGCGGCTGGGAGTGGGCTGGTAGCTGGCTGAACAAGGTGCCCGGCTACGAAGTCACCGCGGTCGTCGAGCCACTCGAAAATCGAGAGGTCCGCGAATGGATGCACGGGTGGCGCGAGTCGGTCGGCATGCAGATTCTTCCACTCGGCAAGGGGCTTGGATCGGAGCTGCTGAAGCGCCTCAAGGCAAACCATGTTGTGTGCCTCATGAGTGATCGCAACCTGGGCGATGGGGGAGTCGACGTCGAGTTCTTCGGCGAGACCACGCAGCTTCCCGGTGGCGCCGCAACCCTTGCCCTGCGCACCGGCGCCACGATCGTGCCGGTCGCCGTCTACCACCGCGGTCTGCAAAACCATGCGATCTGCGAGCCACCCATTGCGGTCGAGCGCCACGCCAGGATGCGCGACGACATCAACCGCATCACTCAGAACATCGCCGATGTGCTCGAAATGCAGATCAAACGCCAACCGACACAATGGATCGTTCTTCAGCCGAATTGGCCATCGGATCACCTCGCTCTCAAAGCCGCTGCGCTCAAGCCGGCCAAAAACGCTTCGGCGTAGTCGACAACCAGGCGAGGCGACGTGGGCGAAGGACCGAACAAGCACTATCGGGTCGGCATGATCTGCCCGTACAGCTTGTCAGTGCCGGGCGGGGTACAGGAGCAAGTCCTTGGATTGGCGCGAGTGCTGCGCAACCAAGGCGTCGATGTACGAGTTCTTGCGCCATGTGATGGCCCGCCGCCCGACACCGGCATCACCAGCCTGGGCGCCAGTCTTCCAACCGCCGCCAACGGGTCGATCGCGCCGATAGCACCCGATCTGCCTGCACAAGTGCGGCTGATCAAGGCGTTATGGAACGAGGAGTTCGACGTCCTTCATCTTCACGAACCGCTGGCCCCAGGCGTAGGAATCACATCGGTGCTCATGCAGGCCGCGCCAATGATCGGCACCTTTCATGCTGCTGGTCGTAGCTCGGCGTATCGGTACGTGAATCGCGGATGCAGAGCTCTGCGGCAACGACTAGATATCGCCTGTGCGGTGTCAGCCGAGGCCGAGGAACTCGCTCAGAAGTGGCTCGGCGGTAGCTACGAACGCGTCTTCAACGGCATTGACGTGCGACGGTACGCGTCTGCTGAACCAACGCCCAGCGTCGGGCAGTCGGTTATGTTCCTCGGCCGTCACGAAGAGCGCAAGGGGCTACGAGTCCTGCTCGACGCAGCAGAGCAGCTGCCGCCTGATGTGCGCATCTGGGTCGGCAGCGATGGCGACGAAACCGCCGCGCTCAAGCGAGATTTTGCCAGCAATCACCGGATCGACTGGCTCGGCCGGCTGACCGATGCCGAAAAAATTGCCCGCATGAAGGCAACCTCGGTCTTTTGCGCTCCATCGCTTGGTGGCGAGTCTTTCGGGTTGGTGCTTCTCGAAGCAATGGCGGCCGGCACGCCCATCGTGGCCAGCGACATCAGCGGGTATTCCTTGGTAGCTCGGGGAGGTTCTGATGCGCTGCTCGTGTCGCCCGGCGACGCAAACGAACTTGCTCGCGGACTCATGACTGCTCTTGCAGGCGGCGCGGCAGTCCAGAACCGCGTGCAGCGCGGTTGGGAACGCGCCAGTGAGTTCTCGATGCACGCTCTCGCCGACATGTACATCGCGATGTACGAGCGCCTCGTCGCCTGACGAGAACCTCCGCGAGCGGACTGCTACCTGTGGGCTTGCTCAGTGGTTGTGTTGGCTCAGTGGTCGTGTTAGCTCAGTGGTTGTGTTTGCTAAGTGGTTGTGTTGGCTCAGTGGTTGTGTTGGCTCAGTGGCCGTGCTTGGTCAGGTGAGCGACGGTGGCTTCGTAACCCCGATCTGCCACGGCGCTGATCGTGCTGAAGTCGAGCAATTTGACTCCCTTGAGGTTGAGCGAGATGTACAGATCTATCTGGTCTTGCTCGATTGCTTGGTTGCGGGCGCGGGCCGAACTCAGCAGCATCGAAGCCATCACGGTGTTGGCAATTGCCGGATACGAGAAACGCCGTGGCGAGAATTGATTGCGGAGCGCCTGGCCACCGGTAACCCCGGCGCCGTAGTCCAACCGCGACCCGGGCCCGTCAGGAGGCGCAACATCGATGGCCACAATGGTCTGCACCGCAGGGTCACGAACCAAGGGACCAACGGGCAGGTTCTCCATGACCCCGCCGTCGACCAACAGTTGGCCGTCGATACAAACCGGCGGGAACACGCCCGGCAACGAAACGCTGGCCCGCAGCGCGTCAGCGACGCGGCCCGACCGATGCTCGACCAGGGTTGCCGTGGTCAGGTTCGTCGAAAGGCAACTGAACGGCACGGCTAGTTCTTCGATGAGGATCGGCCCGCAGGTGTGTTCGATCGCCGCGGTAAGTCCGTTGCCGCTCGTCAGCGACACCACCGGCAATGTGTAGTCGATGATGTTGGCATGGCTGAACCCCTCGACAAGATACTCGGTCAGCGCTTCGGGGTCTTCGACATAGGCCAACGAGCCGGCGATGACCGAACCCATCGACGTGCCCGTCAACACGTCGATGTCGATGCCAGCTTCGGCGAGGGCTCGCACTGCGCCAATCTGTGCGAACGCTCTGCCGCCCCCGCCGCTCATGGCGATACCGGTGGCGGTCCCGCTTGCGAGCCGAGCGAGCCTGGACACCGCCGCTTGTGAGCCCCTTCGCATCTGCAGAATTCGGTCGGGGCGAGCAATGGTAACTGCGGGTCGGCAAACGGTCGGCCGACGAATCGAGGACGCATTGGCCTGCACGAGCCAGAGCTCGCGGTCGACCACACCATCGACCACAGCTGTGAATTCGCGTAGCATGTCGAGTTCGCGTTCGTCGGGAAACGGCGACGTCACGACGAGCACTCGGTCCGCCGAACGCAAGGCTCGTCGAGTCCACGTCGTCAGCGTCGGGTCGGTCTCGAGCACGACCCAGCGATGGGCCACGTCAGCTTCGTTGAGAAACTCGTCGAGCCGAGCCTGCTCTGCGGTACCACTGTCAGCGTCGACGACACCGCGCCGGTTGAAGAATCGAGACACCTGCTCACGATCGAGATAGAGCATCGGCCCGTGGCGCTCGATCTCTGCTGCGACCTTCGTCACCAAGTCGGGCTCGGCGCCACTCGCAAGAACAGCAATGGCGATCATGCCAGCGTGCGGCGTTTCGGCAACCGGGCGCATGACCCGAGTCAGGATTTTTCGAAAGACCTGCAACATCAGCTTCGGATGTCTTGCCGTCAGCGCCTCGAACGACTCTTCGGTCAACTTGGCCAGCGTCGTGTCACGCGTGGCAATCGCTGTTGCGGAGCGAGGAGCCTGTTCGATGATGCCGAGTTCGCCGACGATATCGCCGCGCCCGACCGCTACGTCGAGCGTTGTTGCGTCGCCGTGCGCGGCAGTGAGACGCAGCCGACCGGTAACAACGATGTATGCCGCGTCGGCTGCGTCGCCCTGGCGGAAGAGAGACTGGCCAGCCTCAAGACGAGTCCACTCGAGCATCGCATTCACATCGTCGACGACGTCGGTGTGCCCAGGACCGATCAGCTCGTTGAGCACCCGCGCCACCCGGGTGTGGTCGATCCTGTCTCGGGCCTGCTCGGCGATTCGGCGGGCTTCGGCTGGTTGGTCCGCCAGATAGTCCGCATAGTCGTTGGCGCTCAGCTCCCGCAATGTCACATCGCCGTTCGATCCGGCGCGCACGGTTGCGGTCCGACGCCCGCCGATCACTGCGGTGATCTCGCCGACAACGTCGCCCGGGCCGATCGTGCCCACGACGAGCTCGCCGGCTTCGGAACGGTGCACGATGTCGAGCTGGCCTTCGGCGATGAAATAGACCGAGTCACTGGCATCGCCGGCCTCGAAGAGCGTCTCGCTGGCTCGGAGATGACGAGGTGTTCCTCGCGTGTGCACTGCGTCCCCCCGGCTGGTAGTAGTGGCTGATGTTACAGAGAGCGCCTAGGCGATGGCGACTTCGTCACTATGGTCACAGATCTCTGCAGCGAAACCAGTATCCTGCGACCAATGTTCGAGAACCCCCCTATCGGGCTGATGCTGTTGCCGCTCCCGCTCGTCTTCGGTTCTGCCGTCGGCCTGGTTGTTGGTTTCGCCACTGGTTCCTGGTTATGGGGCATCGTGGCCATGGTCGTGGCCGGGTTGGCGATCGTTGCGGCCGCATTCATCTCGGCCGAATCTATGGCGCTCCGGTTGCTCAAGGCTCGCCCTCTGGCGGCTGGCGGCTCGCTCGCATTGCGTAACCAGCTCGAAGAGCTGTGCGCCCGAACCGGGCTGGCGGAACCCGATCTGTACACCGTGGGCGCTGGCGCTCCAGCAATTGCCTCGGTCGGACGTGTGAACAACGCGTTGATCGTCACCGACGGACTGGTCGATGACCTGACCGTCGTCGAACTCGAAGCCGCAGTTGCGCGCGAACTTGCTCGCTCCAAGTCTGGTTCCACCACTGTCGACACCTTGGCTGTGCCCTTCCTCACGGTGCCGTTCGGCAAGCTCGGCGGCCTTGCAGACAAAGCGCTTCGTTTTTTCCGAGGCGGCGACCACGACGCTCGTACCGATCTCGACGGCATCGCCATCACTCGCTATCCACCAGGCATGACCGCAGCGCTGTCGAAAATGACTGCGGTTCCAAGCTCAGCCTCGCCCGCGGTTGCTCACCTATGGGCAGTAGCAAAGCCGTCGGCGCCAACCAAGCCAGGCCACTACGGCATCGACGAGCGGCTCGCGCTGCTCCAAGAACTCTAGGTCAGAAATCTCTGCGTCAAATCGCTTCCGGCTTGGCAAGGTTCGGTCATAGACTCGCCCCATGAGTCAAAACCGTGAGACAGGCACCTACGAGGTCAAGCGAGGCCTCGCCGAGATGCTCAAGGGCGGCGTCATCATGGACGTCGTCAACGCCGAGCAAGCAAAGATTGCCGAAGACGCTGGCGCCACTGCAGTGATGGCTCTCGAACGAGTCCCTGCCGACATCCGCGTCGACGGCGGCGTGGCCCGCATGAGTGATCCCGAGATGATTATCGGCATTCAAGAGACCGTGACCATCCCCGTCATGGCCAAAGCCCGAATCGGTCACTTTGTCGAGGCCCAGATCCTGCAAGCGCTCGACGTCGACTACATCGACGAGTCCGAAGTGCTCACCCCAGCCGACGAAGCTCACCACATCGACAAGTTTGCATTTACCACCCCGTTCGTGTGTGGCGCAACCAATTTGGGCGAAGCGCTCCGGCGTATCTCCGAAGGCGCATGCATGATTCGCTCCAAAGGCGAGGCTGGCACCGGCGACGTTGTCCAAGCAGTCCGTCACCTGCGCTCGATCTTGGGCGACATGAAGCGCATTCAAAACGCCAACGACAACGCCGAACTCTTCGACTGGGCCAAAAAGCTGCAAGCTCCACTGCCGCTCGTGCAAGAAGTCGCCGAGACCGGCAAGCTGCCGGTTCCCATGTTCTGTGCAGGCGGCTTGGCAACACCTGCCGATGCGGCACTTGCGATGCAACTCGGCGCCGAGGCCGTCTTTGTTGGTTCCGGCATCTTCAAGAGCGCCGATCCGGCGCCGCGTGCACGCGCCATCGTCGAAGCCACCGCCAACTTCACCGACGCTGCGCTGCTGGCCAAGGTTTCCAAAGGCCTCGGCGCACCGATGACCGGCATCGGTATGGATGACCTCGAGGTCAAGTACGAAGACCGCGGCTGGTAAGCCAACGCGTCGATGACCAACCGAGTCGGTGTCCTTGCGTTGCAGGGCGCGTTTGCATTGCACGTCGAAGCCTGCACCGAAATCGGTGTCGAGGCGATCGAGGTGCGCACCCCGGCCCAGCTCGACACTGTTGACCGACTGATCATTCCAGGCGGCGAGTCAACAACGATGTCGATGATGCTCGATCTCAACCACATTCGGGAACCAATAGCGGCGCGTGTGGCCGACGCCATGCCGGTGTTCGGCACGTGCGCAGGCATGATCTTGTTGGCAACCAGTGTGAGCGACGGTCGACCCGATCAGAAGAGTTTCTCGGCGATTGATATTGGCGTGAAACGAAACGGCTATGGCCGCCAGAACCAATCGTTCTCCGACGAGATCGTCATCGACAAGCTCGGTCGACCAGGCGAGACCACGGCAGGGTTTCACGCCGTGTTCATCCGTGCGCCGCTCGTCGAGCGTGTCGGCGACGGGGTCCAAGTGCTTGCCACACATGGCCCCAACCCGGTCTTGTGCCAGCAGAATTCTGTGCTCGTTTCCGCCTTTCATCCCGAACTGTCACCAGATCGCCGTTTGCACCGCTATTTTTGTGATCTGTAGTTCGAAAGGCAGACGACTATGTCGGGTCATTCCAAATGGGCAACGATCAAGCACAAGAAGGGTGCGGCCGATGCGAAGCGCGCCAAGGTCTTTGCCAAGCTGATCAAACAGGTCGAAGTTGCTGCTCGTGAAGGTGGCGGGGACCTCGATGCAAACGCCAGCCTGCGCACGATGTACCAGAAGGCCCGCGACTCGTCGGTGCCACTCGACACGATCGAGCGTGCGGTCAAACGTGGCACGGGCGAACTCGAGGGCGTCAACTACGAACCGATCGCATACGAGGGATACGCCCCCGCCGGGGTCGCCCTTTACATCGACGTGCTGACCGATAACCGCAACCGCAGCGGATCCGAAGTCCGCAGCATGTTGTCGAAGAACGGCGGTTCGCTGGCCGAACCCGGTGCGGTGTCGTGGCAGTTTGACCGCAAAGGGGTCGTGCTGCTCCCCAAGGGTGACCACGACGAAGATGAACTCATGATGATTGCCCTCGAGGCCGGCGCCGAGGACCTCGCCGACGTCGGCGAAGCATGGCAGCTGACCAGCGAGCCAACCGACCTCAACGGACTCCGAGATGCACTCGTCGAAGCCAAGATCGAATTCACGTCGGCCGATCTCGTCATGGTGCCCCAGCAAACCATCGAGCTCGACGAGAGCGATGCAAAGTCAGTGCTTCGCCTGATCGAAGTACTCGAAGACAACGACGACGTGCAAGACGTCTACGCCAACTTCGACATCTCCGACGAAGTCATGGAAGCCCTCTCATCTGACGACGAGTAGTCTGGTTACTCGTCTTGGGGGAGATCATCGAGGAGTTCGTCTAGGTCGAGATCTTCGAGGTCTAGGTCGAGATCTTCGAGGCCTTCGATGTCGCCGAACGTGTCGAAGATGTTTGAAGGTTCGATGTCTTCGTCGCCTTTTGCTTCGCGGAACCAGCGATCCCAGAGGGCGCCGATCGCTTGGCCGTCGTCGCCCGATGCGGCGATCAGATGCGAGCGGAGCTCGTCGGTGGAAACCAAGGCAAACGAGTTCTCGTCGACGAAGGATCGCAGCGCATCGACGAGTTCTTGCCAGCCGATCAGGTCTGCGGCCGCCAGGTAAAAGCCAGGAGCTTTGCCGTAGACCACTGCGCCGTACTGCAGCGAAGAGTCGAACCGGTCAGACGCCTGCTCGGCGATGGTGTCGGCAATGCCGATCGACCGAGCTTGGGCAAACTGTTCTGTTGTCTGGGCTTCGCAAATCTCCAGCCAGTTGTCCGGGTGGATGGCCTGCATGGCCAAGCACGCCGAGAGTTGCGCAAGGGGCTCGTCGACTGACGGGCTGGCAATGGAGTCGTTGCCGACGGTGGCATGCCACCACTCGTGACCGAGCTCGTGAGCGATGGTCCATTCAAGAGTGGTGCTCAGTGCCGGGCCGCCAATCGACTCCAGGAGTTCAACCATCTGGTCTTCGTGACCAAACAGATCGCCCAGCTCGCCCATGCCAGGTAGGCCTCCGGCAAAGGTCTCCTGTTCGATCCAGATCATTCCCGGCCACTCCATTCCGCCGACGCCAGCGCCGAGCGGCGCCGAGACAAGGTCGATTTCTTGCCACGGATAAGGCCCGAACGCGTCGTGCAAGACAGCTTGGGATTGTTCTGCATAGCCGAGCACGGTCTTGAGCGACTCGGGGTCGCCTGCCGGTCCCCACACCCGGATCTCGACATTGTTGACGACGCCAGCGGTGAGTTGAAGGTCGTTGCTGATCAAGATCGAGAAATCGCGCAAGCCGACACCGGCTTCGACGATCGATGGGCCCGTGGCGTCGACGCGAGATCCGCTCGTGACGACCTCGTAGCTATCGGGGACCGAGATCGTGGCGCACATGCTGGCCGCCGGAAAGGCGCCGATGTCGCCGAATCCCGATGGATCAGGATCGATGCGGGTGCCATCGGGCAGCCATACCGGGAACCAGTGGCCGAGTTGCATGCCGGAGCCGGTTCGGCCGAGCAAACCGACCTGATCGGGCTGCAACGAGTCACCTCCGAGCGCGGCAAAGATGCTCGTGTTGGCGGCCATCTGGGCGATCGTGTAATTGAAGTCGAGTTCGACGACGCTCATCTGATCGTCGGCTGCGGCCGCAGGAAGCGACAACAGCGCGGCATCGAGCGTGCCCGCAACGGCCTCGCCGTTGAGGTGGATGTTGCTGACTTCGAGCCCTGAGTCGAATGCGCTCATGCCCGCAAACACGCGAAAGTTGATGGATCGATCTTGGGCTGGCACTGTCGCCCTCATTGCGCCGGCGACCGTCCCGGTCGAGGGATCGACGTCGACTGCGAGTTGGTAGGTCGGGACTTGAGCACCAGTCGACAGGTAACGCTCGAACATGACCTCGCCCTCGTCGGACAGTCCTGTGGGGGCAGCGCCGCCGGGCGTGGCGCAGTCGATGTCCGCCACCGTGAGCATCGGCTGCAGGTCGGGTTCGGTGTCCGGCGTCGCGGCAGTTTCTTCGGCGGCATCGCCACTTTGGTCCTTGTCGGCTTGGCCTCCATTTGAGTGGCCATCGCCCGCCGGATCATCACCAGCTTGATCCTCGTCGGCTGGGGCGTTGTCTACTTCGGGGCCACCGGCAGCATCGTCGGCGAGGGCCGTGTCTGGCGCAAGCTCTGTCCCTGCTTGCGACGCGTCGTTGCTCGCCGACGTGCTGCATGCAGCGAGCACCAACAGCAGCGACAGCACGGCGCAGGCGCTTGCTCGCGGCTTCCGTGACATCGCAACTCCTTCGTGCCGAAGTCAATCTTCGGCCAGTCCGACCTAACTGTATGGGACAGGTGGTATTCCCAACCTTCGCCTAACGAAGCAGTAGAGTAGAACGCGTGTTCGTACTAGGAATCGATCCCGGGCTATCCCGCTGCGGCTATGGCGTCGTCGAACAGCGTGGCCGACGCCAGCGCGCCGTGGCTGCGGGCGTGGTGAGCACAAGCCCGACCGAATGCACGCCTGACCGGCTGGCCGAACTGCAGGGCGAGATTCGCTCGCTCATCGACGACTTCAGTCCGGTAGTGGTTGCGGTCGAGCGGGTGCTGTTTCAAACCAATGTGAGCACTGCCATGGGCGTGGGACAAGCAAGCGGCATCGTGATGGCCGAGGCAATCACCGCCGGGTGCAAGGTTGTCGAATACTCCCCGAACGAGATCAAGATGGCGGTTGCGGGCGACGGAAGCGCCGACAAGAATCAAATGGAACACATGGTGAGACTCTTGCTAGATATCTCGAAACCGCTCAGGCCGGTCGATGCCGCCGACGCACTTGGCGTCGCTCTGACCTATCTTGCCCATCACGGAGTGCCCGCGGGAATGGGCGCATGATCGGTTCGCTGCGGGGTGAACTGCTTGGCCGTGAACCCAACGAAGTGCTCATCGAAGTAGGTGGTGTCGGCTACCGAGTCACCGTTGGTCCTGATGTGTCAGCCACATTGGGCGAAGTCGGTGCCCAAGTCTTCGTGCACATCCACCACCACATACGCGAAGACGCCCAGCACCTCTACGGCTTTGGCGCTCTCGACGAACGCATGATGTTCGAGACCCTGCTGAGTGCGCACGGGGTCGGCCCGTCGCTGGCGCTGGCGATCATGTCGGTGCACGGCCCTGATGGACTGCGCCGGGCGGTGATCGATGAAGACGTTGCGGCGCTTTGCCTGGTTCCGGGTGTCGGCAAGAAGACCGCGCAACGACTACTGGTCGAGTTGTCGTCGAAGGTCGACGCTCCCATTGGTCATGTCACCGGGTCATCGGCGATCCCCGGAGGTTCGAGCAGCTCACGGACCGATGTGCGCGAGGGCCTCTCGGCCCTCGGGTACAGCGACGAAGAGATAGCCCAAGCATTGCGCGAGGTCCCTGACGTAGGCGACACCGCAAGCCAGATCCGTTCCGCCTTGAATCTCTTGGCGTTCTGATGGCGCGCGACGAACTGCTCGACGCGTCGGCCGTCGACGAAGACTTCGAAGCCGAGGGCGCTGACACCCAAGGGCTCGTGGCAGACCATGCCGGACTGCGCCCGACCTCGCTCGACGACTTTGTCGGCCAGCCCGAACTCAAACGTCATCTCCAGATCATCTTGGGAGCAGCTCGCAACCGCAACGAAGCGGCCGACCATCTGATGTTTGCCGGGCCGCCGGGACTCGGCAAGACCACGTTGGCCCACATCGTGGCGACCGAAATGCAAACCGGCATCCACACCACGTCGGGTCCAGCGCTCGAGCGGGCAGGTGACCTGGCCGCAATCTTGACGAAGCTGTCGCCTGGCGACGTGCTGTTCATCGACGAGATCCATCGTTTGTCGAAGCAGATCGAAGAAGTCCTGTATCCGGCAATGGAAGACTTCGAGCTCGACATCGTGTTGGGCAAAGGCCCGGCTGCTCGTTCGATCCGGCTTGAGATCCCGCCGTTTACGCTGGTTGGGGCAACGACCCGTATCGGCCTGATCACGGGTCCGCTCCGAGACCGGTTCGGCGAAGTGGCCCGTCTCGAGTTCTACGACGTCGACGACCTCCATCTGATCGTGACTCGGGCTGCCGGCATCCTCAACGTCGAAATCGACGAGGGTGGGGCGCACGAGATCGCGCTCCGAGCACGCGGCACGCCGCGCATTGCCAACCGGCTGCTGCGCCGGGTGAGAGATGTAGCCGAAACCGATTTCGACGGTCGCATCACCCACGAAGTGGCTTCGGTCGGACTCGAACTCTTTGGCGTCGATGCCCTTGGCCTCAACAAGGTCGACCGCGCCATTTTGTCGTCGCTGTGCGAACGATTCGGCGGTCAGCCCGTCGGTCTGTCGACGTTGGCGATATCGGTTTCGGAACCAACCGAGACCGTCGAAGACGTGCACGAACCCTTTCTGATCCAACAGGGCCTACTCATGCGAACCCCGCGCGGTCGGATACCGACGCCGGCTGCATGGCATCACATGGGGCTCGCACCACCAATCGAAACCGACGACGGCCAAGATCGGCTGTTCGGTTCCGGCGATCTGTAACGCTCCCGCGATCTGTGACCCGCTTGCGATCTGGAGCCACGCTCGATAAATAGCTACGCCTGGCTGGCGAACTGCACTTTTGCCGCCAGACTTGAGCCGATGTCCGGTCTGCATGAGTTCGACTACGAGTTGCCCGAGAGGGCAATCGCCCAGACTCCGTGCGAGCCACGAGACGCAGCCCGGCTCCTTGATGCGCTTAGCGGCCACGACCCGATACACCGCACCGTGAGCGACTTGCCAGCGCTGGTGCACCCTGGCGACATCATCGTCGTCAACGACACCCGGGTCATTCCGGCGCGACTGCTGCTACGCAAGCCAACCGGCGGTGCCGCCGAAGTCATGCTGCTCGACCCGGTTGAGGGGCACGACGCAGACCGCTGGCGGGCACTCGTGCGCCCCAGTCGACGTATCAAGCCTGGATCGGTTCTGATCGACGATGCCGGCCAACCAGTCGTCGAAGTGGGCGAGGATCTCGGCGATGGTGTGCGACTTGTCTGGCCGGCGACCACCGCATCGATGCTCGACGTGGCCCACCGGGTCGGCGCCCTGCCGCTTCCGCCCTACATCACCTCGGGCTATGACAACCCAGATCGCTACCAAACGGTCTACGCCCGCAACGAACGATCGGTCGCAGCACCAACCGCGGGTCTGCATCTCACGCCAGGTCTCATGGATCAGTGCCGTGACCGGGGAGCACAGATTCACACGGTCGAGCTTGCTGTTGGACTGGGCACGTTTCGTCCCATCCTGGCCGACAACGTCAACGACCACACGATGCATGCCGAGCAGTTCCTCGTCAGCAACGAAACCCTCGACGCCTGTGCGCAGGCCGAACGAGTCATCGCAATCGGCACGACCAGTGTCCGTGCGCTCGAAAGCGCAGCAACGATGGAAGTCAACGAGGGTGCTACCGAGTTGTTCATCAGTCCGGGATACGACTTCGAGGTCGTCGATGTTCTGTTCACCAACTTCCATCAACCAAAATCGTCGTTGCTGGTGATGCTGTCAGCATTCGCGGGGGAGCGGTGGCGAGACCTTTACGCTGAGGCCCTCGCCGCCGACTACCGCTTTCTCTCGTTTGGCGACGCCATGATCGTCGATCGAATGAGCCGAACAGGACACTGAATGTTCACCTTCGACGTGACCGCAACGTCGGGCGCAGCCCGCACCGGCCAGATCACTACGCCACGAGGCACCATCAACACGCCGTGCTTCATGCCGGTAGGCACCCGGGCTGCGGTACAAACACTGACCAGCCACGACCTGGCCGACCTCGAGGCCCAGATCATCTTGGGTAACACCTACCACCTGATGTTGCGCCCTGGCGCCGATCTAGTGCAGGAAATGGGTGGGCTGCACGGCTTCATGAACTGGCCGGGCTTCGTGCTCACCGACAGCGGCGGCTACCAGATCTTCAGCCTCGAACCCAAGATCGACGACGAGGGTGCGCTCTTCAAATCGACCTACGACGGCAGCAAACACAAACTCACGCCCGAGCGAGCGGTCGACATCCAGATCAAGCTGGGTTCTGACATTCAGATGGTGCTCGATGTCTGCCCACCGCTACCGGCTCCTGATCCGGTGATCTTGAATGCAGTCGACCAGACACATCGCTGGGCCGAGCGGGCCCGCTCTTCGTTTCTCGACCGACCCGAACTGGCCGACGGCATGCGGGCTCAGTTCGGGATCGTCCAAGGCGGCCTCGATCTGGATCTGCGCGTCAAGAGCGCCAACTTCTTGACCGATATTGGCTTCGAGGGCTATGGCATTGGTGGGCTTTCCGTGGGCGAGAAGCGCACCGAGATGTTGTCGCCGCTTCGGGCGACGACCGATGTCTTGCCGCCAGACCAGCCTCGTTATCTCATGGGCGTAGGCGATCCGTTGAGCATCGTCGAAGGCATTGCAAACGGGGTGGACATGTTCGACTGTGTGCTGCCGACCAGGCTGGCCCGCCACGGGACCGTGCTCACCACCGATGGCCGAATCAACCTCAAGAATGCGACGTTTGCACGCGACCCTGGGCCCGTAGATCCAAAGTTCGCGTCGTCACCGCTTGCACCGTGGTCCCGGGCCTATCTGCGTCACTTGCTGCAGGTCAAAGAACAAGCTGCAGCTCGGCTGCTGACGCTGCACAACATCGCCTTTTTGTTCGATCTCGTGGACCAGGCTCGGGCGGCCATCGTCGACGATTCAATCGATGACCTGGTCGAACGCGTCGCAGCTGTCTGGTCCTGATTTTGGCTGAGTGAGACCTTGCGCGCCGTAGTGGCTTGAGGCCTGGGTCTTTCGTCGTCCCCTGCTAGCCTCCATGGGTCGCTCATCTGGCGACCGAGCCTGAATAGCTGGAGGGTTGGCTCATGGCACAAATAATCGTTCTCGGTGTGATGATGGCGCTGATGTGGGCGTTGCTCATCGTGCCTCAGCAACGTCGGACCAAAGCTCACCGAGCCATGCTTGGAGCATTGGATGTGGGCGACGAAGTGCTCACCACTGCTGGCATGTACGGATCAATTGCCGAATTTGATGGCGAGACGGTCTTCTTGGCAGTGAGTGACTCGCTCGAGATCAAGATCACCAAGGCATCTATCGCTGAGCGCGTCGTCTACGCCGACGCCGAGTAGCGCTCGCAATGCTCGAAAATGCACTTGCCTCGCTGGTCGGCATCGTTGTCGTTGTAGCTGGGCTTCTCTTTTGGTCCCTCAGTGCGGGTCAAGAGCCGCTGCTCGGCCTTGATCTGCAAGGCGGTGTCGAGGTAGTGCTCGAGCCAGTCGACACGCCAGAAAATGTGGCGCTCGCAACTTCGGAGAACCTCGACATCGCCGTCGAAATTCTCCGCAAACGGGTCGACGCGATCGGCGTGGCCGAACCAGACATCACCACCCAGACCGGCAGCGGATCGAACTTCATCATCGTGCAGCTGCCTGGCATCGACAACCAGGACGATGCCGTGGCTCTGGTCGGCACGACCGCGCAGCTTCAGTTCCGGCCAGTTCTTCTCGATACCGGCGATCGGGGCGCGCAGCAATTGATGTCTCAACTGCCCGACTACGGCGATGGCATCACCAATGGTGGCCCCGACATCAGCGATCTACGAGACAACCCAACGTTGGTGAGCGACCCAGCCAGCGCTGCTGCGGATCAGAGCGCAATCTTTCTCACGGTGCCAAACGAAAACGGTTTGGTGCAGCGGGTGCTGGTCGGCCCGACCGAGTTCACCGGATCTGCCCTATCGGGCGCAGAACCACTGTTCATCAATGGCGGATGGCAGGTACAGGTCACGTTCAAACCAGGAGCCGAGGGGCTCGACCTGTTCAACGAGTCGGCCCGCAAGTGCTTCATACCCGACGAGCAAGGCCTCGGCACGAATCCACAATGTCTGTTCGGTCGGCTTGCGTTCGTGCTTGACGGTGTGGTCGAGTCCTCGCCCCGGATCAACTCGCCAGAATTTCAACAACGCCAGGTGCAGATTACCCGAGACTTCGGTTTCCCCGAGGACGAGGCACGCCAGCAGGCACTGATCCTGGACTTCGGTGCGTTGCCGCTGGCGTTCTCGGACCCGGCCGAATCTGGTCTCGTCAACACGGTGTCGGCATCGCTCGGTCGCGATTCACTCGACGCAGGCCTGTTGGCAGGTGCCGTCGGTATCGCCATCGTGGCGCTCTACATGATCTGGTACTACCGAGTCTTGGGCTTGGCTGCGATCCTGAGCCTCATGCTTTCGGCCAGCCTGCTTTGGGTCGTCGTTTCGTATCTCTCGGCATCGCGCGGGCTCGCACTGACGCTGGCGGGGGTGGTCGGCCTCATTGTGTCGATTGGCGTTTCGCTTGACTCGAACGTCATCTTCTTCGAAGACCTCAAAGACATTTCGCGTCGGGGTGACTCACTTTCGACGTCGATGAACAAGGCGTTTCCCGGTGCGTTCTCGACCGTCTTCTGGGCCAACCTCGCTACGTTGATCGGCGCGCTGATTCTGTACTTGCTCACCGTCGGCAGCGTCAAGGGCTTTGCGCTCATCCTTGCGATTGCATCGATCCTTGACTTGGTCGCAACGTATTTCTTCATGGCGCCGTTCGTGAAGTTCATGATCGACAAGTTCGAAGGCAAACCCGCCATGTTCGGCATCCGAGAGCAAAAGGGTACGGCCGAAGAGGTTACGGCATGAGTGGTCTTGGACATCTCCTCCGTAACGAGAACGACTACGACTTCCCCGCATGGTGGAAACGAACCTTGACCGTTTCGGCGGTGCTGTTGGCCATTGCAATCGGCGCGCTGTTGTTTCGCGGGTTCAACCTGGGCATCGAGTTCGAGGGTGGCGCCTCGTGGACCGTCACCAGCAGCGACACCAGCGCAGACGAGCTTCGCGACGCACTCGCTCCGTTGGGGCTCGACGACGCACGCGTGCAGCAAGTCTCCAATGGCGCATGGCGGATCCGGGCCGAAACCAACACCACCGCAGGTCTCAACGACGTTTCCCAGGCGCTGGCCGACGCAGTTGGCGCCGACACTGACGATGTAACGGCAAGTGCCGTCGGCGCGAGCTGGGGCAACGAGGTCACCGCCAAGGCACGAAACGCACTGATCGTGTTCTTCGTTGTGTTGTTCATCTACATCTCGATTCGACTCGAATGGAAGATGGCCGTCGGCGCACTCGCCGCGGTGGCGCACGACATCTTGTTGACCGTTGGTATCTACGCGCTCTTTCAGTTCGAAGTCACCTCGGCCACCGTCATCGCATTTCTGACGATTCTTGGCTACTCGCTCTACGACACGCTGGTCGTGTTCGACAAAATACGCGAGAACGAGCGGCGGGCAACGGGCGCCGCAGCGATGACCTACACCGAAGTCACGAGCTACTCACTGAACCAGGTACTGATGCGCTCGGTCAACACGACGATCACGTCGGTGATGCCGGTGCTGGCGGTGCTCATCGTGGGTCGCTTCATCCTCGGCGCAGTCACGCTGCAAGAGTTTGCAATCGCGTTGCTGGTCGGCCTGGTTGTCGGGACGTACTCGTCGCTGTTCGTAGCGACGCCGATCGTGGCGTGGCTCAAAGAACGCGAGGCCACTAACGTCGAGCGCCAGCTCGCGGCGGCGAAACGCAAGGTCGGCGACATCGACATCGCCGACGAACTTGCTCAAGCAGACCGCTCTCGCAAGGTGCGGTCAACTGCCCGCGGCGACGGCCACCGCGTCACCGCAGGTACCGGCGGTCCAGTGAGCCGCCCGACCGTCAAGGTCACCAAGCGCCGCAATGCGGCAACACCAGCGACTCCGGCCACGGACCGCAAACCTCAAGGCGAAGTCAAACCACGACCCCGCAAGAAGAAGCGCTGACCGAGCACAGAACCACCAACAACGGCGCAGCGCGGACCGCTGGCGGGTACGGCATGGGTGTTTGCGCTCCCTGATAGTGTTGGCAAATGGATTGCGATGTTGGTTGGCTTCGAGCGCTTGTTCGCCACGTAGACGACTTTCCCGAGCCCGGTATCCGGTTTGCCGATATCACGCCAGTCCTGGCGAACGCCGACGCTCTGCGGTGCGCAGTCGAGCTCATCGCCGATGAATTCGTTGGCAAAGAAGTCGATTCGATCGCAGGCATCGATGCTCGTGGTTTCATCCTTGCGGCGCCAGTGGCGTGCCGACTCGGATGCGGGTTCATTCCGATCCGCAAATCAACACGCCTGCCGTACAAGACCCACCGAGTCGACTACTCGGCCGAGTACGGCTCGGGGTCGCTAGAGATCCACCAAGACGCATCGGCTCCTGGACAGCGTGTGGTCATCATCGACGACGTGCTGGCCACCGGTGGGACTGCCAAGGCCTCGATCGAGCTGATCGAACGCACAGGCGCAACCGTGGCGGCACTTGGCTTCTTGGCATCGATCGAGGGATTGGGCGGAGGTGCCCAGCTCAATGGCTACGAGTCTGTGGTCGCGCTCGGAGAGCTGTGATGAGAGCGCTGAACACAAGCTCCACCGAGACCGGAGACGATCGCTAATGGTACTTGTCGAGCGGGTCGAGCACTGGAAGCGAGGCCTCGAGACGGTCGAAGCGTCGCTCGCCGCGCTGACCGAGATTCATGCCCGGCACCACCCCGACGAGGACCCCGAGCCGATCGCACGGGCCTACATGTGGGCCCACGAAGCTCACGACGGCCAAACCCGCAAATCTGGCGAGCCCTATATTCAGCACCCGATCGAGGTCGCCACGATCGTGGCCGAGCAGGGTCTCGATGCGGCTGCGATTGCGGCTGCGATCATGCACGACGCCGTCGAAGACACCGACGTCGGCCTCGGCGAAATCGAAGCATCGTTCGGTGCCGAAGTTGCTGCGATCATCGACGGCTGCACCAAGGTCGACCGGCTCGACTTCCACTCCAAAGAACAGCAGCAAGCAGCCACCGTGCGCAAGCTGCTGGTGGCAGTCGCCAAAGACATTCGAGTGCTGATCATCAAGCTGGCCGATCGCCTGCACAACATGCGAACCCTGGCCGTGCTGCCCGAGTGGAAGCAGCAACGGACTGCCAGCGAAACGCTGCACGTATTCGCGCCGCTTGCGCACCGGCTCGGCATGGAGGAACTCAAGACCCAGCTCGAGGACCTTGCGTTCGCGGCGTTGCACCCCAAGTGGTATGCCGAGATCGATCAGATGGTGGCCCAACGCGATCCCGAGCGTGAGCTGTATCTGACCCAGTTCATGGGCGAAGTCGAAGGCCGCCTCGCCGAAGTCGGCATTTCAGCCGATGTCGGCGGTCGCTCAAAGCACCTGTGGAGCATCTACGAAAAGATGGTTGTCAAGGGTCGCGAGTTCGATGACATCTATGACCTCATAGGCGTGCGAGTGATCTGCAGCTCGGTGCGCGATTGTTACGGCGCCATTGGTTCGATCCACGCCAATTGGCGCCCGGTGCAAGGCCGTTTCAAAGACTTCATCGCCATGCCCAAGTTCAACCTTTACCAGTCGTTGCACACCACCGTGGTCGGACCCCAAGGAATGATGGTCGAATTCCAGGTTCGTACCGTTGAGATGGACGCCCGAGCCCAGCGCGGCATGGCGGCCCACTGGGCATACAAAGACAGCTTGCCGAGCGGCGATTTGGCCTGGTTGAGTCGCATCGTGGGGCTCAGCGACGAAGCATCGGACCCTGCCGAGTTCATGGCGAACTTGCGAACCGACCTGGAGCAGGAAGAACTCGCCGTCTTCAGCCCCAAAGGCGCAATCATCTCGCTGCCGGTTGGCGCCACGCCGGTTGACTTCGCATACGCAATTCACACCGAGGTCGGCAACGCAACGGTTGGTGCTTCGGTCAATGGCGGCATGGTCGGACTCGATCACCGGCTTGCCACCGGCGATGTCGTCGAGATCTTCACGTCGAAACTCGATACTGCGTCGCCCAGCGAAGAGTGGCTGCGTTTCGTAACCACACCCCGCGCCCAAACCAACATCCGTCGCTGGCACACACGAGAGCGCCACGAAGATGAACTCGCGGCCGCTCGCGATGATCTGGTGAGTCAGCTTCGGCGTTCTGGCCTGCCGGTTCACGAAGTCATGCGATCTTCGACATTGACCGAAGTCGCCGAAGAGATGGGGTACAGCACGCCCGAAACCCTGTATTCGGCAGTCGCCAATGGTCATGTGAATCCAAAGGCGGTCGTGTCTCGCGCCGTGAAGCGGCTGCGGGGCGACATCGACAGTGGCGAAGAACGGGTCGCAACAAGTGCGTTGGCGCCGTTGCCCACCAGCGGCGATCGACAGTCTGCCGGCGTGCACATCGACGGCTTCGACGATGTCCTTGTTCGGTTGGCCAAGTGCTGCAAGCCAGTGCCGCCCGACGACATCACCGGGTTCGTGACCCGCGGTCGCGGCGTTGCGGTGCATCGCAGCGACTGCATCAACGCGGTCCCGCACGACGCGGGCGCCCAGGAGCGGGTGGTCGACGCCGAATGGGACATCGAAGGCGTCGGATCGTTTGTGGCGACCGTCGAGGTGAGAGCCCTCGACCGTATGCATCTGCTGGTCGATGTTGCGCAGGCAATGTCGGCTCAGCGAGTCAATATCTTGGGTGTCGTCACCCGCACCCGCGAAGATCGGGTCGCCGTCATGCAGTTCGACTTCGAGCTCAGCGATGCGGCGCAGATCCGTGCCATCTTGCAGGTCGTTCGAGATATCGACGGCGTCTACGAAGCCGATCGCGTTCTCCCCGAGAGCTGATTGGCCAACCGGCTCGGTGCCGGGCTCGGTCAAAGTTCTTCGTCGCCGTCGAGGTCGGGCACCGAGATCGGCACTTCGCGTGCCTGGGCCCGTAAGTTGTGACGGGCGACGTTGACCTGAGCGCCGATCAGTATTCCCGAGGTCATCAGGTAGAGCCAGAACAGCAAACCAACGCTGCCGCCCAAGATGCCGAGAACGTCGCTGCCAAACGATGCGAGTGATAGCGCCGTGACCCACGATCCTCCAAGCCAGATGACGACCGCAACAACCGCGCCGAGTACATCGTGGATGAGCGGCGAGCGTTGTGCTGGTGAACCATGGAGCAGGGTGAGAGCAAACACGGCGAGGGCAATCGAGATCAGCGGCCACATCGAGGCGGCAACGATGTCGCCCCACGGTTGAGGAAGACCGAATCCGGTGCGCCCCACGTTGACCAGCACCAGCAGCGCAACCAGCGAGGGCACCGCCAGCAGCGCTGCCACAAAGCCGGCGACTCGGGTGGTCACAAAGCTGCGCTTTTGATCTCGACCGGTGATGTGGTCGAGACCTCCGATGAGCGAGGTGAATCCGCGCGACGATGCGTAGATCGACGCCAACAGACCAAAAGTCAGGCCTGATGCACTCGGTTCGTCGAACAGTGTGTCGATCGACTCGACTGCCTGGTTGCCGATACCAAGCAGGTCGCGCACGAACCCAGTCATAGCGGTACGAGCGTCGTCGGCGACACTGAAGCCGAACAGGGTGTCGATCCAGCCAAGTGCCGAGGCCGACACCAGCAGTAGAGGAGTGACGCTGAGCACGGCCCAGAAGGCGACCTCGGCGGCGATGCCCATGACTCGGTTGTTGCGCACCAAGCGGATGGTCTCCACTGTTGTGTGGACGACCCAGCTCTCTTTGAGCCACCGGGGGACCAGCGCCCACAACGCTTTTACCAACACGACAGCAGGCGAGAACAGTCCGCGTCGGACGCGAGTGAACACGCTTATGTCGAGCTCTTCGCGGGCGTCCATCGCATCGATCGTAGAAGCGTGTCTCGCGAACCAATGGGCTTCGTGAAGAAACCACAGCTGATCGGTCGGCCCCGCAGCTAGCATTTCAGGCCGTGGCGAAGCCGAGCTTCAAGACCCCCAAGGGCACCCGAGACATACTGCCAGGAGAAGCCGATCGTCAGCGCGCGCTCGTCAACGCGTTCGGCGAGGCTGCCCAGCGGGCCGGATATGGCCACGTGATGACGCCGATGTTCGAGGATCTCGGTGTATTTCTGCGGCTCGGAGACTCCACCGACGTCGTCACCAAAGAGATGTACGACTTCGAAGCCAAAGACGGCAAGCGTTATGCGCTACGACCCGAACTGACGGCATCGGTAGTGCGAGCCTTCGTGCAACACCGTCCACTCGTGCCGTGGAAGGTCTGGTACGAGGGGCCGCAATTCCGCTACGAACGTCCGCAGGCAGGGCGTTATCGCCAATTCAGCCAGGTCGGCGTCGAAGCACTTGGTACCGACGACCCCGCGATCGACGCCGAGATCATCGCACTGGCGTGGAACTTCTATGCGTCGATTGGCCTCACCGGCGTGACGTTGCTGATCAACAGCCTGGGTGACCCGACCTGTCGCCCCGCCTATCTCGAAGCGCTCACTGCGTACTTCGACGAGAACCTCGGCCAACTGTCCGAGCAATCGCAGTTCACCTTGCAGGTCAACCCGTTGCGGGTGCTCGACTCGAAGCGGCCTCAGGACCAGTCGATCATCGACGATGCTCCTGTCATGGTCGATTATCTAAGCAAGGAGACAGGCGAGCACTTCTCTGGCGTGCGCCGGGTGCTTGATCGGCTGTCGATTCCGTATGAGATTTCGCCTCGATTGGTTCGCGGCCTGGACTACTACACCCGCACCACGTTTGAGTTCGTTTCGACCGCGTTGCAGGGTTCGCAGAACGCCATCGGCGGCGGCGGCCGCTACGACGCACTAGCCGCCGACCTTGGCGGACCCGACACTCCCGGTATCGGCTTTGCGCTCGGCGTTGATCGCATCTTGATTGCATGCGACGAAGAAGGCGTGTTTGCGGCGCCGAGTTCGCTGGTCGACGTCTTCATCATCGACGTGACCGGCGGCGACGAGGCTGCCGAGATCGGCAGCCAATTGCAATCGGCCGGTATCGCTACTGATCGCGCCTACGACGCTCGCTCGATGCGAGCGCAATTCAAGGTGGCCGACAAAAGCGGCGCACCGATCGCGGTGGTCGTGGGCGACGACGAACTGGCCGCCGGAGAAGTACAAATTCGCACCCTGCTGGGGCAAGAACGCGAGCAGACCTCGGTCGCTCGCAACACATTGATCGAAGAACTCAAGAAGAGACTGACATGAGCGACCAAGAAATCACCGACCAAGATCCTGAACTGGCAGCACCTGCCGATGCCGATCAGGGCTACGACGACGACTACGACTATGACGACGACGGTGTCGACATGGGAGTCGCCCGGGGTATGCGCAGCGACTACTGCGGTGAACTCACCGTTGACGACGCGGATCGAGAAGTCAGCTTGTGCGGTTGGGTCGACAACCGTCGTGAACACGGCGAGAAGCTCGCCTTCATTGACCTTCGCGACCACACCGGCATCATTCAGTGTGTCGTCGACGAAAAGCATGACCTGCGTCGCGAGTACGTGGTGCGCATCACCGGCACCGTCGTGGCCCGTCCCGAAGGCATGGAAAACCCATTCCTGGACACCGGCGCAATCGATGTGCAGAACTGCACTGTCGAGGTGCTCAACAAGGCCGAAACGCCCCCGTTCTCGGTCAATAGCCGCCAAGAGATCGACGAAACGCTGCGGCTCAAGCACCGCTACATAGACATGCGACGCGAGCGAATGCAGCGCAACCTTCGGTACCGATCGATCGTGCAGAGCGCGGTCCGCGGCGCCATGGAAGACCAGGGATTCACCGAGATCGAAACGCCGCTGCTGATTGCGTCCACGCCCGAAGGCGCACGCGACTTCGTTGTTCCAAGCCGTCAGCAGCCGGGCACGTTCTACGCGCTGCCGCAGAGCCCACAGATCTTCAAGCAGCTGTGCATGGTCGGCGGTATGGATCGGTACTACCAGATCGCAAAGTGCCTTCGCGACGAGGACCTTCGTGCGGACCGTCAGTTCGAGTTCGCACAGCTCGACGCCGAAGCAAGTTTTGTTGGCCAAGACGAAGTAATCGAGTTCATCAGCTATGCCGTAGCGGCGGCGACCGACGCAGTTCGTGGTGTCTGGCCCGAAGAGATTCCTCAGATGACCTATGCCGACGCCATGGAGTTCTACGGCAGCGATAAGCCAGACATCCGCTTCGACATGACCCTCGTTGAACTCACCCCACTGTTCGAAGGCACCGAAGCCAACGTGTTCAAGACCGAATGCGTCAAGGGCATCGTGGCCAAGGGCGGAGCCGACGAGATCGCCCGCAACCGAATCGACGAACTCACCGAAATGTGCAAACGCTGGGGTGCCAAGGGCCTTGCATGGTTCCGGGTTGGCGACGGCCTGGAACTCGACGGTGGCCTCACCAAGTTCATGAGCGCCGACGAACTGTCCGGCCTGCCCCAGATGATGGGCGCCGAGGAAGGCGATCTTATTCTGTTGCAGTCAGGCGACCGCAGGTCGGTCAACGATGTTCTCGGTCGGCTCCGCCTCGAAATTGGTCAGCCCCCGATCGACGAGGGCCTGGCCTTTGTCTGGGTTGTCGATTTTCCCATGTTCGAAGTCATCAACGACCAGGGCAACCCGGTGGCGATGCACCATCCCTTCACCATGCCGCACGAAGACGACGTCGACTATCTAGTGCGTCAGGGTGGCGAGTCGATGCTCAAGATCCGCAGCCAGGCCTATGACTTGGTGCTCAACGGGTGGGAGCTCGGGTCCGGAAGCGTGCGGATCCACGACCCCGAGATCCAGAGGAGGGTCTTTGCTGCACTCGGTCTGAGCGACGAAGAGGCGGCCGAGAAGTTCGGTTTCTTGCTCGACGCCTTCAGCTACGGCGCCCCACCTCACGCTGGGTTCGCATTCGGCATCGATCGTCTGACCGCGCTGTTGTTGGGCGAGACGAACATTCGCGAAGTGATCGCGTTCCCGAAGACCCAATCAGGTCAGGATCCGTTGACCAACGCCCCGAGTGCGATCGCCGACAACCACCTGACCGAGCTCGGCCTGCGGGTGTTGCCACCGGCCGAGTGATCTCATCCATATGAGCGATGATCTGTTTGCCGCCGCTGCTGATCAGCGCCTCGAGCGACGTCAGCCGTTGGCGTCGCGTATGCGGCCGGTTCGGCTCGACGACATCGTTGGCCAAAAGCACTTGCTCGGCCCGGGCAAGCCGCTGCGAAGGCTGATCGAAGCAGATCGCTTGTCATCGGTCGTGCTTTGGGGCCCAGCGGGCACGGGCAAGACCACGTTGGCCCGAGTCGTGGCGCGTTCCACCGCCAAGTCTTTCGTGCAACTCAGTGCCGTTACGGCAACAGTGAAAGACGTTCGCGAGGAGATCTCCAAGGCGCGTCAGCGACTCGGTGAGCGGGAACAGGCCACCATCTTGTTCCTCGACGAAGTTCACCGATTCAACAAGGCCCAACAGGACTCCCTGCTGCCAGCTGTCGAGAGCGGACTGATCGTGCTCATTGGCGCCACGACCGAGAACCCATATTTCGAGGTCAACGCTCCGCTGCTGTCACGTTCAACGCTGTTTCGACTCGAACCGCTCGACGACGAAGCCATCGAGCAGCTGCTTCGACGGGGTCTCGATGTCGAACAGGCGACTGCGACCGACGAAGCAATCGCGCACTTGACGGCCCGCGTCGGCGGCGATGGCCGACAGTCGCTCACCGCGCTCGAAGTCGCCGTGGCCCTGGCCCAAGGGCGCGTCGGTGATGGGCATCCGGTGGTGGTCGGGCTCGAAGATGTCGAGGCGGCGCTCGATGTCAAAGCGTTTCGTTATGGCCGCGACGAGCACTACGACACGATTTCTGCGTTCATCAAGAGCATTCGCGGTAGCGACCCCGATGCCGCGGTGTACTGGCTCGCTCGCATGCTCGAAGCTGGCGAGGACGCTCGCTTCATCGCCCGGCGCCTGGTGGTCCACGCCAGCGAAGACATTGGCATGGCCGACAGTCAGGCGCTGCTGGTCGCAGCGGCTGCCGCGCAGGCGGTTGAGTTCGTTGGGCTGCCCGAAGCACGAATCAACTTGGCGCACGCCACCGTCTATTTGGCGACAGCGCCCAAGTCGAATCGGGCCTACATGTCGATCAACAGGGCCCAGGAAGCGGCCCGAACTTCGGGTGGCGAGGTAGGCACGCACCTGAGAGATGCCCATTACAAGGGCGCGGCTTCGCTCGGTCACGGCGAGGGGTACCGCTATCCGCACGACGACCCACGGGGTTGGGTGCCCCAGGACTACCTGCCCCCCGAGGTCGCTGGCAGCAGGTTCTACGAACCGACTCGACTCGGCGACGAAGCCGAGGTCGCTGACCGGCTCGAACAGCAGCAGCGGTGGCGCAACGACGCCAACGGGTAGTTCCGCCGCTCATAGTTTTTCAAAGGTGCAAACAGGCCGCTCCTTGCGTTGGCTATGGTCGATGTTGTTGTGTTCAAGCGTCTCATCTGGTTCAGCAGTGGTGCCCTCAGCGGCGCGGCCGGGTCGTGGTACGTCAAACGGCGCATCCAAGAGAAGCTGCGACGGTTCACACCCGGCGGTGCTCGAGACCAAGCAGTAGCTCGGGCCAAGCTGGCCAGCGAGCAGGCAAAGACGGCCGTCGCCGAGGGCCGCAAACTCGCCCGTGACTACGCCAAGAACACGCCCGACGTCTCGTAGCTAGGTCGGGTCATGGGCCGATTCGGGTGCGGCCCGGCCGAACAAGGCATTGGCCAGACACGTCAAGCCAACCAGCGCGAGGCCACCAGCCACGATCCAACCCCGGGCGAAGTCGAACCCAGCCGATGGGCCGCCCGCCGCCGACTCATCTAGGGTAGTTCGGATTCGCTAGCGCTCATCCTGTCTACGGTGGCCTCGCCCATAGTCCCGGACCGCTGCGCTACCTCGTATTGGAGAGTTCGGCTATGAGTCAAGAACCGGTTTTGTATGTCAAAGACGGCCATGTAGTGACGATCACCTACAACCGGCCCGGGCGTAAGAACGCAATTAATGGCGCCATGCGTGAGGCGTTGAATTCGGCTTGGCTTCGCTTTCGAGACGACGAAGACGCGTGGGTCGCCATCATGACAGGCACTGGCGATGTGTTCTGCGGAGGTGCTGACCTCAAAGACGGCACCGGCTCGACCGGCACCTTCGCCGGAACGTTCTGGGAGAAACCCACCGTGAACAGCTTTGAGAGCGGTCTCGAGCTCTTCAAGCCAGTGATTGCTGCGGTCAATGGCCCGTGTATCGGCTACGGACTCACCGGTGTGAGCTTTGCCGACTTCGCCATCGCAAGTGACCGGGCCACGTTCTCGTACCCCGAGGTCCGGATTGGGGTGCCAACGATTGTCGGGTCGATTCGATTGCCGCAGAAACTGAACTGGGCCGATGCGATGGAGCTACTGATGATCGGCGAACCAATCGGCGCCGACCGGGCCAAAGAGATGGGACTGGTCTGGAAGGTCGTTCCCCACGACACTCTGATGAGTGAGGCGAACGAACTCGCAGCGCGGCTCGTTGCCTCGGCGCCGCTTGCCAGCCGCGTCGTCAAAGAAGTCGCCACCCGTACCCGCACCATGGGTTGGACCGAAGCGGTGCGCTTCGGCGAAACCATGAGGCTGGTCGCCAACCAGTCCAGCGACTCGAAGGAAGGCCTCGCATCATTTCGCGAAAAGCGCCCGCCAGTATGGAAAGGCGAGTAGCTCGAGGAGCTACTCGCTTCGTCGCGATGAGTCGCCACGGTCAATCGGTGAACTGCGATTCCCACGCGTTTGATGCGGCCCACTCGCGTGCGCCCGCCATGATGAGGTCGAACACGGGGTCCTTGACGTCGTAGTAGGCCTCGACATCGTTGCCGAAATGGCGGGCCAACTGCCGCTTAATCTCCGCGTACGCATCGGCAGCATCAGGGTGGGCTCGAAGATAATCGCGACACAGCAGCGCGTAGCGTTGATTGAACCGCCCTTCAACCCGTACATGAATATTTGCGCGTCTTGGCTCGCTCTTGGCATAAAAGCGCTTGTCTAGCTCGCGCGCATGCACCGAGGTACCTGGAGGGCGGTGGTCGACAGCTCCTGCTCGGAATTCGGCTCCACACGCAGCCATTGCATCGTCGAAAACTCCGGGCTCCGACAGCGAATCTACTGAGATCTGAACATCGATTACATCTTTCGCCGCAAGCCCCGGCACAGATGTGCTGCCGATGTGATCGATTCGGAGAGCTCGTGGCCCGAGCGCCGCCGCTAACTCGACAGCCAGCGCAGCGAAGTCGTCGGGCCAGCTCTGCCGGTAGTGAACAATCCGAATCGGGTCAGCCATCGGCCAATCCTATTCAGTACCCTTCGACGCGCTGTTCGCTCAGCCTGTCCGCTACTTGCGTGGATCACCAATAAGTCGCAGCTATTTTGGGTCTTCAGCCACGCTCAGGGTGACTTTGATGCCCAGATGGTCAGAGCCGTTGTCGCCCAACACGTGGCTCTGTGACACCGCCACTCGGTCGCTGACCAAGATGTGATCGATTTGGCTGTGGGGTCGGTACGCCGGGAACGTGCGGCCTTTCACCGCAGCCCGCAATGGCTGGGCGTCGCGACCCACGATGGGTGACCACATGTTCATGTCGCCAGCCAAGACATCGACCGATGCCGCGAGGTCGCCGAGTTCAGCTCGCTCGCGCATCCAGTCCCTCGGGCGCATATTCAGCAAGAGATGGATGCCATACATGTGGGCGCCAGCGAGTACCAGACCGGAGTCGTCGAGGCGAACTCGCACAGCAGCCCGCTGGCCAAAATCCCCGAACTTCGACAACGGGTAGTCGTCGAGCCGCGAGGCTGCCACCCGCGTCATGACGACCATGCGGAACGGCACGTGTTCACGAGGTCGGCTGGGCTCATCGGCGGTGAAAGCATGGAGTTGGTAGCCGAGTTCGCGTGCGAGGTCCTCGGCCCACGGCACATCGGGTCGAGCGAAGCGCCATGCCTCAGGTAGCACCATCACGTCGGTATCGAGCGCCCGAATATGGTCTTCGATGTTGCGGTTGCCGACCCACGCGTCGCGCTTGGAGGAATGGTGCAAACCCTGGAACACGTTCCACGACGCAAGCGTGACCTGATCAGCCATGAAGGCAACGTAGTTCCGCCAGTGGCGAACCCGGCCTCGGACAAGCACAATTCCTGCGGGAGCCTTCAGCCAGTCACGTAGACTTCGCCGCCATGGAAGCCCGTGATCTACGCAAAGCGTTCCGAGACTTTTTCATTGCCAAAGACCACACCGCGGTCGAGAGCGCAAGCCTGATTCCGCATGACCCCACGGTCATGTTCACCGTGGCGGGCATGGTGCCGTTCAAGCCGTACTTCGTGGGCGAAGAAACCGCACCCTATGACCGCGCGGTCACGGTACAAAAATGCGCGCGAGCAGGCGGCAAGCACAACGACCTCGACGAGATCGGCCGCACGAAACGCCACCTCACCTTCTTTGAGATGATGGGCAATTTTAGCTTCGGCGACTATTTCAAGACCGACGCCATCTCGTTTGCGTGGGAATTCACCACCGAGGTGCTCGGTCTCGATCCCGACCAACTCTGGGTCACCGTTCATCTCAGCGACGACGACGCGGAGCAGATCTGGATCGACGAAGTCGGTGTGTCGCCCGACCGCGTGCAACGCCTCGACGAAGACAACTATTGGAAAATGGCCGACACCGGGCCGAACGGCCCGTGCTCAGAACTGTTCATCGACAAGGGTGCTGCGTTTGGCGAAGACGGTGGCCCGGCTCATGGCGGCGAAGAACGGTTCCTCGAGTTCTGGAACCTCGTGTTCATGCAGTACGACACCCAGGAAAGCGGTGAGAAGCTGCTGCTGCCAGCACCTAGCATCGACACCGGCGCCGGCCTCGAACGCATCCTGACGCTGCTGCAAGGCGTCGACTCGGTCTTCGACATCGATGAGATGAAGCGCCTTGTCGACAAGGCAAGTTCGCTGGCTGGCGTTGCGTATGGCAAAGACGAAGCCCGCGACGTATCGGTCCGGATCTTGGCCGAACACAGCCGGGCCATGACCTTTCTGATCAGCGATGGTGTCTTCCCCAACAACGAGGGACGTGGCTATGTGCTTCGACGCATAATGCGCCGCGCCATCCGCCACGCCTATCTGCTCGGCGTCGAAGATCTCGTGACACCCCATATGGTCGACGAGGTCGTCGAGATCATGGGAGGCGACTATCCCGAAGTCGTCGAGAACCACGAGCTGGTAACCGGCATCGTGGTCCGCGAAGAAGAGAGCTTCCGTCAGACACTCAAGCAGGGGTCGATCATGCTCGACTCGGCTCTCGACGAAGTGCCCAGCGGCAAGAAGCTTTCTGGATTCACCGCGTTCCAGCTGCACGACACCTTCGGATTCCCGCTAGAAGTAACCGCCGAAATCGCAGCCGAACGTGACCTCGCGGTCGACACCGACGAGTTCGAAGTCCACATGTCCGAGCAGCGCGACCGGGCTCGTGCCGACCACAAATCCAAGAGTGGAACCGGCGAGAACGTCAGCGAGTTCGCCGCCGTCGTCGATACCAACGGGCCCACTACGTTCACCGGTCGCGACGAACACACCTCGACTGCAACCGTGTTGGCGGTCACCGATGGTGGCATCGTGCTCGACAGAACACCGTTCTATGCCAACTCCGGTGGCCAGATCGGCGACACTGGCACGATCCAAACCGGCGACACCACGATCCGAGTGACCGACACCACCTATGTCGTGCCGGGCCTTCACCTGCACCACGCCCAAGGTGCGGTCGGCGTCGTCGAGGTCGGCGAAACCGTTACGGCGTCGATCGACAGCGATCGGCGCGCCGCCATCATGCGCAATCACACCGGCACCCACCTACTACATTCTGCGCTCCGCGAAGTGCTTGGCGATCATGTGAAACAGCAGGGTTCCTGGGTCGGCCCCGACCGCCTCCGTTTCGACTTCAGCCACTACGACGCAGTCACCGCCGATGAGATGGCCCAGATCGAAGACGTCGTCGCGGCACAGATTCTTGCCAACCCCGACACCTCGCACGTGGAGATGTCGATGGACGACGCACGCTCGAAAGGCGCAATCGCGTTCTTTGGCGACAAGTACGGCGATGTCGTGCGAGTGCTCGAGGCAGGCCCGAAGTCCGTCGAGCTGTGCGGCGGAACCCACGTTGGCCGTCTCGGCGACATCGGCCCGCTCAAGATCCTGTCCGAAGGTTCCATCGGGTCAAGTGTGCGTCGCATCGAGGCCGTCACCGGCGTTGGTCCGCTCGAGAAGCTACGCGAGGAAGAAGCACGTCTTGCCCAAACTGCCGACGTGCTCGGCGTGCCGGTGACCGAGGTGATCGACGGTGCGTCGAAACGAGTGGCCGAGATCAAGACATTGCGGTCAGAAATCACCGACCTGCGGCGCCAGCTTGCGGTCGGCCAGGCGGGAGCACTGGCTGCAAAGGCGGTCGACGGCGTCGTGGTCGAACGAGTCGAGGGGCTTGACCGCAACGGCGTGCGTGAACTCGCAATAGCCATCCGAGACATCGACGGCATTGATGCCGTAGTGCTTGGCAGCGCACCCGAAGGCGGGGGCGTTGCGCTGGTCGCCGCTGCAACCGTCGGCGGACCATTGCACGCTGGCGAGCTCATCGCCGACGCGTCGAAGCACATCAAGGGCGGCGGCGGCAAAGGGGCCGATCTCGCAGTCGCCGGCGGCAAAGATGCCGACGGTCTGGATGCCGCACTCGATACTGCCCGTCAAGCCGCAGTTGCGGCTGCGGCCAACTAGCCGGTGTCGACATCTGGGTCAGACCCCGAGGTGCACGCGTGTACCTCGGGGTCTGACCCCACGGTGCACGCGGTGAACTATGGGCGCGCCATCGGCGTTGACCTTGGCGACACCCGGGTTGGTATTGCGCTGAGCAATCCCGACCGCACGTTGGCGAGCCCGATCGAGGTGCTGCCGCGGTCAGGAGACCTGTTTCGTGCAATCGGCAAAATCGTCGACGAGTGGGAAGCCAACATCGTCGTCGTCGGCCTGCCTTTATCGCTCGATGGGTCGACTGGGCCGGCGGCAAAGAAGGCACTCGTCATGGTCGAGAAGATGGGTGCCACCCTTCGGGTGCCTGTTGAGACCTACGATGAGCGATTGACAACCGTCACCGCCGAACGCTTGATGACCGATGCTGGGCTCGATAGCCGAAACCAGCGCAAGGTCGTCGACAAGATCGCAGCTGCGATCATGTTGCAGGCGTGGCTCGACCACCAGGCCTACAAGTACCGCAACGATGACTGATACTCGAACAACAGATCCGACAATCGACCCGCTGCTGGACTCTGCCCCTGGCCAGCAAATCGCTCCCGTCGATATCGGCTTCGGCCCGCTCGCAGCGAACTTCGAGGACCCCTACTACGACCCCGAGGAATGGGAGCGTCTGCCACGACGAGCCTCGTTCCCGCTCCGGCTCGGCGCCGTGCTGATGGTTGTGCTGCTCTGTGGCGCCTTCTTGTACTCGCGCGCCAACAGTTGGCTCGGCGACCAAATCGACCCGCCTGGTCTCCAGGGCGACCAGATCTTTCTCGAGATTCCAGTTGGTGCCAGCGATAGCGACGTCATGCGCATCCTTGCCGAAGCAGGCGTCATCTCGAACTCGACCGTGGCGCAATATTGGATTCGGGCCAACGATGTTGGCGGTTTCCAGGCAGGCGACTACGGCTTTCGCGAGAACAGCTCGTTCGACGAAGCGGTCGCAGTGCTGCGCGCTGGGCCGCTACCCGCAGTTTTCAAGCGGCTCACGTTGCCCGAAGGCTTGTGGAGTGGCGACATGCGCAACACCATGCTCGACGCGCTTATACAGCTCGACCCGACCGAGCTCGACGATGCAATCAACAACAGCGGCATTCGCAGCGACTTTCAGCCAGACCGCGAAAACTCACTCGAAGGCCTGATGTTTCCCGCCACCTATCAGATTGGCGAAGAAGAAGCCTCGAACGAACGAGCACTCGTGCAACGACTGGTGACCACGATGGACGAGGTGATCGTCGAACTCGGTGTCGACGAGGGTTTGAGACTCGATAATGGGCTCGAACTGTCGCCCTATGAACTCATCATCGTTGCATCGATGATCGAAGAAGAAGCCAGGCTGGACGACGACCGAGCCAAAATCGCTCGGGTGATCTACAACCGCCTCATCGATGGCGAAGCGCTCGGTATCGATGCCACCACCATCTATGGCGTTCACCTGCAGCGATGTCAGGAAGATCCCGAATGTTCCAACCCGAGCACGGAGTTCAGCTGGTATGACCCTGAGCTGTTTCAGTCCCAACTGGACGATGCAACCGACCCCTACAACAGTCGTGTAGTGCCCGGACTGCCGCCGACCCCCATCTCATCGCCGGGGCGCGCTTCGCTGAACGCGGCCCTCAACCCTGAGCCTGGCGACTGGAAGTGGTACGTGCTCGTCGACCTCGACGGCACTCATTTCTTCACTAACGACTTCAACGAGTTCCAGCGAGCGGCCGACGAGGCACGAGCCAACGGCGTCTTCTAGTGATTTCGGCCACGACGCGGGTCGCAGCGGTCATCGGCGATCCGGTTCGTCACTCGATGTCGCCCGCAATACACAACGCCGGGTTTGAGGCCGCGGGCATCGACGGCGTCTATGTTGCCCTGCCGGTGGTATCTGGGCAGGCAGCGCTTGCGGTGGCCGCCATGCGCACCTTCGACTGGTTCGGGCTCTCGGTGACCATGCCCCACAAGCAAGAGATCATGGCGTCTTGCGACGAACTCACGGATACATCCAGGTTGCTTGGCGCAGTCAACTGTGTCTTTTGGAAAGACGGCAAGATCGTCGGCGACAGCACAGACGGTGACGGGTTCGTCCGGGGTCTGGCCGCCGATTTCGGCCTATCGCCCGCCGGGTTGAAATGTGTGCTATTCGGGGCCGGGGGAGCAGCGGGTGCTGTCGCCCACAGCCTGGCCGCAGCTGGTGCAGCCGAGGTCGTGGTGCTGAACCGGACGCCAGACCGTGCCCATGTTGCGGCCTCGCTTGCTGGCGCGGTTGGTCGAGTCGGCACGATCGGGGACCTGGCCGATGCCGCGCTCGTGGTCAACGCCACGCCCATGGGGATGGGCTCGACGCCTCATGTCGACCAGGTACCGTTCGACGTCGCTGCCCTTCAACCTGCTGCGGTGGTCAGCGACTTGATCTATCACCCGGCCGAGACCCGAATGATCAGAGCGGCGCGCGCCCGTGGATTGCGAGTGCAAAATGGACTGCCGATGTTGGTGCACCAGGCGGTTGCCGCGTTTGAACATTGGACCGGGGTGCCGGGCCCGGTCCAGGCCATGACGGCCGCAGCGCAGGCTGGCCTCGATTCCCGGAGCTGACTGAAACGCTGTCAAGGGTCCATGCTGGTGGCAGTAAGCTCGGCGACGTGATCATTGTTCCCGTCGAGCTGGCCGACCGCACGTATCGGGTAATCGTCGGAGACGGCGCAGTACACGAGCTGGGTTCGCTCGTTCCCGTCAAAGCCAAACGGGCTGCGGTAGTGACCCAATCGTCGATACCAGTCGAGGTCGACACGGGTATCGAGCAGAAGACCTTCGTGATCGGCGAGGGCGAAATCCACAAGAGCCTGAGCACGGTCGAAACGCTCTGCCGTGGCTTCGCTGAGTGGGGTATGACGCGAAACGACATCGTCGTCGGCGTCGGCGGCGGCCTCGTCACCGACGTGGCTGGTTTCGCCGCGTCGGTCTATCACCGCGGGGTGGCAGCGCTGTACGTATCCACCACCCTGTTGGGCCAGGTTGACGCAGCCATTGGCGGCAAGACTGGCGTGAACCTTCCCGAAGGCAAGAACCTGGTGGGCGCGTTCTGGCAGCCCAGCGGTGTCATTTGTGACACGGCGACCCTGGCCACGTTGCCCGCTCGCGAGTTTCGGGCTGGGCTCGGCGAGATCGCAAAGTACCACTTCTTGGGCGGTGGGCGGCTCGACGCCGAAGAACTGCCCGAACGGGTTGCGGCATGTGTGCGAATCAAGGCCGACGTTGTCGCCGAAGACGAACGCGAGGGCGGACGTCGTGCCATCTTGAACTACGGCCACACGCTCGCACACGCGCTCGAGATCGAAGGATTGTTTGATTTAAAACACGGCGAAGCGGTGGCCATCGGCGTGATCTATGCGGCCGAAGTCGCGCATCGACTTGGTCGCATCGACGCCGCCGCCGTCGCCGAGCATCGGCGAGTGATTGCCGAGTACGGCCTCGAGAACAGGCTGCCCGACGGCACGGACAAGCAGCGGGTCATTGAGCTGTTTTCGCGTGACAAGAAGGCGCTCGACGGCGTGACCATGGTGCTCGACGGACCCGACGGCGTCGAAACAGTCGTCGGGCCAGATCCAACAGTGCTGCACGATGCGCTCGACGCGATGGTCTGATCGTGGTGTTAGACCGATCTTCGATTGCGCCGATCGACGTTGGTCCTCGCGAGCAACGTTTGCACCAACAACTGGCACTCGAAGAGATCGACGCACTGGTCGTTACCTCGCCGACCAACATTCGTTGGTTAACCGGCTTTGCGGGATCGAGCGCAACCGTCGTAGTGCACGAAGGCGAAATCACGTTGTGCACCGACGCACGTTACGAAGATCGGGCACCCGGTGAGTTACGCCGCGTTGGCAGTACCGCCGATGTCGTGATTGCGAGTTCGAACTTGGGCGAGGCCGTGCATGAACTCATCGGCGCCACCGAGCTTGTGGGCCTCGAAGCCGATCATGTTTCGTGGTCTCTGCAGCAGACTATCGACCAACACTGGCTCCCCGGACAGACGCTTGTTGCCTCGTCGGGGCTGGTCGACGGTCTTCGCTCCCGCAAAGACGCAGCCGAGGTCGAACGAATCGAATACGCAGCCAGCATCGTCGACGAGTCTCTCTCCACGATCCGCAAAGGCCTGATAGGCCAACTCACCGAGCGCCAGTTCGCCCAAGCCCTCGACCACGCAATCCGCGCCAACGGGGCCGACGATATTGGATTCGAGACCATCGTGGCGTCTGGCCCCAACGGTGCCATCCCTCACCATTCGCCTGGCGACCGAGTGATCTCTCGTGGCGACCTCGTGATCGTCGACGTCGGCGCCATGATCGACGGCTACCGCAGCGATATGACTCGCACGTTCTGCGTGGGCCCAATGTCAAACCCGCAGCGGTTGCACTACGACACCGTGATCGCAGCTCAGCAGGCTGGCGTCGACGCAATGAATGCCGGTGCCGGCACGGTCGAAGTCGATACCGCCGCACGGGCGGTGATCGGCAAAGCGGGCTGGGCCGACAGCTTTACCCACGGCACCGGCCACGGCGTAGGCCTCGATATTCATGAGTTGCCACGCGTCGGCAAGAACGTCAACGATGTGTATGAACTCGGCACGGTTGCGACGGTCGAGCCAGGCGTGTATCTGCGCGGGGTAGCTGGCGTACGTATCGAAGACACCTGCGTGGTGACCGAAACCGGCGCCCGTCGTCTCACATGCTTTCCCAAAGACGACCCTGAAGTTCTCTCGTAGGAAGGAGTCTGCGATGCAGCACGAATCTCCCGACCGTGATGCCACCACGGCCACGGCCACGGAAACGAGCAGGATCAAGGCTGGCGGGCCATGGTGCGTTACCTCAGAAACGCCCGGTCGATGTGGCATTCCGATTCGAACGAGGCAACGGTCGCTCGATTGGCGCCCCAACCGGGGGAACGGGTGGCCGATATCGGCGCCGGCGTCGGTGCTGGCACGATGCTCGCCGCCCGTAGCGGTGCCCACGTGGTGGCGGTTGAACCCACCCCGTATATGCGGCGAGTGCTGGGTTTGCGACGGATGGCCCAGCGGGCACTGGCACGCATCGCGATCGTCGACGGAGCAGCCGAGGCGACCGGTGTTGCATCGAGCACGATCGATGGTGTGTGGGCGGTCAACACCATGCACCACTGGACCGATCTCGATACCGCGGTTGGCGAACTGGCTCGGATCATGCGCCCAGGATCTGGAGCGCTCCGGCTCTCATCGTCGAGGCCTCGAAACCAGCAGGCTGATCGCGAAGACTCACCGAGTGTCGTCAAGGCTGGCTCGGTAATCACGCGTGCGCGGTTAGCCTGCTCGCCATGACAGTGATCTCGACCAGCGACTTCAAGACGGGCATGACGCTCGAAATCGACAACAATCTCTTTACGGTGGTCGATTTCCAGCACGTCAAGCCTGGCAAAGGCCCGGCATTTGTTCGCAGTACGTTGCGCAATGCTCGCACCGGCGCCGTGATTGACAAGACCTGGCGTGCTGGCGAGAAAACCGAACGCGCCATGATCGACAAGCGCGAGATGCAGTACCTGTACAGCGACGGCGCGAACTACATCTTTATGGATAACGAGAGCTACGACCAGCTCACCGTCACGCCCGAGTCGTTGGGTGACGCTGCGAACTATTTGGTCGAGACCGCCAACGCGGTCATGTTGATGTTTGGCACCGAGATCATCGGTGTCGATATGGCGCCCAGCGTGGAACTCACGATCACTGAAACCGAACCCGGCATCCAGGGCGATCGGGTGTCAGGCGCATCGAAACCCGCCACGCTCGAGACCGGGCTTGTAGTTCAGGTGCCGCTGTTCATCGAACAAGGCGAGCGGATCAAGGTTGATACGCGAACCGGCGAGTACACGAGCCGCGCCTGATATGAGCGACCCCTCGATGGGTCCAGGGCGCCGCGAAGCTCGCGAGCGGGCACTTGGGCTGTTGTACGAAGGCGAAGCGCGCGAACTCAATGCTGCGCAACTTCTCGAAGAGCTTCCGCTCACACCGAACGCCTACGCAATTTCTGCAATCCAGGGCATCGATGCCGCCCGAGACGAGATCGACGCATTGATCGGCGAGCACGCCGAAGGGTGGAGCGTGCCCCGACTGCCAAACGTGGACCGCGCCATCTTGCGGCTCGCAGTATGGGAACTCATGGCCCAGCCAGACGTGCCAGCGGCAGTGGTGATCGACGAGGCAGTAGAGCTCGCCAAGCAGTACTCGACCGAACGCTCGTCGAGCTTCGTCAACGGCGTGCTCGATGCAGTGAACCGCACCGTCCGGTCATAGCGCGCGTTGAAGTGAGACCGCTATTGGTCCCGCGCCTTTCGCTCGAACCCGGTCTGCTTCGATCGTGGCGCCTGGGCGATGCCTCGGCGCTGGTGGCGGCCTGGACTGATCCCGAGATCGCTCGCTGGAACGATGTGCCGTCGGACCCTTCGCTCACTGTTGCGCGGCGTTGGATCAGTGGCGAGCAGCAGCGGCTGGAGAGGCGACTATCCGTGGACCTTGCGCTGGACTGTCCCGATATCGGCGGCGTAGTCGGAGAGGTCGGGCTATCGGGCTTCGGCGTCAACCACCACGGCGCTCTGATCGGATATTGGCTCCTGCCCCAAGCCCGAGGTCAGGGCCTGGCGAGTAAGGCGGTGCGAGCGGTGACCACGTGGGCACGCCAAGAACTTGGACTCGACGTGGTCGTTGCTCGATGCCACATCGACAACGTGGCGTCGCAAGCGGTGGCTCGCCGAGCCGGCCTCGCCTATCACGCTGACGACGGACCCAGCACTCAGCTGTGGCGGAGCGTTGAGCCAGCGATCAACGGTGCTCTTGAGGCTCCTGAAACACAAGTAGGGTAAATCGCTGAAGCAGTCGGGAATTTTGGACAAAGGCCGCGCTGGTAGCAGTCGCCGCTGCTAACTTCGGAGTCTGACCGTGAAGAGAGTCCTGTGAGGCTCAAACGGACAGGAGGAACGCCCTATGGGCGAACGTGAACGAAGCGGCGCCCCACCCTACGGTGCGAGTTTCGTTTCTCGGGCCGAAGTCATGGATGCCGAGCAGATCAAGCGGGCCATGAAACGCATGGCCCACGAGATCCTCGAACGCAACGGCGGTCTCGACAACCTTGTCATTATCGGGCTTCAGACCGGCGGCGTCGAACCAGCGCTGCACCTAGTCGAAGCGCTCGAAGCCATCGAGGGAACACGACTCCCGCTCGGAACCGTCGATGTTGCCTTTCACCGAGACGACATCGGCCTTCGTCCAGTGCTTCCCGAGGCACCGACCGAGATACCCGTAGACTTGGCTGCCAAGACAGTGGTCCTCGTCGACGATGTGCTCTTCACCGGCCGCACCGTGCGGGCTGCACTCGACGCGCTACACGACTTTGGTCGGCCTCAGTCGGTGCAACTGGCGGTCATGGTCGACCGCGGGCATCGCGAGCTACCCATCCGTGCCGACTACGTAGGCAAGAATCTGCCGACCGCTCGAACCGAGGCGGTTGCGGTGACCATGCACTCGGTGCAGATCGGCGAGATGGTTAAGTGAACCACCTGCTGTCGATCGACGAGCTTTCCGAAGCCGATCTGCGCGAAGTGTTACGCATCACTCCGTCCTTCGCTGAAGTAGCCCAACGCCGAATCGCAAAAGTGCCCGCGTTGCGAGGCCAAACCGTGGCCCTGTTGTTCTACGAAGACTCCACTCGCACCAGACTCTCGTTCGAGGTTGCGGCCAAGCGCTTGTCCGCAGACACGCTGAACGTTTCCGTGTCGACCTCTTCGGTCAACAAAGGAGAGTCACTGCGTGATACCGCAGAGACAATCGAAGCAATGGGAATCGATGCTGTGGTCGTGCGCCATCGCTCATCGGGCGTGCCGTCGCAACTCACCAAATGGGTCGACGCAGCGGTGATCAACGCTGGCGACGGGTGGCACCAGCATCCCACTCAAGCACTGCTCGACTGCTTCACACTGCAGCAGCAACTCGGTGACCTAGCGGGCAGCCACATCGTGATGGTCGGCGACATCAAGCACAGCCGGGTTGCGCGATCTGACGTGACCGCGCTCACCATGCTCGGAGCCGAAGTCACCCTGGTGGCCCCGCCCACGCTGTTACCGCCAGCCGTTCACACCTGGACAGCGCGCACGTCGCATGATCTTGACCAAACGCTGGCCTCGGCCGACGCCGTGTACCTATTGCGCATGCAAAGCGAACGTCAGAACGAAGCGCTCATCCCTGACCTGCGCGAGTACACCACGCTCTACGGGCTCACCGCCGAGCGAGCAGCTCGACTCGACGCCAAGGTGCCGATCTTGCACCCAGGGCCCATGAACCGAGGGGTCGAGATCGCAGCCGACGTGCCGAATTTGGATCAGGTCGTGGTGGTCGATCAAGTCCGCAACGGCGTAGCCGTGCGCATGGCCGTGCTCTTCTTGTTGCTTGGTTCCTCGACGGTCGATCTACCGGTTGAGTCCCACTCACCCGAACCGAGAGTCGCAATTTCATGACCGCCGAGACGTTACTCATTCGCGGCGGCACGCTCATCGATGTCACCGGTACTCGCAGCGGCGACATCGCCGTTGTCGGTGGTCTGGTGGCCGATGCCAGTGCGGCGCCGAGTTCGGCGCGCGTGATCGACGCTTCGGGATGCGTAGTGTCGACCGGGCTCGTCGACCTGCATGCCCATCTCGGCGAACCGGGCGACGAAGCTGTCGAGACAATGACGAGCGGCGGACGAGCCGCGGTCCTCGGCGGCTTTACCACGGTTCTTGCGATGCCCGACACGATGCCCACGGTGGATACCGCTGCGGTCGTGGAACACATCCGCAGCTTGGCCCAGTCTGCGCTGTGTCACGTCGAGGTCGCGGGTTGTATCACGGTCGGGCGCGCTGGCGCTCATCTCGCACCGCTCGGCGAACTCGCAAACGCAGGCGTGCGATTCATCACCGATTGCGGCTCCGGCGTGCAGAATCCGCTGCTGATGCGCCGAGCGCTCGAATACTCACGGCCATTCGAGTTGACCATCGCCCAACCAGCCGACTGCATCGAACTGAGCGCCGACGGCCAAATGCACGAGGGCGAATGGTCGAGTCGGCTCGGTCTACCTGGTGCGCCGGCCGAGGCCGAGGAGATCATGGTCATGCGCGACATAGCGTTGGCGCGGCTGACCGGCGCCAGGCTCCATTTCCAGACGCTGTCAACGGCTGGCTCCTTCGCCATTGTCGCTGCAGCGCAACGCTCTGGCGTGCCGGTCACAAGCGAAGTCGCTTCGCACCACCTGAGGCTCGCCGATGCCGATCTGGCGAGCTACGACACCAGGCGCAAGGTCGAGCCTCCGCTGCGCGACCGTTCCGATGTGCAGGCCGCAGTCGAGGCTGTCGCAGACACACGCGTCGACTGCATCGTGTCCGATCACACGCCGCAATCGACCGACCGCAAAGAGCGCCCATTCGATCATGCCGAGGCTGGTTCGGTCGGACTCGAGACGGCGCTCGCCGTTGCGCTCACGCAGAACATCTCCATCGAACACGTACTGCGCGCCATGAGTTGGCGCCCCGCAGAACTACTTGGCCTCGGCACTCCCGAACAACGTACGATCACACCCGGCGCTCGCGCCGATATCACCATCATCAACCCCCAGGAGAGCTTCACTGTGTCCACATCGTCCTCAGCCACCACCGGCACAAACAGCGCATTCGAAGGCGAGGAGTTGCGCGGTCGAGTCCGAGCAACAATCGTCGACGGTCACGTTGTTGTCGATGGATACGAGGTGACTCGATGAACAGCCCAGGCAAGGTTGTGCCAGCAGCACTCGTGCTCGCCGACGGCACCCTCTTCGAGGGCGAAGCCTTCGGCGCAGAAGCTCCCGGTGGCGTCGCGAGTGGCGAAGTCGTCTTCAACACCGTGATGGCCGGGTATCAAGAAGTCATCACCGACCCGAGTTATGCCGGTCAGATCGTGACGTTCACCTATCCACATCTCGGCAACTACGGCGTGAACAGTAACGATCGTGAGAGCCGCAGCACGTTCCTGCGCGGTGTGGTCGCCCGCGACGTTCCCCGTCGCCACAGCAGCTGGCGCAGCGAGCAAGACTTGAACTCCTTTCTGGTTGCCCAAGGTGTTTCTGGCATCGCCGGGCTCGACACCCGCCGGCTGACCAAGCACATTCGCGACACCGGCGCGATGCCTGGAGCGTTCGGCACCGCCGACGAAGCAAGTCTGCGGGCAGCAGCTCTCGCCGAGCCCGGAACCGACGGCATCGACATGGTCGCGACCGTTAGCTGCGACTCGCCATACTCGGTCGCGTCGACCCGAAGCGACAACAAGGCACCGTGGAACATGGTGGCCGTCGACTTCGGCATCAAGACAACAATCCTGGATCAACTGTCGCAACTCGGAGGCGTGACCGTGGTACCGGCATCGACGGCAGCGGCCACGATCATGGAACACCAGCCCGACGGCGTGTTCTTGTCAAACGGCCCCGGCGATCCCGAGGCAGTTGCAGGCGCAACCGACATGATCGGCGCTCTGCTCGGCGAGGTTCCGATCTTCGGTATCTGCCTCGGCCATCAGCTGCTCTCGCTCTCGCTCGGGCTCGAAGCATTCAAGCTTCCATTTGGCCACCACGGCGGCAACCACCCCGTGCGTAATTTGGCCGACGGCACGGTTGAGATCACCAGCCAGAATCACAACTTCTGCGTGGCCGACGACACTGTCGCCGGGGTGGAGATAACCCACGTAAACCTGAACGACCACACGGTCGAAGGGGTACGCAGCCTCGAAGTGCCGGCGTTCAGCGTGCAATACCATCCCGAAGCTGCACCCGGACCCCACGACAGCCGCTACCTGTTCGATCGCTTCGATCAACTCATGACCGACGTGAAGGGTGCCAACTGATGCCTCGTCGCAATGACATCGAGTCGATCCTGCTCATCGGCTCTGGTCCAATCGTGATCGGCCAAGCGTGCGAGTTCGATTACTCGGGCACCCAGGCATGCCGGGTACTTCGCGAAGAGGGCTACCGGGTGATCTTGGCGAACTCCAATCCGGCCACGATCATGACCGATCCCGAGTTCGCCGACGCGACCTACGTCGAGCCGCTCACGCTCGAGGTACTGACCGAGATCATCAAGGTCGAGAAGCCCGATGCGCTCCTGCCGACACTTGGCGGCCAGACCGCTCTCAACTTGGCCATGGAAGCATTCGAAGCCGGGGTGCTCGACGAGCACGACGTCGAACTGATCGGCGCCGATGCCGAAGCAATCGCAACCGCTGAAGACCGCGAGCGATTCAAGCTCGCGATGATCGAGATCGGCCTCGAAGTGCCTCGTTCGGCATCGGCGCGCGGCACCGGCGAGTCGAAACAGGAACAGGTGGCAACCGGCATGGACCGAGCCCGCCAAGCTGTTGAAGAGATCGGGCTTCCGGTCATCATCCGACCCGCGTACATCCTTGGCGGCAAGGGCACCGGCTTTGCCCACACAATGGAGGAGTTCGAATACGTGGCCAGCCACGGACTCGATTCAAGCCCAATTTCGGAGATCCTGATCGAAGAGTCGATCAAGGGCTGGAAAGAATTCGAACTCGAAGTCATGCGCGACCACGCCGACAACTGCGTAGTCGTGTGCGCGATCGAGAACCTCGATCCAATGGGTGTGCACACTGGCGACTCGATCACCGTCGCGCCGGCGCAAACGCTGACCGATGTCGAGTACCAGAAGATGCGCGACGACTCGTTTGCCGTGATGCGTCGAGTCGGCGTCGAGACCGGTGGCTCCAACGTTCAGTTTGCAGTCGACCCCAGCGACGGCCGCCAAGTCGTCATCGAAATGAACCCTCGCGTCAGCCGATCCTCGGCGCTTGCCTCCAAGGCCACTGGCTTCCCGATCGCCAAGATCGCAGCCCGGCTCGCCGTCGGATACACCCTCGACGAGATCCCAAACGACATCACCGAGAAGACACCAGCAAGCTTTGAACCAACCATCGACTATGTCGTCACCAAAGTTCCCCGCTGGAACTTCGAAAAGTTCGCCGGCACCTCGTCCAACCTCGGATCGCAGATGCAGGCCGTCGGCGAGGTCATGGCAATCGGGCGTACCTTCACCGAGTCACTGCAAAAGGCGCTTCGGTCACTCGAACTCGGACGCTTTGGACTCAACTGCGATCCAGCCGAAACACTGCTCGACGATGTGCCCATCGAAGAGCTACTCGCCCAGTCCGCCATCGGCACGCCTGAACGGATTTGGGAACTCGAAGCAGTGCTTCGCCGCGGCAAGACGGTCGACGAGGTCCACGAAGCAACCAAGGTCGACCCGTGGTTCCTCGACCAGATGCTGGTGATCTCCGAAGAGCGACAACGGCTCGCCACTGTTGGCCTGACCAATATGGATCGGGCCGACTGGCGCCGGGCCAAACGACACGGCTTCAGCGACGAACAACTTGCCTATCTGTGGCAGACAGATTGGTCGACAGTCAACGACGCCCGACGTGCCGCTGGTGTGGTTCCGACCTACAAGACCGTGGACACGTGCGGCGCCGAGTTCGAAGCCGACACGCCGTACCACTACTCGACATGGGAAGACACCAGCGAAGTCGCTGCCAGCGACCGGCCCAAGGTCATCATCTTGGGATCAGGTCCGAATCGGATTGGTCAGGGCATCGAGTTCGATTACTGCTGCGTACACGCAAGCTTTGCGTTACGCGACGCTGGCTATGAGACGATCATGGTCAACTGCAATCCCGAGACCGTGTCCACCGACTACGACACCAGCGACCGGCTGTATTTCGAGCCACTCACACTCGACGATGTCTCCAATATCATCGAAGCCGAGCAAGCTTCGGCAGTAGCGGGCGGCGGGCCTGGCATTGCGGGCATAATCGTGAGCCTCGGTGGTCAAACGCCGCTCAAGCTCGCAGGCGATTTGCCTGCAGACCTGATTGCTGGCACCAGCCCCGAATCGATCGATCTGGCCGAGGACCGCGAGCGCTGGAACGCGCTCTGTGAGCGCCTCGAAATACCTCAACCTCCCGGCGGTACGTGCAGCACTGTTGCCGAGGCGATCGAGGTAGTCGCCGGGGTTGGCTATCCGGCACTCATGCGGCCGTCCTATGTTTTGGGCGGTCGAGCAATGACGATCGTCCACGACGAAGATGACTTGCGTGCTGCCATGGCAGAGCTCGCCAGCATGGGTTCGCTGGGTCGCGAGGGCGGACTCTCTGCCGAGCGTCCGGTGCTGGTCGACCGGTTCCTCGAAGACGCGGTCGAAGTCGACGTCGATGCCATTCGCGACACCAACGGCGAGGTCCTCATCGGCGGCATCATGGAACACGTCGAGGAAGCTGGCGTGCACTCCGGCGACAGCGCATGCATGATCCCGCCTCAGACGCTGCCGCCCGAGACGATCACCGCACTCGAAGAGGCAACCGCCAAACTGGCCGACGAGCTCGAAGTTGTCGGGCTTCTCAACGTGCAATATGCCGTGACGAACGACGACGGAGAGCGCAAGATCTACGTGCTCGAAGCCAACCCAAGAGCGTCGCGAACCGTGCCCTTCGTGGCCAAGGCAACCGGCCGTCCGCTCGTCAAGATCGCAACTCGGGTTATGCTCGGCGCAAGTCTGCAAGAGCTTCGGACCGAAGGTCTGCTCGGCGAGATCGCCGTCGGCGATCATGTCGCGGTCAAAGAAGCCGTGCTGCCGTTCAACCGCTTTCCCGAAACTGATCAGCTCCTCGGACCCGAGATGCGCAGCACCGGCGAAGTGATGGGAATCGACCTCGAAGTCGGCCTCGCCTTCGCCAAGAGCCAAGTCGCTGCTGGCACCAAGATGCCAACCAGCGGTGCGATCTTCTTCAGCGTTGCAGACCGGGACAAGGCCACTGGCCTCGAAGCGGCTCGCCAGTTCGTTAACCTCGGATTCGAGATCATCGCAACCGCAGGCACCGCCGCTGCGCTCACCGATGCTGGCGTAGCTGTTGCTGGCGTTGCCGAAAAGGTCGGGGCTGCGCCCACTGCCCACGACGAAACGATCACGGTGCCCGATGCCGTTCAGCTGATCGAGCAACAAAAGCTAGTCATGGTCATAAACACGCCTCGCGGCCGGGGTGCACACGCCGACGGTGACTACATCCGCCGAGCAGCAAGCCGCGCCGGACTGCCACTGTTCACCACTGTTGCCGCAGCGCTGGCGGCCGCAAACGGTATTGCCGCACAACGCGAACATCCACTGGTTGTGCGTTCACTGCAGCAATATCACCAAGGCGTGCACCGCAGCCCATGAGGTTCCGCAAGACGCGGGCGCTTTCTGGCACTGTCGACATGGGTGTAACCGTTGGTTCGGTCGAGTTGGCATCGCCGGTTATGGCTGCCTCGGGTACCGCTGGCCACAGCGTCGAGCTCGGCGCCTACTTCGATCTTCGTGATGCGGGTGCCATTGTCGTCAAATCGCTGTTGCACGAGGCGTGGGAGGGTAATCCTGCGCCACGCGTTCACTCGACTGATGCCGGGATGATCAACAGCGTCGGCCTGCAAGGCCCCGGGGTGCAGGGTTGGATCGATCACGATCTCGACCCGCTGATCACGTCGGGCGCCGAGATCGTGGTGAGCATTTGGGGGCGCTCGATCGACGAGTATCGACGAGCGGCCGAGATGCTCGTGCCAGTCCAGGGTTATCTTCGAGCTCTCGAAGTCAACGTGTCGTGTCCAAATGTTGAAGACCGCGACAAGATGTTTGCCCATTCGCCCGACGCAACCCACGACGTGCTTGCTGCCACCGACGTGTTGTCCATCCCCCGATGGGCCAAGCTGAGTCCGAACATAGCAGACATCGTTCCTATCGCCGACGCCGCACAGCGCGGCGGCGCCGATGCGGTCACCGTGGCCAACACCATGATTGGGCTGGCGATCGACCCCGAGACCCGCAAGCCCCGGCTCGGCAAGGGGCGCGGTGGGCTCTCGGGCCCTGCGATCCGCCCGATTGCGGTACGGGCCGTCAACGACGTGGCGACCGCGCTGCCGGGGCTGGCCGTTATTGGCTGCGGCGGCATTGTGCATGGCACCGATGCGATCGAATTTCTGTTGGCAGGCGCCTGCGCAGTACAAGTAGGGACAGCGACATTTGCGGATCCACGCGCCGTGGTGCGAATTCGTGCTGAGATAGAGCATTGGTGTGAGCAACACGATGTCGACAAGCTCCGCTCCCTGGTGGGAGCGCTCGAAACATCACCCCCCGAGATAACCCCTGCGAGAGGAACCCATCCATGACTGAAGAAGCGCTTGCCGCCATCCGTCCCAAGCTGGCGATTGCGCTCGACGTCGACGACCTGATTCTGGCTCGCCGGCTTGCGAGTGCGGTCAGCCCGTACTTCGGTGTGGCCAAGGTCGGTCTCGAGTTGTTCTCTGCGGCCGGACCCGAAGCCATCGGCGTCATGCAAGATCTCGGCATGGAGGTCTTCCTCGACGTCAAGCTTCACGACATCCCCAACACGGTCCAGAAAGCGGCACGGGTCCTTGGTGCGCTCGGTGCCCACTACCTGACCATGCACGCTCGCGGCGGCGACGACATGCTCAAAGCCGGCGTCGAAGGACTCAACGCAGGCGCCGAGGCAGCAGGCCTCGACGCACCAATCGGGCTCGCAGTCACCGTGCTGACCAGCGACGCCGGAGCTCCGGAACACATCGTGCCCCGTCGCCTCCGCATGGCGATGGAAGCCGGATGTGGCGGCATCGTCTGTGCTGCTGCTGACCTGAGCGATGCCCGTACGATCGCCCCTCGACTCGTTCGAGTCGTGCCAGGTATTCGGCCCGAGGGCGTTCCCACCGACGACCAAGCTCGGTCGTCGACGCCCCAAGAAGCCCTCGACGGCGGAGCCAATCTGCTGGTCATCGGTCGCGCCGTCACCAATGCCGACGATCCCGAAGCGACTGCCGCCAAACTTGCCATGAGCCTGATGTGAGCAGTGCAACGCCGGAGCAGCAGCGCGCATTCGACCAGGCTGCCAAGGCGCGTGATGCAATCGCCGACATCATCGACCGGGTGCGTACCGCAGAGCTGGATCTACTAGGTGCCTTTGCGGTAGCCGATGCCGACCCGCTCGCTGGTCGTTGCTTTGCGGTCAAGGTGTTCGAGGTCGTCCCCGACGTCGGCAAAGTTCGCGCCCGGCGAACCATGGACGAGCTCGGATTGGCCGACGATGTGTGGCTTCGCGACGTGCCGCCCGACACGCGGCTCGCCATTGCCTCGGTACTCGACCAGGCCACCTGACCCGGGTTGGCACTATCCTCGGGCGATGGATTCGGGCAGCAGTCACAAATCAATCACATTTGTGCTGTCTGGGCCCGGCGGAGTGGGCAAGGGAACCGTCGTAGCCGAGCTGCTTGCCGTTGTCGATCAGATGTGGCTTAGCCGCTCGTGGACGACGCGGGACCGACGACCAGGCGAGGCACCCGACGCCTACAACTTTGTCGACCGGGCAACCTTCCAAGCCCACATCGAACAGGACGGTTTCCTCGAGTGGGTCGAGTTCCTCGACTATCTGCAGGGCACCCCAGTTCCTGCGCCGCCGGCAGGCAACGACGTGCTGCTCGAAATCGATGTTCAGGGCGCAGCTCAAATCAAAGCCATCGACGAAACCGCAGTACTGCTGTTTCTAGATGCTCCGTCGGTAGCCGAACAAGAGCAACGGCTGCGAGCCCGCGGCGATTCTGAAGAACGCATCGCGCAGCGACTTGCGACTGCGGTTCAAGAGCGCTCGGCCGCCCAGAAGCTGGGATTCACCATCATCATCAACGATGATCTCGACTCGACGGTGGCTGAACTTGCCCACGTGATCGAGGCCCACCGTCGCAGCCACAGCCAGTAGCCGGCCCGTCGCCGATAAGCCCTTCGCTGCTGGTTCTGACGCCACGGCGCAGTATTGCGCCCCGATGCTGCTAGCGTAAGTGGGCTTCTCGCCCCCTTTCACGCAGGATTTGACATGGCTAATGAACACGATCCAATGATGGCTACTCCAATTGAGGATCTCCTCGAAGCGACTGGGTCAAAGTTCTCGCTCGTAACCCTGTCGTCAAAGCGAGCCCGGCAGATCAACGCCTACTTCGGTCAACTCGGTGGCGGTCTTGGTGCATCGATTCCGCCCCAGGTCACCTCGGTGGCCCACAAGCCGTTGACCATTGCATTCGAAGAAATCGGCGCCAAAAAGATCGTCATGGGCGATCCGGCCGTTGTCGCCGCCCAAGAAGCAGCCGCAGCCGCGGCTGCAGCCCAAGCCGAAGCCGACATGCAAGCCGCAGCCGACGAAGCAGCAGCCGAAGAAGCCGCGAAGAAAAAGGACTCAGACAGCTGAGTCCCTGCTCCGGTGATACCTGTCTCGTGATAGCCGTGCAGCCTCAAGTGGTCAGAATCCAGTGGGGTTCGGCTCATGCATGAAGCCATAGCTGGTAAGCGGATCGTTCTTTGCGTCAGCGGAGGCATCTCGGCCTACAAAGCAATCGAAGTCTGCCGGCGGCTGGTTGATGCCGGTGCCCACGTCGTGCCGCTCATGACTGAGAACGCGGAGCGATTTGTCGGCAAGGTCACGTTTTCGGCTCTGGCCTCTGAGCCGGTCCACACCAGTATGTGGGACGACTGGAGTGGACCGATTCCACACACCAAGTTCGGCCAAGAAGCCGACCTGATATTGGTCTGCCCCGCGACTGCGCGGGTGATTGGCAGCTATGCCGCCGGTCTCTCCGACGATCTCATCACGAACACGCTGATCGCGACCCGCGCCCCAGTGGTGGTCTGCCCCGCCATGCACACCGAGATGTGGGAGCACCCGGCAATCGCCGACAACATCGCACTGCTTCAACGCCGAGGTGTGCACATTGTTGCTCCCGACGAGGGCCGGCTTGCGGGCGGCGATATCGGTAAGGGTCGACTTGCTTCGCCTGCCGCCATCGTCGACGCTGTCGCCGACGTGATCGACCCGTCCCAGCTGAACCTAAAAGGTTTGCGCATCATGGTGACCGCTGGCGGTACTCGCGAGCAACTCGACCCGGTGCGCTTCATCGGCAACAGATCAACCGGCAAGCAAGGGTATGCGTTCGCCCAGGTGGCCAGCCGGGCAGGGGCCGACGTCGAGCTCATCACCACAGTTGACTTGCCGCCACCGAACGGCGTCGACGTTGTTCGAGTAACGACTGCCGCCGAAATGCACGAAGCCGCAGTACGCGGCGCGGAGCGGGCCGACATTGTCGTCATGGCAGCAGCGGTCGCTGACTTTCGGCCGGCCAACCCCAGCGACATCAAGATCAAGAAATCTGGCGGCGTGCCGTCGATCGAACTCGAGCGGACGACCGACATCTTGGCCGACCTCGGCGCCAAGAAGCGACCCGGTCAACAGCTTGTCGGCTTCGCGGCAGAGACCAACGATTTGATCGCTAACGCAGAACGCAAACTTGCGTCCAAGAACGCAGATTTCATCGTCGCCAACGATGTGTCGGCGCCCGGCGCTGGATTCGGCCACGACACCAACATCGTCACTATCGTTGCCCCCGGTGGTGGGCGCGATAGTCTCTCGCTGACGTCAAAGTTAGACGTCGCCCGGGCTGTTCTTCGCGCCGTCGTTGCGGCGCGAACCCCGAACACTACGTAAACAACACCAGTATTTCCGGAGCACACATGTCTAACTCGTACTCGTTTACATCTGAGTCGGTGACCGAAGGTCACCCCGACAAGATGGCTGACCAGGTCTCGGACTCGATCCTCGATGCACTTCTCGCCGAAGATCCCGATAGCCGCGTGGCCTGCGAAACATTCGTCACCACCGGTCTTGCCGTGGTCGGCGGCGAGATCACCACCAAGGCCTACGTCGACATTCCGTCGATCGTGCGTGACACGATCTGCGAAATTGGCTACGACAATGGCGACTTCGGCTACGACGGCAAATCGTGCGGCGTGCTCATTTCGCTCGACGAGCAGTCGCCCGACATCAGCCAAGGAGTCACAACCAGCGAAGAAGTTCGTTCCGGTGATTCGGGCGAGACCGATGACCTTGATCTGCAGGGTGCAGGCGACCAGGGCATGATGTTTGGCTATGCCAGCAACGAGACCGACGTGTACATGCCGCTGCCGATTCACATTGCGCACCGCATGGCCGAGCGCCTTGCTGCGGTTCGCAAGGCGGGCACAGTGCCGTACCTGCGCCCCGACGGTAAGACACAAGTCACCTTCCGCTACGAAAACGGACTGCCGGTCGCCCTTGAGAATGTGGTCGTTTCGACCCAGCACAGCCCGGGCATAGACCGCGATAACATGATTCGCCCCGACCTGATCGAGCACGTGATTCGACCAGTTGTACCCGAGCAATTCGCCGACGATGACTATGAGATCTTCGTCAACCCGACCGGTAACTTCGTGATCGGCGGCCCGGTGGGCGATGCTGGTCTGACTGGTCGCAAGATCATTGTCGACACCTACGGCGGCATGGCTCGCCACGGTGGCGGCGCCTTCAGCGGCAAGGACCCATCCAAGGTCGACCGCTCAGCCGCGTACGCAACTCGCTGGGTCGCCAAGAACGTCGTCGCCGCCGGCGCAGCTGACCGATGCGAAGTACAAGTCGCCTACGCCATTGGTGTTGCGCACCCGATGTCGGTCATGGTCGAAACCTTCGGTACCGAGAAAGTGTCTCCAGCAGCGATCGAAGCTGCCGTGAACGAGGTCTTTGACCTGCGCCCCGGCGCCATCCTGCGTGACCTCGATCTCAAACGTCCGGTCTACAAGCAGACAGCTGCCTACGGCCACTTCGGACGCGAAGGCGACGGCTTCAGCTGGGAAAATCTCGACCGGGTCGCCGACCTCAAGTCCTCACTCGGATTGTAGAAAAGCCTATTCGCGAGCTTCCGAGCGTCGTTCGGGTCCAACCTGATGTCGCTGCACTGCACCGGTCATTTGACTATGCCGTGCCAGCTACATGGCGTCGGGACGACGACGACCGGCGAAACAACGTCGATCTGCAAGTCGGAAGTCGCGTCCGAATAGAACTCCACGGCCGACGGGTCGGGGGCTGGGTCACCGAACTCAACCCCGAACCCGTCGCCGACGTAGAACTCCGCCTGCTACAGAAGTGGTCGGGGATGGGGCCCAGCGGCGACGTCATCGACCTGGCCAACTGGCTGGCGTATCGGTGGCTGGGTTCGCCCGCCAAGGCGCTGCGCACCGCATCACCACCAAAAAACGTGTATCGACTGCCCGACGCTTCTGTTTCCCGCTGGGATGGCAAGGTCGACCAAGTCGCCGCCGAAGCCTTTCAAGGCGACGGAGCAGTCGTGCGGGTCGCACCAGCCTCTGACCGTTGGCCGCTTGTGATGGCCGCAGCAGCGCTTGGGAATCCGCTGCTGTTGATGCCCACGATCAGCGCAGCACAACGACTCGCAGCGCGGCTTCGACGGGCTGGTCTCGACGTGGCGCTGCTGCCCGACGAGTGGGCCCGTGCAGCAGCTGGGGCCGTGACCGTGGGGACCCGAGCAGCCGCACTCGGGCCGGGTCATGAGGTGGGCGCAATCGTGGTATTTGATGAACACGACGATGCCTATCGCGAGGAACGTACCCCAACCTGGCATGCACGAGAAGTTGCGCTAGAACGGGCTCGACGGTTGGACATACCTTGCGTGTTGGTCTCACCCTCGCCGTCAATGCAAGCAATAAGTGCACTTCCTCTGATCGAGCCGGACCGTGCCGCCGAGCACGCTGGATGGGCTGCGGTCGAAGTGATCGATCGTCGAAGCGAACAGCCTGGCCGGCTTGGACTCTTTAGCGAAGAACTCGCGCGAGCGCTGCAGCGTCCGGGCCGGGTGGCCTGCATCTTGAATCGCACCGGTCGGGTCCGACTTCTGGCATGCGTCACGTGCGGCGAACTCACCAGCTGTGACACCTGTAAGGGAGCGGTTCGTCAGGTCGACGACACGACGTTAACCTGTAGCCGCTGCGGTGCCCAACGACCGCCGGTGTGTGCAGCCTGTGGTGGCGCTCGGCTGAAGAACCTGGTGCTTGGTGTGTCCCGAGCCCAGGAGGAACTCAGCGCCCTGCTCGACGAACCCGTCGGCGAGGTAACGGCCTCGACGGCCACCAACGAGCATGCCCGCGTCGTGATCGGCACCGAGGCGTTGCTTCGCACTCCTCCGGCCCAAGATGCCCGCTGGTCCAGCGTTGCTTTCCTTGATTTCGATCAACACCTGACCGCGCTACGACAACAAGCCGAGGCCGATGCGATGGCGCTCCTCATCTTGGCTTCGCGCCTGGTCGGCGCACGCCGCCAAGGAGGCAAGGTTCTCGTGCAGACCCGAATGGGCGATCATCGCGTTCTCGATGCCGTGCGTCGCGCCGACCTTGCATTGTTCGGGCGAGCACTCGATGACCAAGCTCAGGCGATGCGGTGGCCGCCAGCAGTAGCCCAGGCCGAGGTGTCAGGAAAGGGCGCGCCGGGTTTCATCGAACGACTCGGCAACCCGCTTGGAGTCGATGTGCTGGGACCCAACGACGACCGCTGGCTCGTCCGGTCCGACGATGTCGACACACTTGTAACGGAGCTGGCACGCGTCGATCGCGGCGATGACCGCATCAGAATCGCAGTGAGTTGAGCGTGGTCCAACCTCAATATCGAGGCCATAGATTCTGGCGTACTAACTCAAATCGATGTTCGCTGCCTAGCTTTCAGGGTCAAATCGGGCAGCCTCAATCGCACGTGACCAAGCCACCGGAAGTCAGGTTGCCCGGATGGTCCGGCTAGGCCGTAAAGGCCTGGCGGCGGGCTTCGTACAACGCGATCGAGGTTGCCGTGCCGACATTGAGCGAACCAATTCGGCCGAGCTGAGGCAGAAACACGACCGAGTCGCACTCGGCTAGCGCAGTCTTGGACAAACCCCGATCCTCGTGACCAATCACCAAGCACATCGGCTCGGGAAGCACGGCGTCGTGCATGGGGATGGCGTTGTCGGCAAGTTCTAAACCCACAATTGAATGTCCAGCCGCACGAGCGACCGCAAGCGCAGAGCCTAAATCGTCGTGGCTGGTCCAGGGCACATAGCGGTCAGCGCCCAGCGCGGTCTTGCCCACGTTGGTGCTGGTGGGGTCAATCTGCATCGCGGCCAGATACAGATGCTCGACGCGATAGGCAGCTGCGGTTCGCAAGATCGACCCGAGGTTGTACGGTCCGCCGAGCCCCTCGAGCATCAACGCCAAACGCGGCGGCTCGTTTTTGCGCCAGCTGCGGTGAAGGCGCTTCAGTTCGGTGCTGGTGAGCTGCTTCATGCTTCCTCGCCGTTAGCTGGCGCTTCGCTGGTGCTGGAAACTTCTCGGGCCTGAGAGACCAGGACTCGATAGCCGCTACGACTGGTCAGCCGTTCGGTCGGCCATCCCTGTTCGTTCAACCAGCGTTGCAGCGAGTCGCTGCCGAGGTGTTTCTGCACCACCAACTCAGCGCGCCCGTCGGGAGCCAACCGGTCAAGCCACTGCTCAAGCAGTGCATGCAGGTTCTTCTTGCCGATCCGAATCGGCGGGTTCGAAACAACGAGATCGAACCGGATCTCGGCGGGAACGTCTTCGGGCGCGGCAACGGTGATGTTGAGCCCCAGTCGTTTCGCGTTGGCCGCGCACAGGTCTCGAGCTCGGGCGTTTACCTCGACTCCCCACACGTGCGCGTCGGGTGCCCTCTTGGCGACCGCACACGCGATCGGCCCATAGCCGCAGCCGATGTCCAAAATGGTCGAGGCGTTGCCTGGTTTGGCGGCCTCGACCAGTAACACTCTGGTACCAGCGTCGATACGGGTGGCCGAGAACACGCCGCGATCAACGTCGAGGTCGAAGGAAAGATCGCCAAGATGCAGCGGTACTTGGCGCACATCGCTGGGTACCGATGGGTCCCCGTCGAAGTAGTGGCTGTTGGTCACCTAAGAGAAGCTATCCCGATGGAACAAGGGCGCGCCTGGGCCGGTTACCCTTCTCGTGATGTCGAGTCAGCGAATTCGCCAATACGGCGATCCAGTTCTGAATACGAAGGCCTCCGATGTGACCGACATCGACGGCAAGTTTGTGAAGTTGTGCGACGACATGTTTGTTGCGATGTACGACGCTCCCGGTATTGGCTTGGCGGCGCCGCAGGTTGGCGTGCAAAAGCGATTCTTCGTCTATGACTACGACGATGAGCCCGGCGTGCTGATCAATCCAGTGATAACCGAAGCCGACGGCGAATGGGCCTACGAGGAGGCGTGCCTTTCGGTGCCCGGCCTGTCGTTCGAGATCGTTCGGCCCAAGCGCATCTATGTCACCGGAATTGACCTCGACGGCAACGACGTCACGCTTGAAGCCGATGAGTTGTTCTCTCGCCTGATCCAACACGAGATCGACCACCTCGACGGTGTGCTTCTGCTTGAGCATCTCGACGACGATCAGCGTCGCGAGGCGCTCATCGAGCTCAACGCTCGCAAACTCGCCGCTCGAGCCGAACGGGCCGCCCAGAACGCTGGCTCGGGCCTACAGCTTCCTTAGTTAGCCGCCGCCCCACATCTATGGCACACATCACTCACGCTGGAGGCCCGGCACGGATCGTGTACCTTGGCACGCCCGAGATTGCGGTCGCTCCGCTGCGGGCACTGGTCGATGCTGGTCACGATGTTGCACTGGTAGTCACCAACCCAGACCGGCGACGGGGCCGCGGCAAAGACCTGACGGCGAGTCCGGTCAAAGCCGCAGCGCTCGAACTCGGCCTGCCTGTGAGCCACGAACTCGACGACGTGCTGCAGGTCGACGCCGACTTCGGTGTGGTTGTCGCCTTCGGCCACATCATTAAAAATCACGTCCTCGACGAGCTGGCGCTGGTGAACATTCACTTCTCGCTGCTGCCTCGTTGGCGCGGTGCCGCCCCACTCGAACGAGCGATCCTGGCTGGCGACGAAACCACTGGGGTGTGTCTCATGGAGATTGCCGAGGCGCTCGACGAAGGCGATGTGTATGCCCGGCGCGAAGTCCGCATCGGCGACCGCACCCTCGACGAGCTGCGTAGCGCACTCGTCGACGCATCGTGTGATCTGCTCGTGGAATCGCTCGCCACCGGACTGTCAACGCCCGAGCCCCAGACCGGCGAGGTGACCTACGCCCGCAAGCTTACCGCCGACGATTTTGCTCTCGACTTCAACCAGCCGGCTTCGCACCTTGCCCGGATCGTGCGCCTTGGTCGGGCCCACACCACGCTGGACGGCAAACGATTCGGCGTCAAGGCCGCGTCAGTCGACCCGACCCCTCATAGGGCGGATTCCGGCACGCTCGACGGCGTCCGTGTCGCTACCGGCGACGGATGGCTCGTGCTTGACGCGGTCCAACCCGAAGGCAAGAAGGCCATCGCGGCAGCCGACTGGCGTCGCGGCGCTCGCATAGATGCCGACACCCGCCTCGGACAGGCAACATGACAGGGGCCCGACGATGAGCTCGCGTCAAGTGGCGTACGAAGCGCTCAAGCGAATCGATCACCAAGGCGCGTTTGCCAACCTGGTACTCGACGGTGAACTTCGGCGATCAGACCTCGACGAACAAGATCGGCGCTTCGTCACTCAGCTCGTATATGGCACGACCCGAATGCGCCGAGCGTGCGACTTTCTGGTGGACAGGTTCGCCATGCGCGACATCGACCCCCACGTGCGCACGGTGCTACGGCTCGGCGCCTACCAGCTGCACTACCTGTCGACGCCAGACCACGCAGCCGTCGATGCCACCGTGGCGATCGCCCCGAAAAAAGCCCGCGGCTTCGTCAACGCGATTCTGCGAAAAGTGGCCAGCTCGCCGGTCGAGTGGCCGAGCGACGCGGTGCGTCTCAGCTACCCCGACTGGCTCGTAGCCCAGCTCGTGGCCGACCACGGCAAAGTCGACGCCTTGGCCATGATCGAGCAGATGAACGTCGAACCGAGCGTGCATGAACGGTCCGACGGCTACGTGCAGGATCCCGCATCGCAGTGGGTCTGCGGCGTCGTCGACCCGCAGCCCGGCGAACTTGTGCTCGACATGTGCGCTGCGCCCGGAGGCAAGGCAACACTGATGGCATCTTCCGGGGCCACCGTGGTCGCCGCCGATCGCCGCATCAATCGCGCTCGGCTCGTGGCTTCGAATGCAGAACGAACTGGCGCCAGCACCGTCGCAACGGTGGTCGCCGATGGCATCGCCTCGCCGTATCTTCCCGCACGGTTCGATCGAGTGCTCGTCGATGCACCTTGTTCGGGACTGGGCGTACTACGTCGACGCGCCGATGCCCGATGGCGCATCGATGCCGAGTCGATCGAACGGCTAAGTCGACTCCAAACCAAACTGCTGGCCGCGGGTGCCGATGCCGTCAAGCCCGGCGGTCGACTCGTCTACAGCGTGTGCACGGTGACGATCGCGGAGACCACGGCCATCGCCGCGACGCTCGGCGGCGATTTCGAGCCGGTCGCCATTGCCGACGATCGTTGGCGATCATGGGGCGACGGCGCCTGTTTGTTGCCCCAAGATAGAGATACTGACGGGATGGCCGTCTTTGCCTGGCAGCGGATGGGTTAGATTCTTGCGATGCCAGATCATGACACTTCCGGCCTCGCGGCAAAGGTTCTGACCGTTTCCGATGGGGTCATCCACGGAACCCGACAAGACAAGTCCGGCGAGGTCCTCGTCGAACTCCTGGCCGACAACGGCTACGCCATCGTCGACCAACGCGTCGTGGCCGACGGCGTCGAAAACGTGTCGCAGGCACTCATCGAGATGTGCGACGACTTCAGCGGGGTAGTGGTCACTACCGGCGGAACCGGCTTCGGCCCACGTGACCTGACGCCTGAAGGCACACGCTTGGTCCTCGAACGCGAAGCGCCCGGTCTGGCCGAGGCGATGCGCCTCTGCAACGACCAAGGCCTCGGCCGGCTCAGTCGAGCGGTCGCTGGAACCCGAGGGCTGGCGCTCATTCTCAACGCGCCCGGCTCGCCCAAAGGTGCAGTCGAGACCGTGGCCGCCGTCATCGACATCATTCCCCACGCCGTGCGCCTCATGAGCGCTGACCCGACGGACCACTAGTGACCACTCGTCGAACCAACCCGACAGGCCGCTGATGGCTGACCGAAGCGACGCCGACTACATGGGTCGAGCGATCAACGCCGCCGATGCCTCCCGTCTCATCGCGCCCCCAAACCCATGGGTCGGTGCGGCGATTGCGTCGGGCACCGCAGTGTTCACTGGCGCAACCTCGCACTATGGCGGCAACCATGCCGAGGTCAATGCGCTTGCCGAGGCCGGCGATGACGCCAAGGGCGCCACGATGTACTCCACGCTCGAACCGTGTTGTCACCACGGCCAGACCGGACCGTGCACCGACGCCATCGTCGAGGCCGGCATCGCTCGCGTCGTTATTGCTTTAACCGATCCTGACCCGCTCGTGGCCGGCAAGGGCATCGAGCGGCTCCGCCAAGCAGGCATTACGGTCGATGTCGGTGTGGGGGCCGCTCGTGTCGAACGGCAACTCCGGCCGTACCTGCACCATCGCCGCACCGGCCGTCCCTTTGTGGTGCTCAAGCTCGCAGCGACCCTCGATGGCTTCACCGCTGCTCCCGACCGTTCCAGCAAGTGGATCACGGGGCCCGAGGCTCGCGCCGACAGTCATAGATTGCGAGCCGAGAGCGATGCGCTGTTAGTTGGGGCAGGCACGATCCGGGCCGACGATCCCGCGCTCACGGTGCGCGACTTCGCCCCCATCGGAATCGATGGCGACGAGATTCAACCGTTGCGGGTTGTTCTGGGTTCAGCGCCCGAAGATGCACGAGCCCGGCCGCTGGTGGAACTCAGCGGAGACCTCGACGATGTACTGGTCGAGCTCGCCAGCAGGGGAGTGCTGCAGCTGATGGTCGAGGGTGGCGCCCATGTGGCGGGAGCGTTTCATCAGCAAGGACTGATCGACCGATACGTCATCTATCTCGCGCCAGCGCTCTTCGGCGGCGACGATGCCCGGCCGTTGTTTGCTGGCCCGGGCGCACCAACGATCAACGACATCTGGCGGGGCGAAATCGTCGATGTCCGTCAGCTCGGCTCAGACGTCCGCATCGAAATGCGCCCCCAGCCCAAGTAGCCAGCTCAGCCAACCAGCCCGGTCACCCAACTCAGCCGACCAGCCCGGTCACCCAACTCAGTCGACCAGCCCGGTCACCCCACTCAGCCAACCAGCCCGGTCACCCAACTCAGCCGACCAGCCCGGTCACCCAACTCAGCCGACCAGCCCGGTCACCCAGCTCAGTCGACCAGCTCAGTCGACCAGTTCAGTCGACCATGCGGGGGGAGTTACCGTTCGGACGCTTCGACCCGACGTGCTTCCCAGCGCTCGATCTTCACCAAGAGCACCCCGGCCCCGATGAGGCACACTGCAACCAATATCCACGGTCCGTAGTTCGTCGACGTGTCTTCGATATCGCCAGGCTCGTCGCTGCCGACCACAGGATTGCCCGGCGGCACCGCCTCGTCGTCCTGGAGGGCGAGCGCCTCGATGGCTGCAGCCGGTTCGACGGCTTCGGCCGCCACCGCAGCGCCAAGCGACACCGAGATGCTGAGAAGCACAGGAAGAAAGCGGAGAATGAGGCGCATCGCAATGCAGTTTGGCACGCCGCTCGGCATCAGCAACACCAGCGCACCACCGGTTCGTTGGCTTGGCCCATGAGGACGAGAAGGCGCTCTTTCATTGTTCGAGGACCATGTCTTTCCCGGATCGGGTCTGGGGCATGACACGACGCTGCTTGTCCCTTGGCCAACCCGGAGCAATCCCAGATCGGCTAGTCGGACTCGATCGCCATCACCTGGTCGACGCGGCGCTGGTGGCGGCCACCTTCGAACGCCGTAGTCAAGAAAAGGGACACGATCTCTTCGGCCAGACCCAGGCCGACCACCCGGGCACCTATCGACAAGACGTTGGCGTCGTTGTGCTCGCGGGCCATGCGCGCCAGGTACAAGTCGTTGCACAACGCAGCCCGGACACCCTTGACCTTGTTGGCCGCCAACTGTTCGCCTTGGCCCGAGCCGCCCATCACGATTCCGAAGTCGGCGTCGCCAGCAACCACCGCACGAGCTGCATTGGCACAGAACTCGGGATAGTCAACCGACTCGGTGCTCGTGGTCCCGCAGTCGATGATCTCGTAGCCATCGTCTTGCAGGAAGCCGATCAAATGCTGCTTGAGATCAAACCCTGCATGATCGCTGCCCAATGAAATTCTCACGTGCCTCTGCCCCTTGTTGGCTGTATTTCTGGCTCGCTCAGTCTACGATCTGGCGACATGAGCTTATGGACACCAGACGGCGAGCACGAAGTGCCTCGCGATCAGCCCGCAGCAGCAAAAGCGCCCGAGCAGCCAACCAGCGGCATTCCGGGTGCGCCGTCGCTCGACGACATGAGTCCCGAGGAGCTCGCCCAGGCCGAGGCAATGGCGGCAGAACTCGCCGAGGCCCGCGCCCGATTGGCCGACACTCCTTCGGCGGTTGTCGTCGCCAATCACGCCATGGGACTGTACGAGCTCGCAGCGATTCACCTCAGCAGCAATCCTCCGAATCTGAGCGAAGCAAAGGTTGCCGTCGATGCAATGGCCGCGATCATCGACTGCCTCCCCGGCCGCCTCGGCGAACACGAAGAAACACTGCGAGCGGCGAGGTCACAGATTCAGATGGCCTTTGTGGAGCTGTCGACCCAAGCCGAAGAAGCACCGTAAGGTCTGCTGCCGCTGCGTCGCAATCCGTTGGCCCGAGCCTTATCCGGGCTGGTTGGCCGACCTTCAAACCCAAAGGCGGCTCACTGCTGTTGAGATCGCATTCTTGAACATCGGTGTTGGGTGGCTCTTTAACCCGTGCCTCGTCAACCTGTGCCCGTCAGCTGGTTGCGAGCAGTTGCTCGATGCACGTGGCGTGGGCGAGCAGTCCGGCGTCCGCGAGGCCGAGGATTTGCAGACCAACCGGTGCGCCATTGGAAGGCAGCGGCACAGAAACTGCGGGCAGGCCGACAACATTGCCAAGGCGGGTATTTGCCACGATGCGGGGCGGAAGCGCAGGGTCGGCAGCTTCGGTAAACGGTGGGGCCACCATCGGCGTCGTCGGTCCAACGATCACATCGACGTCGTTCAAGGTGGCGGAAACCTTGGCGATGAGCTGGCGGCGGTACTCGTGCGCAGTTGCGACTTCGAGCGCTGTCAGACTCGCCCCGAGCTCGAGTCGGGCCTTGATGTCATCGCCATAGCGGTCACTGTGGGTCGCAAGCGAGCGGGCGTGGAAAGCGGCTGCCTCAGAAAACATGATCGCAGTACTGGTCACGAACGTCAGCTCGGCGTCGGGCCACGTGACATCGACGACAACGCAACCCGCAGACTTCAGTGCGTCGAGGGCATCCTCGACAAGCGTCTGCACGTCGGGATCTGCCGCCTCGATGTCGCGTCGAGCCACGCCAACTCGAGCCGGAAGCACGGCCGGTCTGGTGGGGTGGCCCAACGCAGCGTGCGTGGTGACAACATCGGCCATCGAGGCGGCGAAGAGCCCGACATGGTCGAGCGTGCCCGAGAGCGGGAACACCCCCGCCGAGGGATAGAGCCCGAACGACGGCTTGAAGCCAACGACTCCGCAGAACGACGCCGGTCCACGAATCGATCCACCGGTATCGGTCCCGATGGCGATGCGGGCCGACCCGTCGGCCACAGCTGCGGCGCTACCCGAGCTTGATCCACCAGTGATGCACTCGGGCGCCTTCGGGTTGATCGGCGTGCCCGCAAATGGGTTCACTCCGGTTACACCGAACGCAAACTCGTGCAGCGTTACCGTGCCAAGAGCGACTGCGCCCTGAGCCAAGAGCTGCGACACGATGGGCGCAGTTGCAGGTTCAGGCCCAGCATCTTCGCGCACTGCGCTTCCGGCCATGACCGGTCGGCCCTCGAGAGCCAGAAGATCCTTGATGGCAAGTGTGAACGACGACAGCGGGCCGACCTTCTGGCCCAATTCGCGATCGAGACGTTCGTGTACCTCGTCGGCAAAGATCGCGAGGTAGGGGCCGCCCCGGTCGACTGGCGTCGCAAGTTCCATGCGCCGTCGAATCGCAGCGCTGCGCGACTCGTGGTCTGTCGCGCTCACCTCGGTGAACGGCTCTGCATTGCGAAGCCCGTCGCTCCACGATTCCCACGACGGCCACTGCAAGCCGCTACGCACTCGACGTAATACCGGATCCTGAGAGTTGCTCATAGATCAACTTTGGCACGCTGCGGCCCGAGCAACTAACAATTGATGCATGGCACAGGCAGCGCAGCGGTCCGGGACTGCAGAATCGAAAACTCAAAAGCACGATTCCGGCGAGGAACGAGCTTCACGCAGACCAGAGATCGGCCTATTCGGCATCAACTTCGGCGTCATGGGTGCTCCGGACACCATGATCGCCGTCGCCCAGGCATGCGAGGCCGCCGGGTATGACTCGGTGTGGACGGGCGAGCATATCGTGTTGCCAGATCCCCAGGCGCCACCGTCGCCGGCTGCACCCGAGTCGGTGTTCGTTGACGCGGCAGCGGCGCTCAGTTACATAGCCGCGGTTACCACCACGATCAAGCTCGGCACGGGCATCATCATCTTGCCGCAGCGCCAACCTGCTGTGCTCGCAAAGAGCCTCGCTTCGGTGGATCATTTGTCGAATGGGCGGCTTATGTTCGGTCTGGGTGTGGGTTACCTCGAGCCTGAGATGACGGCCTGCTCGACACCAATGGCAAAGAGGGGAGAGCGCGCCGACGAGTACCTGCAAGCGATGCGAACGCTGTGGACAACCGACGCTGCGAGCTTCGACGGTGACTTCGTGAACTTTTCCAGTGTCACCGCCAACCCGAAACCAGTCCAGTCAGATCTGCACACGGTCGTGGGCGGCCACAGCCGTCGCGCTGCACGACGGGCAGTTGCAATGGCCCACGGCTGGTACGGGTTCATGCGCGACCCCGACACCGCAGCGGCCGATATTGCCCAGCTAGCGTCGCTAGCCCAAGAAACCGAGCGGCCTCCGCACCTGGGCGAGCTCGAGATCAGCATCACGCCTGCCCGACGGCTCACTGCCGAGGACCTTGGCGCATACGGCGACCTCGGTGTCCACCGGGTCATCATCCAACCGGGCCGGTCGGTCACGAACGTAGATGAACTGCTGGCCTTCGTCGAAGCCAACGCACCAGCGATGTGGACCTGACCTTGAGATGCCAGCCAGACACCCCAGGTTACTTGCAATCACCCTGATGTCAGGCGCTTCTCGAGTTCGTCGTCGCTGAACTGTTTCGTTGGCTTGGCCATGGCGTCGACCTCAGGGAGGTGATGAGTGCCGTTCGATGAACCCGGCGATGCGCGGCATCTGTTCGCCGATGCGGCGATCAGCCCGATTTCGCAGCTGGTTGTACACGGCAATTGCCTTTGGATCGCGGGCCAGCGCCACGTAGGCGTCGCTGACCTGCAACAAATCCGAGGTCACCGCCTCGGCGTGAGCCGCAAGATGAGCTGGCGCGTCGCCAGCTGCAAGCCCTGCGTTCCAGTGCGGCTCGATAGCTTCGGCCATGTCGGGCAACATGGCGTGCACGTGGCGCTCGAGGAAGCCGGGCCGTAGCTTGTTGATAAGCTCCAGGCCGAGCTGGGCGGTAGTGCTGCTGAGCCCTGTGCGCTCGGCAACCGCTGCTTCGGCTTCGGCTACCGCATCGGCGGCGACTTCGGCCCGGGTCACGTCGTCGTCGAGGCGCTGTGACAACGACATCTCGGTCCTAGAGGCTGTCGTTGTATTCGGTCGACGGAAGTGTGTCTTTCCACCCGGCGCCTGCTTCTTGTGGCATCTCGAAACCACCAATGATGTTCATTGCTTGGCTGTAGCCCGAGGCAATGAGCAGTTCGGCGGCGGCGTTGGAACGAGCGCCTGATCGGCACAGCAGCAGAATGGGGGTATCGGGGTCGATTCCACTGGTCAAAAGGTCCAGGAAGTACGGATTCGCTTCGCCGCTTTCGTCGGTCCAGGACACAAAGCGAGCAGGTCGACCCAGCTCGGTCGTGTCGGGAACACCAACTGTGCGCCATTCGGTCTCGGTGCGCACGTCAACTAACAGCGCTTTTTCGTCGTCGAGAAGCTTCTGAAACGCTTGTTTGCTGGTGATCTGGGGGATTTCAGGCATGGCGTATCTTACGTCACAGTGAATTCTTTTCGCATCCGGTTGTGAAAGGCGATGTAACGCCGCTAGCTTATTCCTTCTGCCCAGGTGAGCTATAACGCTTATCGAAGGCAGCAAACGGAGCCCCTCCCCCCACTCATTCACTCCAGTCTCTCTTAGAGAACTTGAGCGACAGCGTCGGACGGTGAAGCCCCGAAGATCTGGCTGCGGCCAATCGATCGCTCTTTGAAAACAGAAGACAGGAAACGAAAAGCCAGTGCGGCATTTCTTCGGACACTCTTTGTTCGTTGGATTGCCGTTCAATTATTAAAAGTCCTGCCCATCACTTCAGCCCCCGCGTTGATTGATGAAGTAGGCAATGAACAGGTCAGGAAGTTTCAGTCCCCGATGTTTCTAACGTTGCATCGTTCTTTGCTGAAACTAACGAAACCTCCATTTCGCAACGGTCGCTAAAAGAGCGCAACCCACTTCATTGAGGGAAGCGTGGCGACCAAGCAACTGATTTCTTCAGCCTTCGGGCTGATGATTTTGACGGAGAGTTTGATCCTGGCTCAGGACGAACGCTGGCGGCGCGCCTAATACATGCAAGTCGAACGAGTACGGACTTCGGTCCATATGTACGAGTGGCGAACGGGTGAGTAACACGTGAGAAACCTGCCTCGGAGACCGGGACAACCGTGGGAAACTACGGCTAATACCGGATGTCCTCTAACGATCGCATGATCGATTGAGGAAATGATCCGTCGCTCCGGGAGGGTCTCGCGGCCTATCAGCTAGTTGGTGAGGTAACGGCTCACCAAGGCATCGACGGGTAGCTGGTCTGAGAGGACGATCAGCCACACTGGGACTGAGACACGGCCCAGACTCC
>ENA-ORXT01000259-ORXT01000259.1-marine-metagenome-genome-assembly--contig:-NODE-259-length-88960-cov-19.643419_pt1 | contig 88960 bp, 86 predicted proteins | sample MGYA00237868_ERZ511482 | MGnify/ENA metagenome assembly ERZ511482 | reverse complement strand
CAAGTGCTGAGTGATTATCCCTATCTCGAAGAGGACGACATCACCGCAGCGCTCGAATTCGCGGCGGAGCGAGTTAATGAGCGTGATGTCCCGATTGCTCAGACTGCGTGAAGTTCCTGATCGACGCCAACCTCTCTCCAAAGGTGGGTGTTGCTCTGATCGACGTTGGTTTCGAGTGCGTGGGACATGCATCGCGATCTGAACTACGGCAGTTTGGCGAACGTCTCGGCATGGGGACCGCACGCGGAGCGGAATGCGCCTGGCGCCTACGGCTGGCACTACAAGGATGCGCGGCCGTTTCGCTACGAGTCAGACGACGACCGTGACCCCATGCCGGACGAGATGTCGGTCGACTGGGCACTCGATCATCTCCATGCCCTGAGCGACGATGACCGCTCGTTGCTTATGGTGGGATTTGCCAAACCTCACACGCCGCTCTGCGTACCGCAGGAGTACTTCGACCGTTTCCCGATCGACTCGGTCGCCTTGCCGCCATATCTCGAAAATGACCTGGCTGACTGCGCCCCGACGCTGCAGAATCGGTGGCAGTGGGGTTGATGGCTCAATACGCGCAGATGATGATGGTGCGGCGATTGTTGCTATCCGGGACGCAGGCGAGTTTCCGCACTATTCAGTGTGTACGGCAACACATCGCTATACGCGCTGCGCCAACGGCGAGGAGGAACTCTGTGACCTTGTTGTCGACCCCCATGAGTGGCATAACCTCGCCGGGCGACCCGTCCACCAAGACATCAGAGCAGAGCTTCGAAATTTGCTCGCCACCCACTTCGCTGGCACACGCACGCCCGATGGATGGTCCGAATGGATGAAAGAGTCTTGACCCGCACACTGCACCGAGCGCTTTGCCTCAGCAGTTCATTTTGAGCACAGCGCTCGTCGCCCAGCGTTGCGAATGGCCGCATTCTGCGAGGTAGCACAGCGCTTCGTGCCCGATGCCTCAGCAATCGGGAGTTAAATTCTCCTCTCGGGCTCCAACGTCAGCGCCCGCTTTTGCAGTGACCACGCAAACTGTCACTCCAGCACTCTCACGAGTGACTCGTAAACTTCTTCAACTGAGATTCCAACTGCAAGTGCAATCTTTCGATTTTGCTCGTAGTTCTGATCCGATCACGTGGACAGCGCTCTGTCGATCGGGCCGCTTCGCCATCAACCAGCACGCCGTGGACCGAGTTGCATCGAGTCTATACACTCTGAATCCGACACCTGTGAGGTTGACATGGCAAGGACCGACATGGCAGAGACCACTCCGACACATTCTGGCTTCCGCACGTGGCTCGCTGGCACAACTGCCGTTCTGGTCGCCATTATTGGCTTGCTTGCTTTTACGCCGGGCATTGCCAACGCTCAGAGCAATGCACTGGTTGAGGTGACGCCCGGAACGGTAGAAGTGGGGCAGTCCTTCTCCCTGCGCGCAAACAACTGCCCTGGCCCGAACGTTGACCCGCCGGGAACAACGAACCGCGCCGTTTTTGGCATCGACTATCTTCCACCACCGCAGTTGCCCGGTGATCCGGCTCCTGGTTCCTATTCAGTAGATCTCAACTTCACCACGCTGCTCGACAACGGTTGGTGGGTGGCCTCGTGGTCTCTGCCTGCAACAGCACCAACACTGGGTGGGACCTATCAGGTCACCGCTGAATGCATTAAGACGTTCCAAGGCGTAGATAGCCTTCGTTTCGCCTACCCGCCCGCAAACTTGCTGGTCACCCCACCCAGCCCGGCGGTGGTCAGCGCCGCAAGTTCGACTGTGCCCGCCGGAGGACAATTGTCGGTAACTGCATCCGGCTGCCCGACCGCACCCTTCGTCGGCGCTGATTATCGAGTGGAGTACACGGTGACCTATGTGGGTGTGAACGGGTCTTCTGCGCAAACGGTTGCAGTTCCGGGTGCCTTTGGTGACCACGCAACAACGATCACACTGCCAGCAAACGCGCCGGCGGGACCTTGGGAACTCACCGCTGAGTGCCGGGCCAACGAGTTGGGTAGTGACTCCCTCTGGTTCGCCTACGCCCAGACTGTCCCATTCCACGTCACCAGCCCAGCAGGTGGGTGGGGCACCTTTGTTGGATTGGGCGTTCCCAACTGGCACGACGGTCCTGCGCAACTGGATGGGCACTCGATCGTGTCCAACGCTTCGGGCGAAACTGCTCTGGTTGCTTTGAAGGACAACCGTGACTTGTATGTGCGCCGTTCGGCGGACGGCGTCGAGTGGGATTTGTGGGTCAAGTTGGGCGTGGGCGGTTGGTCTTCGGCTGACGTGGCGATTGACGATTCAGGCCGCGTCGAGATCATCGCAGTCAAAGCTGATGGCCGGCTCTACACGCGATCATGGCTCGCCATGGGGAGCTTCGACCCATGGGTCAGTCACGGTCTGGCGACCTGGGATCCGCTGGCAAAGCCATCAATCTCAACCTCGGGTTCCCGGATCGCGTTGGGTGCGGTGAAATCTGACGGTCGATTGTTCACCCGTGAGCGATCACTGGTGGGTCCGTGGGGAGCCTTCACCCGCCACGGCTCGGCGACATGGGCACAGGTGGATGTCGACCAGGCTTCGGATGGATCATTGTGGTTTGTCGGCTCGAAATCTGACGGCCGGTTGTACACGCGGTCCCGCTCGGGCAGTTCGTGGGGTTCCTTCACCAAACAGGGTCGGCCAACGTGGGACCCAACCATCGCTCCCTCCATCACGGTCGAAGCAAACAACGTTGCCGTTTTTGGCGCGGTGAAAGCTGACGGCCGGCTCTATACGCGCGAGTGGTCTGGCGTCGCTTCCCCGAGTGGGTTTGTTCGCCATGGCGTCGACTCCTGGGCTGGAGTGAGTCTTGACAGTGATGGTGCGGGCGGCGTCGGATTGGTGGCGAACAAGGACTTTGGCGTGCTGTACACCCGATGGTTCAGCACGGGAAGTTGGGGGTCGTGGCGTTCGCACGGCAAGAGCACGTGGTCCGATGACACCGCGCCGTCGATCGCCGCTGGTGACGGGACTCTTCAATTTCTGGCCGTGAAGTGGACCGGCGCGCTTTGGACCCGAGCCTTCAACCAGCAATAGGCTCTGCAACAGGTTCGCTGGCTTCCAAAGCACAGTCGGACCGGCGAATCCGGAGCCGCTACCCCAGGTGGGCGAGGCCAGGTTGCCGGTTGACGGTGTTTCAGAACCGCCGGACCGCGGGCTGGCCGAACAAGCCGGTCGGTCGGATCATCAGCACAAGGAGCAGGACAATATAGGGCAGCACCTGGGAGTATCCGTTGCCGAATATCGACGCATACTCGCCCCACAAACCGCCGGCCATTACCTGCATCATGCCGATCATGATCCCGGCCACGTACACCCCGCCGTAAGAGTCCCATCCGCCGATGGCAAGCACTGCGATCGCTCGATAGAACAGCTCCGGTAGGCCTTGGGTGGCGAAGATGCCCGCCCCAAGAGGCGGCACCGCAAAGGCCAACGCCGCCAGCGTCGCAAACATGGCTGCCATGGCCCACCCGGTGGCCAATACCCGTGATCGGTTGATGCCCACCGACAACGCCACTTCCTCGTCCTCGGCCACCGCCCGCGTTGCGATGCCGAACCACGACCGATGGAACACGGCGATGAGGCCAAGCACGGTCGGCGCGATTGCGCATACAACAAGCGTTGAGATGAACACGTCCGCTTCGCCGAGCTTGAAGCTGGCGGTGCCCCACGGCAGGGAAATGCGACGGGTGATCGGCGCCTGGCTCACCACGATCTGTAGCGGGATGGAGATGGCGAGCGTCGCCATGGTGATCATGACCGGCGATTGTTTGCCAAGCGGCATGATGGCCAGACGGTGGACCAGAGCGCCGAAGCCGCCGACCAGTGCCAATGCCAACCCAAAGCACAGCACCCACCCCAGCGGGTGGCTGGCCACTTCGGGCAGTGGGCTGCGGCCAGCCAACGCTTCAATGCCAAACGCTCCATCGGACAACAAGCTCGCCAGTATCAGTGCGCCAGCCGCGCCCAGATGCGGCAGGGAGAAGTTCAGCGCCTTCGACGTCTTGTAGGTGGCGACGAACCCAAAGGCGACGAGCGCATAGACCGATCCCATCGCCCAACCATTGATGAAAAGGATCTCGATCCTCATGGCGACACACTACCGGGTGCCCTCGCGGCCAGAAGTCTCGCAATCGTTCTTGGTGGTGCCTCTCCGCGCGTTCCAGCTTGGTTAAGACGCCATGGCGGCGTAGAGGGCCACCCCCTGGACCATGGCGTCCTCGTCGATGGTCATCAGGTTCGAATGGTTTGGCGCAGCCTGTTCGGGCGACAGGTGCGGGGCGCAAACACCCAGGAAGGCCATGGAGCCGGGGACCTCGTTGAGCACATAGCTCCAGTCCTCGGCGCCCATGACCGCGTCCGGCATGAAGTGGAATGACCCTTCACCGACCACCGCATTGCACGCGGCGGCGGACCGCTGCACTTCGTCGTCGTTGTTGATGGTCACCGGATAGCCGGGGATGACTTCGGCATTGCAGGAGCAGTTGTGGGCCATGGCGTTGTGGTTGGCCACGGTGACCAGGTTCTCATGGAGAATTGAACGTACGTCCTCGTTCAAGGTGCGAATGGTGCCTTCCATGAATGCACTGGCGGGGATGATGTTGTTGGTGGTGCCGGCCTGGAGATGGGCAACGGTCAGGACTGCTGCTTCTGCAGCATTTGTGGTGCGGCCGACCATGGCGTGCAAGCCCAGCACTGTTGATGCCGCAGCCGGCACCGGGTCAACGCAGCCGTGCGGCATGGATGCATGACCGCCAGCCCCTTCAATGGTGACCTGGAACCGGTCCGCGCTGGCCATGAGTGGTCCGCCGCGGCTGTAGAAGTGGCCACTGCGCATTTGAGTGAAGACGTGAATGGCGAACGCCCGGTCCACGCCATCGAGCACCCCTTCTTCAATCATGTAGCGGGCTCCGTGATGACCTTCCTCGCCCGGTTGAAACATGAACCGGATCCGGCCGGTCAACTCATCGGTATTCTCGGCAAGCAGCCGGGCGGCGCTCAGCAGCATGGCCACGTGGGAGTCGTGACCACACGCGTGCATCATGCCCTCGTTCTGAGAACGCCATGCAACATCGGTGTCCTCCTGCAACGGCAATGCGTCCATGTCGCCGCGTAGCAGCACGGTGGGGCCGGGCCTGCCGGTGTCAAGATCGGCGACCACCGATGTCAGCGCCTCGCCTTTGGTGACGTGCAAACCCAGGCCGTCCAGCGCGTCGAGGATCTTGGCCTGAGTTCGGGGCAGATCCAAGCCCAGCTCCGGGTCGGCATGGATGGCCCGTCGGAGTTCAACGGTGTGGTCTTGCAACCCGCGAGCGGCTTCAAGGATGTCAGGTCCGGCAGTGGTGAGGTCCATTGGCGAACCCTAGTTTGTGTCTGCGCCCAAGACTTCTTGGCGCATGGACACCTGTCCGCCGGCGCTCAGCCTTGGCCGATTCGGCGGGCGTAGTCCGCACGCTGCGCGTCATCTTCGATGCCATTCAACGCCAGGTTGATGGTGGCCTGCGGAATTGGGCATTTCATCCCGAGCACCTGCCGGATGTCCTGGCTGTGGACCACAACGTCGCTGAAGGGAATCTCGGGACCGGCGCCCGGCGGCGTCCACTCGTTGTCAGCATTCTCCCGAAGGATCCGGCTGATGTCGTCTCGGCTCACCCGACTCTTCACTCGTTCGGTGAGGTCGATCATCGCCTCATCAAAGTTGCCGCGCCGGCGCAGCATGGCCAGGCCAAATCGGGGTAGGGAAACTTCATACGGCACCAACAGGTGCACGGCCACGTCGTGAACCGTCCAGCGTTCGCACTGGGACCGGGTGCGCCATTGTTCGTCAGTCAAGGTGTCCAGTTCATCGGCCAATCGGCGTCGCTCGACCGCAGTTGCGGCCCAGACATCGGTGGTGGTGGTTCCTGTGTGGTCAGTCATCGGTGCTCCTCTGGGTGGCTTTCATCTCCACGACGATCGGCGCGCAGTCGAATCGACACGGTCGTCAGATTGTTTCGATGATTTCAGCTTTCGAGCAGCGACTGCCCCAGCCAACGGTCGGGTCCGGTCCCGGGACCGGGCAGAACGAAGAAGAATCCGCCACCCACCGGCTTGACGTAGTCCTCCAGAGCCTCGCCATCGAGTCGGCGCTGCGTCGCAATGAACCCGGCTTCCAGAGAACGCTGATAGGCCAGGAAGATCAGCCCCTGGTCCTGAAGACCGGAGTCATCGAGGCCGCGGCGATAGCTGAAGCCGCGCCGCAGAATTTGCGTTTGGCCGGTGCGGGGATTGGCCCGGCGCATGTGAGACGCAGGGGGAACGGCCACATTTGACGAGTCACCAACAAAGGCCGGTTCCTCCTGCTCGTGATCCTGGCCCAGGGGCGCCCCGTTTCCTCTATCGCGCCCAATGATGAGCTCCTGACGAACCAGGGCGACCGTGGACCAAAACTCGATCAGCATTCGAATGATTCTTACGGCTTGGTAGGTCCCGCCGGTGGCCCATGCGGGCTCGGCGTCGTCGTCGGCGATCCAGACGATCTGGTCCAGTTCCTCCTGGTTGGTGGGGTCGGGGTTGGAGGTGCCGTCTTTGAAGCCCAGCAGGTTGCGAGTTGCGGCGGTGTTGGTGGCGGGCGCGCTGTGCACCTGGTTGAACCCTTCGTGCAGCCACCGCACCTCCAGCTTGCGAGGAGTCGAACGGATCAGTTGTTGCACGGCGTGAGTCACGGCCTGGGTCGAATTGGCGGTGATGGTGAAGGCGATGTCGGCTTCTGTCAGCGCCGGATCCATGAATCGATCGTTGCGAAACCGAGGCATCGGTTTCAGCTCTTGCGGGCGCTTGTTGCCCAGGCCGAACCGATCGTCGAAAAGCGACGAGCCCACGCTCATGACAATCGCAAGGTCGGTCGGCGCCGGTTGAGGTCCCAGGAGGCCGGCGTCCGATGGTGGACGGACTTCGGAGTCGTCAATCACAGGTTGGGCCGCCATCAAACGCTCGATCTCCACACTGATGGTTTGGAACAGGGCCGCCAGATCGTCTGGACCGGTGACCAGGACATTGGTTCCCAGAACGGCACCGTCGGACATCACTGCTCGGGCCACGCCGTGTTGACGTGCGACGCGAAAGGGTGCCGGTGCGGGCGTGGCGGTGCCTGCCGCAATGTCCTCGACCTCGACGGCGTCGGACACACAACCAGCGGTTCCCAAGCCAACAATCGCGGCTGCTCCGACGCCCCGAACAAAGGACCGACGGTCGGTGACGACCATGTTGTCTTCGGTGGGTTCTTCCCGCTCGCTCACGGGCTCATTCTTGCCGCCCGGCTCCAGCAACCCACCTCGCCCCAGTGAAACTGGTCAGGCGAAGTCGGACTGTTACTGGGGGCTGCGCCAGGTAGCGGATCCCCGGCATCGATGGCGACCGCCTCCCTGGCGAGTACCCCGGGGTCAGCAGACGGCTTTCGTTGAGAGGCGTCGACGTGGCGGAGATGATGGGTCTTCTTGCTCGCCAGCGGTAGGGAGTCACCGCCGCAATGGTCCGTTGGTCATGGGTCGATCGAATTGCATGCTCTGCTCCGGGGTCAATCTCCACTCAATTCAGGTGAACGTTTACCGAACCTCAGCATGACCCCCTGACCGTTGGAACGTGTGTGAACGTCGACATCGACATTCTTTGGCTGCTTGTCTGCATCGTGCTTGTCATGCTCATGCAGGCTGGATTCCTGTGCCTGGAAACCGGCCTCACGCGCAGCAAAAACAACATCAATGTCGCCGTGAAGAACCTGACCGACCTGGGCGTGTCCATGGTGTTGTTCTGGTTGGTCGGCTTTGGCTTGATGTTTGGCGCAACCAACGGCGGCTGGTTCGGCGTCGAAAATTTCGCCTTCGATCTTGCGCTGCAGGATCCCGGCCAGGCCGGCTTCTTCCTCTTTCAGGCGCTGTTCTGTGGCGCCGCGGTGACCACCATGTCCGGCGCGGTTGCGGAGCGGTTGCGTTTCGGTTGGTACGTGGCAATCGTGGTGGGCATTACCGCGCTGGTGTATCCGGTGCTCGGTCACTGGGTCTGGCACACCGATGGATGGTTGGCCCAGCTTGGCTTTGTTGACTTCGCAGGCGTCTCGATCGTGCACAGTCTTGGCGGCTGGGCGGGGCTGGCCGTCATTCTCATTCTTGGTCCGCGAGCGGGTCGCTTCGGCGCCAACGCGTTCCGGTTGGGCGGTGCCAATGTTCCGTTTGCCACCCTGGGCGCGCTCCTGCTTTGGACTGGTTGGACCGGTTTCAACGGCGGCAGCCTCGGCACATTCGACGGGCGAGTCGTGGGCGTCGTGGGCAACACCGCCATGGCTGGAGCGGCGGGACTGCTGACGGCGCTGGCTGGTGGTTGGTTGCGCACGGGTCAACCGCGGGTCACCGACCCCATCAACGGCATGCTCGCCGGTCTGGTGGCGGTGACGGGAGCGGCGCACGGGGTTTCGACCGTGGATGCCCTCATCATCGGTGCCGTTGGCGCCCTTTGTATGCGCGCGGTCGAGGGGGCGCTTGAGCGCCTGCAGATTGACGATGCGGTTGGCGCCGTCCCCGTGCACCTCGGTGCTGGTCTCTGGGGAACGGTGGCGGTGGCGCTGTTTGGCGATCAATCGATCTTCACGGTGCAGCGATCAATGATGGGACAGGTCGGGGTCCAGGTACTCGGCTTGATCGTCACGGGTGTGTGGGTCTTTGGCCTGGTGTGGACGGTGTGCTGGCTGGGCAACAGGCGTTGGCCGTTGCGGGTGAGCGCGGAGGACGAGCGGATTGGTTTGAACGTTGCTGAGCACGGGGCATCAACCGAGTTGATGGACCTGTTCCTCACCATGGAAGACCACGCGGCATCCGGCGACCTCACGGCCCGAGTCCCCGAGAACCCATTCAGCGAGGTGGGACAGATTGGACAGCAGTACAACAAGGTCATTGCCGCGCTGGATCAGTCCGAAGCCGATCTTGATTCATCGGAACGCACCGCAAATCTGGATCCGTTGACCCAGACGCTCAACCGGCGTGGCCTCTCGGCCACGCTTGAGTTCTTTCGGGGCGGACCAATGACGGTCCTTATGTTTGACGTTGTTCGGTTCGGGTCGATCAATGGCTCGCTTGGCCATACCGCCGGGGACGAGGTGCTCGCGGAGACTGCTCATCACATTGGTCGTCGTCTGGGGGGCGACTGGTGGTTTGGTCGGTGGGGAGGCGATGAATTTGTTGCCGTCACCAATCACGGGATCGACATCGACGAAGACGTCGTCTCGGCGGTTGTGTGTCAACTTCCGTCCGGAGGTCAGATCAAGGTTGGACTTCGCGCCGGAATGGTCCGGCCCGTGGAGCAGGCTTCGCCCGATGAGGTCATGCGGCAGGCCAGCTACGCCTTGGACGAATCCAAGCGCACGACCGAACCGTTGGTTGAGTTCAGCGGCGAGGTCGAGCGTCGTTACTGGCGCACATTTGCCTTGGCGGCATCGTTGGGCGGTTCACTCTCTTCGCTGCGCATCGTGCCGGTGGCGCAAACCATTTTTGACGGGCCCGAGGTTGTGGGGGTGGAGATGCTTGCTCGCTGGCAGAACGATGACGGCACGCTGTCTCCTCCCATCGATTTCCTGCCGGTGCTGGTTGAACATGGCCTGATGTTTGAACTTGATCTGCACATGATCGAGCAGGCGGTGGTCTTTGCGGCCCGGTTCAACGATCACCCGTCGCCGATTTGGGTTTCGGTCAACGTGTCCGCTCCCAACCTGGGCGTGCTTCAACTTGTGGAACATGTGAAGCGCATGCTGACGCAACATTCGGTGACCCCCCATCGTCTGGTCATTGAAATAACCGAAGCCGAGCAGGTCCTTGCCGCATCTCATTGGGTGGCCAATGCCCACCGGCTGCGGGAGCTTGGCGTTGGGCTGGCCATCGATGACTTTGGTTCCGGCTACTCCGGCATTGAACGCATGAGCGTCATTCCAGTGACCCACGTGAAGTTTGACGGTGAGCTGACCCGTTCGGTGGACGGGCCGTTGGGTGGGATTGTGAAATCGGTGGTTGACTACACCCGCGACGCGGGCGTGATGGCGGTGGCCGAGGGCGTGGAAACCATTGGTCAACAGCAGGCCGTCAACGCGCTGGGTATTGATGTGATGCAGGGCTTCCTCTTCAGCCGGCCTGAACCTCTGGATGACGTTGCGTGCAAGATCTTCGGCTCGCAGCATCCAGAGACGGTGATTGGTTCATGACCCACTCTGGGTCGTGGTTCATGCGGTGCGATGACAACAGTGCCTATTCTTGAGAGATGAGCGAGCAGCGGCAGCCTCCGATTGACTACATCGACCGGATCACCAACCAGTACCAGGCCCTGGGATACCGCACCTACCAGTGGCTGCATTCCGAGACGGCGCCGGCCATGGCCAAGCTGGGCAAGCCGGTAAGCGAGTCCAAGGTCGGACTGATCGCCACCGGCGGCATCTACGTGGAAGGCCAAACTGCGTTCAGCTACAAAGACGACACCACCTATCGGTCCATTCCCCGTGACACGGCAACCGATTCGCTTCGGGCCACGCACTTTGCCTATGACCTCACCGATGCCCGCACCGACATCAACGTGGTTTTCCCGGTGGATGCACTTCGTCAGATGGCTGCCGATGGCGCCATTGGCTCGCTCGCCGACAACTTCTTCACCTGCATGGGCGGCATCTATTCACAGCGCCGGGTTCGCGAAGAACTGGCGCCCGCTCTGGTGCAGCGATGCAAGGACGAAGAAGTTGATCTGGTGCTGCTGGTGCCCGTTTGACCGGTCTGTCATCAGACAGTTGGTCTGATTGCTCGAGCCCTTGAAGCCGCCGGTATTCCCACCACCAGCCTCAGCACCTCCCGGGACATCACGCGCGCGGTTCGCCCCCCACGAGCCGCGTTTGTGGACTTTCCCAACGGCAACACCGTGGGCCGGGTTTTTGATGCTGAGCTCAATCGCAGGATTGTTACGCGGGCGTTGGAGCTGGTGGACCACACCGAAGGGGAGATTCTTCGAGATCTGCCATACGTGTGGGACACCACCGACCAGTGGAAGGACTCGGTGTATCTGAAGGTCCAGACCGAATCCGGTGAGATGAAGATGCTCGATGACCGGGTCGAGCGGTATGAGACGCCCCAGTTCCAGTCTGATGCCGATGCAACTGCGGCGGCTAAGACCCATGATGGCGAGAGCTGCCTCGTCTGTGCCGGCATCGATTTCTGAGCGCCAACGGCGGCGCCGACCTTCGAAGACTGAGCGGGTTCAGCTGGTTGGATACGCGGCGTCGAGGGCGGCTCGCATCTGGGCCACGAGTGACGCAGCCTGGTCGACCGACTCACCATTGAGGACTTTGCGCATGAGCGCCGACGCCACAATGACGCCGTCGCTCTCTCTGCTGGCGGCGACCGCGGTTTCGGGACCCGAGATCCCAAAGCCGACGATGGCGGGCTTGGACCCGACGGCTTTGACTCGGCGGGCCAGAACGCTGGCTGCGGCGTCAACGTTCTGCCGTTCGCCGGTTGTACCCATGGTGCTCACCACGTAGACGAAGCCGGCGGTTTTCTGAACCACTTGGGCAAGTCGTTCGTCGCTGGTGACCGGGGCGGCCAGCAGGATGTTCTCGATGCCGTGCTCGACCGCGGCGGTGGCCCACTCGTCCGCCAGTTCCATCGGCAGGTCGGGAAGGATGGTGGCTCGGATCCCAGCCGCTGCGGCATCGGAAGCGAAGCGCTCGTGGCCGTACCGGTAGACGAGGTTGTAGTAGGTCATGGCGATGAGCGGCACGCCGTACTGGCGGCCGCGGAGCTCGGTGAGCGCCTGCGCGGGGGTCATACCTCGATCAAGGGAGACGACCGACGCTTCCTGAATGGTCGTGCCGTCCATGGCCGGGTCTGAAAACGGAATGCCGATCTCCACGGCGTCGGCTCCGGCGTCGATAACGGCTTCGACCAGATCAACCCAATCGTCGATGATCCCGGCGGTCACGTAGGGCAACAGGACCTTGCCGCCTCCGGCGATGCGCTCCTGCAGGTGAGCTTCCAGAGAGATCATGGTGGTGGTCATTGCGCCGCTCCGTTGATGGTGCCGTTTCGCTTGTCGAGAATTTCCTGAACCTGGCGGACGTCCTTGTCGCCGCGACCGGACAGGTTGATGAGCACGGTCTGGCCGGCCAGCTGTTCCTTCTCCTGCACGACCCATGCCAGCGCGTGAGCTGACTCGAGGGCCGGGATGATGCCCTCGCGTCGGCTCATCAGTTGGAAGGAGTCGAGCACCTGATCGTCGGTGACCGGGTGGTACTCGGCGCGCTTGTTGCGTGCGAGATGTGAGTGCTCGGGGCCCAGGCCCGGGTAGTCGAGCCCCGCCGAAATGGATTCGGCTTCAAGGATCTGCCCCGCCTCGTCCTGCATGAAGTACGACTTCATGCCATGGACGATGGCTGGCACGCCGCGGCCAGCAGCGGCGCCGCCGGCGGGTTCTGCCCCAATGAGGCGAACGGTTGCGTCATCGGCAAACCCGGCAAACAGGCCGGCGGCATTTGAGCCGCCGCCAACGCAGGCCACGGCCACATCGGGCAGGCCGCCGGTAAGCGCTGTGACCTGTTGGCGGGCTTCGGTGCCGATGATCTCGTGAAAGGTTCTCACCATCCACGGGTACGGATGAGGTCCCATCACCGAGCCCAGGCAGTAGTGCGTGTCGGTGACCTCGCTCACCCAGGCTCGCATCGCTTCATTCACGGCATCCTTGAGGGTGCGGGAGCCGGACATGGCGGGGATGACTTCGGCGCCCATCAGGCGCATGCGGAAGACGTTGAGGGCTTGCCGATCCATGTCCACTTCGCCCATGTAGACAACGCAGCTCATGCCCAGTAGCGCCGCGGCGGTGGCGGTGGCCACACCATGCTGGCCGGCCCCGGTTTCGGCAATGAGGCGGGTCTTGCCCATCCGCTTGGCCAACAGCGCCTGGCCAATGACGTTGTTGATCTTATGGCTGCCGGTGTGGTTCAGGTCTTCTCGCTTGAGAAGCAGCCGGAGGCCCAGATCTTTGCTGAGGTTCTCGCACTCGGTGAGCGGCGACGGTCGCCCTCCATAGTCCTTGAGAACGGCGATGAACTCATCACGGAACGTGTCGTCGGCCCAGGCGTCCAGGAATGCTGCTTCCAATTCCTGGCAGGCGCCGATCAGCGGTTCACCGACAAAGCGGCCGCCGAACTCGCCAAAGAACCCGGCCGCATCGGGCAGGCCCATATGGGTTGGCGACGCGGCAGTGGGGAAGGTGTCACTGGTTGGATGTTCGGTGATGGCCATGGGTCTCCTCGGAAGATATTCCGCCACTCTTCTAGAACTCTAGACTAGAGGGTAGGGTGCGGTCCAGCAAGACGCAACCGGGTCCAATTGGGTTCAGCGCTCGTCGAGCCCGTAGCTGATGCGGAGGTGATCCGACGACCGGTCAGCAACGATGGTGCACCGATCACCAATCAGAATCGCCTCGTCATAGAGGAACGGCACATCAAACTGGTTCACCGATGTGCGGATGGAGAGCAACGACGGTTCGCTTGGTTTGACGTCCAGCAACGCTGCGTCGGGCCGCGACGGCTGAACCGCACGGATGGTTTCGCGGGCGGTGGAGACTGACCAACCGGTGGCCACTTCGATCGAGCGGTACAACGACTCATCCACCAGATCATCGAAGTTGATCTGAGCACCAAGGTCAGCGGTCAGGAAACTCCGCTGGAGACTGAACGGCGCACCATCCATCGACCGGCGGCGCATCAGACAGGTCAGGGGACCGGCAGTGGCCAGGGCTGCTTCGGCCTCCGGTGACTGTCCCGCTTTCTTCTCCACCACCGAGACAATCTCGGTGCTGAGGGCGATGCCGGCGGCCTGCATGGCACTGGCAAAGCTCGACAGGTTGCCCACCCGAACGTCGATGGGGCGATCGGCCACCCAGGTGCCGCGGCCAGCAGCCACAACAATCAGGCCATCGGCTTCCAGACCCGCCATGGCTTGGCGAAGCGTCATCAACGACGTCTTGTGACTCTCGGCCATCTCCTGTTGAGAGGGCAGTTGCTGACCTGGTGGCAGCGCACCTGAAAGGATCTGATCACGCATGGCGGCGTAGATCACCTGGTACTTCGGTGGTTGCGGCGACGGCACTCCGCTAAGCTACACGGCGGCCATAGCGGGCCCGCTGGGGACCGAACGACCCAGCCAAACCGGGGCCAGCAAACTTTTCGGGCTCTTGCGAACGCAAATGGGAGTTCGAGCGTTGTAGAGGCATGCAAATAAATTCGCAAGCAACGCCATGACGGCTCGAACCCGCCGGCGGTCGGTGGCTCCTGATGATCTTCGGGCGTTTTGTACTGCCGCCTATCCGCGGATCGCCGGCTCGCTCTCCTTATACACCGGCGACCCCGGCCTGGCCGAAGAACTGGCACAGGAGACCTTTGTGCGGGTCTGTCGGGACTGGTCAACAGTGCAGTCGCATCCCAACCCCCTGGCCTGGACCCACACCGTGGCCTTCAACCTGGCCAAGTCGAAGTTCCGGCGCCGCAAGGCCCAGAAGCGGGCCGTCGACCGAACCGGAAACAACATCCGGGCTTCCATGGCCAACGCCGCCGCCATGCCAGACGACGCCGATGTGCTCGCGGTTCGAGAAGCCGTTGAGGCCCTGCCCAAAGACCAACGAGCGGTCGTCGCGCTCCGGTTCTATGCCGGCTTGACCATTGACGAAACCGCCGGTGCGCTCAGCATCCCCGCCGGCACCGTCAAGAGCCGCACCACCCGGGCGGTCGAAACCCTTCGATCCAGTGGCCTCGCCGTCGAGGTCGAAACCATGTCCACTCCCACGAACCCACCACGCGCCGCTGCTTTGGTTCAGCCGCTCACTATGGAGGTACTCACATGAACTCCCCATCCTCATCCTCATCGAATTACATGTTCACCGACCAGTTGGACCGGGTCGTCGGCGACTTCCCACTTCTCGATATCGACGATGTGTGGCAGCAGGGCCAACGTCAGATCCGCATTCAGCGGTTCAGTGTTGGTGTCGGCATGCTCAGCCTGATGGCGGTGCTCTTGGTGGCGGTGGTCAATCTTGCCCCCAACACCCGCGGCGCCAGCATTGACGCGGCCACCGCACTCCAGGAATCAACCGCGCAGGAATCAACCGCGCAAGAATCAACCGTGCAGGATGCCGCCTCCTATCCCGACGAAGGCGGTGTGCCCGGGGCGGCGCCAGTCGTTGACGATGACGCGCCCGGCCCTCAGCGGGGCGATCATTGGCACGCGGCATTTGGCATCTCGGTCTGTGGCGAGTTCCTGCCTCCATTGATGTCGCAGATCGATGCGGACGGCATCCACTCACATCAGGACAACCTGATCCACATCCACCCTTTCTTTGAGAGTTCGGCTGGTCAGAACGCCCGCATGCAGCTGTTCTTCGACAACATGGGCATGTCGGTGAGCCCGGACGAGATTGTGTTGGGGGACCGTGACGTCCTGACGATTCCCGACAGCTGCACCGTTGAATCGGTCCGCATGGCGCAATGGAAGTTCTCGTTCCAAGATGAGCCGACGACGATCATCGACAACAACTTCGGTGACGTCCGCTTCGTCAATGACCAGCAGGTGTTTGTGCTCTACCTGGGCCCCGATGACGGCGAGATCACCAAGCCGCCATCGGTGGCAACCATGGAGGAAGTTACCGCTGAACCCACAGTTCCAAGCGGTGCCCAGCCGGAAGGCGGAGATGTCTTCTACCCGCCGGTGATCGAAGCATGCGCGGCGGCGGTGCCCGGTGCGGTGCCCGAGGAGCCGGAGCTGCTGTTGCCCGGTGTGCCGATGTGCGCGGACGAGCTGCCGGATGTTGTGGAGCCGGCGCTCGCCGAAGCTGGATGAGTCGCAGTCGAGGCTGGCATACTCTCGGCCATGACCCATGGCGCACCAACAATCACGATTCTTGATGGCGGAATGGGGAAGCACCTCGAACGGGCGGGTGCTCCTTTCCGTCAACCCGAATGGTCCGCCCTGGCCTTGATGGAAGAGCCCGAGGCGGTGTTGCAAGCTCACCGGGACTTCATTGCTGCGGGCGCTGACATTATCATTGTCAACGCCTATGCCGTGGTCCCGTTCCATCTGGGCGACGACCGGTTTGTGGCCCGTGGAACCGAGCTTGCAGAACTGGCCGGCCAGCTGGCCCGCCAGGCGGCCGATGACGCCGCCCATCCCGTGCAGGTGGCGGGATCGCTTCCACCGTTGTTTGGTTCCTATGAGCCAGACAAGTTCCAGCCAGACCGGGCCCCGGCAATGTGGGATGTGCTGGTTGCAGCGCAGGCGCCGTTTGTGGATCTCTGGATCGGGGAGACGGTCAGCTCGATTGCTGAGGCCGAAGCGATTGCGGCGGCGGTTGCCCGGGGAGCGGGTCCGGACGAGCTCTGGATGTCCTTCACCGTGCCAGACGATGAGCCGGGAGCCGAAGTGCGGCTTCGGTCCGCGGAGTTGATTGCGGACGCGCTCTTGGCGGTGGATGACCATGTCTCGGCCATCCTCTTCAACTGCTCACCACCCGAGGCGATCAGTGTGGCGCTCGGGCATGTGCATGACGCGTTGGGTGACAATCCCCGCGGCATCCGCACCGGCGCCTACGCCAATGCGTTTGTGGCAAAGCCCGAGGGCTATTCGGCCAACGCCGTTGTGCTTGATCGTCGGGATGAACTCACGCCGGAGGCTTACCACGACCTGTGTCGCGGCTGGGTGAACAACGGTGCGTCGATCATTGGTGGGTGCTGCCAGATGTTCACCGAACACATCGAGGCTCTTACCGCGTTGAAAATCTGATCTCAGCGCCACACGATTTGCAGTGCCGGCCGCGGTTGAGCCGAACGGTTGAGGCCGCCGCCGTGGAGCGCGTGACCGCTGAAGACGAATGCGGTGCCGGCGGCACCGGTCAGCACCCGTTCGTCTTTGGCCTGCTTTCGTCCCCGGTACGTGGCAACCGGTTGGTTGGTTCGATGGCTACCGGGCACGATGCGGGTTGCACCGTTGGTCGTGGTGAAGTCGACCAGGGCGACGATGGCGGTCACCACAGATGGCATCGCCCGCGCCGGTCCTTCCATGGCGTCGCGATGCAGGTCCTGCTGCCCAAAGCCGGGACCGGGTTGACGCAACGAAACCTGCATTGGTGCGCTTGGCGCGGTCATGGGTTCAAACCAGGCTCGCACCGCATCGATCAGTGCCGGTCGGCTGATCAGGTCGGCAATCAGCGGGCTCCGGTGGTCCAACGCCTCAAGATGTCGGGTTCCCGAAGCTGGCTTGTCCCGAGGGTGACCGTTGGTGGGGTCACCGATCAGGCGATCGCACTCGCCGAGGACCGCCGAGCACTCGGCGGCGGAGAGCAGAGGCAGTTCGACCCACCCCCGGCTTTCGTCATCGGGATGCACTTCAGGTGTCAGCCTGGAACCGCACAAGGTCGCCGTCGCTGCCGGTGAATGTCAGGTGGGACTCCTCAATGCGCCACTCGCTGGCGTTCATGATGGCGAAGAACGCGACCAACAGGTTCGACTCTTCATCAGGGCAATCCGGTCGCCCGATACGAACGTTTGACGGCGTGCCTATCGACCCGGCGGATCCCGGTTGGTAGATCATGGGGAAGGAGAAGTCGACGCAGTCTTCGCTGATGAGGGTTATGGTGCCGCCGGAGAAAACCGCGGTTGCGATCGGTCGGCTCATGTCCGGGGTCGAGGCGGTGCCCATGGCCCCCGAGCCCGAGAAGATGGTGTCCAAGGTCCAGCGAGTGTTTTCAAGTAGCGCGGGCACGGGCGCCGGCTTGGTGCGGTACAGCGCGGTGACGCCCGGGCCGGTGAGAGTGAGTTGATCGCTCGCAATCGTCCACCGATCGGTCGTGAAGACTCGTTGCTGAAAGATGGCTTCAAAGCCGGACTGAGCGCCGTCTTCGCATCCCATCTCCGTACTGGCCACGTCGTTCCACCAAAGCGCGCCGTCGCTACCGGCGCTGATTCCGCCGCTGAAGGAGTTGCAGCCGGATCCACCTCGAACACTGGTGCCGTCGATGGTGAGCCCCAACGGTCCCGAGCCGGGAAGATCCACCGGGCTGTCGTCCACTGTCAACGATTGCAGAATCCACTCGCCGTCCGGTCCGGAGCCATCGCCAACATCGGACTCGGTGGTGGCTCTCACATCGCAGCTCGAAGCCCCGAGTACCAGGACGGCGAACCCGGCGGCGAGCAAAGTGACCAGGCGTCGAGGCGTCATGGGATCGACGGTAGCAAGGGAGCCGGTGGTGGCCAGGGGACCAAGGTCCTAGGGTGCTGCCATGCTTGTGACTCAACCGCCTGGAACCATCGTCCACGCGGTGATCTTCGACAAAGACGGCACACTCCTGGACTTCCACGCCACCTGGGACAAGGTCGTCGCCGGCTTTCTGCGCATTGCGGCCGACGGTGACGAAGAGGCCCGTTTGGGCATGGCCAACGCCATTGGCTTTGACCCGGTGGCCGAGGTGATCCTGCCCAACTCGCCGGTGATTGCCGAAAGCAACGAGACGATCGCGCGGTTGTTGGCCCCCTGGGTGACGCCCGAGGAGTTTCATCGGGTCGGCGCCGCCGACGCCACGCCGCCGGTGGCGATGGTGGGCGCGGCCCAACTCCTGATGGCGTTGCGCCAAGCCGAGGTTCCCGTGGCCATCGCCACCAACGACAGCGCCCAGATTGCTCGGCGGCAGATGGAGCAACTTGGTTGGACCGACCATTTTGATGCGGTCGTCGGCTTCGACTCCGGCCACGGTGCCAAGCCCGAACCGGGCATGGTCATTGCGGCGGGCCAACTCCTCAATGCGACGCCGGCCGGATGCGTGATGGTTGGAGACTCGCCTCACGACATTCTTGCCGGTCAGGCAGCCGGCATGCAGACCGCATCCATCGGGGCCAATCCCGATGCTCGAGCGCTTGCCGATCACTGCTTTGACACTCTGGCCGAGCTTCACGTGTGGTTGCTCGGCGCGATTGCGCACTGAGACTCCAGCTCTTCACACGGTCCTGCTGCTCAAAGAATGAGGTGGTGGCAGGAAGCTCGGGCCCGGTCAGCTCATAGGCGATCGATCGGATCTGATTGCGAGCTTCGCCGCGCACCATTTCGCGAGGCAACTGGATCACGTCTGACGCCCGCGTGGGCCACCGGGCCTTCCGTTGTAAACCGGCTACTTTTCGCCATGGCTGCGCAGTACGGTCAAAGCCATGACTGTTCAGCTTCCAGAGATCAGCCCGGCCGCGTGGGAACATCCTGCAGATCGAGCGGCGCTTGCCGCCCTTGGCAGGATTCCCGGCCTTGACCTTGTGCTCCGCAAGATCGTCGGGTCGTTTGGCGAAGCCAACATCCGCATGATGTACCAAGCGGGGGCGCTTGAGGTTGGGCCCAATCAGTACCCGCAGATCTATGACTCGCTGGTGCGGGTCTGCTCGGTGCTGGACTCCCATGTTCCGCAGTTGTTCATCTCCCAGTCGCCAATCGTGAACGCCGGCGCGGTGGGTATCGATGAACCGTTCATCGTGCTGGAGTCGTCGCTCATGGAGGTGTTGTCGGATGGCGGGGTGGAAGCGGTGCTGGGCCACGAGGTGGCGCATATTCTCAGCGAGCATGCCCTTTACCGGACCATGCTCAATCTGCTGCTTGGTCTGAGCGCATCCCGCTCGCCGCTTGTCGGTGCGGCCATGATGCCCATCATCTTGGCGTTGCTCGAATGGAACCGCAAGGCTGAGCTGTCCTGTGACCGCGCCGGTCTGTTGGCGGTTCAGGACTTCGACACGTCGATGCTGACTTTGGCTTCCATGGCAGGCGGTATTCGTGGCCGAGAGGATGAGATCAACATCGAATCGTTTGTCCAGCAGTCGGACAACTATATGGATGCCGAAGGTATGGGCGCCTTTTACAAAGTGTCTGCCCAGATGGGGCGGACCCATCCATTCCCGATGGCCCGGGCGGCCGAGCTGCGCAAGTGGGTGGGCGGTGGTACCTACCACGACATCATTGCCGGTAACTACACGCGGCGAGGCAACGAAGAAGAGATTCGCAAAGACATCAGCAAAGCGAGCGCGTACTACAGCGAGAGCGCCACGGACATGTTTGAGAACGCCGAAGACTATGTGCGCAAGACCGTCACCGGGTTTGCCGACAAGGTCCAGGGCGCGTTCGACGGTTGGCGTGAAGGCGGCGAGGATCCGGATGAGGACCCCGGTCGCGACGCCCCTCGTGATGGTTCGCCGGCCCCCGATGGTGGCCGCCACGGCACGGACTCGGGTGCTTCCGGCTCTGGTGATGACGGTGCAAGTTGGAGCAACGACGAAGGCAACTTTCCAACCGACGAAAACGGCGACCCCAGGATCGACTGGGGCGACTGGCCACCACCGCTCACCTGACCGGGTGGAACCGCACCGCTCTCAACAGCAGTGGCGATGAGACGGTGATGGATGTCCAAAGAAGAGCTGCTTGCTGCTTTAGATCAAGAAATTGATCTGGAGCACCGCCCGGACCCCGGATAAGCCGAGGAGGTTGGCCAGTGACCGCAGCGCCGGCCCGTTCTACACTGGGGCCTATGTCCACGATCGAACTCCCCGACGATGTCGCTGCCGCACTCGCCGCCGCTGCGTCAGAGCGCGGCGTCACCGAGGCCGAGTTGATCGCTGAACTCGTTGGGTCTGACCAGCCCAAGCCGGCTGGTCTTGACGGGTTCTTGGGTTGCATGGACTCAGGTGACCCAGAATGGGCTGAAACCGACACGAAGGTGTTACGCAAAGCCGCCGACGCTCGTCGCAGCGCCTGAACGCTCGGTGCTACTGGTTGACACCAACGTCTGGCTCGCAGCCGCCGACAGGCGGGCACGACGCCACGACGAATGCTTGGCGCTGGTCAACGCTCATCGCGGCGGCCTGGCCTCGACCACGCCGGTGATCGCCGAAACCGCCTGGCTGCTACTGGACCGCGACGGCCCCAACGCACAACAAGAGTTCACCGGATCGATCCTGACCGGCGACATCGTTGTCATCGACCTGACCGCCACGGACTGGGCCCGTGTTCACGAACTCATCACCATCTACGCCGATGCCAACCTCGACATCATCGACGCATCCACCATCGCCACAGCCGAGCGCCTCAACCAGACCATCATCGCCACCCTCGACGAACGCGACTTCCGGATCGTCCGGCCCGCCCACACCGACGCCTTCGAACTCCTCCCCGGACCCACCTGAACCAGCACAGACGAGTGCACAGCTGAACCCAGCGCCCACCTATCGCTCTTGACCTCTGGCGACACGTGCCGGTGACGGTGTCAGTGCCTCGTTTGATGACGCTGGCCGAGTGTTCTGCGGCGTCGGACGCATCGGCGATATCGACACTTTTGAACTTCTCCCCGGGTCAGTCGTCGGGGTGGGGCACTGCTATTAGGTCGAGGTCTTCTATCGCGGTGAAGTCTCGGGGGTTGCAGGTGTGGAGGGGGAGGTCGTTGCTGATGGCGATGGCGGCGATCATGGCGTCATAGGCGCGGGCCGCCGGCTTCTGTCCGGCTGCTCGGAGGTGGGCCGCAACTCGGCCGAATGCGCGGGCAGCGTGAGCATCGAATGGCAGTGGTTCGAAGTCGGCTTCGGCTTGTTGGAGGTGAGCTTGCCTCGCGGCACGTTCGTGATCGGTGGTCGCAACCAGCGGGCCGACGGAGAGTTCGGCAAGGGAGACAGCGGTGATTTGTGGTTCGGTGGGGAGCGGCGCGGTTTCGGTGAGTCTTCCGAGGAGAATGAGGGTGCTGGTGTCGAGGATTCCTCGGGGCATGTCAGAGGGTGGGGTCGAGTAGCTGGTCAAGGTCGTCGCGAAGTCGGTCCGGGTCAACCGGAGGGAGGCTTTGGCGGCGAGTAAGAATCACCTCAAGGGCGAGAGGTTGCTGGGGGAGTGGGCGCAGTTCGGCGACCGGTTTGCCCGAACGGGTGATGGTGAGTCGTTCGCCTCTGATGGCGCGGTCGACGACGTCGCCGCCGCGGTTGCGGAGTTCTCGGATGGATACTTCGGACATGGTGGAGAGTGTATCACCCGTGATACACGGGACCTTCAGGAGTGTTTGGCGACGAAGGCGGTCATGGCTTGCACCGCGTTGTCGGCGTCGTCCATGACGCCGACCTGATTGGCGAAGCCGTGGACCTGGCCGTGGAACCGGACCAGTTCGGTCGGCACTCCCGCAGCATGCAACGCGGCCGCGTAGCGTTCGCCGTCGTCGCGGAGCGGGTCGTACTCAGCCGTGATGACCAGCGCGGGCGCCAGACCTTCGTGAGACGAGGCCAGCGCAGGTGAGAATCGCGGATCCTGGGTTACCTCCGCGCCACCGGCATAGGTGGCAACAAACCAGTCCATCCATGCCGAAGACAAAAGGTAGCCCTCCGCGTTCTCGTGATAGGACGCCGTCCGGGGCTCGTGCAGGTTGCACGCGGGATAGATCAACAGCTGCGCGGCGAGCGCCAGCCCGTTGTCCCGAGCCGTCACCGCCGCCGCCGCCGCCAGGTTGCCTCCGGCACTGTCGCCAGCCACCGAGATCCGGCTCCCATCAATCCCGAGCTCGCCGGCGCTCGCGGCCACCCAGGCCACCGCCGCATCACTGTCGTCAATCGCGGCCGGGAAGACGTCTTCGGGTGCCAATCGGTAGGCCACCGAGACAACGACCGCGTTCATGGCGCTGCACATGGCTCGACAAAGGTTGTCGTGCGAATCCAGATTGCCAATCACCCAGCCGCCGCCGTGGAAGAAGATCACCGCCGGCAGATTGGAGCCATCGGATGGTCGATAGATACGCACTGGCACCGGACCCACCGGGCCGGGAAACGTCTGCGCCGCTACCGAATGGACCGGCGTTGGCTCGGCGCCGTCCTCGGTTGGTCCGTTGAAAATCTCCCGCTGCGTCGCCGCGTCCAGTGTCTCGAACGGTGGCAACTCCAGCGCGTGAAGTCGATCCAGAAATTCCTGGGCTTGCGGCACCAGAGTCATGACGAAAACTCAATCACGCCGCGAACATTGCGCCCGGCGTGCATGTCGTCGTACGCCTCGTTGATCTGATCGAGCGAATACCGCTTGGTGATCAGTTCATCCAGTTTCAGGTGGCCCTGCTCATAGAGGCGAAGGAGGCGGGGTAGGTCCGCCCGCGGATTGCAGGCACCGAAGACGTTGCCCCGAATCTGCTTCTGGTTCATGGCCAGGTCAAACATGTTGATGCTCACGTCGTTCTGGGCAATGTCGGACAGGCTGGTCAGGGTCAGGTTGCCACCCTTCTTGACCATGGCCAGCGCCGGCGCAAACAGATGACCTTCAGCGTCACCCACGGTCAGGATCACCGCATCCGCATTCCGCCCCCAGGTCAGATCGTTCAGCAGGGGAGCGGCGTCCTCCATCGACGCCGCACTATGAGTTGCACCGACACTCTCGGCAAACTCGCGCTTCATCTCCACCGGGTCCACCGCAATCACGTTTGCCGCGCCCGCCATGGCCGCGCCCTGCACGGCGTTGATACCGATCCCGCCCACGCCAACCACCACCACGGTCTGGCCAGCCCGAACATCGGCCACGTTCACCGCGGACCCCCAGCCGGTGGCCACCCCGCAGCTCACCAGCGCCACAGCCTCCAGCGGGTACCAGTCTTCGACCTTCACCAGCGAATCCTGATCCACGATCATGTGCTCGCTGAAGGTGCCCAATCCAGCCAGGGCGCGAACGCCGCCGCCCTCACCGTGAAAGCTCGGTTCGGCCACCATGGTCTGGTGACCGCGGTCGCACAGGTTCTGTTGGCCGGTGGAACACGACGGGCAGGTGCCGCAGGACGGAATGAACGATGCGGCAACGTGATCACCCACCGCCACCTTGCTGACCTGCTCACCGACCTTCTGCACCACGCCAGAACCTTCGTGGCCGCCCACCATGGGGAGGGCGGCATCGGTCATGTCGCCCAGGCGAACATGCTCGTCGGAGTGACACAGCCCGGCGAAGGCCAGCTTGACCAGCGCCTGGGTCGGCCCCAGCGTGTCGGGGATCTTGAACTCTTCGACGGTCCAAGGTTCGTTGACGCCGCGGGCGACGGCTGCTCTTGTTTTCATGCCCAGAGATTAGGGCATGCGCGTGCCTGCAAAAGGCGCGCGTTGTCACGTGTCCTTGGACTCTCCGTCCAGAGCATCGGCGGCCTGGTGCCAGGCATTGTCTGCGGCTGGATTGATGGCGGGTGCGGCGGCCGCACTGGCGGCTGGCTTGTCGTCAAACATCTCTTTGAAGGAACGGAACGCTCCACCGCCGTCGCCGTCCCTGCCGCCTTTACCGCTCATCAACGGACCCATGCCATCCATGCCGCCTTCGGCACCGATGCCCCACATCGCCTCTCGGCTGAATGGGCTGTCTTTGCGAGCCTCTTCGGCCAGACGCGCGCCGCGTGATCGATGGACGATGAACTCGCTGACGCGGCGGTACAGCCACGGTGAAGCATCAACGTTGGTCATCCGAATCTGGCAGGCGCCATCTTCTCCGGGCATTGCAGACGCTTCGATCACGCCTTCGCTCGTCATCTTCTTGGGACCCACGCCCAACATGCGCTTGGGTAAGAGGTATTCGATGCGATTGTCCGACCGTTCAATCACGATTTCTGAATCCATTGCTGCCACTTCTTCGGCAATCAAATCCAGTGCATCCGCCGCGGACATCTCAAAGATCTGTTCAACAGCCATGATCTCAGTGTGCCGAGCCGCCGCTGGGAAACGGCTCTCGGTCAGCCCTGACCGGCCAGCTTGCGGTTCTTGCGCTTGCTCTTGAGGTAATCCCGGTTGGTCCACGCAATGAAGTCCAGCGGGATCTCTTTGGGGCAGGCCTCGTGGCACTCACCATGATTGGTGCAGCTGCCGAAGAACTGCTCCATGGTCTCCACCATGGCTTCGGTGCGTTGCCAGCGTTCCGCCTGACCTTGCGGCAACAGGTTGAGATGCTGGACCTTGGCCGAGGTGAACAACTGGGCCGCGCTGTTGGGGCATGCGGCAACGCAGGCGCCACAGCCAATGCACGCGGCGCCGTCGAAGGCCGAATCGGCGGCGGCCTTGGGAACGGGAGTGAGATTGGCGTCCGGGGCCGAACCGGTGGATACCGAGATGAACCCGCCAGCGTTGATGATGGCGTCGAGCGGACTGCGGTCCACGGCCAGGTCCCGGATGATGGGGAACGACGCTGCTCGCCACGGTTCGATCACAATTTCGTCGCCGTCGCTGAACTCCCGCATGTGGAGCTGACAGGTGGCGGTGCCCTTCTGGGGTCCATGCGCCCGCCCGTTGATCATGAGGTTGCACGTCCCGCAGATGCCCTCGCGGCAGTCGCTCTCAAAGATGACCGGCTCTTCACCGTTCTCGATCAAGCCTTCGTTGAGCACGTCCATCATCTCCAGGAAGGAGGCGTCGGTGCTGATCTTGTCCAGCTTGTAGGTCTCGAAGCGACCTCGGTCATTGGGGCCCTCTTGTCGCCACACTCGGAGTGTGAGGTTGAGGTCGTGACCCATTCCTGATCCCATGGTTAACTTGTGCTCTCTTGTCTCGGTATCTCGACTGCGGACGGGTGCGAATTACTTGTACGAACGCTGGGTCAGCTTCACGTACTTGAAGTCCAGCTCTTCTTTGTGCAGGTTCTGCGGAGTGCCGTCACCGGCCCACTCCCACGCGGCCACGTACTTGAAGTTGTCGTCGTCACGTTGGGCTTCGCCTTCAGGGGTCTGGTACTCCTCACGGAAGTGACCGCCAGCTGATTCCTGACGATGCAGCGCGTCCCGGGCCTTGAGCTCAGCAAGCTCGAAGAAGTCGTTCACCCTCGCCGCCTTCTCCAGCGACTGGTTGAGCGTGTTGGCCGAACCGAGCACCCGCACGTTCTTGTGGAACTCCTCTTTGAGCGCCGGGATTTCGCTGATGGCCTTTTCCAGACCGTTCTGATTGCGGGACATGCCGATGTAGTCCCACACCAATTTGCCCAGCTCCCGGTGGTAGTAGTCCACCGACTTGGTGCCTTTGATCGACAACCACCAATCGGTCTGCTGTTGCACTTCGGTCATCGAGGTCACAAAGGCCTCATCGCGGGCGTCCATTGGTGCGTCGCCCAGTTGATCGGCCAGGTAGTTGCCAATCGTGTACGGCAGCACGAAGTAGCCGTCGGCCAAGCCCTGCATGAGTGCGGACGCACCCAGCCGGTTGGCCCCGTGATCACTGAAGTTGGCTTCGCCCAGGACAAAGAGTCCGGGAACGTTGCTCTGCAGTTCGTAGTCCACCCAGAGGCCGCCCATCGTGTAATGGGTGGCGGGATAGATACGCATGGGCTGGGAGTAGGGATCCTCGCCGGTGATGCGCTGATACATGTCAAACAGGTTGCCGTACTTGGCGGCGATGGTGTCCTTGCCGTCTCGGGCAATGGCATCGGCGAAGTCCAGGTACACGCCGTTCTGAAGGGCGCCGACGCCGCGACCTTCGTCCACCACCGTCTTGGCGTTGCGGGACGCAACATCGCGGGGGACCAGGTTGCCGAACGCCGGATACTTGCGTTCCAGGTAGTAATCGCGTTCGCCCTCGGGGATGTCGCCGGCGGCCCGGGTTTCGCTGAACTGCTGCGGCACCCAGATGCGGCCGTCGTTACGGAGCGACTCTGACATCAGCGTCAGCTTCGACTGGAACTCATCGCTTGAAGGAATGCACGTTGGGTGAATCTGGGTGTAACACGGGTTGGCAAACAGGGCGCCTTTGCGGTGGGCGCGCCACGCAGCGGTCACGTTGCACATCATGGCGTTGGTGGACAGGTAGTAGACGTTGCCGTAGCCACCGGTTGCCAGCACCACGGCGTGCGCGGAGTGCGAGGTGATCTCGCCCGAGATCACGTCCCGGCAGACGATGCCACGAGCAGCACCGTCGTGGACAACCAGGTCCAACATTTCGGTCCGGGTGTGCAGCTCAACCGTGCCCAATGACACCTGACGCATCAGCGCGGAGTAGGCGCCAATCAGCAGCTGCTGGCCGGTCTGGCCGCGGGCGTAGAAGGTGCGGCTGACCTGCGCGCCACCGAAGGATCGGTTGTCCAAAAGGCCGCCGTAGTCGCGGGCGAAGGGCACGCCCTGCGCGGTGGCCTGGTCGATGATGTCAACGCTGACTTCGGCCAGACGGTGGACGTTGGCCTCGCGGCTGCGGTAGTCGCCGCCTTTGACCGTGTCATAGAACAGTCGGTAGACGCTGTCGCCGTCGTTCTGATAGTTCTTGGCGCCGTTGATGCCGCCCTGCGCAGCGATGGAATGTGCGCGACGAGGACTGTCATGGAAGGTGAAGGCCTTCACCTTGTAGCCAAGCTCGGCCAAGGTTGCGGCGGCGGACGAACCGGCCAGACCGGTTCCCACGACGATGACGTCGAACTTGCGTTTGTTGGCCGGGTTGACCAGCTTCATGTCGAACTTGTGGTTGGTCCACGCGTCCGCAATGTTGGTCTCCCACCCTTTGGGGAGTCGGGAATCAAGTTGACCGATCATTTTGTTGCTCCCTCGATGACGGCAACCAGCGGTTGTTCGTCAATGACGTTCAATTGGGTAAGAAGTGGGAAGCTCAGGTTGCCCACCAGAATGAGCGCTGCCAGGCCGGCCGCCAGCGGCTTACGGAACAGATTGATCTTGGAACCGGTGATGCCGAGACTCGCAAAGAGGCTCCAGGTGCCGTGGTAGATGTGAATTGCCAGGGCGATGTTGGCCGCGATGTAGATGATGGCGATTGGCAGGCTGGACAGCGACGCTTCAAGGTTGTTGTACGGCTGACCTTTGACGAAGTCGGGGTTGACCCAGCCCCAGGTCAGGTCCATCAGATGCCAGACCAGGAACAGCAGGATGATGGGGCCGGTCCAGCGCATGGTGCGGCTGGCGTAGTTGGCGGCGATGAAGTCCTGGGAGCCGGCGTAGCTCTTGTTGCCGGAGATGGTGGACCCGCCATTGGAAGACCGTGCCATCTGCGTCAACGACATGGCGGCGTAGATGTGAACGAAGAACATGGCAATCAGGCCAAAGCGCAGAATCCAGAGGAACCAACCATGCGGGATGACGGGCTCGCCGATCTCCCGCAGGACCTCCGCATAGTCCCGGAACTTTTCCTCGCCCTGATAGATCTTCAGGTTGCCGGCCATGTGGGCCAGGACAAAGCCAATCAGTCCAATCCCGCTCAGCGCCATGACCCACTTGCGCCCCACTGCGGTCTGCATGAGATTCAGTGGGTAGGGGAGTTTCTTCGGTGGTTTGCGAAGCGGTGCCGGTGATTGCTTCTGCGGGGTCAGGGTCTGGGCCACGAGGAGCTCCGTTGCTCTTTCTGTAGTGGGTATGGGGATGCGGTATCGACGTACTGCTTTTGTTACTGGGTCTGATTCCACGCTAGCTGCCCAAACCGACCCGGTACACCTTCAACCAGCAATGAAGATGTGGCCTTTGGCACCGCCGATGGGACCGAAAATCAGCGGGCGATACGGGTCTGGTAGCTGTTGTGGGCAACGACCTCGCCGGTTGCCTTGTGCGTGAGCGTCAAATCAAGGGTGACCGGCCCCGGCGTGTTGGGCGCAATCCAGTCCAACCGACCAATGCGCTGAACACTGTCGGCCGGAATCAGCCCGCGCCATGTCCAGGTGTGGTGCTCGTTGTCACCCCACCCGAGTTTGGCGGTGAGGATATGGACCGGAAGGGCCTCATGGCGGTCGTTGACCACGTGCATCTCCACCGTCAACGCATGACCCGGAGCCATTCCTGTGGGTAGTCGTTCGGCGGTGACGATGACCGATGCGCAGGCATCCTTCACCGCCTGCCAGCCGGCTTTGGGCCGCCGGTTGTGATCGGCGATGGCAAAGGAGATCGCCGGTCGACAGTCGGCAAACGCGCTGAAGCAGAAGCCGCCGGTTGGGTTGTACTTCAACGTGCGCAACAGCTCGATCTGGCGCCGCAACAAGGTGGCTTGGTAGGCCTGGGTGGCTTCGACCCAAGAATCAAAGGACTCATGATCTTGGGTGGGGACGTAGGCGGCCATGGCGCGACGGTCCAAGCCCCACGCCCCTTGAAGTTCGCTCCAATGAAGATCAGGCCAGCGATGGGCGCCACAGAAGTTGGCGTCGGTTGGAACCGACTGCGCCCCGAACGCCGAGACCCACCGAACCATCAGCGGGAGGTTGCGGGCAAGCGCGACCAGGTCCCGACCGCGGCCGGCCGCCCACCCAAACCACAGGTGCGTGTCGGTGCTGTCGAACAGCGGGGGACTGGGCCACATTCCGGACCGACTGATGATCGGCCGGCTGGCGTCCAGCTTCTCAATCGATGAACTGACGGCCCGGTCGAGCACCGACTTGTTCCAACTGGGGAGTTGTTGGGCGAGCGTGTTCTTTGCTGCGGACATGGCCGATGCTTTCCGGTCAGGTCGGCGGCTGGTCCCGGCAGGGTCATCGTGAGCGCACCAGGCCACCACGCTTGGATGGTGGCCAAGCCGATACACCAGGTGCTCAGCCTGGCCTTTCGCTTTGTCGCGTATCCCCCGAGCCGCCGGCCCCCGCAACGGGAAGTCCTGCCATATCAGCAGGCCTTGTCGGTCTGCTTCTTCGTACAGTTCCGGCCGGCCGACGTGGCCGTGCACGCGTAGCAGATCAAGGTTCAGTTCGATGGCGGAAGCAACGTCGGCGGCAATCTTGGACGCCGCACAGTTGGCCAACGCCCGGTCGGTGGGCCAGTAGTTGGCGCCTTTGAGGAAAAGTTGCTGACCGTTGATGGAGAACTGGTACTTGTTGAACTCGATGGCCCGGAGGCCCACGGGCCGGCGTTCATCATCGGACACCGCGCCGTCGCACAGCACTGAGACGGCCACGTTGTAAAGCGGTTGCGAGCCCAGTTGCCGCGGCCACCACAACTCGGGCTGGTCAACGTCGACCTGCCATTCGACCGTTGTTGCGCCCTGGGTCAGATGGTGGGTCTGCACCGTGCTCTGACAGATCTGACCGTCCGGCCCGGTCACGGTGGTTATCAGCGACACGTCGCGTGCTGATTGGCTGAGCAGCTGCGCACCGCAGCTGATGGTCGCTCGTTGGGTGGAGGTGTCCGAGCAGACCATACGCACGTTCCACAACCGGACCGGACCGGTGTGGACCACGGCTACGGGCCCGGTTATGCCGCCGGCGGTCCATTCGGGCCCCACGGTTTCGGCGTCGCCCCACACGCCGACGATGTCGCGCGTCGGTTTGCCCGGCGTGCCGGGTGCATTGGCTGCCACCTCCGCGGCAAGAACGTGGATAGTGGAACCAGCGTCGCTGGGCGCCGTCTCAACATCGGACGTGACTTCGAACTGATGGCGAACGAAGCTGGCTTCGGTCGGGCCCAGGTAGCGACTGTCAAACCACACATCGGCCTGGTGATGGATGCCGTCAAAGACCAGCCAGTGCCGTTGGCCAGCCTGCGGATTGAGTGACAGTCGGGTTCGATACAGGACGGGTCCGCCCTGCAGCTCAAAGGTCGGTTCGGCCTGCCAATGGCCGGGCACCGCTGCCGGTCGCCAGTCGGCGGTATCGAAATCGGCGTGAATGAAGGCGCGGCGGTCGGACTCGTTTGCTTCGGCCATGACCCACGAAGTGTTGGAGATGTCGACCTCGCCGTGAAGCATGGACCTCAAACTACCGGTGCCAGATGCGCGGTCGCATCCGTAGCCTTGAACGGTGACTTCGCAGGAACGTTTCCTTGCCCGACTGTGCGCGACGGCGCACATGATGACCAGCCGCTTCGCCGATCTTCACGTGCTCGGCCGGCTCGACCTGGCGGACATCGGCTCGTTCGTGGCGGGTGCCAATCACCGCAGCCTGGCGGACCTGGTGGTTGGCATGGCGGCCTTCCACCGCCTTGGTGTTCAGCCCAGCATTCTCTTCAAGAAGTCGTTTCTGCCGGGTCCACTGGCCAAGATCGCGCGCAAGGCGGGCGTGATCGTGGTCGAAGGTCGAGGCGCCACCGAGACCGCTGCCAAAGCGCTCCAATCGGGAGCCAGCATCATGGTCATGATCGAAGGCAGGTTGTACTACAACCCCAGTGAGCCGGCTGAGCTTGGACCGGTGAAGGCGGGTATCGCCCGTATTGCCCGCAGTGCGGAGCGGCCCATGGTTCCCATATCGGTTGACGGAACCGAATTTGTGTGGCCCAAAGGCCGCTGGCCTCGGTGGAAGTCGCTGATTGACCGTCCGGTCATCACGGTTCGGGTTGGCGATCCAACGATGGTCGAAGGACCCGATGACGAACAGGAAGCGGTCCGCCTTGGCGAAGTCATTTCGGCGCAACTGGCGCTGCCGGCCCCCAGATGATGGTCGGGTCGCGGGAAGTTCTGCTTCGCCGCAGGCGCTGAAACAGATCCGTCGAGGCGACGCGGCCTCACCCCTCACGGTCCGCCAACGACCCCCCGACGCCGTTCACGTTCCAACTTCAGCTCCTCGCTGGGAGGTAGTGGCGGGGCCGCAGGCTTGCTGAGCCACGCCCGAATTCTGGTCAACACTCGCTTGACGATGCTCACAAGTTTGGTCCTTCCTGAGATGTCTGCCTGATGACCAAATGTACCTTCAAAGCCAACCCGCCTTCCGCAGGCGAACGTAGAGACCCCCGGAAGCGACAACCATGATCGCCAATGCTGCCGGGTAGCCGAAGCTCCAATGGATCTCCGGCATGTCCTGAAAGTTCATGCCCCAGACTCCGGCGAGCAGTGTCGGGACCAGAAAGATGAGGGCCCATGCGGACATGCGTCGCATGTCGGCGTTCTGCTGAACACTGATGTGGGCAAGGTTGGCGTTCAGCACATCGGTGAGGAGCGCATCGGTCTGTTCGATCCGCCCAACGAGAAGACGCAGGTGATCCTCAACATCACGGTAGTACCGCTGCAACTCCTCGCCGATACCGAGTTTCGAGTCATTGGCAAGCCGATCGAGCGCTGGTAGCAACGGTCCGACGTTGCGGCGTAACTCAAGCACTTGACGCTTCAGCCGGTAGATCCGCTCGGCCGGGTTCGTGCGGTCGGCGGAGAACACATCGCGTTCGATTTCATAGACGTCGAACTCGACTGCCGCCATCACCGGTTCGTACTGATCGGTGACGAAATCGACGACGCGATGAGCGGCTGCGACCGGGGTGAGAAAGCGGCGATCGTCCGGCAGAAAATCAAGTGTCGAAGGGAGTCCGGTTGCGTGGCCATGCCGCACCGAGATCAGAAAATCGCTCCCGATCAACATCAGCAACTCGCCGAAATCGATCTGTTCGTTCACATCGTCGTACTCGGTGGTCTTGATCACGAGAGAGATCACCGGACCGAAGAGCTCCAGCTTTGGGCGTTGGTGGGCTTCGTATGCGTCCTCGATCGCCAGTTCGTGGATTGCGTAGGTGCTGCGTAGCGCATCGAGGACGGCAGCGTCGGGGTCATCGAGGTCGATAACGGCGGCAATGGGTTCGAGGTCTGAGTCGGTAGCCGGGTTCATGAGGTCCATTCAATCGGACGCACGCGGCCCCAGCCACGCGCGAACCGGACCTGTCCCATTTCTCCCCCTCAGCCGATGTCGGTGACCCCGTGCGGCGCGCCTACATTGCTCCAATGACCATCGTCTCGCCCTCGCCGCCCGCCGACCAGCCGCAGACACTTGGAGCGCTCCGGTCCAGTGGATGGGAGTCCCGACCGGTAAAAGAGGAGATTCGCCAGAACGCCGTCACTCGCATCGCAGCAGGTGAACCGCTCTTTGAACAGATCATGGGGTACGAGGACTCGGTCATCCCCCAACTCGAGTGCGCGATTCTTGCCGGTCACGACGTCGTGTTCCTCGGTGAACGCGGCCAAGCCAAGACCCGCATGATCCGCTCGCTCACCGGATTGCTGGACGAGTGGATGCCCATCGTCGCCGGCAGCGAAATCAACGACGATCCCTACAACCCCATCTCCCGCCAGGCCAAAGACGCGGTGGCTGAGGGGGGCGACGACACCCCAATCTCATGGGTGCACAGGGACAGCCGCTTCGCGGAGAAGCTGGCGACACCGGACACCTCAATTGCCGACCTCATTGGTGAGGTCGATCCCATCAAGGTGGCCGAAGGTCGCTACCTGTCCGACGAACTCACGCTGCACTACGGCCTGGTGCCGCGAACCAATCGCGGCCTCTTCGCCATCAACGAATTGCCCGACCTCGCCGAACGCATTCAGGTTGGTCTGTTGAACGTTCTGGAGGAACGGGATGTGCAGGTCCGCGGCTACAAGGTGCGACTGCCGTTGGACCTCATGCTCTTCGCTTCGGCCAACCCCGAGGACTACACCAACCGGGGCCGAATCATCACCCCGCTCAAGGACCGTTTCGGTTCCCAGATCCGCACGCACTATCCCAAAGAGATCGACATCGAACTGGACATCGTCGACCAGGAGGCCGAGCCATTCGAGGCGCCGGGTATCACCCTGGATGTACCGGACTTCATGGCCGAAATCATCGTGACCATGACGCATCTGGCTCGTCAGAGCCCGCACGTCAACCAACGGTCGGGCGTCTCGGTGCGCTTGAGTATTGCCAACTACGAGACGCTGATGGCGTCGGCGGTCCGTCGCACCCTCAAACAGGGCGGCACGCTCGCGGTGCCGAGGGTGGTGGACCTGGACTCGCTCACCGGCTCCACCATGGGCAAGATCGAAGTGGACACGATGGATGAGGATCGCGACGCCGAGGTCATCGAACACCTTCGCAAGGCTGCGCTGTTGCAGGTGTTCAAGGAGTCCTTCGACCCAACGCAGGTCTCCGACATTGTCGAAGCCTTTGAGGAAGGCGCTGTTGTCAACGCGGGCGCCGATGTACCGGACGAGGACTACGTCAAAGCGGTCAAGAAGATGCCGGCGCTGAAGAGCGCGCTCACCTCACTGGGCTTTGAGGGAGACGAACTGAAGTCGGCGCCGCTGGTGGCGTCGGCGGTCGAGTTCATTCTCGAAGGGCTCCACCTCGGCAAACGACTCAACAAGGATGTCGCCAAAGGCGGCGCAATTTACCGGGGACGGCAGTAATGCCGTCGACCAATCGATTGGTCGAACTCTTCGGCCTGAATGGAAAGACGGCGGTGGTCACCGGCGGCAGTCGGGGGATCGGCTTCATGATCGCCCAGGGGCTGCTGGAAGCCGGCGCCGACCGGGTCATCCTCAGCGCTCGCAAAGCAGAAGCCTCGGCGGCCGCGGCCGAGAAGCTGAGCAGGTTTGGCGAAGCGCATTCGATTCCGGGCGACGTTTCAACCCCCGAAGGATGTGCGGCGCTGGGCGCCGCCATCTCCGAAATCACCGACACGGTGCACATTCTGGTGAACAACGCGGGAGCCACCTGGGGGGCGCCCATCGACGAATACCCGTCCGAAGGCTGGGACAAGGTGATGAACACCAACGTTCGCGGAGTGTTTCAGCTCACGCAGGTCCTGCTTCCCCACCTTCGGGCCGCGGCCACCGACGACGATCACGCTCGCATCATCAACATTGGTTCGGTGGACGGACTCAAGGTGCCGAGCATGGACTCCTTTGCCTACGGCGCGTCCAAGGCGGCGGTTCATCATCTCACGCGTCACCTGGCCGCCAAGCTTGGTGGGGACAACATCACGGTGAACGCGATTGCACCCGGTCCCTTCGAATCCAGAATGATGGCGTTTGCGCTGGCTGATGAAGCTGGCGCGGCGGCGGTGGCCGCCAGCGTTCCCATGGGTCGCATCGGCGCTCCCGATGACATGGCTGGCGCCGCCATCTACCTGGCCTCACGGGCCGGCGCGTATCTGACCGGGACGGTGCTGCCGGTCAGCGGCGGCATCTCAAACATCAGCTAACTACCTGGAGACCTCAGTTGGTCGGTCGGCGCCGGAGGTCAGGCGCAATGCGACCGCGATGGCAACCAGCGTGACCACGGCGGCGACGATGTATGTTGCTCGCCACCCCTCGATGAATGCGCCGCTCGCGCCGCTTGTTTCGGCAACCTCGCCAAGCGGGATGTCGAAGCCCCGTGCAGCCATCACTCCAGCCACCACTGCGGTGGCCCCCGCCTGACCAACGACGCTCCCGACCGTCCGGGTCACGTTGGTGAACGCGCCCCCAACGCCGAAGGAGGTCTTTGGCATTGCGCCCATCATGACGCTGTTGGCCGGCACGTTCCAGAGGCCCAGCCCAAGACCGTTTCCGATGGTTACCAACGCGATGAGCGCCACTGGTGACCCCTCACCCAATGTTGCGACCAGTGCGAGTACCGCAAGTTGCATTGTCAGTCCGACGAGGATGGGCAGCCGGGGACCTAACCGGTCATAGACCCGCCCCGATATCTGTGCTCCGACGATCATGCCCACCGCATACAGGGCAAGGAGCACCCCGGCGATGCGCGTTGTCATCTGGCGAATGCCAATCAGGTAGATCGGGACGAGAAACAGGACCGTCGTCGACGCGATGAACGCCAACAACCGGATGATGACCGCTCGCCGGAACGCACCCAGATGGAACAGTCGGAGGTCGAGCATCGGCGAATCATGGGCCAGTTCAACCCGGACGAATGCAAACCCCAACCCGGCCGCCATGAGGGCGCCCACGATCGTCAATGGCGAGGTGAGCCCAAAGCCGAACGGGTCGTTGAGCGCCAGAACAAAGACGGTGATGAAGGTCGCCGCCAGCACCGCCCCAGCTCGGTCAAAGGGCCCGATCGGCGATGGGTCGCTCACCGGGTCTGCGCCCAGCGAGCGATGCACGACCACCAAGGTCAACGCAGCGAGTACGGCCAGACAGAGAAACAGCACGTGCCAATCGACCTGATCGAGAAGGAGCCCACCGAGTAACGGTCCGAGCGCAGCGCCCATCGCCACCGCGGTGGTCTGCGCACCCAGCGCCAGCCCGCGTTGCTCCTCGGGGAACGCGGCGACCAGGATGCCGGTGCCGACAGCCTGCATGAGCGTGTTTCCAAACGCGGTGACAATCCTCGCGCCGATCAGAACGATGAACGATGGTGCAAATCCGGTGAGTGCCAGCCCCAGACCAAACAACACGACGCCAACTCGAAGCGTTCGGTGACGTCCGACGATGTCGGAGAGTCGGCCGAATGGCAGGAGAAATGCGGCCACGATCAATGACTCGACAATGACGACCCAGCCCACCGTCCGCAGCGTCACGCCGTACTCCTCGGCGATCGCCGGAAGCGCCAGGAGCGAGAAGCTCGTGGTGATGACGGTTACGAAGTAGCAGGATCCGACCGCCGTAAACGCTTCCCACTTCCGAGAAGGCGATTGAGGTGGAGGCACGGTCGGCACCGTACCGGTTGGGCGAAAGGTCAGCGGGTGTTCAGGTAGGGGCGAGCAACGAGGCCAGGTAGTGCCCGCTGCCTTTGATGTTGCGATCGCGGTCGATCAGCCCCCGCTGGGTCTCAAAGCCAGCTCGAAGTTCATAGCCGTCAATCCCGGTGTCATGGAAGTACCCGGCCAGCGGAAGCCCACCGGCTTTGAGGCTCTCCAGAACCGAAACCGTGTCCCGAAGCAGCTCTTCGCGCCATTCGTCGTCAGTGGTGCTGACGCCGTTGGCGGAGATCATGAACTGACGATTTGGCAGGCGGTCAGTCATCCGTTCCAGGAGGACTCCCAGTTCTTCGGGAAGGGGAACAAAGCCGGTGTCGGAGCGTCGCCCGCTTGCCGGGTAGGGGGCCAGGCCACCGGTCTCGGTCACGCCGATGGGATGATCAAAGTTCAAGCCAATGAAGTCAAAGTCGTCCACCCATTCCGGGCGGATGCGGATGCCAACGTCGGGGATCGCCAACTCGCCTGAGTCCAGAACGTCAGCCCAGATATCAAAGAGGAACGCGGCCCACCACTTCACATGATTTTGCGTGTCATCTGAGGTGGGGGCCTCGCCGGCTGCAAAGATGGTCGGCACGCCGCGAACCGCCATGGTCGTGGCGTGGCCGCGGGCCAGAAGTTGGGCGGCGGCGTGGTCAGCCTCGAGTGCGCCTTCGACCGCATCGCGGAACAGTTGGGGGTCACGGCGTCCGGGCGGCCGGTTGCCAAGGTGGTAGCCGCGCAGCGCCCAACCAATGGGATCCTCCACCGCAATCCATCCTTCGGCCAATGTGCCAAAGTGTTCGGCGCATCGATCCACGTGCGGCAGCCAGAATCGTTCACGGCTGCGTTGATCACGGAACCCTCGCTCGTCTTCGTTGAACCATCCCGGCAGAGACGTGGCGTGCAAGGTGAGCCATGGGGCCAGGCCCGCAGCCCGGGCTGCTCGGACGATGTCGTGATACCGGTCGAAGGCGGCGCGGTCGATGCGCCCCGGCTCAGGCTCCAGCCGAGCCCACTCCAACGTCAGTCGAATGTCGGTCAGGCCAAGCTGCGCCAACAGGGCAAAGTCGTCGGCAAAGTCATGCGCCAATCCCGAACCGTCCTGGCTGGCCGGGGCCTTGCGGTCATGTTCCCAGGCTGACCAGTCGGCGGCCGGGGCCGAACCTTCGGCTTGCAACGATGACGATGCGGTGCCCCAGCGGATGGAGTGGGGCCATGGGGCTGAGGTCGGGGCGGTCAGTACTGCTCCTGATACAGGTAGTTCTCATCAGGGGGGTCGTCGCCTCGGTCACGCCAGAGCGTGTAGGCACCCGCCGCGGCCGCGCCCAACGCGAGAAGGAGGCCAAGCCAGAACTGAATCGAGCGACCGCCGCCCCCGTCCACTTCCTCAACGGGAGTTGAAACCGGGATCAGTGTCGGTGCGGCGGTGGCCGTCACCGTCGGCGGAACCACGACGCTCTCGGTGTCGGTCTCGACGACTGTGGGTGACGGCTCGGGGGTGTTGAGGGGGGCAATGGTTGGCACCGCGGCTGCGGTGGGCTCCTCGGTCGGCTCCTCTTCCGTTTCCTCGTCGGTGTTCTCGTCTTCGTCCTCGTCGGCTTCTTCGGTGGGTGACGGCTCCGCGGTGGCTTCGGTGGTTGCCTCGGTCGTTGCGGTGGGTTCGGTGGTTGCCGCCGGGGTTGGGCTCGGGGTTGGGCTCGGTCCGGTGGTTGCAGTTGGCGACGGCGTTGGGGACGGTCCGGCGGTTGGCGTCGTGGTTGGTTGTGGGGTGGAGGTCGCGCTGACGCCGCCGGCCGGCAGCGGGGTCATGGCCGTATTGGGCGAAACGGTGGCCGTAACGCTGACGGCGGGCGAAGCGGTGGGAGTCACGCTTGTTGCGACCGTTGGGGTTGTAACCACCGTTGGCGTGGTGGTGGTCGAAACTGTGGTGGGCGTTGCGGTCACGGTCGGGGTGGCGGCGGCACCGGCGGTGGGGGTGACCGACGGCGTGGTCGAAGTCGGCGTGGTTGTCGCCGCGACCGGTGTGGGAGTGATGGTCGGCGTGGCCGTCGCCTCCGACGTCGCCGTGGGCAGCGGCGTTGGCGTTGGCGGCGCTTGTTCATTGACGGTCAGTCCCACCGATGATGATGCACTGCCATCAGTTTCCACACCGTTGGCATCGATGGCGAAATAGGTGACCACGCCGGTGATCGATGCGGTTCCGACCGCATTCGGTGTCACCGTGAAGGCACTGCTGGTGCTGGCGGATGAACCGGAGACGGTGAGACCGGCGGAGGTGCCAATGGAGTACTGGAACGGGGAAGCGCCGGAGCAGGTGGGGTCCTGGCTCAAGCTCAAAGTGACCGTGACCGGCTGTCCGACGGTTGCGGGGTTGGGGCTGGCACTCATCGAAAGCGAGTCACCGGCACAGACGATCTGCGCGCTGGCCGGACCGGCCGTAGCGGTCAGAACAGTGATGACAAAGGTCGCGGTCAGCGCAAGCGCGCCGAGGATGGCCGCGGCGTCCACAAGGCGGCCGCGGCGCCCCCGGGGCGACGAGAACGGGGATTGGTCAGTCCCGTTGCTGGTTGTGTAATGGAACGTTTGGGCGCACACGGCCCTGATGGTAGAAGATCGCGAGGTCGGGTTGGGGGCACAGTCACCGACTGCGGTTGTGGACGTGCATTCTGCGAAGACGAGAACGGCAGGGATTTCAGGGCGGGGAACCACATGAGCGGTGCCAACAATGATCCAAACTGAGGTCAGCCCATGTCAGCTGAGATCCTTCGTGAAGTAGCGAATCTGGTCGAGTTCGGTCCAGCCGGCGGCTTCCCAGAAGTGGCCGCCCCGCTCGTTGTCGGCCCACACCTGCAGTCGCAACCTGGTGATGCCGTCCCGCCGGAATCGCTGCTCCAGTTCGGCCATGAGTTGCCGAGCCAGACCCCGACCGGCGCAGTCCGGGCGCACGGCCACCCGCTTCACGTGCCCGCGGTGGCCGTCGTAGCACCCCATGGCCGACGCAATGAGAACCCCGGCCTCAACGCCAACCAGGAAGTAGTCGTCCTCGACTTCGAGTCGGGTGAGGATCTCTTGCCGGTCCACTGCTGCTCCGCCGCCCACACCGTTGCGCTCCCAAAGATCAACGATTGCGGAAACGTCATCGGGTACAGCTGAGCGGATCAACATGGTCACAGTCTGCCCTACGGTTGATGTATGCCACTTCGCAGATTTCGTCGTCGCCGCAAACGCCAGCAGAACGAGTGGGCATACTCACGCTGGGATGGGACTCAGCGGGGTTTCGATGTAAGTGCCAACGACTTGTTTGCCGAACTCGCCGACGATCTGCTCTACCACGGCGACCCCAACAGCGCGCTTCGCAACCTCATGCAGCAGGGGTTTGACAAGGACGGCGAACGTATCCAGGGCTTGCGGGAAATCCTTGACCAGCTCCGGCAGGAACAGCAGGACCGGGAGGCCCAGTATGACCTGGGCGGCGTGTACGACGAAATCTCCAAAGAGCTCCGGGAGGTCGTCGAACAGGAGCGAGCTGCCCTTGAGGAGTTGCTTGAGCAGGCCCGCAAATCCGGAGATGAGCGTCGCCAGGAGATCACCGCGTCCTCAACCACCGAGAAGAACTTCCACCTGGACATGCTGCCCAACGATCTGGCCGGTCAGGTCAAAAGTCTGCAGCAGTACGACTTCACCTCGGCCGAAGCCCAACAGCGATTTGAGGAGCTGACCGAACAACTTCGCCAGCAGTTGATGCAGAACTATGTGGACCAGGTGTCTGAAGGCGTGGACCAGATGTCGCCGGAACAGATGGCCCGCATGAAGGACATGATGGCGGCACTCAACGACATGTTGGAGCAGCGTCAGAACGGTGAGAACCCGGACTTCGACTCCTTCATGGAAGAGTTCGGTGACTTCTTCCCGGAGAACCCGCAGTCACTGGAGGAACTCCTGGAGGTCATGGCGCAGCGCATGGCGGCCGCCCAGGCCATGCTCAACTCCATGACGCCTGAGCAGCGGGCGCAGCTGCAGGACCTGTCCAATCAACTGTTGGAGGACATGGATTTGCAGTGGCAGGTTGACCAATTGGGTCAGAACCTGCAGCAGATGTTCCCTGATGCCGGGTGGCAGAACCAATACGACTTCTCCGGCTTCGATCCGCTCAACATGGATCAGGCCCAACAGATCATGAACGAGATGGGGGATCTTCAGCAGCTCGAAAACCTGTTGCGGGGAACCTCCAACCCCGGTGCCCTGGCCGAGGTGGATGTGGATCGGGCACGGGAGTTGTTGGGCGACGATGCGGCCAACAGCCTGGAGCAGATGGCCGAACTGGCTCGAATGCTGGAAGAGGCGGGACTCATCGCCAACAAAGAAGGCAAGTACGAACTGACGCCGCGGGCGATTCGTCGTATTGGTCAGCACGCGCTGGGCGACCTGTTCTCCAAGTTGGACCGCGACCGCATGGGTCGCCATGAACTCCAGCAGACCGGTTCGGGCCATGAGCGGGAGTATTCGACCAAACCGTACGAATGGGGCGATCCGTTCAACCTGCACATCGAGCGCACGATTCGGAACGCAATCACCCGTCAGGGTGGCCTGGCTGACGCGGGATCAGCCAACCCCGAAGACCGCCGGGTCCGGCTGACGCCGGATGACTTCGAAGTGGAGCGCACCGAACATCTGGTTCGTTCGTCCACCGTGGTGATGTTGGACCTCTCCCTGTCCATGCCCATGCGAGGCAACTTCCTGCCGGCAAAGAAGGTGGCCATGGCCTTGCAGTCGCTGATCTCGTCGCAGTACCCGCGTGACTATCTGGGCATGGTGGGCTTCAGCGCAGTGGCCCACGAAATGACCGCTGCTGATCTACCCACGGTTTCCTGGGACTACGAGTACGGCACCAACATGCAGCACGGCCTCATGCTGGCTCGAAAGCAACTGTCCACCCAGAGCGGCACCAAGCAGATCATCATGATCACCGATGGTGAACCGACCGCCCACATCGACCGGGGCGGCCGACCGTACTTCAGCTACCCGCCGGTGCGGGAAACGATCGACAAGACCCTGGCTGAGGTTGCCGCCTGCACCCGCGAGAACATCCGCATCAATGTGTTTGTGCTCGATGCCACCAGTTACCTGACCAATTTCATCGAAAAGATCACCAGGATGAACGGCGGTCGAGCCTTCTTCACGACCAACCAGAATCTTGGCGACTACGTCCTGGTGGACTTTGTGGAGCACAAACGAGCCATGCGCCGCGCCGGGTAGATCCGTCCCTCCGGGGGGCGTTGTGCACGCAGCTGGTTCCGTCCCTCCGGGGGGCGTTGTGCACGCAGATGGTTCCGTCCCTCCGGGGGGCGTTGTGCACGCAGCGGTTACTCGATGCGTATGTCGCCGACGCGTTCGACGGTTTGGGCGCCGGCCAGAAGCGTGCCGTCCTGCGCGGTGACCTCCGGGCCGGTACCGACGGCCCACACCTCATAGACGCCGGGCTCAACGACTGACAGGTCGACCCTTTCGCCCACGACGACGCGGGTGGAGGCGACGATCTCGCCGTGCTGTGCAAGTGCGATGCTGGCGCTGGTGTCCTCAGTATCGACCTGGGCGTTGAGGACCGCCAACTCCACCCCGGCCGCGGCGCTGCTGTGCGCAATCGATATCTGGCCAATGGCCGAGGTGCGAATGGAGATGCCCAGCACCTCGGTTTCCACCGACGCCGTGCCAGCAGCCGACGAATCGGCGTTGTTGGTGGCTGGCTGGTCGGGAGTCGGTTCGGCAATGGCGTCCGGTGGGTCACTGGTAACCGCCCGTGACTGTTCGGTCGGCGTCGTTGACGCGCAGCCCCACAGTCCCAGAGCCACGCAAAGCGTTGCGGCGGCGATTGTCGTGGACCTGACCGGGGTACTCAGCGCTGAGCAGACTGACTTCATGGATGTCTAGTCGGTGAGACCGGCCGATCCATGAGGACTTCCTTTGTCGGATCTTTCGCCTGCGGCCAGATTGTGGGCCAAAATTCGAGTTTCGCAGGTGCGCGACGGGTTCGGGCGTGAAAACCGCACCGTCGGGAAATACGAACAAATCGTTGTCAGGACAACGATCGCGGCGCTGAAAGGCGGCCATTGCGACGTGAACAGGAAAGACGGACTTGCGTTCTGCGCACCGCGCGGCAAGAATGACACCAGTGTAATTACACCGCTGGCACGATGGGGGGATACCCCAGAGCAGCGGTGAGTAACTGGGGTACAGCGCCCCCTCCCGTTCTTTCAGCGCTCACCCGGAGGATTCCAATGCGACGCAAAGAAATCACCCTTGATCAATCATGGCAGGAGTTTGCCAACTGCCTCGGCGTGGATCCGGACCTGTTTTTCCCGGAGCGAGGGGCCTCCACCCGCGAGGCCAAAGAAGTGTGCCGCGGCTGTGTTGTCCGCGATGACTGCCTGGAGTACGCCCTCGCCAACAGCGAAAAGTTTGGTATCTGGGGCGGGATGAGTGAGCGCGAGCGGCGCCGCATCCGACGCCAGCGGGCCCTGGCTCGCCAAGCCGCAACCGTCGTGGCCATTGGATCCACACCGTCTGCGTCGGCCTAGATTCAGCTCAATTTGGCCCAGCTTCGGCCCAGCCAAATTCGGGCAGCGGTAGCGCGGCAGGCGCCGAGCGGTCGGTCACGTCGGAGCGGCCGCCGGCGCATCTGCGATGATCTGCTGATTTGTTGGATGGTCTGCTGATTTGTTGTTTGAGAACGAATCAGCCATGGGTGCGATTGCCTGATCGACTGCGGGCGCCAGCTGAACGAATGCGGGTAGGCTGGAATCATGGGATCTCTTGGAGCACCAGAACTACTCATTATTCTGCTGGTCATTCTTCTTCTTTTCGGTGGCGCCAAGCTGCCAAAGCTGGCCCGATCACTGGGTCAGGCGCAGAAAGAATTCAAAGAAGGCATCGCCGAGGGCGATGACGACAGCCCCAGAGACGACTGACCGGGCCGGTTGCCAAATCACCTGGTAACCATCAACCTGAAGTACCAACGCGAGGCTCCGGCCTTGCGTTGTTTCATTTTTCGGCGCTTCGAGCTGAGCTGGTGAGCAACTTCGAACGAGTAGCAGCGTTCGAATCCCACGAACGGCATGCCCAAAACGAGAGAACCCTGCTTCCCGGTAGGCGCCGCTTGCACAAAGACGGCCCCGGGAAACAGGGGTGGGAGGATTCTCTCGAGCGGCATCGTCACTGCCGAGGCGGTAGGAACCTCAACAGTCAAGCGATGCTGCTCGCAGTCGAAATGGCTACCGACTGGCTCGTACCGCCAGGCCTTTGGCCTTGCGGGCTCGAAGAATGCGACGGCGTTGCCGCTCGGAGCACCCGCCCCATACACCGTGCTCAATTCTGTTGCGCAGTGCGTATTCAAGGCAGGCGTCCACAACGGGGCAGCCGTCGCAGATCTTTTTCGCAGCGACAACGCCGATCCCGTCATGCGGGAAGAACACGTCAGGCGGCATCTCAGCACAGTTACCTGTTGCCATCCAGTTGGTGTTCATGGGTTTCCTCTCGGGTTGTGCTTGTGAACCTATTACGCACAGACACCCCAGAAAGTTCCCGTAAAGCTCGAATTTCCTTGGATTTTCGCTCTTTCTTACCCCGCTCATAGATTGCTGCGTTGGATAGCGTTCGGTGATGGGCGAGCATGGACTGGTGAAGAGCGCACCGTGGGAAACGCCCACCAGCCCCCAGGCGACGGCGCCACCCTTGTATGACCCTGCCCGGCGAAGTTTCCGCGGCCCGGACCCCTCGACGGCTCCTCAACCAGCTCCGGCGATCGTTCGGGAAGAATCTGCGGCACCCACTCGCGTGCTGCTCTGGGTCCTTCTCGCTTCGGTGATGTCGGCGGCCATGGCTATTGGCATCAGCTCGCTGCTGAGCGACGACCAGGGCACCGACCAGATTGTGAGCCTCGGTACCGGTGGAACGCCAGCCGAAGCGGGAACGAATCTGGACCTGTTGGGCCAGTCCCTCGATGTTCAAGGGGTTCTGGCCCGAGTCCAGGAGTCGGTGGTTACCATCGAAACCAACCAGGAATCGGACTTCGGCATCTTTGGAGCCGGCGCGGGTTCCGGGTTTGTCATCTCCGACGACGGCCTGGTCCTGACAAATGACCACGTGGTCGCGGGGTCCGACATCATCAATGTCACCTTCTTCAATGGGCTGACTTTCGAAGCCGACATCGTCGGTCGATCAGCCAACGATGACATTGCCCTGTTGCAAGTGCGCGGCGTGGCGGACACGATGGCCGCCGATTTGGGATCGGTCGAAACGCTTCGGGTCGGCGATCAGGTTCTGGCTATTGGCAACGCGTTGGGATTCGGCGGCGAACCCACCGTGACTTTGGGCATCGTTTCGGCCAAGAACCGGGACCTCGGCCCCGGTTTTCCCGGCTCCGGGGAGTTGATTCAGACCGACGCCGCCATCAACCCCGGCAACTCCGGTGGCCCGCTGGTGAATGCGGCCGGTCAGGTCGTGGGCATCAACACCGCGATCATCGAAGGCGCCCAGAGTCTGGGGTTTGCCATCTCCATTGACAGCGTGATGGACCTCATCGAACGGCTGGAAGGGCGTGATCCCAATTTGACTCCGGAGATGGCGTTCTTCGGCGCGTCGAGCGTGCAATTGGCCGAGGTTCCACCGGCGACTCGTCGGGAAAACAGCATCGTCTCCGAGTCGGGCGCGTTCGTTGTGGACGTGATTCCCAACTCCGCGGCCGATCGCGCCGGAATCGAAGTCGGTGATCTCATCACATCGGTGGATGGTCGCCCGGTCGCCTCACCCGAAGAAGTGGCTCGCATCGTCCGCGGCCTCGACCCCGACGACTCCATGCGGTTGGCCCTTGAACGCAATGGGGTGAGCGGCGATGTTTCGGTCCAACTCGGTTCCCGCACCGACGCCGGTAACTGAATCACCTGCATCGTCCCTTCGGGGAGCGATTCGCTCGCTGGCCCGGCCCGGCTACAATCCTCCCTTCACCTGGAGGAACGCATGACCGATGTAGCGCCCACAACTGAACAAGAGCCGGTACAGCCCGATGCCGGATGCAAGGTTGTCTACCTCGGCCCCACGCATCCGCATTGGGATTTTCGCCATGACTTTGGCGAGCGGTCGCTCATTGACGACTTCCGCACCCGCGCCGACGCCCGCCTCGTGCTGCTTCCACCTCACGATCCGCAGTTCCGCCGAAACCGGGAGCGGGTGAATCGCGACGCCGAGCGTCACAACATTCGCCTGGAGTGGGATCTGGGATATGAAGAAGAACCAACCCCACGGCCACCCCGTCAGGGCTGAGCCCCCGACGGTGCGTATCTGACCAGATGGGCAGCAGCGAGCAGGACCCGGTGAGCGGGCTGCTGGATTACGCGCCCACGCCCATGTTCAATCGAGAGCTTTCCTGGCTTGCGTTCAATCGCCGGGTCATGGCGTTGGCGGCCGACGAATCCCTCCCTCTGCTGGAGCGGATGAAATTCGTCGCCATCTGGGCATCCAACCTTGACGAGTTCTTTCAAGTTCGCGTGGCCGGCCTGAAAGCGGACCTTGACGATGGCGGTCGGCAATCACCCGATGGCCTCTCCACCACTGAACAACTCATCGCCGTTCGGGATGAGGCGATGAGTCAGTACCGCGAGGTCGGCGCCATCTACAAACGCCTGCGCAAGGCGCTGGGGTTGGAGGGCATCACAATTCTGAAGTGGGCCAAGCTCACCCAGGACGAACAGAAACTGCTCACCGCAGAGTTTGCCGAGCGCGTGTTTCCTGTGCTCACCCCGCTGGCCGTTGACCCTGGTCATCCCTTCCCCTACATCAGCACCCTCTCGCTGAGCATCGGCGTGATCCTCAAGGACCCTGTCACCGACGAGGAACACTTCGCCCGCATCAAAGTTCCTGTGGAGCTTCTTGGCCGCTACATGCAGGTCCCAGGGTCCTCCACCCTCGTTCCTCTGGAACAGGTCATTGGCAACAACATCGACGATCTCTTTCCCGGCATGGAGGTCCTGGAGTGGGCGGCGTTCCGCGTGACCCGCGATGCAGCGCTGGAGTTGGAGGAACGCGACGCCACCGACCTGATGACGGCGGTGGAGACGCAACTGAAACACCGACGCTTTGGCAACGTGGTGCGGCTTGAGTTGTTTGCCAAAGCGTCAACCCATATCCGAGAGTTGCTGACTGAGGAACTGGGCATCAGCGCCAACGACGTCTACGCGGCGCGCGGTTTGATTGACCTGGCAAGCGGGGCCAACATCACGGTGTCGGACCGGCCGGACCTGCACTACACCCACACCGAGCCCGCGGTCCCCGCGATTCTGGGCGGCGAAGACGGACCGCGCGACCTTTTTGCGGTGCTTCGCCAGCGCGACATCCTTGTCCATCACCCGTACGTGAGCTTTGACGCATCGGTGCTGGAGCTGCTGCGGCAGGCATCGCTTGACCCGGCCGTGCAGGCCATCAAGATGACGCTGTACCGAACCGCCGGTGATGGCCGCGTGGTCGATGCCCTTCGGCGAGCAGCCGAGGCCGGCAAACAGGTGGCGGTGGTCGTCGAATTGAAAGCTCGATTCGATGAACGCAACAACATCGAATGGGCTCGAACGCTTGAACAGTCCGGGGTGCATGTCACCTATGGTCTCCTGGGCTTGAAGGTCCATGCCAAGACGATGTTGATCGTGCGTCAGGAGGGCGAGACGATTCGCCGGTACTGCCACGTTGGGACCGGCAACTACAACCCCAAGACAGCTCGGCATTACACCGACCTTGGTCTGATGACGGCCAATCCGAAAATGGGACAGGACCTGGGGCTGTTTTTCAACTCGCTGACCGGTTATGCCAAAGCGCCGGACTATGAGGCGTTGATCGTGGCCCCGCACACGCTTCGGCAGCGGCTGGTCGATCTGGTCCGCCACGAGCGCAGCCACGGTGTCAATGGTCGCATCATCGCAAAGATGAACAGCCTGGTCGATCCCGAAATGATCACGGAGTTGTACGCGGCGTCGCAGGACGGGGTGCAGATCGATCTGATTGTTCGGGGCATGTGCGCACTGGTTCCCGGTCTTGCCGGGGTGTCCGAGAACATCCGGGTTCGTTCGATTCTTGGTCGTTATCTGGAGCACCCCCGGGCGTATCGGTTCTCCCATGGCGCCACCTTGTTTCAGGACCGCCCGGGAGAGCTGCTGGCGTCGCCGGAAACTGATGGTCCCGAAAGTCCGGTGATTCTGATTGGATCGGCTGACCTGATGCCGCGCAATCTCGATCGCCGGGTTGAAGTGTTGGCGCCGCTGCTGGAAGAGACCTTGCGTTCCGAAGTGGAGCGGGTCCTGGCGTTGAATCTCGCCTCCGACCGGTTCACCTGGGAGCTGGATGCTGAAGGCGTGTGGAACCCGGTGACCGACGGCGGCCGGTGTGACTCGCAGACGCAGCTGCAGCAGGTGTCGTTCCTGGGCGTCGCCTCCGATCCTTCTCCGTCGAGCTGAGGATCCGCACCATGGGTCAACAATCATCAAATCCCCGCACCACATTTGACGTCGAAGCAGCGGGCGGGGTGGTCATCGACCGTCGGCCCAACGGCATTCGTATTCTGCTGGTCCACCGCCCCCGCTACGACGACTGGTCGTTGCCCAAAGGCAAGTTGGACAAGGGCGAAAAAGCCAGGGACGCAGCGCTTCGCGAAGTCAAAGAGGAGACCGGGTACAGGTGCTCGCTGGAAGAGAAGCTTCCTGAGGTCCACTACATCGATCATCTCGGTCGCCGAAAGCGGGTCCGGTACTGGATCATGCGGCCACGCAAAGGCAAGTTCAAAGTGAACGATGAGGTGGACAGGATCAAATGGGCCAAACCCCGCAAAGCTCGTCAGATGCTCAGTTACCGGCGGGATCAGGCGGTGCTGAAAGATGCCCTGCGGGTGCTTGAGTTCCACCGGTGAATGAGTCCGGCGACGCCGAACTGAATGCCATCACCTTTGTCACCTTGGACATGGCGGCATCGGTTGCGTTCTGGCAGGTGGCCGGCTTCCCATTGGCGTACGGTGGACCTGGGGCAGAATTCACCTCGCTGAAGGTGGGTTCCAACTTCGTGAACCTCACAACGATGGAGTCGGCGTCGGGTGGGTTCTGGGGTCGAATCATCATTCACGTGCCCAGTCCCGACGAGGTCCACCGGCGCCTGGTTGCCGCTGGCTATGAACCGGCTGCCGAACCTCGGGACGCGCCCTGGGGTGAACGGTACTTCCACGTCACCGCGCCATCGGGAAACGAGATCAGCTTTGCCCGCAAGCTGTAGATGCAGGCGGGTTTGGCGTTGGCCCTCCCGCAGCTGAGCCATGATGGTGAGGAACGCACTGTTCATCCAATGACACCACCCATTGGGCGCAGAAAGACAGGTTCATCATGAGCGTCAACACGGACTCTGATATTGAAGTCCTCACCCCAACCCTTCCCGGTCGGCTCGGAAACCCCGACCACTCGCTGGGAACCGACCCGCGCAGCGATCCACGTATGGTCGCGGCTCTCGCGGCTTTCGGTTTGCAGGAACGGCCCGAGAGCCCACCGCTCAACGGCAGTTCGCCCATTGAAGAACTCAGCGGGTTCTGCAAAGCGATTGAGCCCGGCTACGACCTGGTGTTCGGCGCGCTCTTTGCCAACAGCCAACAGCCGGCAAACGTCGAGGTGTCCACCGAAACCATTGTCGGTGTGGATGGCAACGACATCTCGCTCTACATCCACAAGCCCACCGATGTTGATGGCCCGGTGCCCGGCGTCGTCCACACCCACGGTGGTGGCATGACCATTCTCAAAGCGGCCGACCCCAACTACGTCCACTGGCGCAACGAACTTGCGTCCACCGGCCTGGTTGTTGTCGGTGTCGAGTTCCGCAACGCCGGCGGTGCCCTGGGTGACCACCCATTCCCGGCCGGACTGAATGACTGTGCCAGCGCGGCCAAGTGGGTGAACGACAACCGCGACGGGCTGGGAATCGACCGGCTGGTGATGTCCGGTGAGAGCGGCGGCGGAAACCTGTCCATCGCCACCGCGCTGCTGGCCAAGCGCGACGGTTGGCTGGATGCCATCGACGGTGTCTATGCACAGTGCCCCTACATCTCCAACGCGTACGACGTGAAGGATCCGTCGCTGCCGTCGTTGTGGGAGAACGACGGGTATTTCCTGGACGTGGCGATGATGGGGGCGTTGGCCCGCATGTACAGCCCGGATGGATCTGATGACACCAATCCTCTGGCCTGGCCGTACCACGCCACCGCGGCTGACGTGGAAGGTCTGCCTCCTCACGTGATCTCGGTCAACGAACTGGATCCGCTACGGGACGAAGGCCTGGCCTACTTCCGGACGCTGTTGGCGGGCGGAGTTTCTGCAGTCAGCCGCACGGTGAACGGCACCTGTCACGCCGGTGACTGTCTGCTGCCCGAGCACATGGCCGACGTCTATCAGGCGACGGTCAACGACATAAGACGATTCGCCCAGTCGCTCTGAGCTGAGCCGCCCACCGCGGCACACCAGGCCACGGCGCACGCTCGGGAGCGACGCCGCAGAACTTCGCTGATTGGGCGCGCCGCACAATCTGCGGCGCGCCAGAACGCGTCACGGTGCTGCGCGGGAATGGCCAGCCACGCCACGCCCAGGTCATAGGCCGGGTCTCCGGCGCTGATGTCGCCCCAGTCGATGATCCCGGCCAACTGCTGGTTGTGGACCAGGAGATTACGCGGGTGCAGGTCGCCGTGAATCCACAGCGGCGGACCATCCCACGCCGGGGCGTCCATCCCGTCCTGCCAGATGGCGGTGGCCGTAGCCCCCAGCTCCGGCTCCCGGGAGCGAAGTTGTCCAAGCCGTTGGGACGTGACCGGGTGCCGCTCAGCCAGCGGTATGCCCCGGTAGGGATTGTGGGGAGCGACGTCTGGCGCCGGGTGGTGCAGGGCGGCCAACGCGGCGCCCAGAGCCGCGGCAACGGACTCCGCCGGTTCGGCGCCGTCGAGCTCAGACTGCTCCAGCGTGACGCCTGGGATCCAGGGCACGATCAGCCATGGCCAGCCAAACTGCTCTGACGGCTGGCCGGTTCTCACCGCGGCAGATATCGGTACCTCCAGGCGCGGGGCCAGCTCCGGAAGCCATCTGGCTTCGTGGGCAATCAGGCCAACCGACATCTCGCGGCGCGGTAGCCGGATGATCAGATCGGCACCCAGGCGGTACATGACGTTGTCCCATCCTTCGGCCAGGTACGTGAGTGGACGGTCGGCGAGGTCCGGATGCTGCGTGGCGAGGAGACACCTCACCAGCTCGGCGGTGATGGCAACTTCAGCCTTCGGTGCTGGTGGGTTCATGGCGAGGCTCCTCTCAACGGGGTAGCGGGATGGGGTAGAGCGTGCCTTCCCGCATGAGGTGTTGCGCCCATTTCCCGGCTGTTCACCCCGTGTTCACTTTGGCGCGTCCTGCGGTCCAGATGCCATCCCTACCGTCATATGTGACCGGGCCACGTGGGTCCGGCACCTTGGGAGGATTCAACCTCATGATCACTGGTCTGCAGCGTTCTCGAACGTTCTTGGCACTCTTTCTTTCACTGGCACTGTTCGCCACCGCATGCGGTAGCAGTTCGTCAACCGACACCGCGGACTCTGCTGCCGCCGCTGACACCTCAGACTCAGCTGCTTCGCTTTCGGGCGTGGTCAATGTGTCGGGTTCTTCCACCGTTGAGCCCATCTCGGCTCGGGTGAAGGAACTCTTCAACGACAATGTGTCCGGCGACGTTCAGATCACGGTCAACGGCCCTGGAACCTCGGCTGGTTTCAAAGAGTTCTGCCCCGGCACCACCGACATCAATGACGCGTCACGTGCCATCAAGGATGCCGAGGCCGAAAGCTGCGTACCCAACGTTGAGCTCCGGGTCGCTTTCGACGGCATCGCCGTCATGGTGCACCCCAGCAGCCCGATGGAATGTGTGAACCTGCACGATCTCTACGCCATCGCCGGCCCCGAATCTGAAGGCAACACCTGGGAGAGTGCCGCCGCCCTCGCCGGCGAGCTCGGCTCCGCCACCACCGACTGGCCGACAGGCGACATCGACATGATCGCCCCGGGCACCGAGTCCGGAACCTACGGCTCCTTCATCGAAATTGTTCTCGAAGACTCGGCCGAAGAACGGGCCGAAGCCGGGGCATACACGCCGAAGCAGGATGAGAACGGTGACGATGCCCTCATCCGCACTGACTTCGCCGGTCAGCCTGACGACAACGTGATTCTGGATGGCATTGCCAACAGCACCGCCGCCTTCGGTTGGGTCGGCTTCGCCTTCGCCACCGCCGCTGGCGATGCGGTGAAGGTCCTGGGCGTGGACGGCGGCGACGGCAACTGCGTGAAGCCCACCATCGAGACCATCGCCGACGGCTCCTACCCGGTCAGCCGCTCGCTCTACATCTACGTGAACACCGACAAGGCCAAGAGCAACGAAGCGCTCGCTGCCTACGTGGACTACTACCTCGGTGAGGGGTACCAGGACTCGGTGGCCAACGCGTTCGGCGAAGGCGCCGGCTATGTTCCGCTGCCCGCCGACCTCAAAGCAGAAACCGACGCCGCCTGGGCCGCTGCCATAGGCTGACCCGGATGTCCATCACCACCCCAGACAACTCACCGAGGCTTTCGCTGGGGGATCTTCAGGGATCACCGGCCCGCCACCGGAAAGAGCGCATCGTTATGACGCTCTTCTGGTCGGCGGCGACGGTGTCCCTGTTGATCAGCGGGGCGATTGTCGTCTCGCTGATCACCAAAGCCATCACCTTCATCAATGGCTTGGAGCTGGGATGGCTGTGGGGCGAACAGTGGGCCCCACCCTTCAACGAGTACGACCTCAAGACGCCCATCATCGGCACGTTGGTGGTCACCGGCATCGCCATGCTGGTGGCCGTGCCCATTGGGCTGGCGTCGGCCACCTACCTCAGCGAATATGCCTCCAACGGCATCCGGCGGATTCTCAAGCCGGTGCTGGAAATTCTGGCTGGCATCCCGTCGGTGGTACTCGGGTTCTTTGCGCTCCGCTGGATCACGCCCAACATCACCCAGCGGCTGGTGCCCGATGCTCCGGGCTTCACGCTCATGTCGGCTGGGATCGGCGTCGGGATTCTGACGATTCCGCTCATCGCGTCCATCGCCGAAGATGCCCTTTCATCGGTTCCGGATTCTCTTCGTCAGGCCTCGGCCGGGGTAGGGGCTCGCAAGGCCACCACCGTGATGCGCGTGGTGCTGCCAGCAGGAATCTCTGGCATCGTGGCGGCCCTCATCATCGGCGTTTCCCGCGCCATCGGCGAGACGATGGTCGTGTTCATCGCTGCAGGTGGTGGCGGCAACCAGGCGCAGTTCACTGCATCGCCGTTCGACTCGGGAACCACGGTCACCGCGGCCATGGCTGCGACCACCGCTCCATCGGACCGGCTGGTGGAAGGTATCTCGTTGGAAAGCCTGTACTTCCTGGGGTTGATTCTCTTCTTCGCCACTCTGGTTCTGAACCTTATTGCTGATCGATTTGTCCGGCGGGTGCGCAATGTCTACTAGCGACTCCTCAACCAGCGTGTTGTCCACCCCCGGTGGCGTAGGCGCTCCGGCCGCCCGCAAACAGGTGGAACGCTCTATCACCGGGCGAGGCGTGGACGTCAGCGGGGTGGCCCTGCAAGGCGTGCTGATCTTCGGTCTGTCGTTGGCGTTTCTGGCGCTGGCGGCGCTGCTGTTCGAAGTCGTTGGACCTGGTGTCAGCTTCCTGAACGAGCGGGGATGGATCGAGTTCATCTCCAACCCGGACCGAACCCGCGCCACCGAGTACGGCATCTTTCAAGGTTTGCGCGGCACGTTCTGGATCGGCGTGTTCGTCGTGGTGCTGGCGTTCCCGCTGGGGATCGGCGCCGCCATCTATCTGGAGGAGTACGCAGCCGACTCCTGGTTCAAACGGTTTGTGGAGTTGAACATCCGCAACCTCGCCGGTGTCCCGTCGGTTGTCTACGGCGTGCTCGGACTGTTCATCTACGTGGGGGTCTTCAACGGCTTCTTCGGAGACGGCGAGCAGACCTTGGGCCAAACCACGGCGGCGGCCGGCGCCACGCTGGCGTCACTGGTGCTGCCGATCGTCATCATCACGTCGTCCGAAGCGCTTCGGGCCGTACCTCAGGCCCTCCGCGAAGCCGGCTACGGCGTGGGCGCCACCAAGTGGGAAGTCACCCGCCATCACGTGCTGCCCTACGCGGCTCCGGGAATTCTGACCGGCACGTTGCTGTCGCTGGCCCGGGCTCTGGGTGAAGCTGCGCCCCTTATTCTCATTGGCGGCGTGCTGGGATCGCTCGGTCCCGAAACCGGATTTCTTGACCCGTCTCAGCTGGGCGAGCGGTTCACCGCCATGCCGCTGGAGATCACCAAGTTGGCCAAGAAGCCGGCCACCATCGGCGGCTGGCCGGACGCGGCATCAGCCGCGATTCTGATCCTGCTGATCGTGGTGCTGGTGGCCAATGCGGCCGCAATTCTGCTGCGAAATCGATTTGAGAAGAGCCGACGCTGACCCCACGCCTGCCCCGCGAATACGGGTGCCGGGCTGTGAACGACGAGAGAGACGGATAGAAAAGGTGTCCATAACCAGCAACAGCACATCGCCACCGGTGGCGATCGTGCCCCGAAGAGGCGGATCTGTGCCACCCGGAGAATCAACCGAAGCGATAGACGCGGTCACCCCGGACGCGGCTGACGCCAACGCGGTCGTGGCCAACACCGTGCTCAAAGCCGAGAATGTGAACGTCCGCTACGGAGACTTCCTGGCGGTTCGGGATGTGAACCTGGACGTTCAGGAGAAGTCCATCACTGCGTTCATCGGGCCATCGGGTTGCGGTAAGAGCACCATGCTCCGCACCTTCAATCGGATGAACGACCTCATCCCCACCGCCCGGGTGAGTGGCACCATCACCTACCACGGCGTGGATTTATACGCGCCGAAGGTCGACCCGGTGGAAGTCCGGCGTCGCATCGGGATGGTCTTCCAGAAACCCAATCCGTTCCCGAAGTCCATCTTCGACAATGTGGCCTACGGACCCAAGGTCTCGGGACTGGCCAAGAAGAAGGCCGACCTTCAGGACATCGTCGAAGCGTCCCTGCAGAAGGCTGCCCTGTGGGATGAGGTCAAAGACCGTTTGGACTCCAGCGCTGTTGGCATGTCCGGTGGCCAGCAACAGCGTCTGTGCATCGCTCGCACCATCGCCTGCAACCCCGATGTTCTCCTGATGGACGAACCGTGCTCGGCGCTGGACCCCATCGCCACCGGTCGCATCGAAGAGCTCATGCAGGAACTCAAGAAGGACTTCACGATCGTCATCGTGACCCACAACATGCAGCAGGCGGCCCGGGTCAGTGACTCCACTGCGTTCTACACCGCCGAAGCTGACCCATCCACCGGCCAACGCACCGGCCTGTTGGTCGAGTACGCGGCCACCACCGCCATCTTCTCCAACCCCGAGGACGAACGCACCGAGAACTACGTAACGGGACGCTTCGGCTGAGCGAGGCGTCAACCACCGGGCGGAACACCACAATCGAGGAGCACTCATGACTGAGGACCTGCGCAAGAATTTTCACCACGACCTCGACGAGATCCGGGCGACCATTCTGCAGATGACCGCGTTGGTGACCGACTGGATTCCCCGCGCCACCGAGGTACTGCTCAACAATGATCTGGGTGCGGCGCAGGCCATGGTCGAAAATGATGATGAGCTGGACCTTCTGTCCACGGAATTGGAGGAGCAGTGCCATCAGGTTCTGCTACTGCAGAACCCCATGGCCACCGATCTGCGCACGGTGCTGAGTGCCATGGTGCTCAACGCCGAGATCGAACGCTCGGGTGACCTGGCGGTCAACATCGCCAAGTCAACGCGGCGCCTCTACGGCACCGAATACAGTCCCGAGCTCCGCGGTTACCTCACCAAGATGAGCGACGAAGCCCAGCGCATGTTCCGGCTGGCCGGTCAGGCGTATGCCGAACGTGACGCCAGCCTCGGCGCCGCGTTGGACGACATCGATGACCGCCTTGATGATCTGACCGCGGAGACCGTCCAGGCAACGTTTCAGGCCCACAACGCCGGCTCCATCGACCTGCAGGGAGCGGTCCAGATGGCGCTCGTCAGCCGGTACTACGAGCGGATCGGCGACCACGCCGTCAACGTCGGTGAACGGGTGCAGTACATGGTGACAGGCTGGATGCCTGAGCACGCGGCGGCCGAACGCATGCGTGAACGCAAGCGTCGGACCAGTGCGCAGAATGGCGACGCTCAGCCGGCCATGGACATGACCGGTGGCGTGGGTGCCGCTGACATCGACGGTGAGAGCGAGTGACCGGTTGGATCTCGGGTTGATTCAATGAGCCGACGAGTTCTGGTCACCAACGATGACGGCATAGACGCGCCCGGGATCCGGTCCCTGACCCGGGCGTTGGCGGACGCCGGCTACGAGGTCAGAGTTGTTGCGCCCGCAGCCGACCACAGCGGAATGAGTGCATCGCTCGGTTCGCTGGCCAGGCGCGAACCCATTTATTTCGAAGAACGCGACCTGGAGGAAGCCCCCGGGGTGTCGGCTGTTGCGGTGGCCACGAGTCCCGCGGGTTGCGCACTGCTTGCCCTGCGCGGTGCGTTTGGTGACTGGCGCCCGGATCTGGTTGCCTCCGGCATCAACTCCGGCGCAAACACCGGTAGTGCCATTCAGTTCTCGGGAACGATCGGAGCGGCGTTTGCCGGTGCGCGGATGGGGTACCCGTCGCTTGCGGTGAGCCTGGGTGAGACCGATCAGCCGTTCTCCATGGATGATCCTGCGGCGCGCTTCGACGCCGCTGCCCATCTGGCGGTTGAGGTGTTGACCTCGGTTGCTGAGGAGCCGGTTGTCCCGGGGGCCCGCAATCAGCTGGTCTACAACCTCAACGTTCCCGGCGGACCGCGGGATGGTTGGAGAGGTCTGGTGGACGCGAGCCCCGCAACCATGGGACACATGAAGACCGGCTTTGAGATCGTGGACGGCGCGCTGTTGACCAGTTACATACCGTCGGAAGCGCCGGATGAACCCGGCACCGACCGCGACATGCTGCTTGATGGGTGGGCCACGCTTACGGTGCTGGGACTTCCGGAGGTGGGCGATGCCGGCTCGGTGATCGCGCGGTCGGGGAAGCCTGACTGATGCTGCTGGGGCTGATTCTCGGCGCGGCGATCGGCTCGGTGCTGGTTGCGGCCCTGGCCCGGTTCTGGCTGCAACGCCATGTTGTTCAGCCGTTGACGACCGCAAGTGACACCACGGTCGCGTTGTCCACCGTTGATCGTCGTATTCGAGAGCTTGGCCGAGACACCTCGCAACGAGATGGTGAGCTTGCGGCGCAGAACGAGATTGCTGCTCGGCTTGAGGCCGGAGTGGACACGATTGTGGCCGGCGTCGTCCTGGTTGACGAGCACGGCAATGAGGTGTTCAGCAACCGCATGGCGCGAGAATTGGATGCCGATATCCAGCGTTCGTCGTTGGTGATGAAGCCGGCGCGCGACCTTTTGGCCCAGGCCGTCAGCGGCGAGGCCGTTGAAGGCGAGATCGACCTGATGGGACCTCCGCCGCAGACCTGGTTCATCGCAGCGTTTCCGTTGGAGACGACGGGCCGGCTTCTGGGCGCCATCGTGATGATCGAAGACATGACCGAGGTCAATCGCATCGACAGCATGCGTCGTGACTTTGTGGCCAACCTGAGTCACGAGTTACGCACGCCGATTGGGGCCGTGAGCCTGCTGGCCGAAACGCTGGTGGATGAGAAAGACCCCCAGACTGTGCGTCGCCTTTCGGACCGGCTGGTCTCTGAATCTTCGCGGCTCGCCCGCACGATTGATGAGCTGCTGGAGTTGAGCCGGATTGAGCACGAGACCGAGCGCATACGCAAGCCCGTTGCCATGCAGGACTGTGTTGGCGAGGCGATGGCCATGCACGCCGTGATCGCCGACTCATCGCAGGTGGAACTGGGCGCAGTGATGCCCGATGAACGTCTTCTGGTGCTTGGCGATCAGCGACAGCTCACATCGGCGTTCTCCAACCTCATCGAAAACGCGGTCAAGTATTCTCGCCAGGGCGACACGGTCAGTGTGCGGGTTCGGCGGATGGATGACATGGCCGAAGTTGCGGTGCAGGACACCGGCATTGGGATTCCCAACAGTCAGGTTGGGCGGATCTTTGAGCGGTTCTACCGCGTTGATCAGTCTCGGCGAAGCGACACCGGTGGAACTGGACTGGGACTCTCCATCGTTCGTCACATTGCGCTCAATCACGGCGGAACGGTCTCGGTTGATTCCGCCGACGGGCAGGGGAGCGTCTTCACCATGACGCTCCCGGCCATGACGGCGCCTGCGATGCTTGACCGGCCGAGTGTCAACCATGAGTGAGCAGGACGCCCGGCCGCCTCGCGTATTGATCGTGGAGGACGAGGAGTCCTTCCTTGACGCACTCCGGGTGGGTCTGGCGCGTGAAGGGTTTGCCATCGACGTTGCTCGGGACGGCCGAGAAGCACTCGACCGTTTTGCCCTGGTCGAGCCGGACATCGTGCTTCTTGATGTGATGCTTCCCAAGTTGAGTGGCATCGATGTCTGCCGGGAACTCCGGACCAGGTCGACGGTCCCCATCATCATGGTGACCGCCAAAGGCGAGGAGATTGACACGGTCGTCGGTCTGGAAATGGGCGCCGACGATTACGTCACCAAGCCCTATCGATTCCGTGAGTTGGTTGCTCGAATGCGAGCGCTCCTTCGGCGCTCGAGTGTTCAGACCGCCGCGGCCGGAAGCGGGGAGCCGGCGGCGCAGGCCCACGATGGCCCCATCGTCGTGGGCGATGTCACCGTTGACATCGGTCGTCATGAGGTGGTGGTTCGCGGGGAAGCCGTGTCACTTCCGCTCAAGGAATTCGATCTGCTCGCAACGCTGATGGCAGAGGCGGGTCGGGTACTGACTCGCGACCAGTTGATCGATGCCGTCTGGGGCGACGACTATGTCGGCGATACCAAAACCTTGGACGTCCATATCAAGCGCCTTCGGCAAAAGGTGGAACAGGATCCGAAGGCGCCGTCGAGAATCGTCACCATTCGCGGCCTCGGGTACAAGTACGTCCCGGGCTAATCGGTTACGTTCCTGAGTGATGGATATCGAGACCGAAACCCCGGACGGCACTTCCGATCCGGACGCGGCTTCGTCGCCGTTCGAGACGGCGGATGCCGTCAAGCCTGTGTGGATTGTCACGCCGTTCGTGCGGCTGGCCCGGGTGCATGGCCTCAGTGCTGCGGCCGACGCGATGATCGCCGTTGCGCTCGCGGGATCACTGTTCTTCGAGATTGACCCCGACGCCGCCCGGTGGCGGGTGCTGCTCTATCTGTTGTTCACCATCGCTCCCTTTGCGTTGGTCGGACCGTTCATCGGCCCCGCCATCGACAAGGCCCCTGGTGGTCGTCGAGCGATTGTGATTGGAATTGCCATCCTTCGCGCCGTCGCTGCATGCCTGATGATTCCGACCATCGACAGCTTCCTTCTGTTCCCCGTGGCGTTTGTCAACTTGGTGTTGGGCAAGAGCTACGCGGTCGCCAAGGCGTCGATCGTGCCCGCAACGGTGAAGTCAAACGATGAACTGGTGGACAAGAACTCGCGGCTCGCGGTGCTGTCTGCGGTCGCCGGCTTCACTGGTGCGGTGCCCGCTCTTGCCGCGCAGTGGCTTTTGGGCACCACGGCCATCCTGATCCTGGCGATGTTGACCTATCTGGGCGCCTTCGTTCTGGCCTTCCAACTCGAACGCAGTCCCAATGCTCAGGGCGCGTCGGCGGCTCGGGGCGCTGGTTCGTCGGACGAAGCTCGCAGCGCAGGAATTACGTTGTCTGCATCGGCCATGGCCATCCTGCGGGGAATCGTTGGCTTCATGTTCTTCATGATTGCGTTTGGATTCCGCGGTGGCGGCGACGGTATCGATCTGTCACAGACCGGCGCGGCTTTTGGAGTTGCGGTGAGGGAGGCGCTGGGGTTCCCGATCGAGAGCGGCGCGGTCGCCGCGTGGCAGCTTGGAATCGTCTTGGCGTTCAACGGCGCCGGCTCTCTCCTGGGGTCGTTTCTGGCGCCCAAGCTTCGCGAGCGCACCACCGAGGAGACGCTGATCCTTGGGGCCCTTCTGTCCATCGCCGCAATCGGTGTCCTCGCCACGTGGGTGGGCGGACTGAATGGCGCCGCAGTGCTGGCCATGGTTGTGGGCTTTGGGGCGTCAGCCAGCAAGGTTGCCTTCGATGCGATCGTGCAACGCGATGCGCCCAACTCCAACTACGGCGCGTCGTTTGCCCGATTCGAAACTCGATTCCAAATTGCGTGGGTACTGGGCGCCTTGATCTCGGTGTTGCTGGTGGTGTGGATGCCGCCGCGTATCGGGTTCCTGATCATTGGAGCTGCGGCAATATTTGCCGCAGCTTCGTTCTTGGTGGGATTCCGGACATTGCGGGGGGCCCACGGTGTCAACGTGCCCTGGGGTGTGCGGCGACCCGATGCTTCACCAACCGGTTCCACCAGGCCGGATCGAAAGGACTCGACCTTGGAGATCCCGGTGTGGGTCGGCGGCCAGTCGTCGGCCCCGCCGCCGTCGCCAACGGCTCCTCCGCCTGCGCCGCCGTCGGAATCAACACCAGCGGCCGGGTCTGCGGCGCAGCGGCCCAAACGGCGATCCCTCTTCGACCGCAAGCCGGCGACGAAAGATCCCGAGCAACCCCAACTCTGGGACGACCACCGCTAGTTGAGTTGCAGGTCGGTGCGGGCAATCCAGAGGCCGGGAGCCTCGATTTCGTTGGGGGTCGGGAGAAAAGCGTCGGTTTCCCAGAGGCGGGCAAGGCGTTCGGCTCCCGCTCGTTCAACAACCCCTTCCACAAACTTTTGACCTCGTTCGAAGGTCTGGCGGTCAAGCTCAATGCCCAGCATGCGGCCGACGAAGTGGTCCGAAGGGTTGGCGGTGACTCGGCGCCGGCGAAGGGCCTCTGAGATCATCGGGTAGGAGCCAATCAGGTTGGAGCCGACCTCGTCCATCACCCAGTCCACGTACCCCTTGATCACCGTGACCAGCGCACCGATGAACGGCACCAGTTCCCGCTGGTCATCGGACTGCATCACGCCGATGATCGCTTCCGGATCATTCATGGCTTCGGTGATCGATTCCATTGATGATGGGTCCGAGATATCGAACGCACCAAATCGGTCTCGGATGGCTCGCTCGTCCGGTCGGAAGCCGCGAGAGTAGTCCCGAAGGAGCGTGAAGAGCCGGTCCCGAACATGGGGAATGCGCAGCACCGCATGATGCGCCATCTCATGGACGCACACCCACAATCGGACGTCATCGATTTCTACCGACCACTCTTCGGCGAATGATGCAATGTTGCTGTGCACGACCAACAGTTCGGTGGCGTCATCGCGGGGGATGGGCAGGTCGTACCCGCCCAGAGATCGGTGCGAAAGGTGGCCGGCCATCGAGCCTGCGGTCATCGACAACATCATGGGGCCGATCATTTTCATCAGGCCGCCCAGCATCGCAACCTGCGGGTCTTCGATCTCGGCCGGGAGATCGTCAGTATCCATGGAGACGGCTTCGGCCAACTGACCGCCAAGTACTTCGAGCAGCGGACGGTACGCCTCCACGGTATTGGTGGCCCACTCGTGGCGAGTGGCGGGCCTGACCGTGATGGGGCCGGCGTCGGTCAGTGCCAATCCGGTGGTCTGTTGGACGTGCAACTCGGCCACCCGGGTGAGCTGCTCCCACGCCATCCGTTCGGCGGGGTCCACGTTGTCTTCGGACTCGGTTCCGCGGGCGACCTGACCAGCGAGTTGGCGGGCCATGTCCCAGCCGCCGGCGCCGGATGGCTCGGACTTACCGCCGAACAGCTTGGAGATGTCGCCGAGCATGGAGAACATCTGCGCCGGGTCGAAGGAGAAATTTTCGCCGTCGAATGGATCTTGATCGCTCACGGAGGCATCGTATGAGGATGAAGCGAGTTATCGTCACCGGCGTCGCCGGCTCTGTCGGCTCTCGGGTTGCCCGCTATCTGACGGAGCACGACCAGGTTGGGTCGGTGGTTGGCGTTGACATTCGCTCCCGCCCTGACCAGGGCTATCTCGAGATTCGGCGAGGCGACCTCCGACATATGGATCTGGTCACCGACCTTCGCAATGCCGATGTGCTGGTGCACCTTGCCTCGGCATTCGGACGCCGCCGGGACGGAACCGACGTCTCTCCTCTGGACACCGCTTCGACCAAAGCGACCCTCGCGGCGGCCCAGGCCGCAGACTGTGGGCGCGTGATCGTCCTGTCCAGCGCCATGGTCTACGGCGCCTGGCCCACCAATCCGTTGCCGTTGACCGAGCAGGCGCCTCTCCGTCCGAATCCGGGCTTTCGGTTTGCCGCACACAAGGCGGAGGTGGAGCGATTGGCGGCCGAGTGGAAGAGTGCAGACCCGTCACGCAGCGCCGCGATTCTCCGGCCGACAACGGCAGTGGCGTCCGGCGAATCCAGTTGGGTGGCGCGGACGCTGCGGGCGTCCGCCGGACTCTCGTCGGACAAGTCGCCACCGGTGCAGTTTCTCCATCTGGACGACCTGGCTCGAGCGGTCGTGGTGGCCGTGACCGAAGAGCTTGATGGCCCGTACAACGTGTCGCCCGACGGCTGGTCCGACGGTGAAGACGTTCGGCAGCTGCTGGGACGGGCGCCCCGACTGCGCCTGTCCTCTCCCATGGCGGGCCAGATTGCCGAGGCCGGCTGGCGTCATCAGCTGGCGCCCACCCCGCCCGGCATCCTGCCGTACGCCACCCATGCCTGGGTGGTCGCCAACGATCGGCTGCGAGCGGCGGGCTGGGAGCCGGAGTTCTCGACCCCCGAAGCCTTTGTCGAAGGTCATGACCCCCGACCGTGGGCCATGGTCAGTTCCCGTCAACGACAACAGCTCGCCATGGGCGGTATGGGGGCGATGGGGGTCGCTGGACTGGCCGCCGCCCGGATTGCGTTGCGGTTGGCACGAGATCGCCGACCATGAGGGCTTCCACCCGCTGGGGCCCTCAGTCCTGGTCGGTGCTCAGCTCGGTTGCCCCGTGCTGCGCCATACCGTTTCGGAGCCACGACAGCGCGACCGGGTCTCCCGGACTGCGATGCTGAATGGCGCTGACCAGATCGCCCATTGACGTGACAGATTGACCGTTGAAGCTGACAATCACATCGCCCGGCTGCAGACCCAGCGATGCCGCAGGACTTCCGAACAGGACGGTGGCAATCTCGGCGCCGCGGGGAGCGCCAGAACTCGTGTCACTCACCTCAACGCCCAGCCACGGATGTTGGGCGAAGCCGTTGGCGATCAGGCCGGTTGCCACTCGGTCGATGACCACGGCCGGGACAGCAAAGGCCACAGGCTCCCCCTCAGCGGTGGCATCGGGGTTCGAGCCAAACACGCCCATCGCCACGATCTGTCCGAGGTCGTCGATCACCGGCGCCCCGGGAGCAAGCTCAGAGGCGTTCATGTCCAGCTGAAAGAGGCCGAAGATCTGGTCGCCTTCACCCCAGATCGCCTGACCATCACGATGGAGGATCTGGGTGGTCGTCAGCATGGCAGTGCCAGCATTGGGGGCCAGCACGTACCGCCCGCTCCACTGTTCAGTTGTGGGGTTGAGCCGGGCGGGTGCAAGTGCCTGGTCAAGATGGAGAACCGCAACATCGGTTTTCATATCAACCCCCACCACCCGGGCAACGTGGCGAAGGTCATCGACATGGACAATCACGTGGCTGGCGTTGTCCACGAGACGGGCACTGGTCACCACGTGGCCGTCGTCATCGAAGACGATCCCATACCCCGGGACCGTGGTCCCATTGACCACCACTTCCAAGCCGGATACCACTCCGACCAACCGTTCCCGGAGCTGCTCGGTCCAACGGGCGGGGAATTCGAACCCGCTGGCGGTTGACGACGGAGCGGAGCGGTCAAGAATTCGATGTTCACCCCGGTCGGCCGCGGTTTCCGACTCGGTGTGATTGGGGGTGATCGGCTCCCGGCTGGTCCATTCGCTGAGTCGTTGGTCCGGGTCGGGCGTGGGGGTCGAAGCAACCGAAGCCGATGGGACTGGGTCGCGGGCCGATTGCAATTGCATGCCGCCAAGCACGAGCAGGCTGAGCAGGGCGGTACTGGCCAGGGCGAACGAGCGGCGGCGCCCGCGGCCACTCTCAACAACGGCCTCGTTGGGGACAAGGACCAGTTGTTCACCGGTCGGAATCAGTTCGACAAACGGCTCCGGGACAAAATCGGGCGCAAACGGGACGGGCTGACTGTTGGTGGGATCATCAGAACCGGCGGCCGTCGGTGAGGCTTGGCGCATCTCTGAGGGGTGGCGCCACAGTCGATCATCGCCATGAGGCGGTTGCGTATAGGTCTCTTCCTCGTCGAAGTGCTCAAGGCCGAGGTCGTCAAACTCATCGAATTCGTCGTAGCCGTCTTGTCCCTGCACCGCAGCAAACATTAGTAAGCGAAACACAGCTGTGGGCCGCGGGCATGCAGGTGGAGTGGTCGGCGTAGGCTTGACTCGATGAGTTGGTGGCGCAGTAATTCCTCAGATGTCCCGGTGGATGTGCCGGTGCTGGGCCGTTTGCTGGGCCGATTTCTGGGCCGATTTTTGGGCCGTCTTCTGGCCGTTCTTCTTTGGGCGATTGCCGCCGGTTTCGCGGCGCTGTTGATCACCGTCAGCCCGGCGCTGGCAGAAGACGATCTGGTTGTTCAGTCCGAGATTGTTTTCGCTCCCCAGCCCGCCGTCGGGACGCTGAACGTGTCGATGGAGTTCGTGCTCACCAACAACCGACCACCGTTGGTTACCGACGAAACAACCGAGGACTTCTTCTTCGACGACTTCACCTTCACGATCCTGACTGACGCTGAGGATCTGGTTGTTCGCTCCGGCGGCCAGGAGCTCCCAACGGTTCGTTCGGCAATTGAGGACTCTGTCATTGTCGAATTTGCCAACGTTGCGTTGCCCGAGCGGCTGCTGTTTGGAGAAGTTGCCACCATCGACGTTGAGTACGTGATTCCCAACGGGCAGTCTCGGTCTTCGGACGCGGTTCGGATTTCACCCTCATACCTGGCGTTCCCGGTTTACGCCTGCTGTGATGCAGGCCAGGCCTCGGTTCGAGTGGAGATTCCGGCGGACTTCACCGTCACGGTCCAGGGGAACAACGACTTGTTGACCGCCACCTCTTCCAATGAGGCGCGCGGCGAGTCGCCAGCCACTGAGATGATGATCTTTGAGGCCGCTGATCTTGTCGACCCGGTGGGCTTCTACGCGTTTGTCTTTGGTCGCAACGACACCGGGCTGATCGCCACCGAAGTCGACGTGGCCGGCACCACGGTGGAGGTGCTGGGGTGGCCCGACGACGTTGAATGGTCGAGCTTCGTGGCCGACACCGTGACCGATCACCTGCCGTCGCTGGAAGAGCTGATCGGCGAGCCGTTTGCCACCCGCTCGGTGCTTGAAGTTGTCGAAACCAGTACCCCGTACCTGTTTGGTTACGCCGGGTGGTACGACCATCGCAATGAGTCGATCGAACTCGGGGAGCAGCTCGATCGGGAAACAATCGTGCATGAGCTTGCTCACGCGTGGTTCAGCGATCGGTCCTTTGACTCGCGCTGGATCAACGAAGGCATGGCCGAATATTTCGCCCACCAGTCGATGCTTCGCGTTGATGGCGCCGAACCCCGGGTCCCGACCGCAAATGCGACCAGCTGGTTTGCCATACCTCTCAACACCTGGGAGCGGCCGATTGGGGTCGCCAGTCCCACTCAGGACGCAACCGAGCAGTACGGCTACAGCACGTCAACGTGGGTTATCGACCGCATCGGGTCCGAGATTGGCCGGGCGCGGCTTGCCGAGGTCTTCCAGATCGCCGAAGCTGGCCGGATCACCTTCACCGGAAACGGGGAGCCCGAGATCGATGAGCAGGCGTGGCGGTCCTGGCAGCGATTTCTTGACCTGGTGGAGTTTGAGGGTGGCTGGTCCGGAGTGGACGAGTTGTTCACCGCCTGGGTGTTGACCGCAGAAGAGCAGGAATCCCTGGCGCTCCGTTCAGCTGCTCATGCCCAGTATCAGGAGTTCTCCCTGACCGCCGCGCCTTGGGATGCACCAGTTGGCATTCGCTCCACGTTGACTGTCTGGGACTTTGCCACCGCCCAGGAACTGATGACCGAGGCGACCCAGCTCCTCCAACTCCGTGAGGAGTTGGAGGAGCGGACCGCGGCGTTGGGAGTTCTGCCTCTGTCCCATGTTGGCCAGAGTTGGTCCAACGCATCCACCAGTCAGGATCTCCAGTTGGTCCGAGGGCTTCTGGAGGAGCAACTGGCCAACGTGGCATTGGTGGAACGAGCGGCGGTTGCGGCCGAACGGGACCTGGGCGTGGGGGAGCTTGGGTTGCAGGGAGTCGACCTGGATCAGAAGATGGCAGCGGTACGTGCGGCATGGGCGCAGAATGATGCGGGGGCTTTGGAAGCCCGAGTGGCGCAGATGGAGGCCGTGGTTGAGGAAGCACCCTCCCAGGGCATTCGGACCGTCGTGCTGGTTGGGGTTGTTGTGCTGGCTCTGGTGTTCCTGGTCTGGCAGCCGATGCAGCGTCGTCGCCGCCGTCGTCGTCGTATAGCGGGCCAGGCCCAGACCGATGATCTTGGACCTCGACAGCACTCTTTCGCTGACCGGCAAACCGAAGACCACGCCGCACAGGACCTGCGCGTCGGCCAGACCGCCGCCAGTTCGCGGTCGCCGCTTGACGACGACCCGCGGGATATCACCCGGGCTGGGAGTAGATCATGACCATGAATGCCGGTGCACCGACCGAAGGAGACACCTGGGTTGGTCTTTGTGACGTTGACTTGCCGGTGGCCGAAGCATTTGCGTGGGCGCACAAACCTGATTGTGGGGCGGTTGTGATGTTCAGTGGAGTGGCCCGCGATCATTCCGACGGGCGTCCCGACGTTTCGGTGCTTGAGTATGAGGCCTATGAGGAAGAAGTTGGGCCGCGATTGGCGTTGTTGGCAGAACAGGCTCGACGTCGGTGGCCGACCGTGGGACGTCTGGTGCTCATCCACCGAGTCGGACGTCTTGAGGTGGGGGACTCGGCGGTCCTGGTCGTGGCATCAGCCCCTCACCGGCCCGCCGCGTTTGCGGCGGCCCGGTTTGGTATCGACGCGCTGAAGGCGACCGTTCCCGTCTGGAAGCGCGAGAAATGGGACCAGGGCGACGCATGGGGGCTCGAAGCCCAACACATCGTTGATGTTGAAGAGCTTCGCGATGATGAGGTTCAGCCCGACGGTTCGGTTATCCTCACCGGCCGTTCCAGCAACGCGAACACCGACCGTTGATGCTGGGCCAACTCGACTGATTTGCCGGACTCTTTCTGATGCCCATCTGGTTCTTTCTCGCCATCCCCTTCGCCGTCCTGGCCGTTGCACTGGTAATCGTTGGCCTCTTCCGATTGTTCAGCGGAACCAACACCGCAGACTCGTTTCAACACTCGCTGAATCGACTGGCCCCGCCGGGCACAACGCCGGTCACCCCCATTCGGCCGCCCACTCGCGCGGCGGGCCGAGTGGAGTCACCCGACGTCCTGTTGGCACAGGATCCTCGGACCCGACCCAACTCTGACCAGTAGGCTCGACGGTTCATGGCACGCGATCTGGCAATCGACCTGGGTACCGCCAATACGTTGGTGTACGCCAAGGGCAAAGGCATTGTGCTCAATGAGCCGTCGGTGATTGCCCTGAACAAGAACACCGGAGACGTGCTGGCCATGGGTCATGAGGCCTGGCAAATGATTGGTCGCACGCCCAGCTACATCGTGGCGGTACGTCCGCTCCGCAAAGGTGCCATCACGGACTTCGAAGTGACCCAGCGAATGATTCGGCTGCTGTTGCAACGGGTGGGCGTCAACCGCTTCAACCGCCCCCGAGTCGTTATCTGTGTGCCGTCGGCCATCACCGCCGTTGAGCGTCGCGCGGTCATCGAGGCCGCTCGCCGCGCCGGAGCAGCCGACGCGCAGCTGATCGAACAACCCCTGGCCGCAGCCATTGGCGCCGGACTGCCCATCAACGAGCCGGTGGGCTCGATGGTGGTGGACATTGGCGGTGGCACCAGCGAGACCGCGCTGATTTCCATGGGCGGAGTGGTGGCGCTGGAAGCGGTGAGGGTCGGTTCATTCGATATCGACGCAGCCATTCAGGCCTACGTGCGCCGCCAGTACGGCATTGCCGTTGGCGAGCGCACCGCCGAAGAGATCAAAGTCGTGGTCGGCTCCGCCAGCTACACCGAAGGTGAGGTGCGGGCCGAGGTTCGCGGCCGGCAGCTGATGACCGGCCTGCCCGAGAACATCGTGATGGAACCGGCAGAGATTCGAAAGGCGATTGCCGAGACGGTTTCGTCGATTGTCGATTCGGTGCTTGCCTGCCTGTCTCAGGCGCCACCGGAGTTGTCTCAGGATCTGATTGTGAGCGGAATCAACCTGGTGGGCGGCGGTTCGTTGCTCCGAGGTCTTGACCGGCGCATCGCCCGGGAAGCCGAGGTCAATGTGCGACTGGTTGAAGCCCCCTTGGAGTGCGTGGTGTTGGGTGCCGGTCGCTGCATCGAGTCCTACGACTCGGTCAAGGCAATGTTCATGGACGCCAACCGGCGCTGAACCTACAACAGGTCTTCGGCCGCCTGGCGAACCTGCCAGTCCCGGTCCTCCAGCGCCCTGGTGAGCACCGCGCGGACTTCGGGATTGTCAAAGGGGGCCAACGCAAGGACGGACCGGCGGCGGATGGCCGGTTTGTCCGAGCAGCCGCCGATGATGACCGACAGGGCCCGCTCGGCTTCCAATGATCCAAGAGCGGCGATGGCAGACTCGCGGCACAGGGGATCTTCGTCATTTGCGCCAATCTCCATCAACCGGTCGATGGTTGCATCATCGGCGGGCCGCTCTCCGGCCGCCCAACATGCAATCTCCACCACCGAGGAATCTTCGTCGCCCAACAAGGACAACACGATGGCCGCAGTCGCCACCGGTGCGGTACCCGTCAGGGTTGCCGCACGACGCCGAGCGATGACGCTGGGGTCCGCGGCTGCCGCAGCCAGTTGCGCCGTGGTCAGCTTGTTGCATCGGGCCAGAGCGCTCAGCGCCGAGGCTCGCACCTTTGGTTCATCGTCGTTCAGCAGTCCAAGAGCGGTGGCCGCATCTGCGACATGGCCGGCGATGATGGCGCTTCGTCGGCGAAGTGCCGCGTGCTCAGGCAGAGATGTAGAGGAAGTCACAAACCAGCCGGGTCATTCGGCCAGGATTTCCAGCGCCAGTGAGCCGACGAAAATCATCAGGCCGATGAAGCCGGCAACCGCCAGCCCCAGGACGATGATCCAGAGGATCAGCAAGAAGATGGCTCGAACCCGGTCGGTCCATTGGACCCGGGCGTCGTCGCCGACGACCGCGCGGTACTGCCGCAAGGGGTCACGTCGCCGCTGCCGGCGTCGATCACGGGCGCGCGGTGGGGCGCTACCGGGCGTCACCGGCGGTGCCGACCGGCGAGATCCGCTGGTGGTCGCCGGCCCTCGGCCAACCTCTGGTTGGCCCCGCCCGCCCGGTGCGGCCATGAGGAGCAGTCCCAGCCCAATGCGACGCCGGTCGCATGCGCCTGGGCCGGAGTGCTGGGCAATTTTGACTGGCGACGCCGCTACTGCGAGACGACGTTCTAGCCTCGAATTGGCAGAGAAGCTCGTGGTCGTCCACCATGTCGGAAGACACATCGATCCCATTGGGGGGGATGCTGTCAGAACAACGGCCACGACGAGGCAGGCAGTGGACACGACGAACAACCCAGACACGCCACCGACCCTACCGGTCGGACCAGCCAACGATTCGTCATCGCGAGCGTCGTGGACGTCGATCTTTCGCAATCCGTGGCTCTATCTGGTGGGCATTCCGCTGCTGGTGCTGGTTGCGGTTTCCATCGGCTTCGCCTTCTGGTCGCGCCCGTACTACGCACTGGCTCCCGGTTCAGTCCGTGAGACCACCGAGCGCGTCAACGCCGGAGACGCCGACGTGTTCCTTCCCGAGGGCAGCATTGGATTTGTGACGGTCTCGCTAACCGAGCGGGTGACCATGTGGGAGTACATCTCTGCGTCGGTCAAAGACTCGGTGGACCTGGTTGAGGAAGAACTCATCAACGGTGACGGGACGGCGGAGGAGAAGCGTGAAGAGGACCGTCGTCGCATGCAGGACTCCAAGAACGACGCATCGGTTGCCGCCCTCGAGTACCTCGGCTACGAGGTGGAGCGGGTCGGACTTGGTGTCGAGGTCGCTGGCCTGCTCGGCTGCCTGCCTGCGGCCGATCACCTGACTGTCGGCGATCTGATCCTGGCGGCCAATGGTGCGTCCATCGGCTTCCGTGAGGACCTTGTGAACTTCCTTGCCGACAAGGACATTGGCGACGAAGTTGAGTTTCGCGTGGACCGCATTCGCACTGGTGAGGTGGAAATGGTTCGTCTCCCACTTGGTGACTCTCGGCAGGTGTGCCTGGATGATCCGGACCAGCAACGCCAGCTGATCGAAGCCGACTCCCGTCCAATGCTCGGTATCACGATGGATACGGGCAAGGACCTGGTGACCTACAACCTTCCGATCGATATTCAGATCGAGAGCGACCGCGTTGGCGGCCCATCGGCCGGCCTGGCATTCGCGTTGGCCATCATTGACGTGCTGACCGAAGGGGAACTGACCGGCGGACTGTCGGTGGCCACCACCGGCACGATCAGTCCCGAAGGTTTCGTCGGTCGAGTGGGTGGGGTGAAGCAGAAGACGTTCGCTGCACGCGATGCAGGCGTCGAGTTGTTCCTGGTCCCTGCCGATGAACTCGACGAAGCCCTGCTCCATGCCGGTGATGGCATGGAGGTGGCCGGTGTGGTCACGCTCGAAGACGCCATTGATGCGCTGGATGCGCTGGGCGGCAACGGCGAGCAGGTCCGTGGCCTCTTCGAGGCCGCGTCCGGCTGACGCGACGGCCTTGCCCGGCAAGGTTTGGCCACCACCATGGTTTTGTTGGCGCAGGAACGTCCCCAACCTGGTGCACCGGTAACAAAAAACTGCTGCAAAGCCGCCATTCTTGTGACCCCATAGGGCTCGTTAGCAACAAGAACCACAATCGCAACACAAATAGCACCTACGATGAACGGCGTGGCGCAGCCAATTTCGCAACAACCGTCCGACCCCATACGGGATTCGAGCGACATCATCGGGAAGAAGTTCACATCCGTCCGTCGGGGCGGGTACGACCCGGGTGAAGTTCATCGATTTCTTCGCGACGTGGCCGATGAACTTGCTGACGCGCGTAAACGCGAGGCTGAGGCCCGTAGCCGCCTGGCCAAGGCCGTTCGGCGGGCCGACGACGCCGAGCACCTCACCGAAGCCGAGCTGACTGATCGCCTGGGTGATGAGGTTTCCCACGTCTTGCAGGCCGCCCGCGAAGCCAGCCAGGACCGCATTGCTCGGGCATTGGCGCAAGCCGAGCAGACAATCGCCACCGCCGAGGCCGACGGGACCCGCATCCGCGGCGCGGCCAAGACAATCCTCAGCGAACGGACCGGCGAAGCAAACGCAGCCGCCGACGGCATCATCTCCGACGCCGAGACTGTCGCGGCAAATCTTCGGTACTCGGCCGAGCAAACGCTGGACCAGGCGCAACGGGTCGCCGTCGAGACGTTGGACAAGGCTCGGCGTGAAGGCGAAGGTCTGATCGAGCAGGCGGAGGCCGCCCGGTCCCAAATTCTGCTCGATATGGATCGGCGTCGACGCACCATGCGCAGCCAGGTCGAGTTGCTGAAGGCCGGCCGCGACCGTTTGATGCAGTCCCACGAAGCGCTGCGACGTTCGTTGGATGAGATTCACGAAGAGCTCCGGATATCGGTGGTCGAAGCCAAAATCAAAGGCGACAACGCAGAGCGCCGCGTGCTGGGCAGCGAACGAGCAACTGCGCCCGGTTTGGAAGCGGAGCTGGTTGACGCGGCGATGGTTGGGCTCATCGAGTTGCCCAAGGTCGAGCGTCTCGAAAGTCAGGATGTGGACCAGTTGCCCAACGAACTGGCCAATGCGGTCACCCGATCCCGGTCGAGTGAACTGAGCGGGGGTTCCGATCGGCCAGCAGGCGCGGAGGCCGACGACCGGACGGTCGAGCCAGCAGAACCAGCAGAACCAGACCTCGATCCTGGACGTGGCTCCGATGGTGATGACGACGCTGTCGTGGTCCAACCAGTTGCGGACAATGAGCTCGAAGTTGATGCCGAAGAAACGCTCAGCATTGATGACGCGTCGGTGGACGCGGAGATGCATGATGCGTTGGACGCCGCGATCCCCGCAATCGAGATCCCCGTTGCGCCCGACCCGGTTTCGATCCCGGTCATCACCGATACTGCCAACACCACCACCGCCACCACCACTGACGCGACTCCGCTTGACGAGTACATAAGCCCGCAGGAGATCTCGGCCCGACTGGCCGAAGAGCGAGCCACCGACCTGGCACAGCTGGAAGCGGCCAAAGCCCAGGAGGAAGCGGCTCGGGCCCAAGCTGAGCAGGAAGCCGAAGCGGCTCGGGCCCAAGCTGAGCAGGAGGAAGCGGCTCGGGCCCAGGCTGAGCAGGAAGCCGAAGAGGCTCGGGCCCAAGCTGAGCAGGACGCCGAAGCGGCTCGGGCCCAAGCTGAGCAGGAAGCCGAAGAGGCGGCGGCAACCACCGATCTCACCTCGGAAGTGGGTACTGAGTCAGGGGCGGGAACAGCGGCAACTGCGAACGCAGCTGTCCTCCCCTCTCCAGAACTGCCGGCAGGTCAGGCACACGCATCTGCCGGCAGTTCTGCGCTTTGCGCGGACCTCGCTGGTGAACCGATCGAAGCCACGTCCGGCAGCGCCGTTGACCGACTGTTTGCTGACCTGCGCGGTGCGCCCCGCCAAAACGAGCCTGCCGAAGCGGAACCGGTTTCGGTAGACGCCGATACGCCAGCCACGACGGAACCACCGGTCGATGCCGACATATCACCGGACATGTCACCGGACGATGCCTCAACATCACCGGACATGTCACTGGAAATATCACCGGACGCCAACGCCACCGACGCAGTTCTGGCAACGGTTCGAGACAACAGCCTGGCCGACATCATCACCAACATCGAACGGCGCATCAAACGAGTGTTGGCCGACGAACAGAACACCACGCTGGAAGGCCTACGTGCTCCTGGACGGTCTGGGCCCAAGCCCAAGAAGGTGCCGACCATCGAGTTGCTGCCCCCGGTGGATGACCAGCTTGACGGGTACTTCGAAGCCATTGCGGCGCTGATCGACGCCGCGTATGGCGCCGGTGCTGCATTTGTTGATCCGGCCGTGGGCGTGCCGGACCAGCGGCTCCCCGCCGATGGTCGAGCAGCAGTCCAGGAGGTGGTGGCCCAGGGGGTAACAACACCCATCCGCGACCGGTTCTCGGCCATCGACGTCGACATCGATGACACCGAAGCGTCCAACATCGTCTCGGCCTTCTATCGCCAGCACAAGATCGAAGTGGTTGGCGCGGCAGCTCGAAAGATCGCCCATGTCTCCTTCGCCTTCGGAACCATGCATGCCACGCCCGACGGGGTTGGCGTCCGATGGGGATTCCAGGATTGCGACGGTGGCTGCGTGGACGGTCACGATAATTCTCTCGACGGCGTTGTTCGCCCGGGAAAGCCCTTTGTGAGTGGTCACATCTACCCGCCAGTTGGTGCCCGTTGCCGCTGCGTGTTGATTCCAGCTGACCGCTAGAGTCAGCTCCCATGCGGGCTGAGAGCAACATGCCGAGGCCACCTCGCCCCGGCCGCGTCCAAGCATCAGGTTCTGACGGTTCGACGCGCCTTCGCCTCCTTGGCATTGGCCTGGTGATCCTGGGCTTCGTGCTGTTGATCTCTCTGCGCGGCATTGCGCGCTACTACACCGACTGGCTGTGGTTCGACTCGCTCGACCTGGCCGGGGTATGGACCCGAATTCTCGGGGCCAAGATTGCGCTGGCCGTGATCTTCATCGGCTTCTTCTTTCTCCTGCTCCTCTCCAATCTGATCATCGCGGATCGACTGGCGCCGCCCTTCCGGCCGGCCGGCCCTGATGAGGAAGTGCTGGCCCGCTACCGCGACCTTGTCGGCCGCCGCTCGGGCATCGTTCGTGCGGTGGTTGCGGGATTGTTTGCGCTGAGCGCTGGTATCGGTGCCTCCAGCCAGTGGCAGAACTGGTTGCTCTATCGCAACCGGCAGGAGTTCGGTGTGCTCGACCCGCAGTTTGGGATCGACATTGGCTTCTACGTCTTTGAGCTGCCGTTCATGACCTTCGTGGTCGACTGGCTCTTCACCGCGATTCTCATTGCGGTGGTGGTGACCGCCGGCGCCCACTACCTCAACGGTGGCATTCGACTGCAGGCCCCTGACACCGATCCTCGGGTCACCCCGCAGGTCAAAGGACACCTCTCGGTCCTGCTGGCGGCGTTGGCGCTCATCAAGGCGGCGGACTACTGGTTGGCCCGTTTCGAGCTGACCGCTTCCCGGAACGGCACGGTCGATGGCGCCACCTACACCGACATCAACGCTCGACTGCCGGTCTTCAACCTGCTGATCCTCATTGCGTTGTTTGCCGTTGTCCTGTTCCTGGTCAACATTCGGTTGCGGGGCTGGGTCCTGCCGGCTGTTGCGGTGGGGTTGTGGCTCATCGTCTCCACCGTCATGCAGGGGATCTATCCGTTTGCCGTGCAGCGATTCAGCGTGGAACCGTCCGAAGCATCCCGGGAAGAGTTCGCCATCAATCGCAACATCGAGGCCACGCGGGCGGCGTACGGCCTGGATCGCGTCGCCCTGAGTACGTACGACTACACCGAAGAACTCACCGCCGACGACCTTGTTGCCAACGCTGACATTCTGAACGCCGTTCCGCTTCTGGACCCGGCGATTGTCGACGGTTCATTCCGGTTGGAACAAGCCCAGCTTGATTTCTACCGCTTCCCCCGAGAACTCGATGTTGACCGGTACGAGATTGATGGCGTGCAAACGCCGGTGGTCCTGGGCGTGCGCAGCCTCAATACCTCTGGTCTGACCTCGCCAAGCTGGGAGAACGAGCACATCTCGTTCACCCACGGCTACGGCCTGGCCGTGGCTCCCTCCAACACCTTCGAAGATCAGCGGCCCAGATACGTCATAGCTGACACGCCGTTGGCCAACTCGGTGGCCGATGACATCGACGTCACCGAACCGCGGGTGTACCACGGCGAAGACATGGACGGATACGCCATCGTCGGGACCTCAGGTACCGAAGTGGATTTCCTCCGCGATGGCGAACGCGTCGAAACAAATTACGCCGGCTTGGGCGGCGTGGACACGGGCGGGCTCCTTCGTAAGAGCGCCTTTGCGCTGCGCTTCGGCAGCTTGGATGTTCTGATCTCCAACCTGCTCACCGATGACAGCAAGGTCCTCTACAACCGGGATGTGGAATTACGACTGCGCGAGATTGCGCCGTTCCTGACCTTCGATTCTGATCCGTATCCGGTCGTCCACGATGGTCGAATCAAGTACATGGTTGACGCCTACACAACAACCTCCCGCTACCCGTACAGCCAGCGCGCCGACCGGGAACAACTTGCGGGGCTTCCCCGGTCGTTCAATTACGTTCGCAACTCGGTGAAGGCCGTGGTGGACACCTACGACGGCACCGTCGAGTTGTACATTGTCGACCCCAACGACCCCATCGCCCAAGCGTGGAAGTCGGCCTTCCCCGAGCTCTTCGCGGATGCGGCTGACGTGCCGGCGGATCTGGGCGCTCACTTCCGCTATCCCGAAGACCTCTTCACCGTGCAGACGAATATGTGGGGCCTTTACCGCCTTGGCAACTCCCAGCAGTTCTACGAAGAGGCGGGCCGTTGGAGCGTGGCGCAGGACCCGGGTGGGGTCACCGACATCGCCGTGAGCCAGGTCACCTCCGCGGATGGTTTTTCCACGCAGTCGCGCGAAGAGCGGGTGGACCCGTATTACACCGTTCTGCGGCTGCCCGAACAGAACGAGCCTGACTTTGTGATTGTCCGGTCCTTTGTCGAAGCGTCGAACGACGATTCGCTCAAAGAGATGACGGCGATGATGGTGGGCGTGGGGGACTGGGGCGAGGCCGACTACGGCACGCTTCGCCAATACGGCATGCCCCAGGGTGCATCGGTCAAAGGTCCGGCGTTGGCGGCCGCCGGTATCAACTCCAAAGATGATGTGGCCGCCAAGATCTCGCTGCTCAATGTGGAGGGCACGAAGGTGGAGATCGACGACATGATCATCGTGCCCATCGAAGACTCGCTGCTGTATGTGCGGCCCTTGTATGTCACGCCGACATCCACCAACGACCCCGCGCTGGAATGGGTGGTCACCGCCTACGGCGATGAGTTGGTGATGTGTCCAACCTTTGGCGACACCCTGGTAGCACTGTTTGGTGTGGAGGTTCCGGGTACCGCAACCAGCTCCAATCCTCAGGAAGAGTGTCTTGGTGACATCACCGATGCGGTGGTGCGCACCAGCGTGGGGACCCCCCTGGTCTTCGCTGGCGACAGTGCTGAGCTGTTGAGCGAGGTAAGCAGACTCCTCGAAGATGCCGACACGGCTCGTCTGGGTGGCGATCTGGGGGAGTATCAGATGCTGGTGAGTGAGGCGTTGGCGCTGCTGGAGTCCCAGGGCGAAGCCGACGGTGGCGTCTCGGACGCGGCGACGACCGAAGAGTCGTAGCTGACAAGCGGGTGGCTGCGCCCCGGACTGATGCGGGAGGCCCGATGCTCCCGGCTCGTTCCATGGGGGACAGAACAGTGCTCGCAGGACTCGTGAGTGTCAGCGCGGATGAGTAATTTGCCCAGTTGTGGTGAAACTTGGAGTGAAAACCTTGGGTTCTGGCTGATTCCGGCGATGGTTCAGGCAACAGATGTTTGTCAACCCGAACAAATTTGAACCAAACTGCTCGGACTAAGCGTCTGAGATAGTGAACAATGACATGACGTTCATAGTGAACACTGACACGACGCTCAGAGACAACGCTCTGAAGTGGCACCGAGAAGCGCCAGCCGGATATCCCAAAAGGATTGCCGGAATGGGAATGCAGAGTGGGAAGGGCGAGTTGACTTCCCCGACAAGGAGAGTTACCAACATGACTGAAAGCCTGCTGTTGCACGAGATTGACCGGATGCTTGACCAGATCGATGGTGAGCTGATCAGCCGGTCGCGAGTGGTCGATGACCTGCTCGATATGCGTCTCGCCGCTCCGCAGCTCCCCGCATTCGTTCGGACCGTCGATGTTGCCCTGGAGAACATCCCGGGCAAGAGCACGGTCACCAAAGACTGGTGGATGACCTCTTTGGCTGACCTGCGCGACGCCGCCCAGCTCGCCACCGTCGCCAGCTGAGCGGCCCCGCCCAGCGACCCAGCGCTGCGCGTTATCTGACTGTGCGTTATCTGACTGTGCCCGCCACACTGGGGCATGGTCGAAATTGAGACGCTCGCTGACTTTGACGCCTACGTCAACACCAACCGGACGCTTCGGGGCGTTGCGCTGCAGGGCCTTGATCTGACCGACCGGACCGACACCTTGAGTCGGGTCGAAACCAAGGGTGCATTCCTGCTGGGATGTGCTCTGAGTCCTGAAGCGCTCGCCGCAGTCAATGCGTCGGGCGCTTGTGTTTTTCCCCGGTTTATCGACATCCCGTTCCGGGCGTTTCGATCAAGCCTGTACACCGCCGAAGAGCTCTACTCGGGCTATGAGCCGGGCGATCATCCGAGCTACGACCAGACGATGGACGGCGCAACCTATGTCTGGCATACCAACGTTGGCCGGACCGACGTGGTGTCCACGTTGGCCGAACGGGTTCATGACCATGCGATCGATGACGCGCTGCAAGCGCTGCTGGACGAAGTCGGCCGCCATCGCGTGATGGCCATCATGGGTGGACACAGCATGCAGCGCGACTCGCCGGAATACCGGTCGGTGGCGGAGCTGGCGCTGGCGATCACCCGGTCCGGTTTGTATGTGGCCACTGGTGGTGGTCCGGGCGCCATGGAGGCGGCCAACCTTGGTGCGTGGATGAGTGAACATCCCGATGACGCCCTGGACGAGGCGCTCGAGATTTTGTCGGCCGCTCCCAACTTTGTTCCCGTTGGCGACTGGTTGGATGCGGGCTTCAAAGTGCGGCAGCGGTGGCCGCGCCAAAGTGAGGTGCCCAGCAGTTTGGGCGTGCCCACCTGGCACTACGGTCACGAGCCTCCCAATGTCTTTGGTTCCGAAATCGCCAAGTACTTCGCCAATTCGATTCGGGAAGAAGGCCTGCTGGCCATAGCGCACGCGGGTGTGGTCTTCACGCCGGGAAGCGCCGGCACGATTCAGGAGGTCTTTCAGGACGCGGCGCAGAACCACTACGAGTCCTTCGGCATGGCCAGTGCCATGGTGTTCATGAACGTGAACTACTGGACCGAAGTCAAGCCGGTCTATCCATTACTGAAACAATTGGCGGCGGACAAGAAGTACGGCGCCACGCTCACCGCCATGGACAGCGTTGAGGAGATCGTCGCCCACCTGGTGAGCCACGCACCAGCCGATTCCTCATCTTGAGGGGGCGTGGATGGGGCCTCGGGTGCAGAACCGGCGGTATCTTGTGAGCATGAGCGACGTATCAACCACCCCGGCCGTCCCCGCAGCTCCCGAACCTGACGTCACCGATCCCGCCAAGCTGATTCGCCTTGGCACCATGGTTCAGCTGATGCTGGCCGAAGTCGGCGACGCCACCCAGGACGAAGCTGGCCGCAAACGCCTGGCCGAGATCCACTCCGAGACCATCGAAGAGCTGAGCGAAATCCTGTCCGAGGATCTTCGCAACGAGCTGATGGAATTCAACCAATGCTGTGCGGCCACCGAGACACCAACCGCCGGTGAGATCCGGGTAGCCCAGGCTCAGCTCGTTGGATGGATGCAGGGATTGCTTCGCGGAATGCAGGCCAGCGCCCAAGCCCAGCAAGCCATTGCCCAACAACAGATCGCGATGGCGCAAATGGCGGCGCAGCAACAACAAGGTCGCCAGCCGATTCCCGGCGGACCTCCCGGCCCGCCGATGGCGCCGCCCTCCGCCCACCGCGCAGACGGGAGCGAAGAGCTGCCCGGTTACCTCTAGACCGAGCGGCCCTTTCGTCACATGGGACACGAAACTGCGGTGCACGAGATCGACGTCCTGACGTCGCTCGCCGAGGTCGGAGCGATAGCCGACGAGTGGACCGAACTCGCACGCCATAACGATGTGGGGCCGCTGATGTTGGCGCCGGTGGCTATTGCGTGGCTGCGACACGTCTGCAAAGGGCAGCCGCATGTGATGACGGCGCGCCGCCGCGATGGCACCTTGATGGGAATACTGCCGCTTCACAAACGGCGGCTTGGGCCGGGCCACGTTCTGCGTTGGGTGGGCCATGGCATGGGACCAACCGGCGACGCCCTGGTCCACCCTCGGGCATCAGATCCCGATGCGGTTGTCGATGAGATGTTGGCGGTTCTCGCTCGTGAACGGACACCGTTGCAACTGGTGGACGTCGCCCGCTCAAGTCGGTTCTTTCGGCGACTGACCCGCAGTCCAGATCTGCATTACGCCGCGGACGCTCACGACACTGTCCCGCTGATTGACCTGGCCGGTGTTTCATCGGTGGAGGAGTTCCTGTCGGGGGCCGGTCGACGCAAGTTGCGCCAGAACATGGCGCGGCTGGATCGGGCGATGGCCGCCAATGCGGGTCACGCGGTGACCACCTCGGTGGTGACCAGTCCAGACGCGATCGCCGCCGCGCTCCCGGGTCTGACTGCGGTCCACGATCGATCCGAAGCCCGACAGCCTCGCCAACATTTCCTTCGGGGAGTCAACCGGGCTTTCACCATCGAGGCCATGGACCGAGCCGCCGAGAGCGATCAGGTCGCCGTTGTGACGGTGGCGTCGGACGGCGAGCCCGTGGCGTTTCTCATCAGCTTCATCAGCGGGAGAACACTGGCGGCCTGGGTGGCCCGCATCGACCCCGCGGCACTGGAGTTGGCTCCCGGGCATCAGATGTTGCGAGCCGCAGTTCAGTGGGCGATTGAGCATCGGCTCCGGTGCATTGATCTGCAGCTTGGCGCTGACGCCTACAAGCTGCGATGGTCATCGCGGACCGAAGAGACGGTGGCCGTCGTGGCTGCTCGCCACGGGATTTTGGCGCCCATCCAGACCTCCGTTCGCTTAGTGGAGCGGGTGTATGCGTGGCGGGTGGACCACACAGCCTGAGGGATCCGGGACCTGGTTGTCAGCCGCCGGCGCCGCGAAGGGGGCCGGTGCGACGCCACGCGTCAACCACCACCGCCTTGGCGTTGTCCAAACCGCGGGATCGACCCGGAGGCAACGGGGCCAGCTGAAGCCGCCGCAGGTGGGCGTTGAAGAGGTACACCTTGGCGGACTGGTCAAGGGCGCGATCGTGGAACACCAGGGAGAATGAGATGGCGAGCGATCCGCTGTTCTCCACCAGGTGCAGCGCGGTCGGCGGGACGTACAGTCCGTCGCCCGCTTCCAGGTCATGCACGGTCTGGTTGGCGGGGGCGAAGTCGGTGGCCCCGTATTCGTCGGTGTACATGCCTTCGAAGGTGCGGTGTTCCTGGTCGCCATCGGGGAAGCGACCAGTGGTGAACGCTTTGGTGCCGCGAATATGAAAGAAGAGATTGTGTTCGTGGTCCACGTGGGCCGGGGTGGTGGCGTTGGACGCCCCGATGAAGATGTATCCCTCCGGTTGATACAACTGTTGGGCTGAGGTCCCGGCTGCGGTGCGGAACTCTTCGAACACCCGGCGCACCAGCTGGCCGTAAAGCGGGTCGGTTTCGATGTGGCGCATGGAAAGCCAACGACGGTCCTGTTCGGCGGTTCTGATGACGTCGCCGGGGCTCTGCCGGTCGGCGGGGAGCCGTTGGGTGATCCGCTCTTTCACGACCTTGTCCGACTTGGCGTCCGCCACCTCGATCATCGTCGGGTCCATGCGATCCGCCAGCCGGGCGATGGCTTCCAGCTGCATCAGCGGGTCATCGTTGAGGCGATGATCAAATCGAAACGGGGTGTGGGCTGGCAGCTTGTCCCATAGGACCACCGGCCCGGCAAAGCTACCCTGCAGTCCTATCCCCATGCAGCAAAGAGTATCGACGTTGATTCCTTCCGGTCTGAGGTTGGGTCAGATTGCTCAGATGCCAAACGTCCAGCGGGCCGCCGTCTCCGCAAACCGTGCTTCGTTCCAAGCCAACAGAATGATGGGTTGCGCAACGAAGAAGGCGCCTTTCGCGTCGGCGGGGTCAGGCGCAAAGTCGTACTTCGCTTCGTAGGTGGCCACGAAGTCTGCGGTAAGGGTGGCGGGTTCGATCAGTTCGGCCCGGGCTTCGAGGATTGCCACATCGTCGCCGCTCTCCAAGTGCAACATGATGGCGTTGTTGGCTGCCAGGTTCCGGCCTTTGACCGAGACCGGACCGGTGCTGAAGATGAGCTGATGCTTCCAGATCACGCCCCAGACCGGCATGGTGTGCGGTCGCCGGTCGGGGCGGGTGGTGGCCAGCCACCACGTGCGCTCGGCGTCAAATCGCTGAGCCAGGTGCTCGATGGTTGCATGCTCGGGGCCCAAGCCAACCACCCCATAGTCGAGGTGCATCTTGATGGGACCGGCGGGACCGGCGTTCTGAAACGGCATGTGGCAAGCCTATGACAGGTGTCACACCGATTTGATTCCCGGTCTGTGAGGTTGGTTACGGTGCGGGCGCTCTGTAGTTTTGCGGTGCGGGGTGGAGCAGTTTGGTAGCTCGTCGGGCTCATAACCCGAAGGTCGCAGGTTCAAATCCTGTCCCCGCCACCATCAGAAAACCCCGGAAACTCAACAGTTTCCGGGGTTTTTCAGTTCTCGGACAGAGCCTCAAAAGGCCATTCTTCTAACGGATCTTCTAACGGATGGTCTGGCACAGGGTGGTGTTCTGGGTCTTCGAGAGCGCAGTTCGGCTGGCATGGCCTTGTGCGAGGATGGGTCATGGATCTTCGAGACGCCCAGGATCGATTTGAGCGGGCGATGGGCCACTGCGATGCAATCGTGCAAGTTCACACCCAACATGGCGGCGGCGAGAAGGGATTTCGCAGCCTCGAGCCGTCCCTCAATCGCGCCGTCGTGGTGCTGGCAGTTGCTGCTTGGCAGACCGCGGTTCAAGACCTCACGACCGCGGCACTTGACCACGAGCATCCGCAAGGTGGCGGCGGCGTGGGTGCTCTTCTGCGCGGACAAGTCACACAGGCGGTTGGTGGGTTCAGCACGCCCGATGCACAAAAGAGCCGCGAGCTTCTGAAGCTTGTCGACTTTGACCCTTGGCCGTTTTGGACCTGGAGCCAGATGGGTGGCCAGGGTGTTGGCAGCGTCATTGTCACCCCGTCCCGGGCTGCGGAGATTACCAACCAATGGCTGCGCCTTCGGCACGACATCGCGCATGGTCACGCAAGCCTGTCGACCGTCGATGTACTCGAAAGCGTCCGACTCGCTGTGAAGAATTGGCGCCACGAGCACCCCAAAGCGAGCGACAAGGAGGCAATGGATCACCTGAGGTCAGACGGCAGCCCCTTCGAGCAGCGCATGACGTCGCTGTACCAGGCGCTGTCATCAGGGCGCGCCGTAGACACGAGCGATGGGCGAAAGAAGCGACTCACCCGCTGGTACTACCTAGACATCGACCAAGCACTCGGGGACCCCGGTGACCGCGAGGAAGCGATCCGCTCCCTTCCGGAAGACCGCGTGATCCGGGAGGATTTCGGGCGCTCGGTCGTGCTCGACGTTTCGACTCTCGACGCGGAGTGTCGAGCAGAGATGTTCCCCCTCTCGGGCGTGTTCGACTCCGCTGCCACAAACGCCTGGATGGTGCACTATCTCCAGCTCGACAAGGAAGGGATGCCTGAGCGACTCGAGCGATGGAACCGATTCCAGCAGGAGGTGCTCGCCAACTTCACGAGCTACCTGGTCCCAGTGATCGTGCTCACGAAGGAAACGCCAAAAGAGGCAGTCTGCACGGTCTTCGAGAAGGTGAACACCGGCGGAGTACCTCTGAACGTATTCGAACTTCTCACTGCAACGTTTGCGTCCGAGAACTTCCGCCTCAAAGACGACTGGCAGGGGCGCGAGGACCAGCTGCGCCAACGCAAGGTGAACAGCACGCTCGAGAGCAGCGACTTCCTGCAGGCGGTGACCCTGCTCGCTACGCGGGCACGGAAGTTGGCGTGGACCGGCCCGGAGAGCGACGCGCCTGGCGTCTCGTGCAAGCGGAAGGACATTCTCCGCCTGACTCTCAACGACTATCGGACCTGGGCCGACGCCGCGACCGCGGGTTTTGACTGGGCCGCCACGTTCTTGGCGCAGGAAGGGATCTTCACAGCGGCCGACGTTCCATACCGCACACAGCTGGTGCCTCTCGCTGCGATTCGGGCAACGCTCGGCGACGAGATCGAAAACCACGGAACCATCAGCCGGATCCGCCAGTGGTACTGGAGCGGCGTTCTCGGCGAGCTGTACGGAGGAGCGATTGAGACGAGATTCGCTCGCGATCTCGAGCAGATCGTCGAGTGGGTTACGAATGACGGCCCGCCGCCGGGAACGGTGACGGCTGCGAGCTTCAACTCTTCTCGTCTGCTAACTCTGCGCACGCGCAACTCGGCTGCCTACAAGGGTCTGTACGCACTGCTCATGCGGAACGGAGCGCTCGACTGGCAGAAGCACAAGCCCATGTCACTCGCATCGTTCTTCGACTATCGAGTCGACATCCACCACATTTTCCCGAAAGCGTGGTGCGCGAAGCATGAGATCGACGCTGCTCGACGCGAAAGCATCGTGAACAAGACGGCCATCTCATTCGACACCAACCGAAGCATCGGCGGTCGCCCGCCCAGCGACTACACGCTGACGTTGGAGAAGAAGGCTGGCATTGCGTCCGATCACCTCGACGAAATCCTCAACACCCATGCCATCGAGGCGGAAGCGCTACGGGCCGACGACTTTGATTGGTTCTTCGATGATCGGAAGCGACGCCTCCTTGACATGATCGGCGACGCAATGGCGAAGCCGGCGATCGTTGACGACGAGAACCTCGAACAGGAGCTCGCCCTTTTTGAGGAAGAGCCGGAGGATCTCGAGGACCTCCCACACAGCTTCGGCCCATGATGACTGACCTCGGATTCGTGCCGGGCACACCCCGCCCGTACTTCGGGGGCCCAAGTGTTCACACGCTTCGGATCGAGCTTCAGTACGTGGAGCCGACAGTGTGGCGGCGGTTCGTGGTGCCGTCGGAAACGAAGCTCCCGAAGTTCAACCGTACGCTCGAAGCAGCGATGGGCTGGGAGGGCTACCACCTGCACATGTTCGAGATCGCCGACCTCCGGATTGGTGCGCCCGACGAAGACGATGACGACAGGATCGACGAGCGGCAGATCACGGTCAAGCAGCTGCTGCCGCGGGTCGGGTCGCAGGTGCGATGGGCGTACGACTTCGGCGACAACTGGCAGCACGATGTGGTGGTCGAAGCAATCGAGGAACCGTCGCCCGACGTCCGCTACCCGATGTGCACCGACGGTGCACGGGCGTGCCCGCCGGAGGACTGCGGTGGCGTGAGCGGCTACGAGGAGTTGCGTGAGGTGCTGGCCGATCCCCTTCACCCAGAGCATGAGCACCTACGAGAGTGGGCGGGCGCCGGCTTCGAACCTGACGTGTTCGATCAGATTGCGGTGACGAAGCGTCTCCGCCGGATCCGGTAAGCCGAACATGGCGCCACGGGTCACCTACGAACAGTCAGGCGAAGAGATTCGCGTGTTGTGGGATCGAGCCGATGTGGCCCGCAAGGCGCTCGATCGTGAAGGCACGCTCGACGCCTACCGGGCGCTGCTCGAACATCCGTGTGCGCACCATCAAGTGATCGATCACGAGGTGCTCGACGAGATCCACCGTGTGCTGCGCGAGCTCGAGCGGTACGACGAGGCGATCCAGGCCAAGCGGGAAGCGATCGCCGCTGGCTACAGGTCGACGCCCGACCCCGAGGCCGACATCGCCGAGACGCTCGTCGAGGCCGGTCGACGCAGCGAGGCTGACGCGTTGTATGCGGAGCTGCGCGAAAGGGATCCCCACGACGTGTGGCTCTACAACTCGGCCGGTTGGGCCTACGGGCGCCTCGACGACCCCGAAGCCCTGGGCTGGCTGCTCGACGGCATCGACGTTGCCATCGAGACCGGCGACCCTGAGCAAGTGATCGGGCAGCTCCTCGACATGACCCGCGATTGCTGGGACAGGCTCGGCGAAGATCACGATGCCGACCTGGTCGCTCGGGTCGAAGCGTTCCAACGGGATTGGGTGCGCTCGCCATACCGTTCGCGGTGGTCAGGCGAGCCGTCGCGGCTCGACGAGCCGAAGCGCCGTTGCGGGCACTGCGGGTTCGATCCCGACCTGCCGCCGCTGTCGGCTCGTACCCCGGGCGGGCCGTCGCAAAGCGCCGAGCCGTCGAAGGTGGCGCGGTCGTTGGCATGGTTCCCCGCGGACCAGTGGGCGGACGCGATCGAGCGGTGGCCGCACCTGATCGAAGACTTCCCCGAACAGCACGAACCGTACAGCCAGCGCATCGAAGCCCGGATGAAGTGGCTGGTCCGCCAACAGACCGGGCAGCTGCTGTCGATCTCGCCGCTCAGCGTGGATGAGCTGACCGAGATCGAGGGCGACCAGGCCGGCACCGGTGAGGGCCGCGCCCACCTGGCCGCCGAGGTTGCCCGCACCGGCCGGGCCATCGCCTGGCCACCGGCCCGCAACGAGCCCTGCTGGTGTGGCTCGGGCCGCAAGTACAAGAAGTGTTGCGGACCGGTGCCGCCAGTCGAGGACGACGAATCATGATCCCCGACCTCGACCTTGCCCGAGTCCAGCGCTGGATCGACGCCCGCAACGCCGAAATCCCCTTCGATGCCCGCGACGAGATCCGCTACGAGATCGACGTGGCCGACCGCTCGATCACCGTGCTCGAATGCCGTCCGCCCTGGCGTGAGGACTTCGGGCCCGAGTGGACCCGATTCCCGATCTGCCGGTTCCGCTACACGAAGGTCCGCAAGCAGTGGTCGCTGTACTGGCGCGACCGCCACCTCAAGTTCCACGAGTACGACCCGGTAGCTCCGACCCCGCACCTCGACGAACTGATCAACTACGTCGCCAACGACCGAAGCGGGATCTTCTGGGGATGAGCCGGCTCGGGAGAGCCGGAACCTCGGCTGCGGCGCTAAGTATGAGCTGATGCCTACGGCGGAGGTCGCTCGCAGCGGCGACGTACTCCTGCGCGGACGCCAACGCCCATGTCTCTGGCATTGGCCTACGTACGTACGGCTCCCTGCAGCTCGTCGAGGGTTGCACCATGGACCACGACACCGTCACGGGCGACATCTCGCCACAAGGACCGCTTGCTCGACAGCTTCATGGCGGCATCAGTCTGGGCCGTCTCGATGACCTCTACGGGGTTGCCCGTGATCGCTCGGACGGCCTCGCGCCATTGCTCGACACCGGCGATCCAGGTGTCATCGTCGGCGTCGATGCCATCTGGCCGCACGATCACCGCGTCGATGTCGCTGTGCCAGTCGGCTTCGCGTCGAGCGAACGACCCGAAGATGATCACGCTCACCGGCGGAACTGGTAGTTCGCCGGCGGCGGACCCCATTTGGTGAAGCGCAATGTCACGAGATCGAGCAAGCTCGACGACAACCTGGGCGGCCACGTTCTGGCGGCTCAGTCGGAACAGCGATGACGGTGGTACCTCGCGGCGCTCGACGATCCCGAGTTCGACGAGACCCGGAAAGACCCGGGACGTCTGGGCTGGACTGACGCTGGCGAGTCGGGCCACGGTTCGTAGGTTGAGTTCGGCAGTGGTTTCGGCGAGCACTGCGAGCACCCGGCCTTGCGTTCCGGGGATCACAGCCTCAACGGGATGAACGAAGTCCACGTACGCACCGTACGCATATCGGGCAAGAATGAAACGGTTGTTTCTTCGATGCTGCCTACGGGCAACGGTCGGAACTGCTCGACGGTCATGGCCCGCGCTGAGGACTCGGCCTGCGACTGTTCGAGGATGTTGCCTGCTTCACGTTCGGTGAAACAGCACCGACCCCGAAACGCAGTGTGGGATCTGAGCTTCCAGTTTCAGGGTTGCGTCAGACCGATCAGCTCTCGGGCGTAGCCGGTCATCACTGTTGCGACTGACGCTTCATCGACGACGCCGGCGAGGGCCGCCGTCGCGAGCTCGATACCAAGGCTTCGGGGCGTGCCGAAGAGCTCGCGGAGGTAGAGAAGTGCTCGTTGCGTCGTCGCCGACGATCGGCTGTCTCCGAGCAACCGCGTCGTCATCTCGGCCATGTCGGCGACCGCCGTTGCGTCGAAGAGGCGGTAGACATCACCGGCGTCCTTCGCCAGGAGTCGCTCGGGTGTCTCGAGGCGTTCGCCGAGCTTGAAGGACTTCGCGACCAGCAACGCTGCGGGGCCGGCGACGTTGACGACCACTCGGCGGTCGTCGCCTTCTTCGAGCGATGTGATCTCGAACGGGTCGAAGTCGACAATGGCGCCTTCCACACCGTCACTCTTGCGGGCGGCAGTCTTGCCGTGGCCGCGGGGGAGCCGAGCCCCGCGGCGTCCGGCTTTGGAGACGAGTTCGGCAGGCACGATCAGATCGACTGGTACCGAAATCTCGCCATCGAACCCAGGGCGTTCGACTCGGCGTTGCCAAATACCGGGATCTCCGGGCAGCTCGAAGCCCGCCGCCGTCATGGCGTCGCCAAGAAGGGGCACGTCGGCGAGCTGTTCGGGGTCGATTACGAGATCGGCATCGGTGGTGAACGGCTGGTAGGTGGGCAACCGGCCGGCCGTTCGCAGATAGACGGCTTGGGCGCCGATGAGAACGACCGCACCGATGTGGGGTTGCAGTGCGGTGAGGGCGTCGAGGAGTACGCGGCGTGCCTCGATGTACTCGATGCGGGGCTCGTCGGTCATGGCTTCTCGGCGCTTGTGGTGAGTGATGGGGCTTGCCATCGTGGGGCCTTGCGCTGCATCCATCCGAGCAGTGCTTCGCCTTCGGCGGGCATGCGTCCGGGCCCGGTGAGGCAGTCGACGGCGATCTGCGCCACCGAGGCGTAGGTGACGTTGTCTTGGGTCCAGGTGCGTTCGAACACGATCTGATCGTACGGCTGGGCAATGACAACGTTCCCGCCATTCTTGACCTGCCGCAGTCGGGTGAGGGATGCGATCCGTTCAGGATCGTCGGCGTAGACCACAGCGATCTCCGGCGCCGCGACCGACACGAGCCGAGAAGCAGCGAACGAGCCGGTCACGGCCCATGCCTTCGCGTTGCTAGCCGCGAGGTCTTCGATGAACTGCCCGGCACCACCCGAGGCCACCCAGCTCGTCGTCTCGTTTGCGTCGAGAAGGGCGTAGCTCGATGTGATCTGGCGGAGCATCGCTTCCCACTCGACGTGTTCGACGGGGCCGCGGGCCACTCGGCTGACCAGGAGTTCCTCAGCGAGGGCAGCGAGCAGTCGTGACACATAGCCAGGGTCGCTGTTGACGGCTCTGGCGAGGTCGCTCACGCCGTACGGCGGCTGCACTTCGGCGAGCGTGCGGAGTAGGGCCCATGCACGGGGTCCGCGAATGTTGAGGCGGGGCACCGGCTTGGGGGAGGGGTCGCGTTGGGCTCCGTCGGTCCGAAAGACGATCCCGGGCCGATTCACGTCAACACCGATGTTGCCGGTCAGGTCGACGTAGCCGTAGCCGATGTCGGCCAGCAGTTCGCGGGTGCGTGGGCTCAGCCATTCGGCCGCGACGATCGTGGGTTCGGTGGGTTCGGGGAACGCGACGACGTCGCGGGGTGTGAGGTCTCGGCGGACGATCACCCGTAGTTCGCCGGAGACGTCGTCGGGCGAGTCGATGCGCACGGTGCCGCCATCCTTGGCGTGCCCATCGGCGCGCGCGGGTGCCGCAAGGCCCAGCATGCCGTAAGCGGTGGCAGCGGTCGCGCCATAGGTGCTGGCAAGTGCCAGAAACTCGCGCCGGTTGACCGGGTCTTTGCCGGTATCGGCGGCTTTATCAGTGATTACTTTTGGCAGTCGCTTGCCGGTACGTGAATAAAAAGACATTGTCGTTCCTCTCTGTTGGTTTGTGAGGGGGGCCCTCGTTGGATGGGTCAGTTAACCTGATCCCTTGTTTCGTGCGATTTCATGCGCATCGCGGCCAACCCATCTGCGGCGGTCACGGATGTGCAAAGACTGGAAAGAGTACGCGGCTGATCAGCAGGCCAAGGTGTGCCCCGATGAAGGACCGCGCGTTGATCCCACAGCAGAACATCGCCGGGTTGCCAGTTGTGGGAATAGGTGAAGGC
>ENA-ORXT01000258-ORXT01000258.1-marine-metagenome-genome-assembly--contig:-NODE-258-length-89067-cov-8.672031_pt1 | contig 89067 bp, 59 predicted proteins | sample MGYA00237868_ERZ511482 | MGnify/ENA metagenome assembly ERZ511482 | reverse complement strand
ACTAAAAAAGGAATACAGAGGTATGGTTTCTTACTACCTATGGATGATTGTTTAGCACAAGTAGCTATTGATCTTGGAGGACGACCATGGTTGGTGTGGGATGCCGAGTTTAGCCGAGAGCTTATAGGTGAGATGCCCACAGAAATGTTCTTCCACTTTTTTAAGTCATTTAGTGATGCAGCATTATGCAATCTCAACATAAAAGTTGAAGGAGAAAATGAGCACCATAAAATAGAATCCATATTCAAGGCATTTGCAAAAGCACTTAAAATGGCTGTCCAAATAACGGACAATTTCGATATTCCAAGTACTAAAGGAAGCCTATGATAGCTATTATAAAATATAATGCAGGCAATATCCGGTCAGTTCAAAATGCTCTAATTAGGATAGGGCAAAGAAGCATTGTTACAGACGATTTATCTATACTAGAAAAAGCATCAAAAATAATCTTACCAGGTGTCGGAGAAGCCAGTACAGCTATACAATATCTAAAGGACCGAAAACTGGATCGCTTTATACTCGACACAAAGAAACCATTTCTCGGCATATGCCTAGGTTTACAACTCATGTGTCAGCATAGTGAAGAAAGTGACACTACCTGTCTTGGGATTTTCGATACGATGGTAAAGAAGTTTTCGAATAAGGCTAAGGTGCCTCACATGGGATGGAATAATTTTGAAAAGTTGGATAGTCCTTTATTTGAAAAGGTTGATAGCTTAGATGATGTCTATTACGTACATTCTTACTATGCCGATATCTGTCATTATACCATAGCAACTTGCGACTATATTACGCCGTTTAGTTCCGCTTTACAAAAAGACAACTACTATGCAACACAATTCCACCCAGAAAAGTCAGCTAGTGTAGGAGAACAAATTTTAAAGAACTTTATAAAACTATGAGAATAATACCAGCAATCGATATTATCGATGGAAAATGTGTAAGGTTGTCTAACGGAGATTACAGCACAAAAATAATCTATGGAGACGACCCATTAGAAATGGCTAAAAGGTTTGAAGATTCGGGCATAGAATATCTACACATTGTTGATCTTGATGGTGCCAAATCTAAGCATGTAGTCAATCACAAAATATTAGAACTAATTTGTAAAGAAACAAAATTGAAAGTGGATTTTGGAGGTGGGCTCAAGTCTCAAAGCGATCTAAAAATAGCATTTGAATCCGGTGCTAAACAAGTAACCATCGGAAGCCTAGCTGTTTCAGATCCTCAATTAGTACGACAGTGGATCGTAGAATATAGTGCCGATAAGATCATATTAGGAGCAGATTGCTACAATAGAAAAATCGCCACTACCGGGTGGACAGAATCTTCGGACCAGGAAGTCTTATCCTTTATACAGAAGTTCAATAATGATGGGATAAAACATGTAGTCTGCACCGATATCAGCAAGGATGGGATGCTAGCAGGTCCTTCGATTGATCTCTACAAAGATATTTTGACTCACACATCAGTCAACCTAATTGCAAGTGGCGGAGTTAGTAAGATTGAAGACTTAAAAAGACTCAAAGTAATTGGTTGTGAAGGGGCTATCGTTGGCAAGGCTATCTATGAAGGCAGAATCACATTGAAACAACTTCGAGAATTATGCTAAAGAAAAGAATTATACCGTGCCTAGATATCAACAATGGTAGAACCGTAAAAGGTGTAAATTTTGTTAATATCAAAGATGCAGGAGATCCTGTAGAGCTTGCTAAAAAGTACAGCACAGAAGGGGCAGATGAGTTGGTTTTCTTGGATATTTCCGCTACTGTCGAAAAGAGAAAAACGTTGATTTCTCTAGTAGAAAATGTAGCCTTGCAAGTCGATATTCCATTTACCGTTGGCGGGGGAATTAGTTCTATAGAAGACGTTGGTAAATTGATAAGGGCGGGTGCAGATAAGGTGAGCATTAACTCCTCTGCAGTAAAGAACCCTAAACTCATCGAGGAGATTGCAAAGGAGTATGGTAGTCAATGTCTCATAGTAGCGATCGATACTAAATTAATTAACAATACATGGAAGGTCTTTATTCGTGGTGGTAGAACAGGTACCAAATATGAAACATTGGCTTGGGCTAAACAAGTAGAAGAACTTGGAGCTGGAGAAATCCTACTAACCTCTATGAATAATGATGGTAGAGAAAGTGGATTTGCCATTAACTTGACTCAGCAGGTAGCTCAGCAACTCAGCATACCAGTTATTGCCTCAGGTGGTGCCGGGAAAGAAGTAGACTTCAAAAGTCTATTCCTACAAACTGAAGCGACAGGAGGACTAGCAGCTAGTATATTTCACTATAATAAAATCCCAATACCTAAACTAAAAACATATCTCAAAAACCAACAAATACCAATAAGATGAATATAGATTTTAATAAAGGAAGTGGATTAATACCTGTTGTTATACAAGATCATGATACGCTTCAAGTGTTGATGCTTGGTTATATGAATGAAGAGGCATTTATGAAAACGAAGAAGGAAAGAATTGTTACTTTCTTTAGTAGATCTAAAAAGAGATTATGGACTAAAGGAGAAACATCAGGTAACACACTTATTGTAAAAAGTATATTTATCGATTGTGACAATGATACCTTACTCATAAAAGCTCAACCACATGGCCCGACTTGTCATAAGGGAAATACCACATGTTTTGATGAAAATACTAGCAAAGGATTTCTTTACAAGTTAGAATCAATAATAGATAAGAGGATTGAACAAGATGTTAAAGCATCCTACACGAATAGACTTTTTAAAGAAGGCATCAATAAAGTAGCACAAAAAGTTGGTGAAGAAGCAGTAGAACTTATAATTGAAGCCAAAGATGACAACATAGATTTGTTCAAAAATGAAGCTGCTGACTTAATGTATCACTTATTGATTCTACTTAGGAGTAAAGATATCACACTTGAACAAGTGGAATTGATTTTGAGGAATAGGCAATAGAAAAAATTAGAAATACCATTGAGATTCAGAATAAGCTTTTTCTTTATTTGAAAATCAAATATGAGTAGCCAAAGGGGACTCTTAGCCCTTAAACCTCTTACATCTGTGTGCCGAAGTACTACGGTGCGCAGGCACAGAACCGTGCTTGAACCTCTCAGCTCACACGGCTCCCTACGTCAAATATAAGCATACATTATTTAGCAGGAAAAATTCAAAAGCACTAACTTCTGGTTAACTTCGTATCATGTCAAAATTTCGAAATATATTATTCTGCAAGAAGCTTTTTGCGAGTTTCTACAGTGAACTGCAAGATTCAGCACAGAGGAAGTATGATTATATTTTGTAATTATTATTCAAGCTGATCAAATTCATTTAAAGTTTTTCAAAAATTTAAAGATTGTAACAACTTGTATGAGATAAGGGTAGAATCACAATCAAGAACTTACAGAATTTTTTGCTGTTTTGATGGAAACAACTTAGTTATGCTTTCATAATTATTTCAAAAGAAGAGGCAAAAAACACCAAATGAATTGTAAAGAGCAATAATCAAAAAAGAGTTACTTCGATGAGAAAGAAAAAAATTGACCTCACCAAAGTAAATACTGCTTCTGATCTGCTAAATGCTAAGTATAATGAGATAGGATTTGAAAGTCGAAATGAGTTTCAAGAAAATGACCAAAAATTTTACATAAGTGACTACTTTAAAAAAGCTATGAAAGAATGGTTGATATGAGATTAGACTTACGGTACTTTGCTGATTATAACATTGAAGAAAAGTTTCCAGACCAATCCACCATTTACAAAACTAGAAAACGTATTTCTGAAGAAGTTTTTGAAATGTCTTCAATCATAAACTAAGACTATGTATTGAAAGAGGGCTAGCTAATGGTAATTTCCAAAGTTTTGATTATGCTAATATACTTTATAAGATGATTGCGACTTAAAAATTAGAGTATAGAAAAATAATAAATTTTATAAATATATCACCGCTGATGATACTTGAGAAAAAATTGCTGATAATAGTTTATTTCTCACATATAAATTAAAAATAAGCCATAAGATAACTAGAAATATAATGATCAAATCTCTTTTACTTAATAAATTACTCATCTATTTTTAAACTACTCTTCGTAATCTAAAAACTGATGTGGTCTTGTACAATTTAGAATTTTTATCTACATTTCAATTCGGGTAAAGTGGTTGTTCACCTTGCGAGAATTATCCAAATTTGTTAAATGTAAGCCATATATGACAGTAGAAATTCTAGTATTATTTGTTATTATCTTGATCATGATGGTCCTGATGATGACTGAAAAATTATCTGCAGATACTCTTTCCATCATTGTTATGTGTACGCTTATTGTTGGAGGATTTGTATCTCCAGAAGAAGGGGTGTCAGGCCTCAGCAATCCTGCTGTAGTTACCGTTTTGTGTTTGATGATTCTCACGGTAGGTCTAGAATCCACTGGGCTTATAAATACAATAGGAAATTTATTGAAAAATTTGTTGAAAGGCAAAGAGTGGAAGTCTATGTTTATATTATTACTGATTGTTAGTGTTTGTTCGGCGATGATCAGCACAACGGCAATAGTCATTGTATTTATGCGGATCTTATTAAGATTGTCTAAAAAGATGCCATTTAAGTTAGCTCGATATTTGATGCCACTTTCTTTTGTAGGCATAATGGGTGGTGCTTCTACACTGATTGGTACTTCTACCAATCTTATCGTCAGTGAAATGGCAAAAAACGATGGCTTAGAGCCCTTTGGTATTTTTGAAATTACTCCTCTCGGTATAATTATTACTATCATTGGAATCACTTACCTTATTCTCGTAGGTAGATTCATGTTACCAAAAACAGAACCTAATGGTTTGGTAAAGGATTACAATATTGAAGAATTTTTAACTGAAGTTAGTATAAATGAGGGTTCTGAATTGATTGGCAAAAGGCTACAAGAAACGGATATCTATAAGGATGACGAAGTACATATATTGGAGATTAAACATCATAATGAAAATTTTCATGCTCCTATGATAGGTGAGGTTTTTCAAGAAGGAGATGAATTACTTATCAAAAGTAGTGTAGAGAAATTGGCTGAACTTAGAAAAGGTAAAAATTTAACCTTACTTGTCTCAGATTCAGAATTTGATGATAATCGGATGATGAATGAAGACAGAACCATATGCGAGATATATATCAAACCTAGCTCTAGACTCATCGGAAAACGACTAGATAAGATTTCCTTCAAAAGCGATTATGATGCAATCCCACTAGCAGTCAAAACTAAGAACAAATATTATCAGTTCAAATTAGGTGAAATTAAAATCAATCAAGGCGACGTTATATTGTTAGATGTTGGGAAAGCAAACTTCGAAAGCTTATATAACAAGTTAGACTTTATAGTTCTTCAACAACATGAAGACATAAATATGCGGCAAGACAAGCAATATTTGGCAGGTGCAATTATGCTGGGGGTGATTATTCTTGCTACGCTAAATATCTTTCCAATAATGGTAAGTGCTCTATTGGGATGTGTAGTGATGTTGATCACAGGATGCCTTAAGTTGAAAGATGCCTATCGAAAACTTGAATGGAATGTTTACTTTTTATTAGCTGGGGTTTTACCTTTAGGAATTGCTTTAGATAAGACTGGAGCTAGTGATTTGATTGCAGAACAGTTTACTGCGTCATTTGGCTCCTTGTCTCCTCAATTTCTCATATGTGTTCTATACTTCACAGTCACCCTTTTCAGTTCTGTAATATCGAATAATGCGACAGCTATATTATTTACGCCAATAGCTATTGCCATTGCTGGTAAACTAGCCATTAGTCCAGAACCACTTTTAATTACTATTATGTTTGCAGCTAATATGAGTTTCATAACACCGCTAGGTTATCAAACTAATACACTAGTGTATGGTGTAGGAAATTACAGATTCAAAGATTTTATGAAAGTTGGAGGCTTGCTATCACTTATAATCTGGATAGTCGCTTCTTTACTTATTCCTTATTTATACATGTAGTAAGAAATTTGAAGCTCTTTTCAGTCTATACTCGTTCCTTTGTGCTAGCAAATAACAAACAAGATTAACTACTCTGAAAAATTGACCTAACTCTTCAATGAAGGTGAAAAAATGACAGCTAAAAGTGAAAAAATGACATACAATTTGGCTTGGTACAGTGATTGATAAATATTTAGTGAAATTCATTTTATAACTTTTAAAAAATTTAAGTCATGTTACCAGTAAAATCTAATTTACTTCCGACTGTCTCACAATTTTTTGAAGACGATTGGAACAACATTTTCGATTGGAAAAATCGAAATTTCACACAACACAATTTCACATTACCATCTGTCAATATTGAGGATGAAAACGATCACATTCTGATTAATCTGGCAGCCCCTGGAATGAAAAAAGAAGACTTCAAGGTAGAACTGAAGAACAATATTCTTACGATTTCTGGGGAATCCAGATATCAAGACTCTGAAAAAGAAGGTAAAAATTTCTCTTTAAGAGAATTTAATTACAGTAGATTTCAGAGGAGTTTCAACTTGAAAAATTCATATGTCGACAATCAGAAAATAGAAGCCCATTACAAAAATGGCTTATTGACTATTCGATTGGCAAAAAAAGAGGAGGCAAAACAAAAGCCTTCTAAGCAGATTGTCGTCAAATAAAACCTAGAATTCAAAACAAGTTTTTCTTTAATTTATTTTCTATCAATTAAAATATTTAACGATGAAAAGAAGTATGATCTTTTCGGGCTTGATTGCGTTAATTGTAAGTCTATCAAGTTACGGAGCTTTAAATTATTTTGAAAAAGACGATAAGTCAATTAAGATTGAGCACATCAATAATGTGCCATCGCAAAATGCAATGTTCTCTTTAGACTCCGATGGCAATCCTGTTCCTTTAGATTTTAATGAAACAGCAACAAATGTTCTAGACGGTGTAGTTCATATTAAGTCTACTCAGTTGTTTCCTAAATCAAATTCAAATTATCAATTTAGATCAATTCCAGATCCTTTCAAAGATTTTTTCGGTGACCATTACAAACGGGAATTCTATTTCCCAAACACTGGCAAAAAGTGGAATCAACAATCTCCGACAAAAGTGGGTTCTGGATCAGGGGTCATAATTAGTGAAGATGGATATATCATCACGAATAATCATGTTATTGATAATTCGGACGATATCGAAATAACATTGCATGATAATAGGAACTACAAGGCTATTATTGTAGGGAATGATCCATCTACAGATTTAGCATTGTTGAAAATTAAGCAAGATGGACTTCCTACTGTTCCTTTCATGAACTCTGATAAAGTAAAAATTGGACAATGGGTTATGGCGGTTGGAAATCCCATGGGACTTAATTCTACAGTTACAGCAGGAATCATTAGTGCAAAGGGCAGGAATATCAATATACTTAAAGATAAGTATGCTGTTGAGAACTTTATTCAAACCGATGCAGCCATTAATCCTGGAAATAGTGGAGGAGCACTTGTCAATCTAGATGGTGGATTAATTGGTATAAATACGGCTATTACAAGTCCAACTGGCAGCTTTTCAGGATATGGGTTTGCCATTCCATCAAACATAGTCCAAAAAGTAATTAATGATCTTATGGAATATGGCACCGTACAAAGAGGCGTTTTAGGAGTGATGATAAAAACCGTAGACAGTAATCTTTCTAAGGACAAATCACTAGACGTTATTAAGGGAGTTTATGTCGATAGCTTGATGGAGAATAGTGCAGCTGCCGCAGCAGGGATTAAAGTAGGTGATGTCATTCTGCAAGTAAACAATTTAGATGTTGCTTCATCGTCAGAATTACAAGGAACCATAGCCCAGTATCGTCCAGGCGAGACTGTTGAAATTTTACTTAACAGAAATGGGGACGAAAAGTCCTATAAGGTCAAACTAAACAATAGAGATGGGAATACAGAAGAGCTTAGCCAAGAGGCAGGTAAATTACTAAAAGTCTTTGGTGCAAAAATGGATAATCTACCTGAAAGTATGAAGGAAGATCTCAATATTAAATCTGGTGTTTTGGTTGATAAAATATTCCCAGGAAAAATTCGAAAGCAAACGCAGATGAGGGATGGATTCATCATCACCCATGTCGATAATAAAAAAGTCAAAGATATGGATGATCTTTTAGACAAGATAGAAGGTAAAGAAGGAGGGCATATGCTCGAAGGAATTTATAAAGACATTCCTGGAGAATACTACTATGCTATTGGACTTTAAATTTGTTAGAAATGAATGCACCTCAGCAACAAGGAGAAGATATTTCAATTGAATGGTATAAGAAGAATAAGGATAAGTTCATTGTAAAGTTTGATAGCATCAATATTCCTATAGAGATGAATGAGACTTACTTTGAAAGTGTATTGAAACATCTTCAGAGTTAGAAATTAATTGGCCACCCTTGGTATATTTGTATTAAGGGTGGCCTTTTATTATTAATATCCCTAGCTGGAACACAAATCACAACATTATCTTTCACAAAACTTTGTACTTACTCCCATATGTCATTGGTTGTCACTGATATTTCTTTGATTATTTCAAGATAATATTATAATACAAACTCAATTTATTTATCCTCTTGCTCCCTCTCCAGTCAATCAGAGTTAAAAAGTCTATTCATCATAAATGAAAGGCGCAATTAATTTCTTCCTCGCTTAATTATAAACTTTTCATACTGGCTGGAATTTTTCTGACAATTTCAGAATATTTGGCGAATTACACAGTGGCCTTGTTAGCGTAGATTCTTTATTTCTATTTACTGACGATTTAGATGTGCATCAGGGTTTTGTTGAATACAGGACTGATTCAAAAAATCTTATAATTAGTATTGGGCGAAAAGAAGTAAAGTATGGTACTGGCAGACTTTATGATTTAACTTGTGAAATAAAACAATAGTTTTGAACTTAAATCACTAAGCATCACAAGCGACATTAAAAATATTTGCGTAAGCAAATACATGGCAAATCGAAGCATCGTCAGTGCCAATCAATTTTTAAATAAAAAGTAAAATCTCTACTTCAAGAAAAATTTGGCTCTAGCAGAAAATTAAGTTATTTTAGTTGGTATGGCTACTGTCTGTACCAAAAATAAAAATCGAACTATTATAGTACTACTCCATATGCCGATGCCCAATACCTATTCGTAAATTTTACTAATTGGAAGCAGAAAAATCCTAAATTAGCACAAGAGGAAAATTGCAATCGGACGGAACATGTGATGTACGCCAAGATAGATCAGTCTTATAATGTAAAAGTTAGCGATGAACAAATGAAAAAAGTAAGGGAAATAGATGATTCCGCCTTAGGTATTTCAAGACGAAAGTGGGGAAGAGGTTTTGCGTTTTTTGATGAAGATGGCAGCAAAATTACCGATAAGCCAACTCTAAAAAGGTTAAGAAAATTGGTCATCCCACCCATGTGGACAGACGTATTAATTTGTCGCTTCGACGACGGCCATATTCAGGCGATTGGTCGAGATGCCAAAGGAAGAAAACAATACATTTATCACTCCGTTTATGAAAGACTAAAGCAAGAAGAAAAGTATAGGAAGATGGTTGATTTTTCTGAAGCCTTACCAAAGATTAGAAAAAAAGCACATGCCGATTTAAAAGCTAAAACGTGGAAAAAGAAAAAATTACTTGCACTTATTATCCTGATTTTGGATGAGTATGGTATTCGAATCGGAAATAGGGAATATTTAAAAAAGAACGGCACACATGGACTTACAACACTAAGAAGAAAACATTTGGCACTTGAAGAAGAAGAAATTGTATTAACTTTTAAAGGAAAGAGTAGTAAAGATAGAGAGGTTCATATTGATGACGAAGAATTAATTCCCTTCATTATAGCGGCTGCGGAATTGCCGGGCTATGAGATTTTTAGGTATAAGGATAGCTCAGGTAAATTCCAAGATATTGATAGCGATGATGTCAATACCTACATTCAGCGTTTTATGGGCTCTGATTTTTCAAGCAAAGATTTTAGAACCTGGGTAGCAAATAGATTGGCAATTGAATGCTATTCCGAAGCGATAAAGGATCAGAAAAAAGGAAGCCGCAAAAAGTTTAGTAATATCGTAATAAAAATGGTGGCGGCCGAATTGGGCAATACGCCTACGGTATGCCGTGGCTATTACGTACATCCTGCAATTTTTAATAGAATTGATGAAAAGTCGATTCCAATTCCCAACCCGTATAAAGATTCTCGCGGAAAATATACGCTGACCTCAAGCGAAAAGTTGGCACGCGATATTATACGGAATAGTTATGCTTAGGTAGCCACATTCAAGGTCAAGGCTTGGACTAAAAATTGAAAACTTTGAATCTTACATTTTTTAGATAGATAAAATTCTAGAAAAGATAACGTATATGCCTCCTCTTTTAAGATAGTATAAAATTCGACGGATAATATTTGTTATTACTAAAATTAGCCTAGAAAATTACGGTAAACTCATAGAGGTTTCAATTGTTCACAAAGTGCTCCCACAAATTTTGCGTTTTTTTTAGTCCTGATGACTTATTAATTTTTTTCTGCTAGTCAATTAATTTCTTGTAGTACTATAACTATTATGCTTATTCCGGTTAAGGTGACCCCTGTATACGCTAATTTGAACCCTATAGAAATTCACTGAAATATAGTTGTGTTAGAGACTTAAGTTTTTATCCCAAACTTTTTCCTTTTGGTTCTATTCTGTGGAATTTTGGTTCTAATTTGTCCAAAATAGCGGCAGCGATGGTTGGATCATTTAACCTTCGTGCCATTTTGAGATAGGTAGTTATGAACAAACGATGGTCGCACAATTCCCATATCGATCTTCTAATAATTACAAAAAAAATGTAGACTTGTTCCTGGCTAAGGTGAAATTCTTGACATATAATATAATAATTCGATTCCTGACAATCACATTCCCTTATGACTACAAATCCCATCAATTTATTATATTAATAAGCATATATAACAACCTAGCCCCAAGCTGTTAATCTAAATTTTACTGAATCTCATAGAATATTGTAACTTTTGATACACCGTATTCGTATTATTATTTTATCTCTTTATTTATCAACGAACCAACTATGAAATTGAATCAATTATCCTTTGCTTTCCTTATATTCTTGTTGCCGTCATTTTTGTCAGCACAAATAAGTGCCAAATTAATTCAAACTCCAGATGTGTCTGCAGATAAAATTTGTTTTGCATTCGGAGACGATCTTTGGTTGGTCGATAAGGATGGGGGTGATGCACAGCGACTCACTTCTCCTATAGGTAGAGAAGTCAATCCTAAATTTTCTCCTGATGGAACCATGATTGCATATCAAGCCAATTATGATGGCAATTATGACATTTATACAATATCTGTATTGGGTGGAGTGCCTTCTAGAGTAACAGGTCATGGCATGTCTGAGAGCATCCTCGATTGGTCATCAGATGGGAAACATATCTACTTCGCAAGTAGCAGCGAAAGTGGAAAGCAAAGGTGGGATCAATTCTACAAAGTATCTATTGAGGGAGGCTTACCTGAGAAATTACCAATAGAGTTAGGGGCGAAGGCAAGTATCTCTGAAGATGGTAGTAAGATTGCATTTACCGATAAGACCAGGATATATAGAAACTGGAAAAGGTATAGAGGGGGAACGGCTCCAGATATTCATATCATGGATATGAATACGATGACTTCTGAAAATGTTACAAATAATAATGCCAATGATGAACTTCCGATGTGGCATGAAGATGTATTATATTATATGTCTGACAATGGTCCTGCACTAAGAAATAATTTGTGGATGTATGATCCAGCAACTAAGAGTAATACTCAAATAACAAACTATACAGAATATGATATTCATTCGCCTTCTATCGGTCCATCGGATATTATCTATGAAGCAGGTGGTGAGATGTACCTTATGGATATTGCCTCTAAAAACATAAAGAAAATAGATATCAATGCAGTAGGTGATTTCAGAGCATTAAAGCCTGTCAAGAAAGACGTGAGTGGTAATATATTTAATTATAATCTTTCACCTAGTGGAAATAGAGTGGTGATGGAAGCAAGAGGTGATATTTTCTCATTGCCCAAAAAGGATGGTTTTGTAGAAAATTTGACTAGAACTTCCGGTGCTGCAGAAAGATACCCTGCTTGGTCACCTGATGGAAAATCTTTGGCCTACTTTACTGATAAGAATGGAGAATATAATCTTGCTATTTATAATAATAAAGAGGAAAAAATAATCTCAAACCTTGGGGCTGGATTTAGGTATAATATCTACTGGTCGCCAGATAGCAAGCATGTTGTGTTTATAGATCAATCTATGACTATTTATACCATGGATGTATCAACAGGTACTCCAGTTAAGATGGATCAAGCCATAGATCTTTATGAAGGTGGCTTGCGTGGCTTCTCAGTGAGTTGGTCGCCTGATAGCAGATACATTTCATACTGTAGAACAATTGACACGGGTAATTCAGCTGCATTTATATATGATAGGCAGTTGAAAAAGAAGCATCAAGTAACCACAGGATTTTACAGTGACAATCAGGCTGTTTTTGATCCTGAAGGAAAATATTTGTACGTAAGTACGAATAGAGATTTTAATCCAGTTTATAGTGACTTTGATAATACATGGATATATCCCAACGCTACCGTCATAGGCGCAATTACGCTCAGAAAAGATGTCGCTAGTCCTCTTGCAAAAAAAAATGACGCAGTCGAAATCGATGAAGATAAAGACGAAAAGGATGGAGAGGATAAAGACGATAAGGGCAAAGATGAAAAATCTAAAAAGGGTAAAAAGAAAGGAACAGATAAGGATGGGGATAGCAAAGAGGTAGATAAAGATAAAGTAGAGGCCGTAAAAATAGATTTTGAAGGAATAGAGAGACGTATGGTCATGTTACCTATAAAGGGAGGCAATGTTGGACAAATATCAGCTGTAAAAGGCAAGCTGGTTTTTATGAAATATCCCAATAGTGGTTCTGCTGATGGAAAGTCCCTCTTAAAATATTATGATATCAAGGAGCAAGAAGAAAAAGCGATTATTAGTGATGTAAGAAATTATAAAATTGCGAGTGGAGGAGAAAAATTATTGATTAGCAAAAATTCAAATTATTATGTTATCGATGTATCAGCAGATCAGAAACCAGAAGATGAAGTACCGACCTCAGAGATGACTTCTATAATCAATCCACGTGAAGAATGGCGCCAAATATTTAATGATGTATGGAGATTAGAGAGAGATTACTTTTACGACAGTGAGATGCATGGTGTAGATTGGAACCTAATGAAAAAGAAATATGGAGTTCTTATTGATCAAGCGATGTCACGTTATGATGTCAATTATATTTTAGGTGAGCTCATAGCTGAATTAAATGCTTCACATACTTACAGAGGTGGAGGTGATAGCGAATATGCCAAAAGAGAAAATGTAGGGTACTTGGGTTGCGATTGGGTCAAAGAGAATGGTGTCTATAAGATTAAAAGAATCGTCAAAGGAGCTGATTGGGATACAGAGATCAGGTCGCCACTTGAAGAACCTGGGGTCGATATCTCAGAAGGAGATTATATCCTTGCGGTAAATGGCATTCCTCTTGCAGATTATGATGACCCTTGGATGGCATTCGCCGGCATGGCCGACAAAACAGTACAATTAACTGTCAATAAATCTCCTAACCTTAAAAACGCAAAACATGTATTGGTCAAGCCGATATCATCAGAGACAAGACTGCGTAATCTAGAATGGATAGAGGGAAATCGTAAAATGGTAGATGAATTATCAGGTGGTAAGATAGGCTACATATACGTGCCTAGTACAGGCTTTGATGGACAAAAAGAACTAGTCAGAATGTTTTATGGACAGCAAAATAAAGAAGGCCTTATCATCGATGAAAGGTTTAATAATGGTGGACAGATACCTGATAGATTTATTGAATTACTAAACCGAAAGCCATTGGCATATTTTAATGTAAGAGATGGTAAAGATTGGCAGTGGCCGCCCGTAGCACATTTTGGCCCTAAGGCTATGTTGATAAATGGATGGTCAGGATCTGGTGGAGATGCGTTTCCAGATTACTTCAGACGATCTGGTTTAGGACCTCTCATTGGTACACGGACTTGGGGAGGTGTTATAGGCATATCAGGTGCACCTACATTGATTGATGGCGGAAGTGTAACGCTACCAAGTTTTAGAATGTATGATCCAGAAGGTAATTGGTTTGCAGAAGGTCATGGTGTAGAACCAGACATTGAAGTCAAAGAAGATCATGCCATGCTAGCTAAAGGAAAAGATACGCAACTACAAGCTGCCATTGATTACATATTGGAAGAATTAGCTAAAAAACCAAACTTGCATCCAGAGAAACCGGCAAAGGAGGATAGGAGTAATTAAAAAATTGAAGTGTAAGCGATGTCGCCCAAGAAGTGTAAACTAGGTGCCTTGTAAAACATTTTCGAATTCTACAAAATCTATAACTAGCAAACAAGTCAATATGAAAACTATTAGTTATTTTGCTTTGCTGATTATACAGATGGTTTTGAATACTAATCTTAGTTATTCGCAAGAAATGCTTCCATTATACGAAGTCAATACTATCGAAGATGTGAGTGAAATTGAAGTTACGGTATCATATTACTTTATGGGATCTATGAATCCTAAGCCTAGCATGATAAGTAATTATAAAATTGACGACCAAGGTAGGTTGATCAATGAAAAACACACAAGTAACTTTGGAATAAGCGAATATCAACTTGAGTACGATTCATCCAATATTTATATAGAGGCAAAAGTGACTCAAGACGATTGGGTAAAAGAAAAATATTCAATTGTCCTTGAAAATAAACGCTTGTCTGAATTAATTATGAAAACCAACCCAGACTATATAGTCAAGGTCAAATATATACGAGACGACTACAAGAACATTATAGAAAAGCATTACTTTCTAAATGACTCTTTGTTCTTAACAAGAAAGCCAAAGATTGAGTATACTGCCAAATTTCTATCTGAGATTAGTAGGTTGACACAGAGCGATGCAAAGGGGATAGGTACAAGTCATAATTCTTTTTTAGAAGTACCAATACTAAATCCGCATGAAATAACAGTTGATAACTATGAAACAGATTTAGTACTTTATTCAAATCAAGAATTTCCCAAGGTAAATTTTAATCACACATTTCCAACTAGGAAAAAATATGATATTATTGGAGACACCATAAATATTAAAACCTTCGGAACAGAATACTTTACTCAGAGTACCAAACTATTGCGAAAAGATAATTTTATATTTCATAGCCAAGAAAGGAATTTGGGCGATTATAATTTTTACTTAAGAAGTACATCTCAAAAAGGTAATGCCTTTTCAGAATCTAAAATGAGTTCATTAAGTAATCCTTTGATAAAAGAACACATAGAGCGTACTGAAAACATTGATCGGTTTGAAACTGTACACATCAATAGAGATAATGGCTCAATAGATAGAAGTATAGGATTGTTCTACAATTATTCTTATGAATTTGACGAAGTCGGAAACTGGATAAAAAAGAATTATAACAGTGAAAATGAAACAAAGCGAGTGGTAACAAGGAAGATCCTATACAGACGATAACGTGGTAAGAAGCATTTTTTTAGAATAATCCCAAGAGGCGACAACATACTCGCAGAAGGTCTCCCGACCCAATGTCATTTAGTTAAGGAATAAACTAATGGTCCCTTTGGTAACGCCTCCCTGATTCTAATACCATTTTTCGCTGAAGGCGAATAAATGGTTTATAAACTTCCCTCCTTCCTTACGTCAGGAGCGGAAGTTTGTTTGCGAATACTATATTTAAATTAAATACTGATAAAACCGTTGAAAACAACTACTTGGAAACCTAAACTTATGACTGTTACTAGAAGGGGAAGCTACTCGATTTCAAAATAAATAGCTTAACTAAATGACATTGGTCTCCCGACCTCTCTGCTTAACGAGAAGCAGAAGCTCCTCCGACCTCTCTGCTTAACAAGAAACAGAAGCACTCCCGACCTCTCTGCCTAAGAAAGCAAGAAGCATTTTAAAAGAATCCCAAGAGGCGACAACATACTCGCAGAAGGTCTCCCGACCGTCTCCCGACCTCTCTGCTTAACAAGAAGCATAGGCTCCCCCGACCTCTCTGCTTAACAAGAAACAGAAGCTCCCCCGACCTCCCTGCTCAATAGTCTTCAGCGACGAATGAGCGAGTCTCCTAAAAATCATACCTTCGCATAAAACCAACACTCATAACCCCAATCACAAAATCATACCGCCAAGATATAAATACACTACGAGCTTTTGCCGTAATCTTAGTCCTGCTCTTTCACCTCGATAAAGATTCATTCTCATTTGGTTTTCTAGGAGTAGATATGTTCTTTGTAATCTCTGGATATCTGATTTCCAAAAATATTCTCTTTGATCTGCAGCTAGGCAAATTTAGTTTTAAGCGATTTTATCTAAAGCGAATCAGAAGATTGTTTCCAGCACTTCTTTTCACCTTGCTGATCACTATGTTTGCCGCTTATTTCTTTTTGGCCAATGCATCGATGCCTCGGCTTGGAAAAGTCGCAGCTGCTGCTATGCTTTCTGTTTCCAATTTTTTCTTCTTGGGCGAACAAGGATATTTTAATACTGATGCTAGTTTGAAACCCTTATTGCATACTTGGTCTCTTGGTGTGGAAGAACAATTTTATTTGATCTGGCCTTTCTTGCTTTTTGTACTTTATAAGTTGAGAGCCAAGGCTATGTGGGTTATTGTATTGTTGTTGATTACCTTTTCTATCGGAGGAAGCTTTTATTTTAATGCTCAGCATCCCAATCTGGTGTTTTTTATGCTGCCTTTTAGGCTCTTCGAATTTCTGTTTGGACTGTTTGCATTTAAGTTAGAGAGAAAAAAGGACGTAGGAGGGTTCACAAGAAAAGCAATAATTTTAATAGGTATATTTTTGATTGTTTCTGGCTTCATGGATTTTTCTCCTTTCTTAGCGGAGCATGAAACGATTATTGATCTTAGTGCCCTCAATATTATTTCACAAGTTCTTTGTTGTCTAGGGGTCATGCTGATCATTAGTTATGGCCTTGCAGAAAAAAATCTACTGAAGATCAATTTTTTTGATAAGCCACTTGCAATAATTGGCACAAGTTCATATTCAATTTATCTGGTACATTGGCCGTTGATTGTATTTTATAAAATGTACAAAATTGATGAGCTGGTTTTCTTAGAAAAGATAGTGCTATTTGCCTTGAGCATCGTACTTGGATATTTGATGTGGAGGTTTGTCGAAAACACCTTTAGATATCAGGAAAATGAAAAAGGGATATTCCGATTTAAATATTTTATTCCTGCAGGTATTTGTGTACTAGTTGCATTGGTTGGTTTTAATGTGAAGGGAGGAAATGTTATGCCTGAAATCAAACCTGCGAAATCAAATAAGCAAGCAGCACCTGCAGCATCCAAAGAATTGACTGAGGACAATATAGAATCTGAAATGAAGCGCTATTGGCAAGAAGCCGAACCCAATAGTCCAATCTTAAAAGGAACCAATGGTCATGATGTCATTGTGATGGGAAATTCTCATGCAGTAGATTTGATTTATGCTTTCAAACGAAATGGACTAGAGGCAGAAATTACTTCATTGCCTACAACTCATTTGTGTTATCATTTTGGAGCAAAAGCGATTCTTCCAAAGGATCATAAGAAATGTCTGCAACTTAAAAATAAGAACTTACGAAATAAAAAATGGAAAAAAGCAGATGCTATTTTTCTGCACGATCATTGGCCAGTAGAAGAGACAGAAGCATTGCAAACTTTTGTTTTGGAACTCAGAAAAATAACCAAGGCACCCATTTATATTTTTGGCCCTAAGATGGTTTTTAAAAGCACGATCCCTCAGATTGTAAAAGCAAGCGGCACTGATGATCCACATGCCATCAATGCCTTTGCGCTTAAATACTCAGACTTGAAAAAGCGATCAAAATATGATCAAGAATTAAATCAAGTCTTTGAGTCAAAAAATATGAAAAAACAAAACATCCATTATATCTCCCTTCTCAATAAGACTGGACTACGTCAAATTATGTCTCCACAAAACAATGATTATTACTACTTCGACAAATCTCACTTAACAGAGAAGGGAGCAATCCAATTGGGTAAATTGATCAAACGATCTTATCCCGAGTTGTTTAACTAGACTTCCGGACTTTCGGACTTTCGGACTTTCAGATTTATCCGCCGGAAGATGTGAAAACATCTGTAGGAGGACTTCTAGATGCCAGAAAAGTTAGTCTTGTTTCTTATCCTCTGTAATTACAAATGAACTTTAGCCTGCCTTTCGGCAGACAGGTCTATAGCGAGCCAGCCTGTCGGCAGACAGGCACAGCAAAGCGTGTCTGGAGTCTGGTAGTCTGGTGTCTTAAACGACCAAAGGGAGTGACCTTAAAATTCTATCCTATAATTAAAAAACGGAAACAAGCCTGTCTGAGTCACCGGTTCAATCGTCCCCGTATCTTCTTCAGAATCTAGGTTTCTTACATTTTCCCTGTTGGTTACGTTTTGGATATCAAACGAAATGGTGTGTGTCATTTTCTTTGTATTTATTTGATAGCTTACTCCAACATCTAGTCTGTAGTATGCAGGATTTCTTTCCTCATTGGGTCTATTCCAGTATCTGTAGGTGTCGCCTTCTTCTATAGATTTTGGTAGGTCAATTTCTGTAAAACGACTTCCTCCCGCAAGCACAAACTTGCCATTGAATCCTAAAATGTTATTTCCATTCTTGCCAACTTTAAACTCCTCGACCGACAGGTATATTTGTTATGCTAAAATCACCGTTGACATCGGTACTTGTTCCTATCGGTTCTCCTGCAGTTATCAGCATTACGTTGGCGCCAATCAATGCGATTTAATTTTCTTGATCAATGACTATTCACCTGATGGTTTGTTTTATTTCTTGAGCAGTTGCTATCTTAGTAATTAAGCATAGCAATGCCATAAAGCACAAAGTCTTTTTCATTTTCGTATTAGTTATGTTAGGTTGTATTTGGTCAGACTTGACCTCTGGGTATTAGTTGCAGTCGCTGAGCTGGCCGAGCCCATCTATATTTAATTCACCTATTGTTGGGTTTCCTCTGTAGCATACATCTCCTCCACCTTGTATATTTACGGAAAGAGTGCTGAGGCAAGTGACTTCAACCTCACCAAAACCTCTAATATCTACATCCGTATCATCGGCCTCTAGATTAAAATTTCTTACAGAGCCAGCGCCTTCAATTTTTATTTCTTGTGTAGTTGCTACACCACTGGCTCGTACACTTCCGGTACCATCAATATCTATTTTGATTTCTTCATTTACATTGCATCGGATATCTCCTGTGCCTTCGATTTTCGCTAGTACTATTTGTGCAGTCAATTCATCTGTGTCGATTTCTCCTGTTCCTTCTATTTCTGCTTTCAATTCTTGACAAGAACCTTCCAAAATTATTTCTCCTGTGCCCTCAATTTTAGCTGCTACCACTACTGCTCCTTCGATGTCCAAAGTTATTGTGCCTGTTCCTTCTACTTCAGTTTTTATGTCTTCTGAAGTTGTAAAGGTATTGGTTCCTACCACTGTACCGGTTCCTTCTATCTTTATAGCTTCAAGTGTAGGAACTGTAATTCTTATCAATATTTCATCTTCATCAAACTTCACACAACCGTTAATTTCTATATCCAAGTCATTCCCTGATTTTCTTGAGTCGCTATCAATTCTATCGATGATATTTGAGCTTGCTTCTATTATGACCTCATGATTATTGCCTTGAGTAATTTCTGTTATTGAGGGTATTGCGATTGTGATATCTGAGAAATCATCAAAGTTCAGTGTTCTTGTTTCGACGTCTCCATCCGGATCTAGACAACCTATATTGATACTTCTCTCGCATGACGAGAAAAGGAAAACTATACTTACTAGAATTATTATATTTATTTTTTTCATTTTTACTTTTTTTATTTATTAGAAATCTGTTCTGCCGCGGTTACAATTTAAAAGGTGTTTCTTTTTTTAATTTCGTTGCAGCTGATTAATTTTTTTAAAATAAAAGTGAAGAACTTACACCAAACATACTTACATGCTGTTTTTCAAAACCAAGAGGAATAAAGCTTTGTTCGCCCCATAAATTAACTTGGAAATGCAATCTCGAATTTATTTGCTTATCAAATCCTAAGCTTAAATTTCCTGATCCGAAATAAAATAAATATGTCTTTTGAGTGTAGTGTATGTCTGATTCTTGTGATAAACTAAATTCAAAATCTTGAGGAGTAAACAGATGCCATACTACTGATGGGTTGATAAAGAAATTTGCTTTATTCGGATGGTGATTTGGCACATACTTTATTCCCAAATTAAAATCAAGATACCTCGTTCGCGTAGAAATATTATTGACGTTAAGCTTGTCTTCTATACCGCCCGGATATCGTTCTAGACTTTCTCTAGAGAATGTTCCTTGCTCCGAGCCGATGCTGTATGATCGTTCGTTGTACATTAGGTCTCCTGTGATTCCCCATTTTTTTGCCAACAGAAATTCAGCTCTCAATCCTTGACTAAATCCTGGATTGACAAATTGGCTATTTTCTACAATGGTATTAAAGTATCTCGCCTTTAGTCCAACCCTAAATCTTCGATAACTTTGGTTCGAAGACATCTCGGTTTTTGTTGGTGCGTTAGGATTTATGGAATTTGGTTTGTTGATACTCAATAAATGACCTAGATTTATTATTCTATTAGATCTCACTCGAGGTAAATATTTGAATTGTGAACAAAATACTTCTGTTGTCCTGTTACTCGGGTTTATTTGTTCGAATACGTTTCTATTATTCAATGCAATAACTTCAGCTTCCTTGATTTTCAATTTTTCCTGTAAGTTTCTGATTTCACTTCTTAGATTTTGAAGTGCAATGGAATTGTCTGTATAATTATTAGATTTCGAATTTCTTAAAAGTTGATTGTTTTCTGATCTTAGTGATTTATTTTCTTGTAATAGCTTTTCTACTCTTAGCTTTTTGTCATTGGTGTTTTCTAAGAAATCAGTCTTCAGTTCTTCTATCTCTTTTATTTGACTTAAGTAAGAAGTATTTTCATCTTGTAATTGTTGAATGGTAGATTTTGATTCAGATATTTCATTTTTATAGTGGTCCAATTTGCCTTGAGCGTAAAAGTGATATGCTCCTACAAAGAAAGCAGCAATTATAAAAGGGTAGGCTGACTTTAGAACTACCAGAATAGGGTCATACCATTTGGTCTCAATCGTAAGACGATCGGAGATATTGGTCCAAACATCGTTGGACGGCGCTTCATCAAATTGTTCTAGCGAACGTTTGAAGAATTCTTCCATGTTGTTATTATTATCTTCCATCTTAGTTAAGTTCCTTGTTTAGCAGATGCTGCAACCTTTTTCTTGCTCTCAAATAATGTGATCTAAGGGTTGCTTCTTTTATATCTAGCATCGATGATATTTCCGCAAAAGAATATCCATCTATGCCTTTCAGGTTAAAAACAGTTTGCTGATTTTCAGGTAGGGTCTGTATCAAATGAATGATGGCCTTAGCTCGATTGCTTGATAGTAATTCAACATCAAATCCCAAGACTGCATCTGCCTCTGATTCGAATAACTCTGAATAGCTAAGTTTCTTGTATTTTCTGATGTGCATCAAACAACTATTGATGATTACTTTTCTTATCCAAGCTTGAAAAGGAACCTGTCCTTTATACTGCTTTAGATCTCTCAGAATTTTATAGAATCCCTCTTGAAGCATGTCTTCCGCTTCAAATTTTGTCTTTCCATATCTCATACATATACCATACAGATATACCTTATGGATCTCATATAATTCAAATTGGGCCTTTCGCTTACCCTTTAAGCACTGTTTTATCAGCTTTGTATGGTCTTTAATACTATGCACAGAATGCTCGCTTTCTTTTAAAGGTGCAGGAATTTAAGTCTTTGTTGCAAGGTCTATAAATTTTATTCATCAATGCTTAATATTCTTTTTAGACTTAGAATAGAACTTTACATTAGCCTTTGCAATATATCCATTTTCAATATTAACCCTTAATTGGTTTTGCTAGAATTGAAACACTAAGTTTGAAATGTACTTCTTAGTTTACTCTTCATTATATTGCTGGATGAGCAACGAAAGCAATTCAATATTATCTTCATTTTCAGCCATGTAGTCTTCTATTAAATTTTTCAGCAGCCCTTAATACTTATCATATTGCTTTCGATACAATTTAATTACCTAACTTAAGTTTTTAAGAAGTTGGATCTTCCTTATTGCTTACATACAATCTAATTTTGTTTAAAATTTACATTTCTTTCATGATCTGCTTCTTAATTGTTTTTAAATTATTCTCTCAGATTGAAGATTCAAATATTTAGCAATCAGAAGATAATTATTTGACTATTCATTTTAGAACTACTTCTATTTTTAGTTTTAAAACACCTAGAATAGGATTAGCAGTCGAATATCTAAAATCTGAAAGATTAGCATTTAGTTTTGATTATGGTTTTGCTAGTTCCTGGATAAATAATTTTAAAAGATATAATATTGAGCCTGAATATAGTTTTTTGGAACTTAGGCCTGAAATAATTTTTTTTTAAAAAAAACAGAAATCTAGATATTTGAGTTCAGAGTTCTTCTTTATTGATTATTCCAAATTAAAGCAGGGTGGTTATATTATAAGACCACCCAATAATGGAGGAGATATATCTTATGATTCAGTTAAGTACAAAAAAGTTAAATATGGGTTTCATGTTAAATTAGGTTCAAAGACTGAGCTTAATAAATATTTTGAACTTGATATGTTTTTTGGTCTTGGCTTTACAAACAGAACTTCAGAATTTGATAATATCATCCCTTCAGTTATTAATAGTATTCCTCCTGAAACTTTTAATCAGGAATCAAGAGGATACGATGGATTTGCTCCTCATGCAACAATCGGACTAAAGTTAGGATTCATAGCTTTTAGACAAACTAAGTAATCTTCATTTTGGTGTTTAGCACTTGCTTAGAGATAACTTCATTCTAGTGATACTCAAGTTAGTCTAGATTCAACAACAAATTTGCGTAAAGCATATTATAGCTCCAAATCATATACTTCGACGTTAAGGCTAAAATAATTACATTTGTGCTTTCAAAATAAGCCTTGAATTAAAGCGTTTATTTCCAATATTAACACAAAAAACTAGTAGTTCTATGCAGATGGTAGATTTGAAAGGGCAATATGCTAAGATCAAAAATGAAATTGATCAGGCTATGTCCGAGGTTGTTGATTCTTGTTATTTCGTGGGCGGTCCTGTCATCAAAGAATTTGAGAAAAACCTTTCGACATTTCTAGATGTAAAACACACCATTGGATGTGCCAATGGAACCGATGCACTTCAGATTGCATTGATGGCCTTGGATCTTAAGGAAGGCGATGAGGTGATTGTTCCTAGTTTTACTTACGTTGCTACAGCAGAGGTGATAGCTTTATTAAAATTGAAGCCTGTTTTTCTCGATGCCGACATCAATAATTATAATGTAAATGCAGATTTGATAAGGCCATATATTACCGCGAAAACAAAGGTGATTGTTCCAGTACATTTATTTGGACAATGTTGTGACATGGATGGGATTATGAAACTTGCCAAAGAACATAATATATATGTTGTGGAAGATAATGCTCAAGCGATAGGTGCAACTTATGCTTCCGCAAATGGTACAAAACAGATGGCTGGTACGATTGGTCATATAGGAACAACCTCTTTTTTTCCTGCAAAAAATTTGGGTTGTTTTGGTGATGGGGGAGCCATCTTTACAAATGACGACGTGCTCAATCAGAAAATAAGAATGATTGCTAACCATGGACAAAGTAAAAGATATTATCACGATAAAGTTGGTGTCAATTCACGATTAGATAGTATCCAAGCTGCAGTACTAAATGTAAAGTTGAAATACCTGGATGAATATGCAAAGGCGCGAAACACTGCCGCAAATTATTATGATTCTCAATTAAAAGGAGTAAGTCAACTTCTGACTCCGGTCCGTAGTGAGTTTAGTGATCATGTTTTTCATCAGTACACTTTGAGGGTAACAAATGGAAAGCGAGATCAGCTAGTCGATTATCTAAAAGAAAAAGGAATCCCGTCAGGGATTTATTATCCGGTTCCTTTGTACGAGCAATTGGCATATAGTGAATATGTTGCTGATGGTTTCAGCTTGCCAGTGACAGATCAACTATGTAAGGAGGTGTTTTCTTTGCCGATGCACACAGAGTTGACAACTGAGATTCAGGATACCATCATCAATGCCGTAAAATCCTTTTTTAGCTAATTGAGGAAACAATTCTATCTTTAGCATAGAAATAATCATGAGTCAAGAAACACAAAAATATTTTGCACACGATACTGCCGTTATTGATCCGGGCGCAAAGATAGGCCAAGGTTCCAAAGTTTGGCACTTCTCTCATGTGATGTCAGATGCGGTTATTGGACAAAATTGCAATTTGGGGCAAAATGTTTTTATTGCCAACAATGTTGTTCTAGGCAATCAAGTGAAGGTTCAAAACAATGTTTCAATTTATGATGGAGTCATCTGTGAGGATGATGTCTTCTTGGGTCCATCTATGGTGTTTACAAATGTGTACAATCCTAGAAGTGCAATTGCAAGAAAAGAGGAGTATAGAAAAACACTGGTCAAAAAAGGTGCTAGTATAGGAGCCAATGCCACAATTATATGCGGAGTGACGCTTGGGAGGTATAGTTTTGTAGGAGCAGGTACAGTTGTAAAATCTGATGTTGCAGACTATGCCATGGTAGTAGGTGTGCCAGCTGTGCAGAAAGGATGGATGAGCGAGTACGGAGAGAAACTACAATTTGACAAATCAAACAAAGCTAAGTGTGCACATACTGGCGACGAGTATATTTTGGAAGCAGGAAAAGTAAAAAGAATATGAAGAATTTTGCTTTGATTGGAGCAGCTGGCTATATCGCACCCAGACACATGCGAGCGATAAAAGAGACCAACAACAAGTTGATTTCTGCATTGGACCCAAATGACAGCGTAGGTATTATAGATTCTTACTTTCCGCAAGCTTCATTCTTTACCTCCTTTGAAAGATTCGATAGACACATTGATAAATTAAGGAGGACGGAAAGTAAGATTGATTACTTCTCTGTTTGTTCTCCCAATTATCTACACGATGCTCACTGTCGTTTTGCTTTGAGGAATGATGCAGATGTTATTTGTGAAAAACCTTTGGTCCTCAATCCATGGAACATAGAGGCACTGCAGAAAGTAGAAAAGGAAACGGGAAAGAAAATTTTCAACATCCTTCAGTTAAGACAACATGCTTCTATTTTAAAATTGAAAGAACAAATTGACCAAGGCCCTAAGGATAAAATATACGATATTGATCTTTCATACCTAACGTCGCGAGGAAGCTGGTACCATGTTTCTTGGAAAGGAGATATGGAGAAGTCCGGCGGTATCGCAACCAATATCGGCGTTCACTTTTTTGATATGCTCAGTTGGATCTTTGGTCCAGTCAATCAAAACATTGTGCATGTTCATGAAAAGGAATTGGCCGCAGGGTTCCTACAACTTGAAAGAGCAAATGTTCGCTGGTATCTTAGTGTTGATTACGCAGCAATCCCAGAAGCTGCAAAAAAAGAAGGAAAAACCACTTACAGAAGTATTACTGTTGATGGTACTGAAATAGAATTCTCTACTGGCTTTACTGATTTGCATACTATTTGTTACCAAACCATTCTCGATGATAAGGGTCATGGTTGTGATGAAGTAAAAAATGCCATTCAGATTGTACATGATATAAGGAATGGAGAAGCGATAGGAAAGGTAGGGGAGTATCACCCTTTTCTTTCAAGCTAAGTTCTCTCCTAGATATTTACTTTAGTGTGTCCAACCTTCTTGCAAACGAAAAATCTTCTTGTAAGATTTATAATTTCTTGCTATGGTTTCTCAGCCCTAGGAGTTGAAGTATTTGATTTAGTCAATACAACTGAAAAGGAAATTGTGATTTATGAAAATTCAGACCACAGTTTAATGGCCAATGAGTCAATTCAATTTACTGCTGATGTAGAAGAATTTATAGAAAGATATAAGTAATGAAAGGTATGCTTGTATCCTCTCATGCCTATCTACAATTCAACTTGTCATTAACTAGGTAATCTTAGACCAATCATTCCAACTAGTTGTATACTATGAAATTCATAGAAGTGCAAGTATTTTGTTTAGCCAAAATTTGATTATGAATTCTTTCAAGGGATATTAGGGATACGAATACTAAATAGCTAGCTCAGAAAACTATTTGTGTATTTTGATATTCATTAACCTCAAAACTCCAACGAAAGACGTTTCATCAACTAATTTTCATCGATACATAAATTCTCCTTTTTGAAAGGCTCTTCCTTTCGTAATTTAATTTATTGTCCTTTGCTTGGTTGATTAGCAATGCTTTCTTTTTGGTTTTGATCAAACAATCTAACCAATTATGAAACAATCATGTATCCGTTATCTATATAAATTTATCCCTCTTTTTCTACTACTTTTTTTTAGTTTTCCTTACAATTCTCATGCTCAAAGCTCATGTCTAGAGAACATGACGGCTGATGCTGACGGAGGAGCGTGTTGTGCAGTTGTATCTTTTGGAAGTAAGTCATTGGTTCAAGGAGTTGCTGAAGAAGATATTACTTTGTCTTCAGGTACAGTAACAACTCAAACAGGAGTCGCCTATAATCCTGATCTTGAATATTATTATCAAGTAGATGGTGGAAAGCCTGATTACTTTGTTAAAACATTTGATAAGGATGGGAATCTTTTAAATAGTCAACCTGGAAATTTTGATTACAGAGGACTTTGGTGGAATCCAAATGACAAGGTTCTACAAGGAAATGGATATAATACTTATGGCTATATCACGGATGATTTGGATGCCGATGGATATATGATTGGTGTTGGTTCAATCGTGCCAGGATATAACCAACCATATGTTCAATCAGTTATGGATTATGATTATGATACAGACGAGGTGATAGGATGGTATAGTTCTACTAATAGGATATCTAGATATGATTTGAATGGAAACTTTCTAGGAGACTATACCATAACTGGAACTCCTTCAGGAGCAAATTTTAATCGATTTACAGTAGGTTACTCAGGAGTTGTAGGAAATGAAATTATGTTGTATGATTATGTTGCTAAGAAAGTATTATTTTATGACAAGGCAACTGGTGCTTATCAAACTGAAATACCATTGCCAGGATCTGCATCCAGTGGATCCTATATGAATTCTTATAATGTCAGCTATGCAAATAATAGAATCTGGTTGTATGATACTGGAACCGATCTATGGACTAGTTTCATTATTACTACAGGTGAAGGTGGAGGTTTTGGCTCTGACTTGACAGTAGTGCAAACAGCTGGTCTTGAATCGGGCTCTTGCTTTCCAGTTGGAGAAACAACAAATACATTTACAGTAACGGATAATGAAACAGGAGCTTCTACTACATGCTCATTTACAGTAACAGTAATAGATACAGAAATTCCAGAACTATCTTGTCCACAGGATGTATTTATTGGTTGTGGAGATAGCACGAGTCCAGATAATACTGGTAGCCCTACTGCAACAACAAATTGTTCAAATATGTCCAGCCTCATCATGAGTTATAGTGATAGTAAAGAATACAATGCAGGTGACGAAATAATTACAAGAACTTGGACGGTATCATATGAAAGTGGGACTGTAACAGAGTCTTGCGAACAAGTGATTACCATCGAGGGAATAACAGATGCTGATTCTCAAAATTCATGGATACAAACCGTAGACATTGCAAATCTTTACAATGACTCAGGTAATGACGGAGGCTTTACTGAATTCTCTATGAATACACTTTTAACCATTGGCGAAAGCCACACAGCAATACTTACACCAGGCCTTATTGATCCCACAGAAAGAGCCTATTGGAGAATTTACATTGATTATAATAAAGATGGAAAATTTCATCATGGATCAGAAAGAGCGCTCCAGGCAAATGGCATAGGTGAAATCATAAAAACCTTAAATGTAAAGTCATCTGCACTTGAAGGAAATACGAAAATGAGAATTACGATGGGCACGGATGGATATGTATTTCCATGTGATGCAGGATTTACAGGCGAGGTAGAAGATTATGTGGTCGAAATGGCAGTTTGTAATCCAACAAGCTTTGCAGGCACAATAGGGTATGATCAAGCAATCTGTCCAAGCAATGATGATCCTAATTTTATAGACGATGTATTTGGTAATGCCACTCAAACTGATGATGGCGAGTTATTCTTTTATGAATATATATGGATGATGAATGAAACCAATTGCGAGCCGACGGATGGAACTGAAAGCAATGGATGGTCAATTATTGATGGTGCTGTTAGTTCTTTTTATAATCCAGGCCCTTTAAGTACTTCTACAGTTTTTGTGCGAGGGACTAGAACTTACGGCTGTCAAGAATATGTATGGAGTAATATGGTGGAAATAGTATATACGGAAGACTGTATTCCTGATTGTAGCTCCGAAGGATTGAGCACAGCAAACGAATATATTTTCAGAGTGAAATTTGGAAACGTAAATAATATCTCAGGTGATGATGGTGGTTATGGAGATTATACGAGCATGACTGCAAATGTGGATCCTGGTCAGAAAGTACCTTATCAGTTTAGACCAAAGTTTTACAATGGTAGCCACACAGTCTACTGGAGAGTATGGGCAGACTGGAATCAGGATGGTCATTTTTCCAACCTTTGCGAATTGGTTTTTGAAGGTTCTAGCAACCATACAGAAAATGGAAATTATACAGTTCCAGAAACTGCCTACTATGGCCAAACAAAATTGAGAGTAGCCATGAAGTATGGTTCTTATCCAGAATCATGTGAAAGCTTTGATAATGGAGAAGTAGAGGACTATTCCATAATGGTTGGAGATGATGTAACTGCACAGGCAGAAGATAATGATGAGCAAAATGCTGAGTTATCTACAATTCAATCGAGATCACTTGATAGTGATGCGTTTGATTACAGCATTAGTCCAAATCCAAGTACAGGAGTTATTGACATCAATTTGATCAATTTAGCGGAGGATAACAATCTTAACATCCATGATCAACTAGGAAAAGTTGTATTGACTAAGGTTAATATTATGATCGATCAAAAATTACAATTAAACCTAAGAGATCAAGGATTGAACAATGGAGTTTATTTTGTGAAGCTAAGATCAGGAAATAAATTTATCACCAAGAAAATAGTGCTGGTGGATTAGCATTAGAGCTAAGGATATGAATACTTGATTAGTAGTAAGGGCTGAGTAATTTGAATTACTTGGCCCTTTCTGTGTCCCACTAGCAGGCAAAGAATATTACAAAATTATACAAAGGTTAGGGTGTATCCGTTACTTGGGTGCTAAGTGTTGAACTTATTGAAATGGTATAAACAGCACTGAATACAATTTAAAACACATTAAAGTTTTTTCTATGTGAATATTAGAGTATTTTCACAATGATTTTACGTACCAGTTCAATCATTCATTCAATAGAATAAGGAAACTACAATCTCCTAGGAGCTACTTTATGCTATTGAAAATCATTGTAGCATAATCAAGTATGACTCAAGTATACAAACTACTACTTATAGTTCTAGTTTCAATCTCGGCTTTAAGCTGCACGCAGAATACTGGCAAAGTAAAGTCTAGTGAAAAAATTAAACCAAACGTAATTGTTTTCGTAACCGATGATTTAGGCATCGGCCGGTTTAAATATGCAATAGAAAATTATTCGCTAGAGCAATTGAAAAATTCATATATAAATACTCCTGATAGTATTTTGTACAAAGAATTGGAATACTCAGAGAAGAGTATGCCCTTTATGACCAAGATGGCAAAAGAAGGTGTCTACTTTACCAATGCGTTTGCGACTCACCCTTTTTGTTCACCATCAAGATTTGGAATACTCTCAGGGCAATACCAACAAAACTATGGAGTTTGGATGGGCCCTGAATTACTCTGGTCAGAAACTGTTATGAAATCTTCTACACTAATGCCTAAATATTTTAAAGATGCTGGTTATAATACCGGCCTGATTGGAAAGTGGCATTTGGGAAGTTCAGAATTAAATGGTGGATTGCAAAAATCTCAACATCCAGTGAGCAAAGGATTCGATACAGCATTCTTTTTTACAAGTGCTGGTACAAGAAATTATGATCCTTTGAGAATGTTCGAAAATTTTGAGGCAGTTAAGCCAATAGGAGAAACCGCAGAGCTATTTACCGAAAGGGCTATAAAATTTATTGATGATTCTGAGATGAAAGACGAACCATTTTTTCTTTATCTCCCTTATCAAATACCTCATGGAGATATGTCAACCTTGGTGGCACCAAAATATTTTCATGAAATCAGTAGTGAGCTTAATTATGAAGATAACAACCTAAAAGCTAGAATTGCAACTACCAAAGAGGGACGCAAGGTAAATTACAATGCTAATATTTTATCTATGGATCGCTCTATTCAAAACATATTTGAACATTTAGAAGCTTCAGGTCAATTGGAAAATACAATTTTTGTTTTTACAAATGACCAAGGAGCAAGACATGGACTTCCATTTCCAGCTAATAATCCATACAAAGGTCACAAAGGTCAGATTGAGGAAGGAGCCTTGAGGGTTCCAATCTTATTTTATGCTCCAGGATTCATCAAGAAAAATAAGCTTAGAGATGAACGAGTTATGACCTTTGATATTCTTCCAACTTTATTGAGTATGTGTAATATTGTTCCTGAGAATTTGCAAATAGATGGAAAAGATCTTTCAGGTAATTTTGCCAAGGTTGACAGTCAACAAGTGCAAGTTCATGATTATTTGGTATGGACTGGAGTTGAAAATGCATTACAAGGACGCAAAGAAAGAGGATACAAAAAACCTAACGTAAGTAAATTAAATTGTGTTTGGATGATTCAAGACGAATATTTCTGTTTGAGATATGAGTATCAAGTAGGATTTGAATTGTTTGAAATAAACGATATTGAAAGAAAGTCAAATTTGGCAGAAGTCATGCCTGAAAAGGTGCAAGAATTACTTACAAAGTATAATGGTTGGAAAGATAGGATGGTCGTAAAAGAACCTCTAAAGTCTAATTTTAAATGGCAGTGGGATCAGTTTCACAGTGACGAAGCAGATAGATGTGCTGAAGCATTATAAAAAAAATCGAAGCGACTGACTTACACTCCGATTTGTAAAGAACATTTCTAAAACTTTCTTTAGTATCGAGATTACATATTCTTATGGATTCTGTTAACCCTGTATTTTTAGAGAAGTAAGGACCGGATGATACGATTACCATCCAGTCCAACTACTAATCAAGTATACATATTCTTATATATCTTAAATTTATACTTACAAGATTAACTGCTTGTAAGTCTAATATTATATTATTATTAAGTGGAAATTTTTGTCGTAAATTGTAATCAAAGATTACTTAGTATTTGGGAGTATATTTTTATTTTTTTGAGGTTATATAATTACAAGAAAACAAATTGTAAAACTTTCCGAGAAATAAAGAGTTACTTTCTTGATAGCTCAAAACTACTATAAATTTTTGATTTCTTCAAGTATTTTTTCCAAAGGGTTTTTCTATTTGTTTAAAATTCACGGAAAATCATTACAATAATTGTTTATTTTTTAAGTGATTTAAAAGTTTTGAAATGAAAATATTTATAAGTTTATTTTTATTCATTTTAGGTTTTTCAAATTCTTCTTTGGCTCAAAAACTGAGTGCAAAAGAGCTATTGTCTCTGAGTTTAGAATACCATGACCCCCAAGGGAAATTGCTACAATCTGACTTGACTTTTGACTTCATCGAAACAAGACCAAATGGTCAAGATAGAAGCACAACTGTAAAATGTAATATTAAAAAAGAGAGCTTTGTTATTCTCCAAAGTAGGGACAGTTTCTTTATCGACTCCAAATATGATAAAGGTGAGATAAGCTTTAGAGTCAACGGAAGAGATGAGATTTCAGTAGATATAAAAGAAAAATTAAAACTAAATAATGATCGATTGCTTATGTTGCGTAATTACTATCAATACCTATGGTTATTACCTTTGAAGCTAGAAGATCCAGGAACAATCGTGCATGAGCCAGCATTTTTGAAGGATTTCTTTGGTGCAGAATCTTGGGAGATAAAGGTTACTTACGATCCAGGAGTAGGTAATGATATCTGGTATTTCTATTTCCATCCCAAAACCTATGCATTGGTTGGCTACCGTTTTTATCACGATGAGGCCGCCAATGATGGAGAATATATTTTATTGCTTGGGGAGCAAGAATCGAATGGAGTGAAAATTCCAAAATCAAGAAAGTGGTACACACATAAAGATGACAAATTTCTTGGTGCAGATATCCTAGAGGGATTCTGGGTTGAATAATTTAAGCATAAAAATATCTAGTCAATTTGATGCACGTTTTTATACTTAAATTATTCTTTCAGCCTGTTTAGAGTAATTCATTATTTTATTTAAAGATTTTTTTAGAATCGGAAATTTTCAATTTTTCAAAATCTACCGTTCCTCTAATCAAACCAACCGATAGTCAAAACAACTAGTTGTTTTACATGAATTTGTAATTAGATACTTTTCAGGTATTAAATGTCTACAACATAGCCTATTGAAGAAATTGGCCTAATAAAAAAACCAGCCAATTCAAATAGTAGAATTAGCTAGTTTAAATTCTTTATACAAGATTAATTTTTCCCTTTAAGGATTCCTTGATCAATCATCGCTTGAAATGAGTCTTCCATCGTTTCTAACAATGGTCTAAACGATATTCCTAAATCTCTTTTAATTTTGGAATTATCGGCCCTCCATGGAATATTTACATTATTTGTGACAAACTTTCTGGTAAACAGTTTATTGGTCATTGGCCCAACAATTTTTAATAACCATTTAGGAAGAGCTCTCTTGGGCAATGGGAAATTATCACCATATTTAGGCAAAAGCACAGTTCCCATTTCTAAAAAATCAGAGTTATGAGCAGAAGTGATATATCTCCCTTTTGCTTCTGGAGTATAACCAGCTTGATAATGTGCCTTTGCTACGTCGCGCACATCTACGATACCAACACCAATTTTTGGAGCTCCCATTTTCATATCCCCACCACCAAGCATCTTCAATATATTTATACTTTCAGAAGTTGTTTGCTTTAGATTCAATGGAGGACCCAAAACAAGACTCGGATTTATCGTTATGAGGTCCCACCGATTTTGTTTTTCTTGAATCTCCCAAGCTTTCTTCTCTGCCAAAGTTTTTGAGTAAGAGTAGGGTTGATAGTCCAAAGATGCAGTTGTATTCCAAATATCTTCAGTAAGCACACCGCCGGGTGCATTCACAGAATCAATGGCGTCAGTATAGATAGCAGCACAGCTACTAGTTACAACAACCCTTTTTACACTTTCCACCTGATTAGCAGATTCCAAAACATTTGCTGTTCCACTTTGCGCTGGTTCAATCAACTCTTTTTGCGCATCTTTATAATCAGAGATAAATGGAGATGCCGTGTGATAGATCAATTCACATCCTTGCATTGCTTTCTCATAAGACCCTTTTTCTAAAAGATCACTTTTGAAAAACTTAATGTCCCCTTTGGCTTTTAAAGCCAATTCTTTTAAGTGGGCAATTTTCTCTTCATTGGAAGGATCTCTTACCGCAGCATGAACAGTGATTCCATCTTCAAGCAATTGTTTTACCAACCAACTAGCAACATATCCGTTTGCACCTGTAACCAATACCGGCTTTGATATATCTATTTTTTTCATATTATTTAATGTGATTTATACTTTCGTAAATAATGGTCCTTACTTAATTTTGACTCCTATACTCCAATGGAGTTATTCCAGTTTTTGATTTATATAATCTTGTAAAGTAATGCGGGTAATTTAATCCCAAGATATAAGCAATTTTACTTATAGAGTTATCACTTCCTATCAATTGAATTTTAGCCTAATCAATGATATGGTCATTGATGTGATCCTTAGCAGTCCTACCAGATTTCTTCTTGATAAGATCACTAAAATAGTGCACAGATAGATTTGCTCTTTCTGCAAAATTCTTAATACTAGGGATACCTTTATCTGACAAATCAGTTTTACCAAAGTAAGTCTAAAGTTCTTTATTGAATTTAGTTAGGATAGATTTATCTTGTTTACTTCTTGTATTAAATTGCTTTTCAAAATATCTTAAGCAATAATTGAGTAGCAATTCAAGATTACTTACAATGACTCTTTGGCTATGATTATCAATTCTCTGCTGATATTCGAGTTGAATACTTTGTAGCGAATTAGTTATTAGTTTTTCTTCATCTTCCGATAAATGTAAAACTTCGAAGACCTCATAATTGAAATAGCCATAATCCTCAATATTTTCTCCCAACTGACTACCGTGAATCAAATCTGGATGAAAATCTATACTCCAACCAATAATTTCATTTTTCTTTATTTCTTGAGTAATGGTTGTGATTTGCTTTGGTTCAGAAAAGACCAAAACTCCTTCATCAAAATCAAAATGATTTCTACCATAGGCAACTCCACAACTTTTGTCTTTTGATGAAATCATATAAAGTTCGTTCATCAAGCGAGTCCCAACTTGGTCTTTTGTTATAACCAAATCCTTTGTATCAATTATGCTGATTAATGGATGTTTGGGTTTGGCAAATCCAAATAGCTGGTGGAGTTGGTTCATTGAGCAAACATGTATTACATCCTTGTTCATCTTAAAAGTCCTAGTGATTTAATTGTATTACAAACTTACAGACAATTAGGATGTTGTGGCTAGCACAAAAAGCAGAATAACTAACATTTTTGGTAGAATCAGGTTTCTAATTAACTTATGTCATATAAAACAAATGTAAAAACAAATAGCAAAGAAGATTTGCTTTAGTAATTTAAAAGTTGTCTAAAAATTTATGGAAATAAAAAAAGAGTAAGGACTATTCACTATTCAATAGGTGAGAAGTGGTTCTATGGCAACAACAGTTAGAATTTATTCTTCCATTTATCAATCAGAACTAAAAGTGAATCATAACTAGTAAATAGTATACAATTTAGGTCAGGTATTGCGAAGTATCTGGCCTTTTTCCATTGTCCGATTTAGAAATTTTATTTGTTCGGGTACAAATAAGTTGCATTCGGGTAACGGTTGTACCTCCTAGGGTAATAGGCGTTTGAATATTAGGAGTTAAACAATATCATTGTACTAGGTTCATATAACTTGTCTTACTACACTTTAATGCTAATCATTTATTTATCCTAAATTTTTAATAATGAAAAATTTATTGCCAATCAAAAACATTAATATTCGACTTGGCAGTCGAGTCCTGCAAATTTTCTTACTCTGTATTTCTTTTCATTTTGCTCAAGGTCAAACAACTTGGGTGGGCCAAATAAGTAGTGATTGGGCCACCGGTGGGAATTGGGATACTGGATTAGTTCCTGGAGCTGCAGATGATGCAATCATACCTGCAAATAGTACGGTTGTGATTAGTAGTTCCGCTGTAGCCTTAAGTATTGTCAATGATGGAATGCTTACAATTATGGCAGCTGGAGATCTGACAATAGACGGATCAACGAGTCATGGAATTACAAACAATGATGTATTAAACAATGATGGAACAATTGAAATTGGATTGAATAGTAATGTTTTTGGAAATGGAATTGAAAACAATGCAGATTTGACAAATAATGGTACAATCTCAACTGGGTCTTCAGGTTCAGCTACCGGTGCTGCAATAAGATCTGTAGGGAATGTTATCAATAACGGAACAGTTAATATTGGTTCTGGAGCAAACTATCATGGATTTCAAATTAATGATGGTGCTTATGAAAATTATGGTATACATAACTCAGCAGTCAATTCATATGAGTTTAGAATTTCAAATAATTCTGTTGTTGATAATTATGGTATAATCAATTGCAATGGGAACAATGTTTCATTATCTATTTATAGTTCTGCAAATATAACCAATCATAGTTGTGGAGAATTTTATGGAAACTGGCTTGAAATTTTACAGCAAGCAGTTTGGAATAATGATGGTTATGTATTTTTGGAAAAACCAAGATTCTCCTTAGCCAATGCTCCTTTTAATAACAATGGAACAGTGAACCTTTTAGATGAAGATTACGGTTTTAACATGCCAATAGTAAACAATGATATAATTATACGATATACTACAACGTCAAGTTCTTGTAATTTAATTAGTCCTGCTTTTGAAATAGGTTCCAATCTTACGTCAAATTTATCTATTTATACAGATGCTGCAGCTACAAGCTCAGCAGGTACTTATGATGCAACTACAAATACTTTTTATGCAAATTATAATTTGGTAAGCGGGCTACAAACACTTTACGTTAGAGTAGAAGATATGACAGGGAACTGTTCAGATGTAATTGCAGAATGGATCTTGGACTTAACAGTAAGTCCATGTTGTGATCTATTAACTTGGACTGGTGCAACAGATAATGACTGGCATACTGCATCCAATTGGTCTCCAACTTATGTTCCTACAACATGTAATGAAGTTTTGATTCCAACAGGGACTTCCAATGATCCATTAATCTCAGCAAGTGCAGTTGCTTATAACATCACAGTTGATGGTGTATTAAATTTAGCAGCAGGCAGTGATTTGGCTTTTGATGAACCAAGTTCTCAAATTAGAGTGAATGCTAGTGGAGAAGTAAATAACAATGGATCAATTAACTTTGGTCAAAATGCCTATGTTGCAAATCGAGCGATTGTGAATTTTGGTGATTTCAATAATGAAGTATTTGGAATATTATACTTTGATCAGGTTGGTATAAATGGTCAGAGTTTAATAAGAAACTCAGGAGCATTTGTTAACGACGGTTTGATTGAAATGAACAACTTAATGGTGGGTGGTCCTTTTGGATTTATAAATATCACCAATACTTCTACATTTATAAATAATGGAATTTTTGAAAGTGATAGAGGTTCAGATGGCGCTTTAAGGAATTTAGGAACCATTCATAACTATGGATTGATAAACATAGAATTAGGATGGATTGCAAACCATACTGATTTTTATAATCATGAATGTGCTGTATTTTCAGCGTTCTATTTCTCTGGATTAGCGGGAACAATATTTAATGAAGGACTAATTAAAACTGTTGCTGGGGGGCGTTCTGATTTTACAGGATCAGTAATAAATGACGGTGTTATTTATTCTGAAAATGGATATGGGTTAGGCCCGATTCCAATCAACAATAGTATCATAATTGTTGATGAAAACCTTGTAAACAATTGCGGAGAATTCTCACCAGTTTTTGATTTGGGTTCTTCACCAAGTGCAACACTTTCAATCTATAGCGATGCAGCAGCAACAAATTCTATAGGTACTTACCATGCCAATCTAAACAAGTTGACACCCTCAGTAATGATTGCAGATGGTTCTCACAGCTTCTTTGTGAAAGTAAGTTCCCCTGGTTGCGCTGACGAGATTCTTCCTTGGGATGTTACAGTAACAAGCGCTACGCCACAAAATGCCAACTCAACCAATGGATGGATTGAAACAGTAGACATGCTTGGACTTTTAAATAACAGTGGAAATGATGGAGGATATGCTGATTTTAGCCCGATGGGTCCAGAGATAATTATTGGTGGTGATAATGAAATAATTTTAGATCCAGGATATGCAGGAGCGAGCCAGAGAGTGTACTGGAGAATCTATATTGATTATGATCAAGATGGAATTTTTGACCACGGAGCAGAGAGAGCTTATCAAGGAAATGCAATTGGTTTGCTACAAGATGATTTCTTCGTATCAACGGCAAAGGCATCTGCAGGAACAGCAAATGTAATAGTGACCATGGGAATAAATGGTTATGTCTTCCCTTGTGATGATACATACAATGGAGAAAAAGAAGAATATGTTGCCATGCTTGGTTCTTGCGTACAATTTGCAGATGGAGGAGCTATCATAGGTGGACAAGCAATTTGTCCAGGCAACAATAATCCTAGCATACTAAGTGACATAAGCTCGGAAGCAGGTGCCAGTTTTATATGGATGGAAAATACAACAGGATGCGAATTTCCAGATGGATCAGGTACTCTTGGTTGGAGTGTGATTCCAGGAGCAACTTCATCTTCTTATGATCCAGGCCCATTGACTATGTCCACAATGTTTGTCAGAGGTCAGAGAGCTTCCATGTGTTCTAATTTTGTATACTCAAATATGGTTGAGGTAGTCAATACAATTGATTGTACACCAGATTGTGCGTCAGAAGGTTTGAGTACAGCAGATGCTTATATATTTAGGTTCATATTCGGAGGAGCAACAGTTGGAATAAATAATATCTCAGGAGATGATGGTGGCTATGGAAACTACACAAATCTTTCAGGAACTGTAATGAAAGAACAGATGACGACCTATCAATTGAGACCAAAGTTTTATACGGGAGCGCAAGTTGTACATTGGAGAGTATGGGCAGATTGGAATCAAGATGGTTTCTATTCAGATTTATGTGAAGTAGTCGTAGAAGCAAGTGCAGCCAATACTCGTAATGGAACTTTTGTTGTTCCAGCTGATGCTTTGACAGGTGTGACCAATGTTAGAGTTGCGATGAAAATAGGTGGCTACCCAGATGCATGTGAAACTTTTGGAGCAGGAGAAGTAGAAGATTATACCATTACAGTTAACCCAAGTAATTTTGCGGGTAACACAGATCCTATCGATTTATTTGTTGATAATTCAGGAGCTGATCAAGATAATAACGCTTTCGCAAATGTCGATTTTGATGTTTCACCCAACCCAACCAATGGAGAATTAAATATGCAATTCAAAAACTTGAATGAAGAAAATCAAGTTTCCATTCTAAATAGTTTGGGCCAAACAATCGCTACAATAGAAAATGTAGAAACTCATTTGTCATTAAACATGAAGAACTATACCTCATCCCCCGGAGTATATTTCATCAACGTAAGTTCAAACAATAATATTAAAACTAAGAAGATTTTCTTAGTAGAATAAAAAGGTGTTTAAACAGTAGAAATTATAATTTCTACAAGGGTCAGGCAAGAAATTGTCTGACCCTTTTTTTATAGGCGTTTCCAGGCGCCGTAGTCTGGTCTTCTAGACGAAGGCGGCTTGGATTTTGAAAAGCGAATCCACATGTGAAGTCTAGTCTTCCAGACATAGGCGGCTTGGCTTTTGAAAACCAAACCTGCACACCGAAGCCTGGTCTTCCAGACATAGGCGGCTTGGGTTTTAACAAGCAAACCTGCACACCGAAGCCTGGTCTTCCAGACTTAGGCGGCTTGGGTTGTGAAAAGCAAACCTGCACACCGAATTTAAGTCTTCCAGACATAGGCGGCATAAGCCCGAAGTCAATTGATTAGAATATGGCATTCAAAAGTGTCCGTCCCTATTTTTTGTCAACCTTTTCTGAGCATATCCAAATCCTAAATCATAAACCATAAATCAAACACAATTTGTCCCTAAAAACAACTAGTCAAATAGATTTAGATGTAACACCGTAATTTTATATTTTAGTAAGTTTTGTGCATGTTAGAGTATACCTTTAAGGGCTTTAGACCAACCACTTGTCAATAATTTTTTACTTAGTAAGTACCTATTAGAAGTTTTTTCAATCAAGTGGTTACCTTTTAAATTGTATTTATATTTTACTTAAACAATGCCTAATTATTTAATGGCAATTTCTATAACAATTGAACCCTTTAAAAATGTTACTACTATTCAAAAAGTCAGGCTATTCTCGCCTTACCTTAATTTTTAGTTTATTATTTTTTACAAATTTCCTAACTGCACAATTTAATTGTCCAGCAGATGTGGTTACCGATACTGATCCTGCTGAATGTTGCGTTGAGGTTCCATTTGGAGAAAAACAATTATTGACAACTACTGCTATTCCTGATATAACTTTATATCATCCCTCGTCTAGGACGTGGCATTGTGGAGTTGCCTACAATCCAATTGAAGATTTGTATTACCAAGTTCCTTTAGCAGGAGGAAATGCAACTGAAGGATCAACTCATGACGCCCAAGGAAATTTGCTTTACGGCACAACGCTACCTAGTTTAAATTTCCGAGCTTTATGGTGGAATCCAAATACTGACGGCCTTGAAGGTAATTTGTTTGATCTTGATCAGGTAAAAATAGCAAATGTTGATCTTGATACCGATTCATATATGTCTGGAACTGGCTCTTCTATCCTCGGTCCAGTAGGGATTCCATACTTCCAGCTTGGCTATGATTATGACTATGACCTAAATCAAATCGTAGCGTACCACCAAGGCCAGTTGCATAAATATGATATGTCTGGAAATTTTATTGAAGCTATTCCAGTTACCGGTACACCTACCGGCTCATATTTGAATGCAAACTTGACAGGATATTCAGGTGTTGTAGGAGCAGAAATCATGAAGTATGATCATTCCAATAGTCGAGTATTTTTTTATAATAAATTAACTGGAGAATTTGCCGGACTTGTTAACCTGCCATCATCTGTAGGTAGTTATGACACAGCTACCTATAATGTGAGTTTTGGGAATAATCGAGTGTGGCTATACAACAATCAAACAGATACTTGGTACTCTTATATTATAACAGAAGATTTTGATTCTCCTTTAGGAAATACCGATGGCTATACCGTAGTCCAAAATCAAGGACTCCCACTTGATGCTTGTTTCCCAGTTGGAACAACCATGATGGAATTTGAAGCAATGGATGATATCACTGGAGCTGTTTCTACTTGTTCGTTTTCAGTAACAGTTTCAAATCCTGAGTCGGTAAGTTTAGATACAGAAGCAAGTGATTTAAACTTAGAATGCGATGATGCAAACCAGCAAGCTGATATCAATGCATGGTTGGCAACCAACGGAGGTGCATCAGTTACTGATATATGTAATATGACTCAAGTGACATGGTCTCATGATTATTTCCAAGGAGATGAAAATACTTCTTGTGGAGCAACGGGTTCAGTGCTTGTTAATTTTACAGCAGATGACAACAATGGATTAATGTTCACTACAAGTGCGTCCATAACAATATCAGATAATGTGGCACCAACAATTGATGTTGAAGCAGTAGATGAGACAATAATATGTGATGGAACAGGAAACGCATCTGAGATACAAGCTTGGTTGAATGCAAATGGCGGAGCAATAGCTTCAGATGTATGTAGTGATGTAGACTGGTCTCATGATTACAACCCAGGAGATGTGCTTACAGATTGTTCAGCAACTGCATCAGTTTTAGTGACATTCACTGCAACGGATGATTGCGGAAATCCATCAATAACATCAGCAACTCTAACAATTGATCTGCCGCAGATGTCAAACAATTCAGCATGGGTTGAGACTGTTGATATCGCAGAATTTACAAATACCTCTGGTGATGATGGCGGTTATGGTTCTTTTAACATGACAGTTGATTTAACGGTTGACGGTTCACATCAAGTTACACTTACACCAGGTTATCAAGGGGCAGACGAACGATTATATTGGAGAGTTTATGTTGACTACAACCAAGATGGTAATTTTCATCATGGGTCAGAAAGAGCTGTGCAAGTTAATGGCATTGGTCCAGTTACGAAAAGCTTAAACGTACCACCAAATGCATTAGCAGGAATGACAACTTTAAGAGTGACCATGGGCGTTGACGGATATGTACTTCCATATGCTAATGGGTTCGATGGAGAGATAGAAGACTATTTGGCTGAACTGCAAGCATGTACCGAAATAACCGATGGTGGTGAAATTTCAAGTACTGATTATATCTATTGCCCAGCAAGCAATAATCCAAGCCAAATTTTAGGTACAAGTACCATGGGCATTGTCGAATATATCTGGATGAAAAATGAAACTCAATGCATCCCAACAGATGGAACTGAAATCGATGGTTGGGAGTTTATCCCAAATGCAGCAGGTAAAAATTATACACCTGGTCCTCTAACAACTTCTGCCGTATATGTACGTGGAGTAAGAAGCGTTGGATGCGTAGATTATACTTTTTCAAACATGATCGAACTTTCATTCAAAGATGATTGTACCCCTGATTGTACAGCAGAAGGATTGGACTCATCCGCAGAATATATCTTTAGATTTAAATTTGGTGGCATCAATAATATATCAGGTGACGATGGAGGGTATGGAGATTACACAAATATTGTTGGTAATGTTAGTCAAGGACAAAATACTACTTTCCAATTGCGACCAAGATTTGTTGGAGGCTCACATGTTGTGCACTGGAGAGTGTGGGTTGATTGGAATCAAGATGGTCACTTCTCTGACCTTTGTGAAATAGTAGCAGAAAGAAGTAGCAACCATACTGAAAATGGAACTTACAAAATTCCTGCTGATGCTTTACCAGGAATGACGAAAGTTAGAGTAGCTATGAAAAATAGCGACTATCCAGAATCATGCGAGACATTTGCCTTAGGAGAAGTTGAGGATTATATGATTAATGTCAATCCAAGCAACTTTAACAGTGACATAGATCCTTTAGACTTATTTGTAACTGATTCGGATTCTAATAATATTGACGCTTCCGCAAATGTGGATTTTGATATTCTTCCTAACCCAACCTATGGAGAATTAAATATGCAATTCAAAAACTTACAAGAAGAGAATCAAGTTTCTATTCTAAATAGTTTAGGGAATACAATTGCTACAATAGACAATGTAGAATCTTACTTTACTTTAAACTTGAAAAATTTTACCTCATCACCAGGAGTATATTTCATCAATTTAAGTTCAGAAAATAATAGTATGACTAAGAAGATATTTTTAGTTGAATAAAAAAATTGAGTATCTACAAGTGATTTCTAGGTCAGGCATGAAAGTGTCTGACCTTTTTTAATAAAAATCACGATGTAGCGTTAAATGTTTTTCAATAAAGTGTGAAATCAAATTTCAGTTTGATTGCTAAATATTTATTCATTATAAATTTTGATGGAACTTCAAAGTGAAGATAAATTTCAGTTTGGTTTTAATAAATGAATAATTCCTAGATAAAAGGTTAAGGACTCAATTAATCATAGGAATAAAAGTCACGTTTAATTTTATAAGCTCCTTATAAAGTTGATAAATCATTTATAAATAAAACTGAAGCTATGAGACCTATAAACACACTCTTTATTTTATGTTTTCTTTTATCTGTTGGTCAATTATTTGGGCAGCAAAAGTTTAGCTTGTCGAAAACCAATGAAATTTCGAATTCTACAACTGAACATATAGTTAAATTCAGTTCCCAAAATTTAAATCAAATTAGTTCTGAACAACCAGAATTATTTGTGCTCGAGGCTCCCTTAACCAGCACAGAAACTTTAAGCATTACTTTTGAAAAAACCAATGTTGTAAAACCGCAATTGTTGATCAGATCAACAACACAAGCGCCTTTTGTTTTAGAAAATCAAGGTGTTTTTTATACAGGAAAAATTGCAGGACACGAATTTGGAGTAGCATATTTTTCAGTTATCAATGACTTGGTAACTCTTATAATTAATAAGACAGGAAACGAGTCCTATAAGCTCGAAAAAGTCGAATCTTCAGACACCAATTATAAATTTGTTTACTTCAATGGAATTTCTGAAAATCTAAAGTTTTCTCCATGTCAAGTTGACAATGGAAACCCAGAAAGCTACAATTCTGAAGCTTCAGATGTAACACGAGCAGCTGGTGGTACCTATGATGTTTATCTAGAAGTGGACTACTTAACCTTTGTGAGTGGTGGAGGAAGTATTTTAGCCTCTGTTACTGAAATGCAAACTTTATTTGCAACAGTAGTTCCATTATACACAGCTATGGATGGATCAGGAGTGACGGTCAATCTAGTTCTTTCAGAAATTTTTGTTCACGATGCGCCAGATCCATATCCTGATGCTCAGAACTTTGTAGCAAGGAGAGCTTTGTTTGACGATATTGTTGACACAGAAGCTGATTTAGCTATGCTAGTTCATTGGTCCGTAAACAATGTTTTAAATGGCATTGCCTTTTTTGATGGTATTTGCAGCGGTGGAGGAATATCAGTTGCCGCTTTAGGAGATAGAAATGATGCAATTGTTGCTAGAAATCAAATGGCACATGAGTTTGCTCATAATTTAGGTGCAAGGCATACACAGTGTAATAATTATTTTGAAGACTTAAATCAAAATCAAGGAGTAGCTATTGAAACAATTGGTTGCGGAGCAGGCTGTGATGCTCCTCCCATCACAGGAATTGGGACGACCGCTGGCAATCTAGCTCAAGCTACATTGATGGGGTATTGTTGGGGCCCGCCCAATGCAGGAGGTAATTTAGCAGGATTGGATCCAGCAGCTCCATTTCATTGGGAAGTAGTTGAGGATATGTGTACTGTAATGGCAGCTTGCCCACCTTCTCCTACATGTCCTGGCGACACAGATTGTGATGGTATACCCGACAGCAATGAATGTTTACTTTGGAGTTTAATACCAAATGGAGAGCCATTTGTATGGGAAACTGAACTTGATGAATGCGATGACCCATTGCCTCCTGCAAGTAATTTTGCAAGTTGTGATGATTCAAATAGTTGCACGATAAATGACCGCATTGAAAATTGTGAATGTATTGGTGATGTTGTTGATCCTAATGGTCCAGATGGACCAATGATAGGCAACTCTGATGGTACAGATGCGTGTGTCAACAATACTGGAGTATGTTATTTAACTTCTGGCATAATTTCAATTCCGGATGGAACTGAAAATGCAGGAGGAGGTGCTACTAGCCAATTCCCAGCAGTTTGGGGCGGATCAGCTAATTTGGCCTCTCCAGATGTTGTAGATGGCATGGCTAGAATTGTACATAGATTAAATGATGGTAGTAATTTTCATGAGGGTATTGTTCATCCATTGTGCTGCCCAATTGAAAATGATGGAAGTGTATATAACTTAAATCTCGATTTAGCTTTTCTTCCTTACTATAATAATAGTGGAGCCAATTTAATAATTCATGGTTCTCAGAACCCTCCCACACCAGCCAACGGAATCCCTGTTACTGAAACAAGTGCCAATGGGTTTGTTTATTTAGCAACCTTTGAACTAACAGATGCCCTTACGGGAAATTACCCTCAGAGAATAGTCAATTGTCCAAATGGACCTAATCCAACGAGTGCAGATTTTGACGACTTTTGGTGGAGTTCAAATATTGATGTAAATTATTCTGTAACTTCACAAACAATTCCTCTTAATGTTGGAAATTTACAAGCTATGTCTTGTGAAGACTTCGGAGGAGAATCACTTTCCTTTATTTATTTTACCTTGGTAGCTGATCCTATGAATCAATCGCACACCACAAATAACCCATTGAGTGTATGTGGTCTTGATGTTCTAGGAGGAGGAAGCCTGCTTATGGATGGAATATCTGTTAGTGTTGCAGAGCCACCAATTATCTTAACAAGAATCACTTCAGATATTGAATGTAAGAGTACAACTCAAAGTACAGAAACCAATCAATGTAAATATGGTGTATGTGAGGATGGTGATTTTGTTTTAGAAGCTACTTTGCTAGATTTTGAACCATATTGTCTTACAAATGATGATTATTTGTGGGAATTTTATGGGAAAGAAGAATGCCCAATTGCAAAGTATCCTGGTCATATTTTAAGTCTATCCAATTTCTCAAGTAGTAATGCAGGTAAGTATGTATTGACAATAACCGACGGGAAATGCGGATGCACAAACACTGCAGAATTCTATGTTGAAATAGCTGAACCAACAGAAATTACTTGTAACTTATTCGTTACTGATAAAAATAATGTCCAAGAAGAAATAGAAACTGATTGTGAACTACTAATATGTGAGAATGACTATAAGGAAATCACTTTTAATTTTGGACAAAACTTAACGGTCTATTATTTTCAGAACCTATTTGATCCCAATTTCTCAATAGACGACGCGCCATTAATTTCTGCGGATGCGTGTTATACAGGAACATCAACAATAGACATAGGCCTTGGTTTATTTGGAACCTATTACATTGTAGACAATAATTGTTCTTATAATACCCAAACATTTATCATTTCGCCAGATACACCACCAAATCCTGAAGAGGTAATGCTCGTGTTAGATTGCGAGACAAATAATACCCATAGCATATGTCTCAGCTATACAGGAATATTTGCTAATGGACATGACCAAATCGAATTTTCGATAGATGGCGGGATGACTTGGAGCGCAGGATTGGTTCAGAACCAAGAGATTTGTTTCGATAATTTACCTGCCGGAAAATATAATATTGTTGCAAGATGGGGTGGGACTGATCCTTCTTGTTGCATTGATGTTGATGTTTTAGATCTGAAAGTAGGAAATTTACCAGTGACTGGAGTTGCGAAATCTTCATTGTGTGATCATGAAAATGGAAGCATCACATTAAACCAAACAGATTACGATAGTTACCTCTGGTCTAATGGAATGACTGGATCTAAAATCTCTTGTCTTGGTGCAGGTACTTATACAGTCACTGTTAGTGATGATGGTGTTTGTGATCCAACCTCTCAAACATTTATTGTAGAAAGTACCAATCAGGATATCATAACTGAGTCAGGGCAAGCTTCTGGCTTGCATGTCGATGGTATTAAATTACCAGCAGGAACAGATTTGACTTGGTGCTTTTCAACATACTGGATTAGCGACCGTTTAATAATTACAACAGCAGCCGATGAAGGTTTTACAACTGGAGTGAAAGTAATTCTAGACTCAGGCAACCAATCTTCTTACAGTTCAACATGTTGTAATAATACCTCTTTTCCTTGGTGTAGTTGTTCTGCAAATAATTTAAGATTAGGTGATTTTAGTAATGGAGCAAATTTGCCATTTCTTGCTGGTAATGCAAATGCATTGATTACAGCTTCACCATGTACTACTGGAAATAGCTCTTATGGTACAATTACCTTAGAGGATGATGTTTGGATAAAAGTTGATGTCATAGGACAACCTTGTGTTGACGATCCTGATAAAGATGTAACTCAATGGACTTTAATTGTTACTTGTGGTGCAGCAGGAGATGCCTGTGTTGAAGGAGACGAGCCCTATATTGGAAAAGAGACTTCTTATCTTGATAATGCTCCTTTGTTATCAAGTAATTTAAGTGAAGATGAAGTAATTTCTCAAGTTAGCTTGATGCCAAATCCTGTTTTTGATGTATTAAAAATTGACTTGCCAAATTTTGATGGTAAAGTAAATGCAGAAATAGTCAATTTGTCAGGAAGGCAATTACAGTCTTGGAATTTTGAAAATGGTCAATACGATTTAAATATTCAAAACTTAAGTGATGGAATTTATTTCTTGAAATTAAAAATGGAAGATAAAATTGTAATCAAGAAGTTCATAGTCAGTAAGAACTAAAAGTTGCTAAAAATTAATTCTAGGAGTGGGTCAAGTCAATTGACTCACTCTTTTTTTTAATATCCATTTTGATTGATTAAACAAGTTCTTTTATATCAACTTTTGCGGCATATACAGGTCATAAGTCCTCTCAGGTTATCAAAGATTATAAGTCCTCAATTCAATTCCAGAAATCAAAACATCACTACAAACAGAAACCAAATACCCCTCACGAATATCTACCTCCCGCAAGAACCATTTCTTTCCATCAACAACAAAATGATCCAAACTAACATCCAATTCGATTTGATGCAGAAATCCTAAGGTAAAACCTAGTGCTTTGATGATACTTTCTTTCCGAGTCCAAAACCAATAAAACGATCGTAGTGGATCTTCAGCAGTTTTTATAGCATCCCATTCCTTCGTAGTAAACATGGAATCAAAATCTTTAAAGTCTACTGGAGCAATTTTCTCTATGTCAACGCCATGTTCAACATCTTTGGAAAAACCACAGATGACTTGATACCCTGAATGTGAAATATTAAAATGAACTCCGGGTATAAAAGGCTTGCCATTTGCGTTAAGCTCTATTTTCTCCAAGTTTTGATCTAGACCAAAATTTTGCAATCCATCTTTTACCAACAATCGACCAATCACATAATTATAGGCACTAATCTTAGTTTTGTACCGTAGCGCTCTTGCATGAAGAGAAGTCGGAATTTGCGTAAGCAGATCTTGAAGAGAATACAGCCTCATAATGGACTCAGTGTAGCAACGGTAGAGGGTCAGGTCCATTTAATTTGTTCTTTTTCTAATTTATAAGACTTCTTAATAACAGCTTTGTATTAGTCAAATCGACAGCTACTAACCATTAGTAGAAATAAAATTAGTAATTAATTCACTTAGTGATGCAAAATCAAAAATATCTTCTTTTCTTTGTGTGGTACTTTAAGTACTAAAATATTACCACCGGTGTTTAATATGTTAAAATAGCAATGATTACAAAGGAACTGATCATAGAAACGGCCACCAAATTGTTTATGCAGCATGGAGTAAAAACCATGACAATAGAGAGAATTGTCAAGGAACTTCGTACTTCAAAGAGAACAATCTACAGCCATTTCGAAGATAAAGTAACCTTATTAAGTGCTTGCCTAGATGTTTATAATGCACAAGTACGCGAAGAAAATGAAGAAGTGATCAAATCTTCAGACAATGTAATCGAAGCAATGGGACACTTACATCAGAAAATTGTACGTCGCAGCTATTTGATCAATCCTAATTTCTTTAGCGACATCATCCACTATTATCCAGGCTTGTTGACTGAATCTTATCAGAGAAATGGCAACTATGCACATAAGCAGTTGATCCGTCTCGCACAAGAAGGAATAAAGGATGGCATTTTTGAAAAAGACATGGATGTTGAAGTGGTAGGTAAAACAGTACTAAACTTGTTGAAATTGTTAAAAGACAATGAAAAATTTCCAGTGACTGAGTTCAGCAAAGAACGATTGACTTTTGCCATCATGGTCCCTTATCTAAGAGGTCTTTGTACAAGCAAAGGAATTGAATTACTGCATATTCAGCAAGAACTTTTTAAGGTAACGATTTGATGCAACAGACTTGATCTGTTACAAAAACAAACAATTAATGAATATAAATTCGTCTTTAAAGAAAACACCGATTGCCGTAATAGGCTTATCAGCGATGTTTGCCGACGCAAAGAATATAGAAGAGTTTTGGACAAATATTATCCAATCAAAAGACAGCATCAAGGATGTCCCAGCCAATAGATGGTTGATTGATGATTACTTTGATGAAGATATGTTTGCTCCAGATAAGACTTATTGCAAACGTGGTGGTTTCTTACCAGAAATAGATTTTAACCCAATGGAGTTTGGCTTGCCGCCAAATATTTTGGAAGTTACAGATGCCTCTCAACTACTTGGTTTGGTAGCAGCAAGAGATGCTTTGGAGGATGCAGGTTACGGAAGAAATTCTGAGAAATTCACAAAAGAAGTAAAAGAAAAAACGGGCGTACTATTAGGTGTCGGCGGTGGACAGAAATTAATCACACCATTGATCGCACGTTTGCAATACCCAATTTGGGAAAGAGCGCTGCGTGCATCCGGAGTTGCCGAGCAAGACATCCCAATGATCGTCGAGAAAATGAAGTCTGCTTATGTCGGGTGGAATGAAAATTCATTTCCTGGACTTTTAGGTAATGTTATTTCTGGTCGTATCACCAATCGTTTTGACCTAGGAGGAATTAATAGTGTGGTTGATGCAGCTTGTGCCGCATCATTGAGTGCTATCAAAATGTCATTGAGTGAATTGGTTGAAGGAAGATGTGATATGATGTTGACGGGTGGGGTGGATACAGATAATTCACCATTCATGTATATGTCTTTTAGTAAGACACCTGCTTTTTCAAAGTCTGGAAATATCAGTCCATTCAGTGACAAAGCTGACGGAATGATAATCGGTGAAGGTCTTGGAATGCTAGTCCTAAAGAGATTAGAGGATGCAGAAAGAGATGGAGACCAAATCTATGCAGTAATTAAAGGAGTGGGAACATCTAGTGATGGTCGATTCAAATCAGTATATGCACCACGCCCATCAGGTCAGGCACTTGCTATGAATCGTGCTTACGAAGATGCAGGATATGATGCAAAGACTGTCGGCCTATTAGAAGCACATGGAACAGGAACTGGCGCGGGTGACCCGACAGAGTTTACCTCCATGCAAATGGTTTTTGGGGCAAACAATCCACAAAAGCAACACATTGCCTTGGGTTCTGTAAAATCTCAAATTGGACATACGAAAGCAGCTGCAGGCGCAGCAGGAATAATAAAATCTGTTCTTGCCTTACATCATAAGGTCTTGCCTCCTACCATAAATGTAGAACAACCCAATTCAAAATTTGACATTGAAGAATCTGCCATTTACATAAATACCGAAGCTCGTCCTTGGTTGAAAAATGGTCATCCTCGACGTTCTAGCGTAAGTGCTTTTGGATTTGGAGGAATCAATGTGCATATCGCCTTAGAAGAATATGAAGGCAAAACTGCAAAGCAATACAGATTGCACGAGCCATATAAATCAATCATCGTTCAAGCTTCTAACCCAAGTGGATTATTGAATCTTGTCAATCAGACTTTAAGTCAATTAAACGGTGCAGAAGGTGAAGCAGCATTCAAAGAACTAGTAGCAGCAAGCAAGAATATTTCTCTTGCTCAGCAAAATGCTAGAGTAGGTTTTGTAGCCAACTCACTGCAAGATTGTATTGATATTTTAAATGCTGCCATCGGACAAGGATTTTCATCCAATGCCTGGAATCATCCTAAAGGAATTTTTTATAGATCATCAGGAATTGATCTGAATACAAATAAAGTAGTTGCACTTTTTGCAGGACAAGGTTCGCAGTATGTGGGCATGGGTAAGGAGATGGCCAATGCTTTTCCTGCACTTGGACAATCTTTCCAACAGCTTGATAAAATATGTGATGATGCTGGCTCAAATGCGATATCGAAATATGTGTATCCAATACCAGTTTTTAGCAAAGAAGAAAGAACACAACAACAAAAAGAACTGACCAAAACTGAAAATGCTCAAGCTGCAATTGGAGCATTGAGCATGGGTCAGTATAAGACTTTTCAAAATGCAGGATTCTCGCCACAGTTTACAGCTGGACATAGTTTTGGAGAATTATCAGCACTTTGGGCAGCAGGAGTTTATGAGGATGCTACTTTTTTAAGCTTGGCAAAAGCTCGAGGTGAAGCCATGGCCATTGACAATCCTTCTGCAGATGCAGGTACAATGCTAGCAGTAAAAGCACCACAGGATCAAGTAGCTGATGCTATTAAAAATATACCAGGTGTGCTTATCGCAAATGTGAATTCTAATAAGCAGGTCGTTTTAGGTGGAAGTACAGCAGCAATTAAGTCAGCAGAACAACAGCTTAGCGCAAATGGGTTTTCTGTTGTTCCATTACCAGTTGCAGCAGCTTTTCATACAGAGTTTGTGAAGCACGCACAAGAACCTTTTTCAAAATTTGCTGAACAACAAAATTTCAATGCACCAAAAATTCCAGTGTATTCAAATTCAACAGGAAAAGAATATCCATCAGATACAAATAGTCTAAAATCAATATTAAAGAATCAAATTCTAAATCCAGTTCTATTTAAAGACCAGATTGAAAACATCTATAATGCAGGTGGTCGTGTCTTTATAGAATTTGGACCGAAAGGAATCTTGACAAATTTGGTGAGTAATATATTGGAAGGAAAGGAGCATCATGCTGTTGCCATCAATGCTAGAGCAAAAAAGGATAGTGACCTTTTGTTGCGTCAAGCAGCCATTCAATTGCAAGTACTTGGTTTGCCACTTTCAAATATTGATCCTTATAAAAGAGAAATTGCTGCACTGCCTCCTAAGTCAAAATTGACGGTGGCCTTAAGTGGTAATAATTATGTTTCTGCTCCAACACAAAAAAAGCATCATGACTTAATGAATGATGGTTTTAAAATATCAGGAGGCGATTCAAAAGTTATTGAAAAAATAGTTACCGTAGAAAAAATAGTTGAAGTACCAACATCAAATGGATTCTATTCTCAATCTGAAAATGAAGAAGAAATCATGAATAAAGAATTATATAAGTTACTACAGACAACACTTGAATCATTCAAAACCAATCAGACAAAATCTTTAGAGATTTTTGAGAGATTCATGAATGAGCAAAATCAGCAATCACAACAATTGTTGAACATCATGTCTCAACAGATGAGTGGTGGAAATGGAGCTGCACAACAAGAAACACCAACTGTAAAAGTGCCAGGAACTACATACCCAAGCAATGGAACAAATAATGCATATGCAAAGACGAGTTCTAATGGAAATGGACATGCTGCTGCAGTAGTTGCTCCAGTCGCTCCAGTTGCGAAAGCTACACCTACACCATCAAGCAGTGGAAGCATGGATGTGAGTAAACTGACAGCTTCGTTGTTGGAAGTAGTAAGTGAGAAGACAGGTTATCCAGCAGAGATGTTGGAACTTAATATGGACATGGAAGCTGACTTAGGAATAGATTCAATCAAGCGTGTAGAAATTTTTGGAGCCTTGACAAAAATGCATCCTGAAATGTCTGGTATCAATCCTAATGAATTAACAGAGTTGAGAACTTTGCAAGAGATTGTAAATTTTGTAACAAGTAATAGTGGAGGGACAACTACAAGTGTTAGTCCTGCAACTCCTCCAGTTGCAGCTCCAATTGTACCTCCAGCTGCTCCGGAAGTATCTAGTAATGGAAACGGGGTACACAATCCATCAAGCGGTGCAGGCATAGATGTAAATAAATTGACAGCTTCATTGTTGGAAGTAGTTAGTGAAAAGACTGGATATCCTGCGGAGATGTTAGAGCTTAATATGGATATGGAAGCTGATCTAGGAATTGATTCTATCAAAAGAGTAGAGATTTTCGGTGCCTTGACCAAAATGCATCCTGAAATGGCTGGCATCAATCCAAATGAATTGACAGAGCTGCGAACTTTACAAGAAATTGTAAATTTTGTAACCAATAATAGTGGAGCGACAACTACAAGCAATGCAGTGGCATCAACACCAGTTTCAGCTCCTACTCCCGTAGCAACTCCAAGCCCAGTTGCTTCAAATGGAAATGGTACACATACGGCATCAAGCAACGGCGCGATGGACATAAATCAACTAACAACTTCTTTGTTGGAAGTAGTTAGCGAGAAGACTGGGTATCCTGCAGAAATGCTAGAACTCAATATGGACATGGAAGCAGATTTAGGAATTGACTCCATCAAAAGAGTAGAGATATTTGGTGCATTAACTAAGATGCATCCTGAAATGGCTGGGATCAATCCAGCGGAATTAACTGAATTGAGAACCTTGCAAGAGATTGTTGATTTTGTAACAAGTAATAGTTCTGGAAGCACAACTAGTAATGCAATAGCGACTAGTCCTTCACCTAGCATTCCAGCAAGTAATATACCTTCTCCACAAGCAGAAGTATTTCCAGTAGATTCAGGAACCGATCAAGAGTCTTTGAAAAAAGCACTTTTGGAAGTGGTGAGTGAAAAGACTGGATACCCAGCAGAAATGCTAGAATTTGAAATGGACATGGAAGCTGACCTTGGTATTGACTCAATCAAAAGAGTAGAAATTTTTGGTTCATTGACCAAGCAGTATCCAGAGCTATCAGGAATCAACCCGAATGAACTGACAGAGTTGAGAACTTTGCAGGAGATTGTTACTTATGTAAGTGCAAACGGTAAAAAAAAAATGACGCAGGAGACAGTGTAGCGCCTGCGAGCCAAAAAGAAACTGTAAGTGCCCGTCCACAAATTGAAGGAAAGGTAAAAACTTCTCTTTTTCATGGTGTTAATCGTTTTGAAGTAGGTTTAAAATATTTGCCGCAACCAGATTATTTAGAATTTTCAATGCCCACATCACATGTTGTGTTGGTGACCAATGACGGCTCAGATTTGACGCCGCAGGTAATCGCCGCATTACAAGAAAAAGGAAATAAAGTAGTGGCTTTGAATTTAAGTGGTATCCAAAATCCGATTGGCAATGACGCTATTACTATACTAGATAGTAGCGATCAATCTGTAGGCAATGCCATTGCTGAGATTCAAAACCAATATGGAAAAATAGGAAGTTTTATACACTTGCATCCGCATTATGAATTCCAAAAGCCAAATTTCACCCAACACTTTGCAGCAGAAAAGGAGGTAGTTAAAAGCTTGTTTTTTATTGCAAAGCATATTCAGAAAGATTTGAATGAGTTGGGAGAATCACAAAGAGCAAATTTCTTAGCGCTTACACGAATGGATGGAAAATTGGGGCAAGGAAAGCGAGGAAATACTTCTGTAATTGGGGGTGGAATCACTGGTTTGGTCAAGTGTCTAAATCTAGAATGGTCCCCAGTATATTGCAGAGCCATTGATATCCAACCAGAATTATCAAGCCAACAAATATCCAATCAATTGATGGCAGAATATCACGATGCCAATGTAACACATGTTGAAGTTGCTTTTTCAGATGACGGAAGAAAAACGACTGCTTCGATTCCTTCTCCAGTAAAAGAAAATCATGAGATCACAACCGCAGTAACAAGAGACTCTGTTTTTCTTGTTAGTGGTGGAGCCAAAGGAGTAACTGCCAGATGTGTTGTTGAAATGGCCAAAGCATTTAAATGTAAATTTATTCTCTTGGGAAGATCAAGCATTGATTTTGAAATTCCAACATTTGCGCAAAGCGAAAATGATGAAGGAGCATTGAAACGCCTGATCATGAATGATATGAAAGCCAAAGGTGAAAAGCCAAGTCTTCCGAAGGTGAAAAGCATCTACAAAAACATCAGTGCTAAAAAAGAAATAGACCAAACCATCCAAGCCATTCAAGGACATGGTGGTGAGGTGATTTATATTAAAGGCGATGTGACGAAGTTGGCAAGTTTTAAAACGGACTTGGATCGTGCAACTGCTCAGCTTGGAAAAGTGACAGGCGTTATGCACGGAGCAGGTCGATTGGCTGATAAATATATCCAAGACAAAACAGATAGTGATTTTGAAAATGTCTTATCGGTAAAACTAGATGGGATGCTTAGCTTGTTTGGAACAGTAGATATCCACAATTTAGATCACTTGATTCTATTTTCATCCGTTGCAGGTTTTTATGGAAATGTAGGGCAAACAGATTACGCTATTGCAAATGAGATTCTAAGCAAGGCGGCTCATCTATTCAAAACCAATCATCCAAACACACAGGTCTCTGCCATCAATTGGGGTGCATGGGATAGTGGAATGGTGAGCGGAGAATTGAAAGCTCAGTTTGAAGCTGCAGGAATTAGCTTGGTGAATAGTGAAGGAGGACCGGCCATGCTTGTCAACGAATTAAATACCGCTTACGCAAATCAACCACAAGTTATTATAGGTGGAACATTGCCAGCGGCTGTAAGTCATATTGGAGAACTCAGAACGCATAGAATTCACAGAAACTTGAAGGTGGAAAACAATCCTTACCTAAACCATCATGTAATACAAAATAATCCAGTCTTACCAGTGGTAAATGCAGTAGGATGGATGGCTCATAGTTGTGTGGAAATGTATCCCGATTATAAAATTTTCCAAATTGAAAATACTTCTTTGTTTAAGGGAATCGTATTTGATGGAAATCAAAAGGAGGACTACATTCTTGAGATTAAAGAGCTTGAGAAAAGTGAAGAGAAAATTGTGTTTGTGACAACAGTCATGAGTGAAGGAGGAAAGTTGCCAACCAATCACTATCGGGCAACAGTGACCTTGTTGAATAAAAAATCGATTCCGGCATCACCTAAGTTTGTACATCAAGTCAGTGGTACTTACCAGGCTACTAACGGATCGACTTTATATCATGATGGTTCACTTTTTCATGATGCACACTTCAGAGGAATAACAGAAATATTGGATTGTACAGATAAGCAAATTGTTCTTTCATGTGAGGCGCCAGACGTTCCGTTGTCAGAGCAAGGTCAATTCCCAGTAAATGGTGTCAATACATTCTTTGCAGACATTCAATATCAAGGAATGGTTGTTTGGGTACAAAAGAATTATGATGGCGCTAAGAGTCTTCCACTACAAACAGATAGTGTGGTTTTATATCGACCAGTACCTTTCGGTAAAAAATTGTTTGTTAATGTGACGGTTCAGGAAAATGATGAAACAAAATTAGTAGCGGAGTGTACCGTGTACGATGAAGAAGGAAATATTTACATGAAAACGAAAGGAGCGACAGTTACCATATCAAGACAATTGGTCTGGTAGAAATGAAATTAAACAAATAAGAAAATACAAATAGTACTATAAAATAACATGACCAAAATTGCCATCATAGGAACCTCTGCTTTATTTCCAGGCGCTTCGACGCCCAAGGAATTTTGGGAGAATCTGATGTCCGAAAAAGACTTAACTGGTCTTGCAACCAAGCAAGATTTTGGGGTAGATCCTATGTCAATTTTTCATCCTGATAAAGGAGTAGAGGATCGATGCTATTCTACTCGTGGTGGCTACATACGTGATTTTCATTTTGATCCAACTGGTTATGAAATGCCAGCAGAATATTTGCGGAAGCAAGATAAACTGTATCAGTGGCCATTGTACACAGCCAAAGAAGCCTTGATAGATGGCGGTTACTATCAGGATAAAGAGAAGTTGAAGAATTGTGGTTTGATCCTTGGGAATTTATCTTTTCCGACCAGCTCTTCTCATCAGTTGATTGCTGATATTTATAATCGGTCATTAGAATCTAATGTGCAAGATTTGTTGAATGCACCAGATTTCAAACTTAAAGATCATCAGCAGATTCCTGTTGATAATGAAGTTTTGGATTATACACCTTCGGAGATGGTTAGTGAGGCGCTGGCACTTGGGAAAACACATTATGCTTTAGATGCTGCTTGTGCAACTTCCTTGTATGCCATTAAATTGGCTTGCGATGAATTGCAATTAGGTAAGGCAGACATGATGTTGGCTGGGGCAGTAAGTGCTTCGGATCAATTGTTTATCCATATGGGGTTTTCGATCTTCCATGCATACTCACCAATGGATCAAAAATTTGTTCCCTTTGATAAAGACTCTGCAGGATTGGTTTCTTCTGAAGGAGCTGGAATGGTTTTACTCAAAAGACTGGAAGACGCAGAACGAGATGGCGATAAAATATTGGGAGTGATTGGTGGCGTCGGTTTGTCAAATGATGGACGTGGAAAATTCTTGTTGAGTCCAAATCCAAAAGGACAAAATTTGGCTTTCGAAAGGACTTATGAAAACAATGACATATCACCAAGTGATACTTCATATATAGAATGCCATGCAACTGGAACACCACTAGGTGATGTGACGGAGCTGAACTCAATGGCAACTTTTTTCTCCAAGCATAATTGCTCTCCTTTGTTGGGTTCTGTGAAGTCGAACATGGGTCATTTACTGACAGCAGCGGGTATGACTGGACTGCTGAAAGTTTTGTTAGCGATGCAGCATGAAGTGATTCCACCAAACATCAACTTGAGTAACCCAATTTCTGATGATCATGATTGGAAGGGCAGCGAGGCTATGATTGTTAAGCATACTCCATGGAAAGATAGTTTGAAGCAAGCTGGTATAAATTCATTTGGATTTGGAGGCACCAATGCACACATGGTGGTTCAAAATTATATGGCTGTGCCAGACTTCCAGACGCCAGACCTGGCTGTCCAACAGGCAGGCTTCCAGACAAAACAAAAAGAACGTGCAACTACGGAACTTGAGTCAATGGCGATTGTTGGAATGGATGCGCATTTTGGAAATTGTAAAGATTTACAATCTTTTTATCATGCCATTTATAATAATGAACAACGCTTTATTCCGCTTCCCAAAAAGAGATGGAAAGGCATGGAGAACAATGAAGCATTGCTGAAAAAGTATGGCTTTGAAAATGGCAAAGCACCAAAAGGTGCTTACATCGATGAATTTGAAATTGATTTATTGCGATTTAAAATTCAGCCAAAGGAAGCAGAGCGTTTGCATCCACAGCAAGCCTTATTATTAAAAGTAACAGACAATGCGATCAAAGATGCTGGTTTAGAGGAGCATTCAAATGTTGCCGTTTTGGTGGCTATGGAATCAGAACTTGCGATACACCAATGTGTGCAAAGATGGGATGTGGAATGGCAGGTAAAGGACGCTTTGGCAAATATGAATATTGCCTTGGATGAAGATGCTACAGAAGATTTGATCAAGTTGGTGAAGAAAGGAATCTATCACCGAGAAGGCAAAATTGCTCCAAGTGAATTTACCAGTTTTATTGGAAATATAATGGCGAGTAGGATAAGTGCTCTTTGGGATTTTTCTGGTGCTTCGTTTACCATTTCTTGTGGAGAAAACTCAGTGTTTAAGGCCATGGAGATTGCACAAAATATGTTGTCGCTTGGTGAGGTAGATGCTGTTGTAGTTGGTGCAGTTGATTTTTCTGGTGGGATTGAGAATGTCTTATTGAGACAAAAAGATCATCCAATAAATAAAAATGAAAAGTCATCTTTTTCTTTTGATCAATACAATAGTGGATGGATGATTGGTGAGGGGGCTGGAGCAGTCGTACTTAAGAAAAACTCAGAGGAAAACAAAAAAGTATATACGGTCATCGATAAGATCGGGAAGAGTGACAACCAAAAATCATTTGATTACTTGGAGTTGGCAGCAACAGGATTTGCAGCGCAAGATGAAAAAGAATTATCAAATTTAGTGCAAAATAAATCTCAGGAAAGTATGGCCTTGGGTTCCGTCAAGGCAAATATTGGACACAGCTTTGCTGCATCTGGAATGGCTGGTTTGATGAAAACAGCTTTGTGTATGCATCATCGATTTATTCCTGGTGTGCCCAATTGGTCTGCTGCTAAGAACAATGCTTTTGATGACACGCCATATTATATTCCAACGGAAGCAAGGCCTTGGATTTTGCCTGATGGAAAAATTAAGAGAACGGCGGCAATTAATGGACTGGATGATATTCAGATACATTGTTCAAGTACAACAGCACATTGCTCCAAAGACGAGTCGTTTTTACAAAGTCAAACACCGGAATTATTTATTCTCACTGCTAATGACCTGAATGACCTAAAAGTGCAGCTTACATCCTTGAAGTCAAGTGTGGAGTCTGATCATAATATAAAAGGCATAGCTCATCACTTTTACAATGAATATGCCAAGCAAAAATTAAAATATACCATTACACTGGTAGCTAAATCAAAATCAGATTTAAGTAAGGAGTTGTTGTTTTTTCAGAACCAATTGGCTTCATCTTTTGAAAACTTAAAGGCGCTTAAAACTCCAGGAGGGAGTTACTTTAGTCCTAAGCCTCTAGGGCATGATGGAAAAGTGGCTTTTGTATATCCTGGCTCGGCAACAGCTTACACGGGTCTTGGAAAAGATAGCTTCCAGCTATTCCCAGAACTTCTGACTCGATATGAAGAGAGAGTGGGGGATATCGATAGATTTATTCATGGAGATTATTTGTACCCAAAACTGAAAAGTATAGAAGAAGAGGTTCCGAATATTTACGAGAACTCTATTGCGATGATGTCTTCTGGTGTTTTCTACTCGGCTATATTTTCTGAAATATTAAGAGATAAATTTAAGGTAGAGCCAGATATTGCTTTTGGTTATAGCATGGGAGAGTGTAGCAGCATGTGGTACTCTTTAGGAGTATGGCATCCCAATGGAGCTGAGAAATTTAGACAGTCAGAAATTTTCAAAAATAGATTTGCTGGAAATTTGGAATTGCTTGCAGAGCATTGGGGAGTTGATACGAAGACTGCAAAAGAAAAATGGGTCAGCCTTATCCTGCTGGCTCCAAAAGATAAAGTAGAAACACTAATAGAAGGAAAGGATCAAGTGTTTTTGACTTTCATCAATACGGATGAAGAAGTGATTATATCAGGTGACAAAGAAAAATGCTTGAGCACTGCAGAAGAACTAGGGTGTCACTCAATCGTAGTTCCTTTTCAAAATGTAATCCACCATGATTTTTGTATCAAGGAAGAAGTAGGTTTGCTTGATATGCATCATTTTGATATTGCCGAAAAGCCGGATATTGATTTTTACTCAAGTATAAGTCAAGAAAAAATAAATCTAAGTTGTCAAGCCATTGCGGAAAATTCTGTTGCTGTTTGTGCTCAGCAGGTCAATTTTCCAAAGACAATTGCAACAGTATACGAAGCAGGTGCACATATATTTATTGAGGTCGGTGCCAACGGTACTTGCACCAATTGGATTCAAGCAAACTTGAAGGGTAAAGAACATCTTGCGATTGCTATGGATCAAAAAGGTAAGTCCGATGTAAATAGCCTGGTCAATTTGTTGGCGCAATTGACAAGTCACGGAGTTGACTTAGATCTTTCTTTATTATTTCCACCCGTAGAGGAAGCAACCAAGCAAAGACGGTTTATGAAAAAAATAATTCCGGGTGGAACTCCACTTTATGAATTGTTTGGTGAGCAAGCTACCCAAGATCGATTTAGCAAAATACGAAGCATAGAAAAGAAAGCGATGCCCAAGAGAGCCTTGATTATGGCAGCGGATGATTCATTTGGTTTTGCTTCATCAATAGATGCCAATTTAGATATACAAATAGAGAAATCAAATTATAAAATTCCAATTACCAAGAAGTATAAAAAAGTCGAAAAAAGAAACCCAATTATGGATACATCTATAATAAAAAACGAAGTTACGATTGCTTCACGTAAAAATGAAGTAGGCGAAAATGGATTGCGACTACAAGATTTTGAATCAGGGGAGCAATTTGAAGGAAAAGAAATTGTCTTTTCACAAGAAGATTTAGAAGAATTTGCAACGGGAAAAATTGCCAATGTCTTTGGTCCAGAATATGCCATCATTGATACATACAGGCGACGAGTGATGTTGCCGATGTATCCTTACTTGCTCGTAAGTCGGGTCACGAAGATGGATGCAAAATTAGGTGAGTATAAGCCTTCAAGCATGACAACGGAATATGATATTCCATACAATGCTTGGTATTCGACCGATCGTCAAATTCCTTCTGCAGTTTGCGTGGAGTCAGGCCAATGTGATTTGTTGCTGATTTCTTATTTAGGAATAGATCTTACAAACAAAGGAAATCTGGTCTACAGATTATTGGATTGTACTTTGACATTTATGGATGATCTTCCGTATGAGGGACAAACATTGCGATACGATATTTCTATCAATTCTTTCGTAAGAAATGGTGAGAATCTACTGTTCTTTTTTAGCTACCTATGTTATGTTGAAGATCGCTTGGTTTTGAAAATGGATGGTGGCTGTGCCGGATTTTTTGCGGATGATCAGTTGGTAGATGGTGCGGGAGTAGTTTATACCAACGCTGAAATTGAAGCAAGAAATAATGCTGAGCGCAAAACTTTTACTCCTTTATTAAATACGACGAAGACTTCTTTTTCAAAACAAGATTTACAACACCTTATCGATGGTGATGTCGAAAAGTGCTTTGGTGATATTTCTTATTTTGCCAATGGTCGAAATCCATCATTGCGTATTCCGCCAGAGAAAATTCTGATGTTGGATAGGATTACCTCTGTTGATCTATCAGGAGGTGCTTATGGCCTAGGTTTTATCGTTGCAGAAAAAGACTTGCATCCCGATGATTGGTATTTCCCTTGTCACTTTAGAGATGATGAAGTACTAGCTGGTTCCTTACAAGCTGAAGGAGGAGGAAACCTGCTGAGATTTTTTATGTTGATGCTAGGACTTCAACGTTTGACAAAAGATGCACGTTTCCAACCGATTTCTGGAATGAGGCAAAAAGTAAGATGTAGAAAACAAGTAACCCCAACTGCAGATACAAAACTTATCTATAAGTTAGAAATAAAAGAAATAGGATTATTTCCTCAACCATATGTGGTAGGAGATTTGGAAATCATTTCAGATGGAGTCATTACCGTTCACTTTGAGAACCTTGGCTTACAATTGCGTGAAAAAGACAATCCAAAATATCTTAATCCAACAGGAGATATTAAAATTTCCAATCGCTCGGAAGGTGCTGTGATGAATGAAAAAGATATCACAACTTTTGCACTAGGGAATATGAAAGATTGTTTTGGTCCTGACTTTGCTGTGTATGAAGGACGTAAAAAATCAAGACAGCCCAACACGGATTTACAATTGATTTCTAGAGTATTGAGAGTTGATGGCTCCAAAGGAGATTTCTCTAAGGATGTTCCAATTTATGCAGAATATGATGTTCCAGCTGATGCATGGTACTACAAACAAAATTCAACTGCGACAATACCATACGCTATATTAATGGAGATAGCTTTGCAACCTTGTGGTTTGCTCGGAGCTTACTTAGGAAGTACTTTAGAGTTTGCAGATAAGGATTTGTTTTTGAGAAACCTAGATGGTGATGGTGAGACTTTCGATTTACCATCAGGCACAGATTTTAGAGGAAAAACGATTTCAAATACAGCAGTATTGACCTCATCGATTGCGCATGGAGGTACTATTTTACAACGCTACACTTTTGAATTGTCTGTCGATGGTCACGTATTTTATAAGGGAAATTCTTCTTTTGGATTCTTTTCTGCAGAAGCTTTGGCTGCCCAAGCAGGATTGGATAAAGGGGATGAAGTTCCAGCATGGTATGTAAGCGAGAACTTACAGCAGTCAGACTATATGAAAATTAAGTTGGACTCGCTGTATGGAAAAATGAAGTTGTTTAAAGCACCAGAAAACAAACCTCACTATCGCCTAGCAGGGAATCAATTGAATCTACTCGATGAGTTGATTATCGCAAAAGATAAAGGGCAATATGGCAAAGGATATGTTCACGCTACAAAATTTGTCAAAACCTATGATTGGTTTTTCACCTGTCACTTCTACCAAGATCCAGTGATGCCTGGTTCGCTTGGTGTGGAGTCAATATTGCAAGCAATGCAAGTGTATGCTTTGCAGCAAGATTTAGGGAAAGACTTTAAGTCACCCAAATTTGTGCACTTACCTAATCATAAAACAGTTTGGAAATACCGTGGACAGATATTGCTACACGTAAAGGAAATGCATTTGGAAATCCACGTGAAGACAATAGAAGCTAGAGGATCGCAATTGGTTGTGATTGCAGATGCCTTTTTGTGGAATGATAAAATGAGAATTTATCAGGTTACAGATATTGCTTTAGGAATAGAAGAATCAAATTAATCATCAGGTTGATAATAAGAATATTATGAATATGAATTTCAATGGAACGCCGCAACAATTATTTTGGCAAGGATCGCCTCGAGATATTGTTTTTGATATCGATGAGATGAGAGAGAAATTACTTCAGACCGATAAGGCCTGTTACATCATGAAGGATTTTAATGGAAGGATAGGAGTGAGCAACGCGGGTGCCTTGGTGTCTGAGGGGAGAGGTCTGCAGGTCTTGGCGATGGCGAGTCCGATGACTGCCTCACAACTTGGTGATCCTACTTTTTGTAGAGACTATAACATCAAGTATGCATACAAAACTGGTGCGATGGCCAACGGTATCGCTTCCGCAAATTTGGTCATTGCAATAGGACAAGCCAATTTGTTGGCATCCTATGGTGCAGCTGGTCAAGTCCCAGCAAAAATAATTGAATCGCTTGATCAAATTCAGTCACAGTTACCTCATCAAACCTATGCGGTCAATCTGATTCATTCTCCATCTGAGCAAGCTTTAGAATCTCAAGCGGTAGATTTATTCTTAAGTAAAGGAGTGAAGGTTGTAGAAGCTTCTGCATTTTTAGCCTTATCGGAAAATATCGTTTATTACAGGTTGGCAGGATTGAGCCAAGCTGCAGATAATAGTATTAACATTGGTAATAAGATCATTGCAAAAATTTCCCGAAAGGAGGTTGCACTTCCATTTATGAAAGCAGCTCCAGAAGAGTTCGTACAATCATTACTAGCCAAAGGAAAAATTACACCACTTCAAGCAGAACTTGCAAAGCATGTTCCGATGGCAGATGATATAACAGTTGAAGCAGATTCGGGAGGGCATACAGACAATCGACCATTGGTTGCTTTGTTACCGATCATCATCCAATTAAGAGATGAAATACAAAAGGAACATTCTTTTGCGACCAAGATTAGAATCGGAGCAGCTGGAGGAATCTCCACGCCTGCATCAGCACTGGCAGCATTCATGATGGGAGCAGCTTATGTGGTTACAGGAAGTGTCAATCAAGCGTGTCTTGAAGCAGGAACTTCGGATCACGTAAGAAAATTATTGCAGGTTGTAGAATCAACGGATGTCATGGCAGCCCCTGCATCCGATATGTTTGAGATGGGCGTGGATTTGCAAGTCCTAAAGCGTGGAACCTTATTTGGCCCCAGAGCCAAAAAATTATACGAGTATTACAAACGATATAAATCTATTGATGAAATACCAATTGCGGAACGCCAGAATTTAGAACAAAAAGTTTTCAGGATGCCGCTTGAAGAAGTGTGGCAATCATGCATTGAGTTTTTTCAACAACGCGATCCGGAGCAGATAGAGCGTGCGCAAAATAACCCACATAGAAAAATGGCTTTAATTTTTAGATGGTATCTAGGGCTATCTTCCAATTGGGCAAATGCAGGTACTCCCGATAGAGTCCTTGATTATCAAATTTGGTGTGGACCATCAATGGGCGCGTTTAACGATTGGGTAAAAGGAAGCTACCTTGAAAATTATGAAAATCGTAAAGTAGCCGATGTCGCCAAACAAATAATGGAAGGTGCTGCATATTTATATCGAGTACAAAGTTTGAAAATGCAAGGCGTTGAGTTTCCAGTAGAATTGGAGAAAGTGGCGGTGAAGGATAAGACGAAAGATGAAAGACTGAAGACTAAAGATTTTGTCTCTGCGTAGGAAATGGTCTGTGTGGATTACGGATCTATACCTTGGAGTATGTTTTTAATTTTTATGGCGTCCCTTCAGGACTTTTAGTTTACCTGAGGTTTAAAAACCGCAGGTTGATTTAAACCGTCCTTTTAGGACTCTTGGGTACCTGGGGTTGAAACCCCAGGTTGGTATATATCGTCCTTTCAGGACTCTTGGGTACCTGGGGTGAAACCCCAGGTTGGTATATAGTGTCCTTTCAGGACTCTTGGGTACCTGGGGTATAAACTCTCGGTTGGTATATAGCGTCCTTTTAGGATTCTTGGGTACCTGGGGTTGAAACTCCCGGTTGGTATATATCGTCCTTTTAGGACTCTTGGGTACCTGGGGTTGAAACCCCAGGTTGGTATATAGTGTCCTTTCAGGACTCTTGGGTACCTGGGGTGGAACTCCCGGTTGGTATATAGTGTCCTTTCAGGACTCTTGGGTACCTGGGGTGAAACCCCAGGTTGGTATATAGCGTCCTTTTAGGACTCTTGGGTACCTGGGGTGAAACTCCAGGGTGGTATATAGTGTCCTTTCATTACTTTTAGTTCACCTGGGGAAGAAACTCCCGGTTAGTATATAGTGTCCTTTCAGGACTCTTGGGTTACCTGGGGGGATGTCTTATACTGACTACATTGATCTTAATGATGGATATGATTTTTGATGAACTGATCAAAGAGTCCTGAAAGGACGACATATTATAACCTAGGGTTTTAACCCTAGGTTAAGTATAATAATCTTAAAAGAGTCCTGAAGGGACTCAATAAAAAAGTAAAATAATTTTCCAACTTTCTATAATGGGACATCCAACATCTTTCAGCGACTGAAGTTTGGTAGAAGACGTAGTAGGGCAAAATCATAAATTAAATATCTTCCCAAATCTCTCCATCACCTCATCCACCACATACATTTCTTCCTTGATAAACGGATGCATAAACCTCAGCGAGTAAGCATGCAAGTACATCCCCTTTCCATGTAATATCATTCCCTCGATACCATATTTTTGATCTCCTAGAATAGGATTGCCTTGACCAGCAAGATGCTTTCTCAATTGATGTCGCCTGCCAGTCAGTGGTTTTAATTCTACTAAGTTTAATTGTCCAAATCTTTTTGAAGGGACGGATTGTAGTTTTGTATAATTGGATTCTGCTTCTTTATGATCAATTGGGGTGTCGATGATTCCATTATTGTTGAGATCACCTATGACGATGGCATGATATGTTTTCTCAATTTCTTTGTCCTCGAACAATTTGTTCAAAGCTCGAATGCTGCTGCTCGTTTTGCCAACTAGTAAAATACCAGTTGTTGGGTAGTCTAGGCGATGAACGGGTTGTGGCTTGACCGCATCTGGTAGTGTGCTTAATTGGATATTCTGTTCTAATGCATTGGCAACGGTTTTGAAGCTATTACCGCTGACTAAAATACCGGCAGGTTTGTGTATGATTGCTAGATGATTATCTTCAAAAATCACCTTGAGTGGAAAAACCAATTTGTTCTTTGTTTGGATTTCTGTGGGAATGGATAAGTAAATCTTTTCTCCTCCTTTGATGAAAGTGGCAGTGCTTGCAATCATCTCATTTACGGTAACGTACTTTTTCTTTATTGCTTTCTTGAGGGCTGACTTTGTGGGTATAGAAATAAAAATACCCACACCATATTCTTGCAATCTGATAGGTGAAGTAAGTGGAGGGACAATATGGGTTTCATGAATGGTTATGGCATGTTATGTTTAAAGCAAATATCTCTTAATCTGCTTCAATATCAATGTTAAAAGATGTGCCATTTTCATTCAAATTTATTTTGAAGGTATAATTTCCTTTGGAAAGACTAAAGCCTTCTCTCTCAGCATCACTAAATGGATTATCCCATGTGTCAGGAACTGCACCACCTGAGACTAGCGCTTCTTCTCTTTGTTCACCAGACCAGGTTAATGGGTCATTATCAATATGGCCACGTACTTGAGAATATCCATTAAACTTCCCTTTGGTATTAAAATATGCGGTCATTTCATTATTAGCTAAATTATCGATTTCGGTAGAATAATCCACAGACTTATAGGAATTAACGCTTTTGTAAATTCGCCGACCTAGAATGATATCTGTCAAGTCCTCTCCTGTAAGATTTTCCAATCTAATAAATACATCATTGAATTCATCCTCAGTCTGATCAAAGCAAGCGGAAAAAGTGAAGATGAGAACCAAGGAGAAAAATAGAGCTTTCATGTTTGTGCATTTATCGTGAGCAAAATATGAGCATTTGATAAGTTAGTCGTTTTTTTGGTACCGAAGGTGAACTTGAAGGTAAATATTTCTAAAAGGCAACGTATAAAACAACTTACAATATCAACTCCTAACAATCCCCATATGCAAAATCCTCCCTCCTGATTGATTTACAGGGCTTATACTTTTACCTATAACAATACCGTTTTCTGGTGCATTAAATTCAGCAATTTGCTCGCCAAAGATATTTCGAATAGTTGCCACAGTTTCTCCTTTTTTAAGGAGATCGAGTAGACCAACATTTACGCTAAGTAAGCCTCCTCTATCTGTATAAAGCCAATAAGATTTTTCGCAAATGACCGTTTCCTTTTTGGGTGGTTCTATTTCATCATCAATCATCTCTAAATGGCAGAGCACATTGTGAATTCCCTCCATACCACTTCTGATCAATCTTTTTTGATAGATACTTGGGTTTCCAACTTCAAGGGTGATGGCAGGAATGCCCAATTCATCTGCTGCACCTCTAAGGGTTCCATCAGAGGGTGGATTGTGCACAATAATTTCTGCATTTTGTAGCAAGGCCATTTGCATGGTTGCATTTTGATCCATATCAGCACGGACGTAATAGGAATTTATTCTTCCAAAAGAAGCCGTATGCAGGTCAATTAAAAAGTCGAAGTTCTTCACAAGCTTTTCCATGAATCTGTAAGCATAAACTGAAGACACATTTCCATCTTTCTTGCCAGGCATAATATGGTTCAAATCTACACCATCGTTGAATCTTCTTTTCTTTCGCATAAAGGCAAGAACATTCACCACGGGAACACCGATTATAGTACCTCGCAATTCTTCGATATCTAAATCATTAAATAATCTTTGTATTACCGGAATTCCATTTAATTCATTTCCATGTACAGCTGCAGTCAATCCTAAGACTGGTCCATCTTCTACACCTCTTGCTACTAATAGTGGAATACTGATGGGATTACCAAATCCATCTGACACAATATTTAACCAAAAATACTTTATGGTTCCTTTTGGAATATCGTCAAGCTTGAAGTCATTTATTGACTGGATATCATTGCTGGTAGTGAACATCTGCATAGCTAAAAATTTTATCTAATGTAATTTTAATAATAGGTTTTCCAGTTTGCTTTTCAGCCTGTGGAAAACCGCCAATACTTAAAGCATTTACCTCTGATAATGTTCTTTTTCCATTATCATCAACCAAGGTATCTGCACCATATATAAGTATGCCATTTTTTTCTAAAAATGGATTTATTGAATTTATAATCTTCAATTCATCTTCATCAACTTCCGATTCGACCGATTTGCCTCCCAAGGCAACATTGCACAACCAAGATTCTTCAGCAGGCAACCTTAACGAAGCTGCTAATACTTCTCCTCCAATTACAATTAGTCGTTTATCCCCCTGTGATACGTTCTCTAAATACTTCATGGCTAAGAAGCCTTCATTGATAATAGCGGGTTCGATTTTCTTTAAGTACTCTGCTATAGGGTAGTCTTGCTTGCCATCATTTAGAATATTATTTTTAATTCTAATGATTCCTTTACCTCCATATTCACGCAAAGGCTTTAAGACCAAATCATGATGTTTGGAGAATTCAATAATATCTTCAATTGAGTTACAAAGTTTCATCGGTGGGCAGACATCCTCAAAATTAACCAGTGCTGCTTTGTTGCTACATTTGATAATTCCAGAAGGACTATTTACAAAGCATGCTGTTTGAAAGTTATTTTCTAATGCTTCTAAAAATTCATCTGAAGTGGGCCTTGGAAGTCGTAAGAAGATAATATCATAATCAGCAGGACTAATTTCTTTATCCGGATGGGATAGTGAGTCATTTCCATTTTGAAAATCAAACTGATCATCTATCAAGCTCACGTGAAGCTTGTCAAAATCTAAGCCTTGAAAAAATTCATGATTGGATTCGTTGCTGCGGCTAGCAATCACAAGCTCTTCACATAATGGATGTCCTGCCATTGAGGCACTGATAGCATACAAGGAATTTTCCTTGCTGTGCTTAGCATGTTCGGTCAAGCAGAGAACATTATACTTTCTCATTTCAATATCTCATTTAGCAAAGTAAGGTCGTTATTCAATGACTTAAAAAGTTTTTGTTTGAACTTCCCTTTGGAGTTGTATAAGTTGATACACATTTTATCTATAGCTATAGTCGACAAAACTGTTTGAATATAACCCTCGATAAGATCATCCATACCTATTCCTAATTTATTAAAATCTCTTCTGTCCATCAACATCAGTCTGTTGGTGTCGGACCCCCATTGGTTTTCTCCTTCCTTAACCGATAAGTTGGTTCCTAATATATCCCAAGAATTACTTTCGGGGGTAAGGTGATCTACCAGTGGTTGTCTTGCTCTTCGTGAGTAAATACACAAAGGTCGGATTCCAGATTCAGTGCTACTAACCATCATGCGAATATCTGCAACATAAGTTGATCCATTATTGGTTGGTATGGTACCAACATGATAGTATTTGCCTGCTTCACTTCTAGAACTCCAATTGTAATTACCAATCAAACTTTGAACAATATATCTTTCGTAGTTAATGTCCGTATCCATGAAGTCCTGTAGTTCCTTTTCATTGGTGATGGTGTATACACCTTGACCTGCATTGGAGTATGGAATTTTTACGACAGCATGTCCACCCATTTTTTGAACCCAAAGTGGGATTTCTGCTTTGCTAATATCCCAAATCGTCTCAGGAATATTTATTTTCAATCCAAAATTAGCCAGCTCTGCGTTATACATATCATATGCTTTTGCTGCAACCATTTTATTTCTTCCACCTGCTAGGCAAGCTATGATCGGATTCAATATTTTGGTTTTGCTATGTAGAGGAAGTCTGTTCCAAGGTTTTTGAGTAACATATCTAAATGCTGCTCTAAGGGGTACCCATTCATCTTCAAAGTGAACATGAAGGATGCCATTTTCAACTTTTATTTTTTCATTCTTACCATCATAAAATGGAACCAATAATACATCTTCGTTAAATACGTCTGCAATAACAGCGGCATAGCCAGAAGTCTCCATTGGGTTCTTATCATAGATGACAGCGAGCTTTCCATCTATTTTAGCAACTCCTTGTTTTGGTTTCAGATATGGTTTGAATGTACGCTCTATCAATAACCGATATGAGCCATCTTCTTTGTTATCATCAACCAAAGGCATAGATTTTTGGCCCGAAGGGCAAGAGTTGTTTTCTATCACAACCATTTGTCTATTTCCTTCTTCTGAAGTTGCATTAAATAAATCTGCTCCACTCCAAAGAAAATATTTACAACTATAAGATAAAATCTCTTCTAGTTTCTCTTGATCCACCATCGGATTTAGATGGCAATATCTAGATACAATCTTTGTCTTACTAAGGTTCAAAAAAAAGTTGACCATCGGATGAATCGTAGCGTTTAGGGCTTTCGGATACCAGTGATTTTCATTGTTAAACGATTCAGGTTTTACGAGTACAATTTGATCTTTCAATTCATTGGTTTTTAAGTAATTAGATTTAGATGCAAGTTAGGTGAGAAAATGGCTATTAAGATGAAAAAGTGAGAAATATTTTTTGGATATTTTTGCAAAACATATGCCTAATTTAACCTCCTAAATTATAACTTCTTGATGTTGAGGTGTTTAGTTGTTTTTCGACGTTTAAGGGTTCTGTAGGAAGTGAAATATTATGTCAGCTGATTTAGGATTTTTGAGATTATTACGCTTCCGCGAATGTGGATTTGATATTTTGCCAAGTTGAATTGGATGAGATCTCAGGCTAGAATTCGGGAATTTATGTTGGAGAGCTGGGTGAATTGAGCAGGTACTTAGTCAAGTCGGTTTTAAGTCCGGCTTAGAGTAATTTAGATTTGGTAAGACATACAAGATTAACTTCCTTCAAAATTTTATTATAAATATTTGGGCTGCTTTTTATTGGTATATTTCATTTATAAAAAAAGAGCCACCGAAAGGTGGCTCATAATTACTTATTGTTTTAAAAATTTCTCTACTCTCGTAGTTTGTGTTGTTAGGTTCTCAAATTCTATAAAATGAACCCCAGGTGTTAATTGTTCTATAGAGATCGTAATTCCATGTGAATTGTGCAATTGTCCTTCTGATAAAAGCTTGCCATGAAGATCAAATACTTTATAAGTTATTTTGTCCTTACTGTTTTGTTTGATATACAAATTGTCACTAGCTGGATTAGGGAATACTACAATATCTTCCAAACTTGATCCTAATTTATCTGGATAATTTGGTTCATTAAAGTAAAAACCTCCACCTTCTCCACCGCCGCCTTCACCTTCAGAACAGTCAGGTACATAAACTGGTGATCTTTCTCTGCAATTTTGATTTTCAGTGAGAATCACTTCATAATTTTGTGTTGTTCCTGCATAAAATGGATTTAAGCAAAGCCCAGGTCCGTAAATAGTATAAATGTCGGTCTGTTGTTTGGCAGGAATTCCATTGATGTGCAAACAAGGCTTTCCTTTGATGCATTCTATTGTTAAATTGATTTCACAATCATCATCACAGATTGGTATCTCACGTAAGAACACATCACTACAATCAGGATTGTTGGTATAGAAAACGGTAATTTCGACATTTCCTCCTCCCCAATTGAATGGAAAACACTCATCTTGCCAAACTTGAAAATCAGGATTTAAACTTGCCTTTATTCCATTTATATAAATGCAAGATTCATCTTCTTCACATTCGATTGTGACTATTGGATCTTCGGGGCAACAATCATCTAATTCGAATGTAACTTCTGTACAGCAGAGCGCTTCTTCATCTTCACAACTTGTACCAAGTCCCCATTCGCATATTTTGTAGTTAAGTGTTACTTCTTCTCCGTCTGGTTGAGGAACGCAAAGTGGGGAACCACAAATTGAAAACTCAGCAAAGTCATAGGCTGGATTTCCATTGACATAGAGACACATAAGGCCATTATCATCACAAATCATTTCTGCAGAAATAGTATCAACTTGACAGCATAGAGGAACTACCAAAGAAAAGTCGGTACAACAATAGGGTTCATCGTCATAACAGAAGGTTTCAAATCCCCATTCACAAATTTTGTAATTCACTGTTTCACCTGCCAGACTAGGGGCAACACACAAATCATCACCACAAATAGAAAACTCTGCAAAATCAGCTGCTCTTTCGCCATTTACATAAAGGCATACCAATCCATTAGTATCACAAAGCATTTCAGCTTGAAGTGTATCTACCTGACAACATAGTGGCACTTCAAATTCGAACTCCCAACAGCAGCTTGAGTCTATCTCCATGCAATTAGATCCAAATTGCCAATCACAAATTAAATAATTTACAGTATCTCCGACGGCAGAAAGTGGCAGGCATAAGTCGTCGCCACAGACTAAAAATTCTGCAAAATCTGCAGCACTTACTTCATTTATAAATAAGCAAACTAATCCGTTGGTGTCACAAACCAATTCTACATCTGGTGGAGTTGATATTTCACAGCACTCAGGAACCACTACTGGGATTTCATAGCAACATGCATCATCATCTATTTTTGCGCAATGATTGACTGTTTCTGTGGTGCATACTGTGAAAATTACTATATCCCCAGGACTATAATCCGAAGAACAAATTTCCCCAGCACATACAATATATTCTGCATTATCTTCAGCAGCTATGCCGTCGATCAATAGACAATATTCATTGTTTTCACAATTAAAACTTAGCTCAGGTTCATCATCACAACATGAAAATACTTCAAAACAAGATGTATCTGCTAGGTAACATTCTGGATCTGTTGAAAAACTATACTCAAGGCAAATGGTGCCTATTGTTGATACAGTAATCCATGGGTTCATATCATTTTCGGTGGTACCATTTATAAATGTTATAGCAGGTCCTGATATTTGAGTCCACAGAATATTTGCGCAAGCATCATCTGGCAATGATCCAAATAATTGTACTTCATCATCTATGCAAAGATCTGAGATTGTTGGTGCAGCTGGATTACCTGCATCGCAGACATTAACGCAAAGAATTACTTCATCTTTACAGGTAACTCCGTTCTCAGTTTTGCTCAAACTTAATGAAAATTTATATTCCCCTAAACCTACCAATTGTAGACTTAAATTTGATCCAAAATAAATTTGACCTGCGGTTAGATTTTGACTAGTAGGTGGAGCAGCTAACACTTCCATTCTGGTTGTTCCAGACCCTCCACTATTTGTTACATAATCCCAAGGGTTCCAATCAAATACAGCTCCACAGAGATACTCAAGACTTGCGTCATTTATTTCTAAATCTGGTCCTCTGCTTATTGTGATTTTTCTTTCTGATGAACAGCTAGGACAATTTGTAGAAGCAACTGTTTGGGTCAGTACGATACCTGTAGTTTCTGGATCAATTCCACTAATGGTAACATTTGAACCATTTGGGGCACTAACCATTGGGTTATCTAAGCTTTGAGGCCATACTTGTATAGTCCATGGATAGAAAGTTGGATCTGAAAATGTAAGCGTTGATGGTATTTCATCGCAATAAAGAACATTGATATCTGGCTCTAATGCGATAGATTCTGAAGAACATTTTGTGAAGCTACAACTAGCTGTCCCACCACCACATATTGGTCCATCATCAACAGTGTATGTGACGATATAATCAGCATCGCTCGGCATGCAGATAATAGCTCTTGTATCAAACTGGTTTACAGAAACACTTTCTACATAACCAGGAGCTGTTACAGTCCACTCTATATTGCTTTCATCCAAATGACATCCAATGTTTGTTCCTTTAAATTCATAGCATATTTCAGAGGTGCAAAGAGTATCAGCACAGCCGCTGATCCCGATATTTTGATTTTGACCCAAAAACGTGACATCTATAGAATCAGTAGTGATACAAAAACCATTTGTTACTTGATAATAAAACCTATAGGTTTTGCATGGCTGAAATCTTCTATTTCGTACAGTTGCACTCATCGAATTTGAAACGCAATTAAAGTCAATGTCTAGCGTCACATCAACATCATTAAATAAAACATACCAACAGCCAGTTTCATTATCAAGGAGGTTGAAATTACCATCTAAAAATGCGGTATTGCACACGACAGTTTGATCTTCGGGAACTCCATTAACTGTTATATTAGCTTGTGTTGGTGCAGAGCCAAAGCAAATGATTACTTCATCCACTTGTTGTGTACCATTTAGACAGTCGGCACTGATTAAAAATTCATAGCAACCAATGGGAGGAGGTTGCATAATTATATCAACCACCGTTTGTAACGAATTAGCTTGGCTTATTTCGAAGATGTCAGGGTTTGGATTGATCCATTGGATTGATGATGGTTCAATTTGATTACCCGCCAATCCGATCAATGTAAAATCAGTTTCGGTCTCACATAGATTTATATCTGTACCTGCATTAATGCTACAAGGGTCTTGGGCTGATAAGCTTAGTGAGATGAATAGACAAAGTAAAAGGAAAGAATATTTTTGATTAATTAATTTTATAGTTTGCATAGTTAAAATTTTAATGATTAAAATTTTGATTCTAAAATCAAGTGATAAAAAAATAGGAAGCCTTAAGGCAAAGGGCATCCTATTCTATTTTCAGCGTTTAAATTTGTTGTATTCGTGTAAGACTTACATCTTGATAAACTTTGAGTTTTTAATCTCTTGATTGGTAATTTGGTATTTTATATAGTAAACACCTGGGTTGAAATCTTGAATTGATAATTGTGTTAAACCAATTTCACTCGTTCCATTTGATATTACTTCTCCTTGGGTATTTATAATCTCGAATTTTATATTTTCTTCAAAATTATTTTCTATCGATAAAATATCTGTTACTGGATTAGGGTAGTGTGACAAAGAATTTGATTTCGATTTATTAAGCTGATTTCGATTGTAGCCGCCTCCGTCAAAATTTCCGCCTCCATTTCCTTCTAGACAAGGTGGGTCGGGAAATGTAAGTGTGTAAGAACATGAGTTATCAGCATTGTTAATGACAACAGTTGTTGGAGTACTTCCTGGGGGTAAGTCTCCATTACCCACACAAATTCCTGGAATGTTCATATCAGAAATCCAATAGCCATCATATACTTTGGTTATTTGATCAAGTAAAACTGTTCCGTCTGGTCCTGTTGCACACAGGCATGCATATTGACCATCAAAGCTGCAGCACCAGTCTACTGTGAAAGGTAAAACAGGACAATCATTTTCACAATTTGGAACACTAACGGTAACATCAATGCAGCAGTCTCCAGTCTCGCAACCAGCTGTTCTCCATTCGCATAAAGTAATTGTAACAGTTGTTGCACCTGCTGAAATATTTTCTTGTGGAATACATGCACCTGATGGGGAATTGTTTATTTCACATACTCCATAGATTGAATGAGATTCCTCTTGCATGCCTGGTCCTGTGCCATCTATGATTACACAATATAATCCGCTATTACAGTCCAAATGCACTTCTGGAATATAGTCATTACATGGAACCGCTATTTCTGGACACTCTTCAACATCTACTGTGGCTGTTGTGCTTGTAGTTGGTGCCCCTTCCGAACATGCATATTCTATATAAACTAAAACTTCATCCACAAAATAATCTGGATCTAATTGAAATATTAATTCAAACTCTTGAAGGTCTACATCTAAGACATAAGTATCTGTAGGGTTACCTTCATCACAAGTAACGTGTACGACATGCACGATTATATAATCTACATCATCAGTTTCTCCTTCCCAACTAACTATGTAACTTCCGTTTCCTATAGGTTCTAAAAATGTGATATCAGGTTGAGCGCAATCTCCTTGTGCAAGACTCGTATTTACAAAAGTGAAGATTAAGGATAAACTAAAAACTAATGAATAAAGACATTTCATAATTAAGAATTTTAAGTTTTAAAAAAATGTGTGCACATTCTTTTATACCAATTGATTGCAAAAGGTAACTTTAGGTAACTCATAATTATTTTGGTAAATAACTTTACGCATGTATGTGCCCTGATTGCATTAGAGAAATAGGGATATGAAATAAAATGAAGGTGGAATTAAAATCGAAGGCTATCTTGAAGCTTGCCTTGAAAGAGAGTTGAGATGAGCTGGAGGTGCTATTTTGATATGATAAAAGTAACTTTTATAAGTAGGTGTAATATAAATTTATATTTGATTGAAGAGTGCAATAGCTTGCCTTCTATAGTCGTGATTTTCCAGCTCAATGATTTTCTTTAGTGAAGACTTTAGCTCACTTATATTATTCATATGTAGATAAGTCATTGATCGATACCAATCAATTTCGTCTTGAATATTAAAGTCCTCTCTTGATTCAAGATTGTTGAGGAGAAGTAGCGCTTCATTATATTGTTTGGTTTCAATATTGGAAACAGCGAGTGCTAATAGGATAGGGGAAGGTAATTCATTTATACTTACATTTTTAGAATTAACTTCGGCTATTAACTTGTCATATTTGTTTGCATTATAGAGCAAAGTTAATTCTTTAAACTGCTGGGTATTCGCATTCCTTTTTCCTAGATTTAATTCCATCGGCGTATAGTAGATCGCAATTAAACTTTCATTCGAGTTGTCGACATTTCTTTGTTGGAAAAAAAAGGCAGCAACTAGGGATGCAATAGCAAGTAATAAGTACAATGGCCAATACTTTGTTTTGTTTTTTGAAGTTCTAATTTCATTTGGATAGAGTTCCTCATGTATCTTATCTAGCTCAAGCCTTAGCTCTCTTCTGCCTATATATTCCCCAGTATTCATAATGTGTTTTTGTATGGTTAATTCTTTCATGATTTCAATATTCGATTCTGCCATCTCTAATAGCTTGGTTTTATCTTCTTCACCCAGAAGTCCATCGTGATAATCCTCAATTAATTTTTTGATGTTATCTTCCATATCATTTATGTGCTAGGTATTTTAATTGAGAATTGAATAATAGAGCTCTGAGTTTTTTTAGACTCCGTAGTTTCTTGTTTTTTGCAACCTGTTCATTAGCATAGCCCATAATCTTTGCAATATCTTTCATTTTCTTTTTTTCGAAATAATAAAGCCTTAGTACTTTTTGAGATTCTGTATCAACTTGATCCAATAATTGTTCATAGTATTTATTAAGTTCATTTTGCTCTAGTTTCTCCAATGCATTCGAATCGATATCTACTTCCTCATACTCAACTTCTAATTGTATGATAGATCCTTTCTTTCTTAACTTGTTTAACCAAATGTTTTTTGAAATTGAATACAAGTAAGTTTTAAAGGTGCAGGTCAATTTAAAATCTTCATTTTGCACTTTTTCATACATGATGATGATTGCATCTTGAAAAATATCTTTTGCATCAGTGACCGTACCATTATTTGATATAATATATCTTTTTACATATTCATAGCATGAAGCATACACATCTTTCAATGCATCGTTTCGTTCCTTTTTAATATTTGATCTTAGGTTTTTGAGTGTATTTACATCATTCATCTCAGCTGCTTCTGTCACTTTATAACTTGATTTGGACTTTAGTAATCAAATTCTATGCATTTTTTTTAAAGAATTGGTGAAATATAGAATAAAAAATAAAAATCTATTTTTTTTGATTACCTTTTATTACTTATAGCAATAAACATATGAAGATTTGAATAGTATACTAAATATGACAAAAAAATAGGTCATCCTATACGGTGATCTTTCTATTCAAACTTCAAAGTACACCTTTCAGATTTATCTGGAAGGTGTCATTGAATTATTTGAATAAAAAAGAAAGATCCATGAAAAACAACCTAACAAACTTATGTCTGGCCTTTGTATTCTCTATTTTTTCACTTACTAGTATTGCTCAACCCAAAACGCCGATTGTAAATCATCCACAGCATCACGAAGAATATAACTGCGATGATGTCATTCAAATTACGATTGAGCTTACAAACCTTGAGCTTTTTGCCCCTTCAGGCTCTGGAAATTTAGAGTTTCTGCCAATTGGTTATCCAGAAATGTACATTGCTGTTACCATTTTTAACCAAACTGAATATTATGAAATTGAAGATTTTACTTTTTCACATGTAGATGTTGAGACAGTTTGGGAATATACATTGGACTTCCCAATTAATGTTTGTGGGAGTTGTGATGGACCTAAGGGTTTTAAACTTGAACTGAGTATAGAGCTCGTTACGCCACAAGACAATGCTTTTGTACCTTATCCAATATGCGATTACACTGGACCCGATGATATCTTTTCTTGTGAATACTTTACTCAATTACCTTGTAATCCTGTATCAAATGATGAATGTGAACTTTTAGGAGCTGGAACTTCTAAAACAACTTTAAAGATAAACTGTGATGACCCAGATGATCCAAATAACCCTGGTGGATCTGAAGATGATGGAGGCTTGTATAAAGTCAGTAAAAATGATTTAAATCAAGAAGTATTACTTGTTTCTATAGCACCGAATCCTATAAGCGATCAGATTAATATCCAATCTAATAAGCAAATTATAAGTATAACGATATTTGCTATGAATGGTAGATTGATTCAGCATATAGTAGAAGTTGATTCCGATAATTTGGAAATTAATGCTCAAGATCTTTCTTCAGGAGTTTATATAATTCAAGTAAAAACAGAAAATGAAATTGAAATGATTAGAGTTGTTAAATAAGAGAAATTAATTCTTGAGACAATTTTATTATATCATAAGATTATTGGTACTTGTGCATGTATTTTTTGCACAAGTACCATTTCTATTTGCTCAAATTTCAGATTTGGAGAAAGAAGCAAATGGTCATTTTGATAAAGGTAAATTTGACAGTGCACAGCATTACTATCTTCTGGCAAAAGAGGATTATTTTCAGTCAAAAAATTTTGAAGACTATGTAAAAATTGGTAACTACCTAAATTACCTCTACTATGAAACTTATCAGATTGACTCCTTCAAGTTAAATGTACTAAGTACATTTGCGGAAGCTCAAGAATACTTATCTCCAGATCATCAGCAGTACCTAACTGCATTTTCAAGTGTTAACTCACTATACTTTAATAAGTGCGATTATAAAAGAGCTGGCGAAGTTGTCCAAGATCTGATAAGAATTAAGAAAAAGATTAAAAAGAAAGAACCAGAATTTGTAGTCGATTATTCAAATTTGGGAAACGCCTACTCGCAGATGGGGGACACGAAATCTGCCTTTTATTATTTCACGCTTGCGCAAAATATTTTAAATAAGCATCAAATAGATACATTACCTGAGCTTGCTTATACGGTCAATCAATCTATTGCTCATATCTATAGAAAGCAAAAGAAATATGATGAAGCAAAAAAGCTGTTTGGTCATGGTGTTGAAATTCTTAAAAATTCACAATATTATATATTGAAGCACAATAGCTTAATTTGGATGTCAGAAATTGAAGCATTGACCGGTAATTTTGATGAAGCTGTTAGTTATTTGAATAGGGCAAAAGAAATTTTGCCTAACGATCCAATAGCAAAAGTAAGAAGACTGGAATCGCTCGAACTATTGCATAGAAACCGTGGAGAATATGCGATGGCACTTGAAGCTATAAACGCAGCCCAGAACCTTGCAGAAGAAGAGAACTCTAGAATGATCAACTCTCTTCAGATTGAAAGGTTTATAAAAATGGCTGAAGCAAATTTCGCACTTGGTCAAATAGATGAAGCACTTTTTGCGATAAGAAAAGGAATTGCATTGTTTAATCCAGTTGGAGAAAAACTACTTAAATATGAAAACCCATCCATCGAAAATTTCTACAATATTTTAGATGGATTTAATTTGTTGAGCCTTAAAGCAAAACTACTTTATGCCAAATATGAATTAAGCTCTGAGTCAAGTGACCTCGAACATTCTTTGAGTACTGGCTTACTTGCCATTCAATTATATGAGTCAGTCAGAAATAATATTCCAAGCGAAGAATCTAGACGTGAACTAAGTGGTAAGAGTAGTATTTTGTTTCAAGAAACATTTGATATTTGTTTCAAATTATTTGAGTTATCAAATGATAAAAAATATGCACCTCTTCTGTTTAACATAGCGGAAAATAGCAAGGCTAATTTGATGTTGGAAAATTTTTACAATGGACTTGCTAATCAATTAACAAGCATTCCAGATAGCATTGTCAATATAGAAAGGAACATACAAAGTCAAATTTCCTTTTTAAGAAAAGAAATATTTCAAACAAATGCTGATATCAATCATTTAGAAAATAAAGACACTGAGTTAAATTCAAAAACTGAGAAGGACCTAAAGAAATCTAAATTAATATTAGAAAACTTAAATTCTGATCTTGCAGGCCTAAACTCAGATCATGACTTATTAGTAAAAGACCTAGAAAAAAAGTATCCATTGTATTTTCAAACAAAATACAATGCCCAAGCAATCGATTTGGAAAATCTTAAAATAGCTTTAGAGACAGAGAAAGTAGAAGTTATAGAATACTTTGAGGGAATGGAACACCTTTATGCATTATTAATAAGTGCTGATGATATCCAAATTAAGCGCTTGTGCAAGAAAAAAGAAGTACAGCAACTTGTAACTTCATTGACGGAAGTGCTTTATGATAGAAGTGATTCTAAAAGTGCAAAGGAAGAATTTCAAACATTCCAAAATAGTGCCTTTGGTTTATATGAAAATATACTTGACCCATTTGTGGAGCACATTCGTTTAAAATCGTTGGTTATAATTCCTGACGGCTTGTTGTCTTTAATCCCTTTTGAGTCTCTACTAATATCAGAATCAGAAAGTATGGGTTACGACCTCCAAAATTTGCATTATGTTTTAGAAGACTATTCTATTTCTTACGAGAGCTCAGCATCGTTTTTTGTACTTAATTCTGAAAAAACCCTTTCTTCAAAGAATTTGAATTTTGTTGGTTTTGCTCCTAGTTTTTCTGATGAAACTTCTTTTTCATGTAATGGTGTTGAAATAGAAAATCTTAGTTGTAGTATAGAAGAAGTTAATGTTTTAGCTCAAATATGGAATGGTGTAGAGTATCTAAATGCGGAAGCAACTGGCGTAAATATGTTGGATGAAATAATGAAAAATGATATTGTTCATTTAGCCACACATACTTGCATTGATAACAGTGATTTTCAAAATCATGAAATCTATTTTTCAGATCAAAGTTTATCTTCCATTGAAATTGAAAATCTAGAATTGGAAAACGAAATGGTTGTTCTTAGTGCTTGTAATACAGGTACGGGTAAAATATTTCAAGGTGAAGGTGTTTTTAGTCTGGCTCGTGGCTTTCTGAACTCAGGATGTAAAAGTGTTTTAATGAGTTTGTGGGCAGTAGATGATTGTTCTACCAATACATTAATGCAATTATTTTATAAAAATTTGGACGAAGGTATAGGAAAAGCTGAAGCATTGAGATTGGCCAAAATTGAATATTTGAGCACAGCACCTAAAGTGGGACAACATCCTTCTTTGTGGTCACCATTTGTTGCTTATGGAAATATGAGACCTGTCATACGACAAACTAAATTTCCTAATAGAATCATTCTTTTTTCCATTGTAAGTGTCTTATTGTTTGGCATTATTTATAAAATGAAAACAAGAAAAATTTCACCTGCTGAATAATTTATTTTCCTTCTGCAATAAGCTTCAGCAAAAAAGTTTCCCTTTCAATAGACAAGCCTTTTTTGCTGCTTGAAGCCATGGTCTTGGTGTTGTGTGCAATGGCTTCATGGATATTTACCCATACAGCCTTCATTCCATTCTTTTTTTCATATGATTCCAGATTTGATTCACCCAGCTCTTTGCTAATGTTGCAGGTGTAACAATAGGAAATCATGTGTTGAATCTCAAAGTCAGACTTGTACCAAGGTCTATATTCTTCATATATTCCAAAGGGCTTTATGTTTGTAATATCTTTGGCCCCGGTCTCTTCAATTAGCTCTCGCATCATCCCTTGGATTTTGTCTTCATCATCATCTAATCCACCGCCTGGGAGACTGTAATCCTCATACCTTTCTGTGTACATGAGCAGAATCTTATCTCCATGCTTAGCTATGCTCCTTGTGGCCATCCTTGTATGCATTGTTTTGTTTTCTAGTGATGTCACCTCAGGGTGGTAGTGGGTTTTTAAGATTTGCATGTGGGGGATGTTTGATTCATTAAATTAACCAAATTATGATTTTTTAAACTTTAGATGTTATAGGGAGATGGGCATTGTTGTATCACTTTCCAATACAGAAAGTGTATAGTGTTGATAATCAGCAAGTTAGATGCATTTAGGTACAAATGGGGGTACAATATGATTATTTTATCTGCTGATAATCTTTGTGGTTGTCAGATGAACATTGTAGTAGTTTCTAAAACAAACTCAGTTGATCTTCTTTTTTAGGATAAAAGACACCTATGATTACAAATGGATTTTTGGCTCTCTTTTGATGAAATTGTTTTGTGGTTCCAAGAAATAAATGAATGTCTTTATTTTTAAGGAAATCATCATCATATTTTTCCTTTACTTTTTGAAGTGCAATAGCTTCATCTCCATTTGCTTTACCTAAGCAATTCCAAAACAATTGTCCTATCTCCCAATCTTCGATCATCATTTTACTTGTTCGACCTTGATCATCTGCGTAGTGGTAGTAGAATTTATATGGAAGTTTTTTAATTTTTATTTCAGGATTCACATCATTGAATAGATCCCCTTGAGCCCGCAAAGCCTTCCAAGTATCTTTCCATTCTCTTTCTGTCTCTTCCCAGCTAAATTTAGTAATTTCTGTTGGCTTGAAAACAACTAAAGAGGTGTTTGAAGGGGCTTTGGATGATTCGATTAGTTTAGTCAGGTCAGTCCAGACATTCTGCAAACAGATCTCTTTTCTACGGATCCAATTACTATTAGGAGTTACAGTTTCGCCAATTTCAATATCTGAGAAGTTATAATTTACAGGGCTATAGCTTTCAGGTCTGAAATCATCTTCTCTTTTAGAAAGATTAAGAGTAATCCAAGTGTATTTAAATGTATTATTCTTTCCATGTCTTTTGAATCCACTATAAAACTTTAATGGCACAGGATATATTCTAATCCAAGATCCATTTTCAAGCATGCCTGCTGTGCATACCAATTCGTCATAAGATCGTGACGGTAGCGGATAAGTAATAACTGTCAGGAGGACTCTCGTTCTTGGCATGCTAGATATGTTTTAGCTCCAGTTTTGACGATGATAACGTTACAACTGATTCAGCTAGAGGCTTCCTATGGCATTGGCAAATATTCTTTTCAAAGCAAGTAAGCGCCACTCTATCATATTCCATAACCAATGCTCCTATTTGCTCCTGATAAGAAGTAGTGGTGGTTAATGTGGTTTTCTCATATTCTCTGAATAGTGAGTCGTAATCAGATTGATCATTGAGTTCCGTTCGTTTATCAGAATCAATTCCCACTTCAGGCATGTGCATATATTCTATACCTATTCCATTACATGCGTTGGTAAGTTGTTTTTTACTGAATCCATACTTCATACTTTTAGCGTTTTTACGTACATCTAGTAGTAATTTGATGTCATTTGCTATAAGTCTATTGAGATAAGCCTCTAAAGAAATACCTTCATATCCAATAGTATATAATGCCTGTTCATTAGAGTGCGTTTTTTGAGCTTCTATCTTTGTCAATTCATCATGTGATAGATGCTTGTGAGCTATTGTACTTTTGGTAGCCCAATATGGAAAACTCTTGTATGTAAATTTGATAAGGTCATTAGTAGACTTATTTCCATGGTGTTTCATGAGCTGATGTAAAGTCCTTTTGTCATTGTCCTTAAGTTGACTTATGTAATCGCTACTTTTATCTTCTAGCGTCCATTCTTTGTCATCAGATGATACTAGATTGTACTTTATCATTGTTTTCAAATCAGCATTGGCTTGAAATGAAAAACAACCAAATTTATAAGGGACAAAGTCATAAATCCTTGTACTATTGGGATACTTTGTGAATATAAAAAGGAGTTTCTGAAGATCTATCTTAGAGACAGGCTGAGCCTTAAGTGCTAAAAGTGATAGAATTATCTTTCTTCGGTAATACATATTGCAAAATTAGTTAATGTAACGTTCAATAACGAATGACCACCAGATAATCGTGTATAATTTCTAAGCGACCCGTAAATTGGTACTTTGTCCTCAAAGTCTGTTCATTCATCTAAAACTATTCTCGGCTTGTTTCAATAGACTGGTTATGACTTCTCTCTTCTCTTGAACCTCTCCCTTCGAAAGTCTAATACGATATGCATTATATCTTTTGTCATAGCCCATATCGTCAAGTTGGTTATCTTCTATGATCTTATCTACTTCTTCTGACTTTGGCAATTTAATATCTAGCTGTGCATGACTTTTCCGTGGTCGTACTACCATGAAGTTGTATGCTCTACCGTTTTCTGCTGGACCAATGTAGAACTTATTATACTTCAATTCATAATCATTCGAAAAGCTTTTTATAGCAGCCATAATTTCATCAGCTATTTTTACTGTAGCTTCTGATCCTCGTTTGGTCCAATAAGACCGATCAGTTACCTCTCTTATATTCTCATCTTCATCTACTAAACCTAAAGGTAGTTCATCAAGTACAGTTGTGAAAACAAGCCCTATATCATCATTGACTTTGAATGCATTCATCTGAATGGCTATTATTGGGATATGTCCATTAAATAATCCTATGACGTTCAAGAATCGACTGGTTATGTCTTCGGCTATGATGACAGCACAATGATCATATTGAGGATATCTCTTCCTTTCAATGTCCCAATACTCTATAGTCCTTATTATGTGGCTCTCATCCGTTTTTCCGAGCTGTAGTTCAACTTCATATCTTCTGTAAGACTCTGGGTCTTGTAATAATAAATCGAGTCGTCCTGCACGTGGTTGTGACCTTTCAATATCTTTCAGGACCAAGTCGCCTAAACCAATCACTGATGGATCCTCGGCAATCATTTCTTGAATGACGGATTCTGTGATTTCTTTGTTGTTTTGTAGAATTATTTTCTCAGGTGTGATTAGCTTAGTCATGTTAGTTGTTTGTATTCCCTATTAACGCAGCGCATCGTAGCGCTTTCATTATAAATATATTAAGTTTAGCTTGATCAACTATGACTATTTTCTAATTAAGCCAATGTCTTTAGCAATATCACTCGCAAACTTACTCAATGGTTTTTTAAGCATGTCTTCTTTTTTAATGTAGGTACCAACAATAAATCTTTCAAGATCATATTTATCGTTAAAGAGGGTGGGTCTAAAATCTTTCTAAGCTGTTATTTGTATTTTTCAGTGTATACAAACTTTTTCCAAACAATTTCTTCCACAATATCATCATGTCTTTCAAATAGCTTTTTTACTGAATAATCACTTAAGTGCTTCCTTGCTTTATAGGATAGCGAACCTTCATTTTTTATTTCTATGGAGAAATCTCTTTTTCCTTTTATATATGCTTTTACTACATCTAAATTATCTGTACAAAAGGAAAAATCATCGGATTTCTTTGAATAACAATTTCCCATTAGAAAAATTAGTTAAATGTTTTAGAGTAGCATTCCAGTTTGCTTGGTTTGAATTTGTTCTTTTAAGAGTAAGCTTTTCAAAATATTTTAGGAATGAATTTTCACCGATTTCTTTTAATCTAAGTTTTTCCTTTTCGAAATCACTGTATATTTCTGGTTTGTTTAAGTAGTTTTCTCTTTTTTGCCTAATGCTTTGAGCAATGATTAATGTCTTTTTATTATGTTCTTTATCAATTGGGTTTTTGGGTTTTTGAAAAATATATAGATTTAAAAATTCTCTCCTGCTTAGATTACCAGTCTCTAAATTTTTAATTGGAGGGTAAAAGTCTAAATAGAGACTGAGTCTTCCTTTTGAAATTTTCTTTTCTCTGAGTTTTACTTTTGTTGCCATGTTGGATATTGTTTAAATGACTTTAAGTGCAGTTATGAGGTACAAATAATTGCTAAAATTGAACGGGGTACAACTAAGGTACAAACTCAATCAAAATAAACAGATAGTAATTAAAACTAAATCCAAACTAAAAAGTAGGAAAGCTCAACTATAATTAGAGATGTTTAGATATGCCTATAGTTGTTTTTTAGTTGTTTTCATGGCTTACTTCCCAATACAGAAATTACTAAATATACTCTCCAACAAATCATCAGTGCTGATCTCACCAGAAATCTCACCTAGATAATGTAAGGCATGCCTGATGTCCATCGCAATCAAATCAGAGGGTACTTGATTGTCCAATCCCGTAATGACTTGCTCCAAAGAAGTTTTGGTCTGATTCAATGCCTCGAAATGTCTTGTGTTTGATAAGACTGTACTAGCCTGAGTTTTGAAATTTCTAACAAGATCCACCAATTGATTTTTGATTTTGTCAACGTGGGTTTTCTCTTTGGCTGAAATGGCGATGCAAGGTGTCATGGATGTAAGCGTGCTCACGGCTTCTTCCACATCGTAACTATGGCAAGTATGAAATGCATCTGACTTGTTTAGTATGATGATGCTGGTTTGTGATTCTTTGAGTGGTATTTTTTTGTAAGCTTCAATAATATTATTGTGATCTTCTTCAATCTCTACTACAAAAAGAATAATCTGCGCCTTTGCGACTTGCTCTTTTGTTTTTTCGATTCCAATACTTTCGATTTGATCCTTGGTATCTCTAAGACCGGCGGTATCTAGAAACCTAAAAAGAATGCCGTCTATCTGTATGCTATCTTCTATGACATCTCGTGTTGTTCCTGCGATGTCACTCACAATGGCTCTGTCTTCATTTAGTAAGGTATTGAGTAGGGTGGACTTACCCACATTCGGTGCACCAATAATCGCTACGGCAACTCCTTCTTTTACGGCGTTACCATATTTAAATGAATTTTGTAGCTCAAGGATGACATTCAATATTTTATTGACTAGATCTTTTAATCCCTGCCTGTCGGCAAATTCTACATCTTCTTCTCCAAAATCATTTTCCAATTCTATGAGACTTGCAAACTCAATTAATTGTGATCTTAAGCTTGAAATCATTTTCGAAACACCTCCTCGCATCTGGTTAATGGCAAGTTGATGTTGGCTTTCTGACTGTGAGGCTATTAGATCGGCTACGGCTTCTGCTTGTGTTAAATCTAATTGACCGTTTAGGAAAGCTCTTAAGGTAAACTCGCCGGGTGTAGCCGCTCTTGCTCCCTTTTCTAGAAATAACTCAATTATTTTTTGTATTATGTACTGTGATCCGTGGCAACTAATTTCAACAACATCTTCCTTAGTGTAAGAACGAGGTGCTTTGAATATGGTAGCAAGACATTCATCAAGAATGACACCTTTTGTGTCTTTGATTTTTCCATAATGTACAGTGTTTGCTTCCGACTGTTCTAAGTTCGCTCCAAAAAATTGTGCATCTACAAGACTGATAGCTTTAGGGCCTGATAGTCTTATGACTGCAATAGCACCCTCTCCAGGTGGAGTTGATAAGGCAATGATGGTATCTGTAAGATTAGTGCTCAATATTTTTTATACAAAAGTAAAGTTAAAATATTCCAAACTCTCACAAATTCAATATTTTCAAATGTACGTGTTACTCAACCCTAAATAAAATACAATGAAAAAAACAATTTTTGCCTCTTTGATTGGAGGTTTGATACTTTTTATTTGGCAATTCTTGTCTTGGCAGCTCTTGAACCTGCATTATAGTCAAAATAGCTATACGGCAAACCAAGATGAAATTCACGAATTTCTTAGGAATAATATGTCAGAAGGAGAGTACTTTATAAAAACAGTTCCCAAAGGAGCAAGTGCCGAAGAAATGACGGCGCTGCAGGAAGCCGTTGTGGGACAACCATGGATGCAGATTAAATACCATGAAAAATGGGACATGAATTTTCCAATGAATTTAACCAGAGGTTTTGTCATTGACTTTCTATCTATATTCCTCCTTTGTTGGATCCTTTCAAAAATTCCTGACCTAAGCATGGGCACTGCCGTAATAGCTTCTCTTTTTGTAGGTCTAATTGGATATTTAATGGGTCCATATCTTAGTAGTATTTGGTTTGAAACTGATACCATACCAGATCTAGTCGATGCATTTGTTCAGTTTGGGTTGGTAGGACTTTGGCTTGGATATTTTTTAGGAAGGTGATACTTTTGGCACAAAATTATTAGACATTATGACAGTAAAGGAAGTAATGAAAACTTTGGAGTCAATGGGCTCTGAACAGACTAGAAAAATTTATAAAAATCATGGATCAAACTGTCCAATGTTTGGGGTGAAGGTAGGTGATATGAAAAGCATTGTGAAAAAAGTAAAAAAAGATCACGATCTTTCATTAGGTCTATATGATACAGGTAATGGAGATGCCATGTATCTAGCTGGATTGATTGCTGACGAATCTAAAATAACAAAGGCTCAATTAAAAAAATGGGCGAAAGCTGCTTCATGGTCATGGACAAGCGAATATGCTGTACCATGGGTTGCATCAGAAACAAAATATGCAGAAGCCCTAGGAGACGAATGGATAAAATCTAAGAAAGAAAACGTTGCATCTACAGGCTGGGCAACTTGGGGTTGCATAGTAAGCATGAAGGATGACGCTGACCTCGATCTTAAAAAATTGAAGTCGATGATGGATCATATAGCAAAGACCATTCATGAGCAACCCAATAGAGTAAGATACACAATGAATGGATTTATACTTTCTGTAGGTGGGAGCGTTAGCTCTTTGACGGCACATGCTATGAAAGTTGCAAAAAAGATAGGTAAGGTGTCTGTTAATGCTGGAAACACAGCTTGTAAAGTCCCATTTGTACCAGATTATCTACAAAAAATGAAGGATAAAAACAGAATTGGCAAAAAAAGAAAGACGTGCCGCTGTTAATTTTCGTTATAGAAATAATCCATAAATATTATAATTGAAAAGGGATGCTAGCTTCGGTTGGCATCCTTTTCTATTCGCCGAAGCATTGACAAATGCGAAGGCGAATAAATGAGCCAAAACAATAACAAATGCGAAGGCGAATAAATGAGCCAAAACAATAACAAA
>ENA-ORXT01000257-ORXT01000257.1-marine-metagenome-genome-assembly--contig:-NODE-257-length-89316-cov-39.265926_pt1 | contig 89316 bp, 69 predicted proteins | sample MGYA00237868_ERZ511482 | MGnify/ENA metagenome assembly ERZ511482 | reverse complement strand
GACTTTGCGGGTGAGCGATTTGACAGCGTCGAGGACTGGCACAACAACACCCGGCTTCCGCCCGCCCGGTACACCTACACCGGCGTGTCGGTTTCTGACGACAACGATCGCTCCGACTCGCAGTTCGTGGTTCGCGAAACACGAACACTCGAGGGCCTAGACATCGGCATCAAATTCTATGGGAAAGTTGAGTTTCAGGTCGATCTCACTCACGAGATCTACCGCCAAGTCTTGCTTGGCGGCGGCTCAAGTACTTCGGCGGAAGTGTATGAACGAGGCAAGGAAGACTCGCCCCGGGTGATCTATCAACATCGAATTCCTACAAACGAAGGTAGCGATGATGGCCCAACCGCCTGAGTCCGAAAACCACGGCCGAACGATATGAGTAGGGTTGTGCACGTGTTGTTTAGGCCCGGTACATGACTCAACCGATTCGCAGCCGAGTGGTCGCAGGTAGCGCATTGCCCAGGGGGTTGACGTATCAGGTCGATGACTATGCGTTCGACTCTGAACCGGCCAGCGAAGTCGAAACCAGCCGCCGAAGGTAACCGTGCCGAACCAACCGCCTGATTCTGACACTCTTGGTCGGGCAGCCGCGTTTGCGGCGCGTCATCATGGTGACCAACGCCGCAAGGACGCGAACGAAACTCCGCACATCTCTCACCTTCTAGCAGTCGCAGCCCTCGCGCTTGAAGATGGGGGTTCACAGGATCATGCGGTAGCCGCGCTGCTGCACGACACTCTCGAAGACTGCCCAACAGTCACAACCGAGTTGTTAATCGAAGAGTTTGGTGCCGCCGTGACAGCAATTGTTGTTGGCTGCACCGATCACACTCCAGGAATTGACTGCAGCGGATTTACCAAGTGGTTGGTCGCGGCTGGGCATCTCGAATCAAGCCCGTTTGACAGTGACCTGGTCACGGTCAAAGCAACGACAGAAGCGACCGTGCGAGCATTCACCGCAGACGACGTCGTGGCCATGATTGAAACGGCAAGCAAGCCTGCGGACTCGGCCCGCTCAGCGTGGGCGAGTCGGGATGCTGCGCTCGTCGATCTGCTTGCCTCCACCGCTGTCCGCAGCGGTGAGTGTGTTGCCTTGCAGATCGGCGACATCGGTGGTGCTGACCGGCCTGTCCTCCCGTGCGGAGCGGAACCAAATCCGGGCACAAACGTGAGGTACCAATCCCCGGCCACACCTCCGAACGGCTCACCAAGTACTTCGCGGACCGAGCAGAACGCGGACTCCCAGCAGGACCCCGCCAGCCAATGTTCATCCGCTCCACCGGCGAAGCCATGACCTCAGCAAACCTCTACTACCTAGTCAAGCGGATCGCCCGCACGGCTGGCGCAGTACTACCCGATGATGCGCTAGTACACGGCTTCCGCCACCACTTCGGTCTTCAACTCGCTCTCCGCGGCCTCCCGCCAGCCACACTGCAGCAGCTAATGGGTCACAGCGATCCTCGAACCACAGCGATGTACACCCGTCACGCGAGTTTCGACCTCATCAACGCCCTTGACGACGCTGGCTGGCTGTAGTGGACTTTGAGCTTGCTGATGGCCACGGGATCGATGGCGACCTGATCGCCGTAATGGACGAGACCATTCCTGCAATGGGCGCCGGCGTCTACTACGTAGTCACCACTGCAGTGATCTTGGATCCACGCAACATACAAGGCGAGCTCGCCACGTTCTTTGACGACACTCCTGGGCGCAAGAACCCGTTTCACTGGCACAAAGAAGGACCCACCGCCCGCGCACGGATACTCGATCTCGTTATTGATCATGGCGTGGTCGCAATCTGCACCTACCAGTCAGTCGCACGCAACAAACAGACCAGAGCCCGCAAGCGACTCATCGAGGTCACTGCAGACCGGCTTGCGCACGAAGAGGTCGAACACCTCATCATCGAAAGCGGCGACGCCAGAACAAACCAACGCGACCGAGCTGCACTGCTAGACCACTACCGCGACCGCGGCGGGGTCCCCTTCGTCTACGACTGGCGCAGCAAACACGAGCGCATCCTGTGGATAGCCGATGCCATAAACGGGGTCGTATTCGACAGCTTCGCCAACCAAGACAATACGCAGCTCGATCGACTACTCGCAGAAGGCGTGCTTACCGAGCCACCCGAGTACATACCCTAAAAATGCGAAAGCCCCGGCTCCTGTCCTAGTCGGTCACAATGTGACCCTCGGACTGGCACTCCGGGACTTGCGGCTACATGCACGGATCAATACCGCACTGCCCCCTTAGTATCGGGCCTGAGGCGCCATTCGTCAACCAAATCGGAACATATTCTGACCCATTCGGTTGTCGATGCGGGTCAGCAATCCGCTCGGGAACATTGCAAGTTCAACGAACCCCGAAGAAGCAGCTGCGACAGCACTCGGGCCATTTCGGATTGAGAATTGCGACGAGGTCAAGGTTGTCGAAGTGGGTCGCAAGACCTTTGAGATGGTGTCAAAGCAAACACCTGCGCGTTGTGTCGTTGCGCTCGATGGGGAGTCGTTGGTCGACTTCACCGCTGGGTGACTATTGAGCGTGAGACATTAGACGACGGTTGCGACGTCGTTTCGAAGTAGCGGTACACGACGGCTGAGCAGCCTTGTCGCCTGCGCTGGTCAAAGGTCTGGAGCAGCCGTGACGGGAGTGCCCTATACGGTCTATGTGGGTGTCGATGACTTCGGTACGCCATTCGTTACGAACGTCCACCCTGGAGCAGGCTCGTGACCTTTTCTACTCAGGATAAATACCCGTTTGGTCCCCGGGCCATGGTCGTTGTGTCGTGGTACCTTGCGGATCTTTAGCCCGCGCGAATGGCAGGGGCTGTTGCACTGGGGGTTGTCGTGGCACCATCGTGATTCTCCGGATTCGCTTGCGCTCATCCGCAGAACTGAAGAGCAGGTCTATGACACCACCGGCTTGGCTGAGTTCATCGATGACCGCATCAAGGGTCGAGTCGACTGGGAATACGGATACCCACTCGACAACCCCATGATGATGGACCGCTTGCGCTGGCTCCACCCCCGGTTTCCCTACGATCGCGTCACACTGAACACCGACCGTAGCGAGGCGTAACTCTCCATATTCCACGTTGATTCGGGCCGTGAGTACACATCGGACTGTGGTCGAGTAGATCGCAATCTCCCGTGGCTGGGCTCGGAGTCGTTGGTGAACGATCGCGGACCAGCCGACGACGCGTTGTTGTTGATTGATGAGGGCGCTCATCCGGCGATCGCTGCGTCCTACATGCAGTTGCAGACGGGCGATCTCGAGGTCGATATCAACCAGCCGATTCCGGTTTGGCAGATCATGGCTTTGTTGAACAACGAAGACACGTTGTTGGAGGTCAGCGCAGTCATGTACCGATTTGCTCACTGCGGCGGACGTCAACTGGTCCGAATGCCGGCTGATGACACAATACGGCCACAGAATCGCCTAGCTGGCCACCGTCCGCGGCCATACCTGGGAACCAGGGGTGATCAGAGGGCCTGGCCGATGAGATAGCCGATGACTATCGCGTTTACGGGTATGAGTATTCGTGCTGCGATTAGCCAAAAGGTTCGTTCGAACAGGCTAATTGGTTTCGTTTGGTTCTGGTCAGCATCCCAGGCATCGACAGGCATGACGTTAGAGAAACAGAAGCGCTGCAACGAGCGCAACGAACGAGACGCTAAGAACAGTCATAGTGATGTAGAACTCCCGGTAGCTGGTTTCGACAGCGCGGCTGAAGTCGATTGGTACTGGCATGGCGGCGACAGCCCAGCCGATCCCGCCCCGGCCCGCTCCGGCTGGTTCGTGATCGAGGGCTTCATCGCTGATGAGGTTACCTGGCTGCGGCGAAGCAAGCCCCAAGGCCATGCCGGCAAGCGCGGTGAGCTGTTCTGACGAGATAGCTGATGAGTCCGCGAGCTCGTACGGAATGACAACACCGCGTACCTTGCCCCGGCGGCCGTTGGCGGCACGCAGCGCTGCGGCCTCGGCAAGTTCGATACGTTCGATCTCTAGGCCAGCACCGGCGGCCGCGCTGCGTAGGCGTTCGATCTCTGCTTTTGCGACGATCATGCCGTAGTCGAGCGTTACCGCGCTGCGCATTGATCTACCGCTGCCGTCGGCTAGTCGTTGGGCCTGTTCGCCGACTCCGTCGCGTGGGCCCACGAGCCCCGAAGGGAAATCGGCCACAATGCCAATGCGGCCAGGGGAGCCGACAGATGCCACAACGTCGGCGAGCACCAGCGAGAGCGCATCGTCGTATTCGACCGGGCGAGTGACCGCTCGCACGAACTCTGGCTCGTCGCCACTCGCTCCAAATTCGACGAGCGCACCAGCGATTACCTCGTTGCTCACCGAGATGAGTGCTGCGGAGGAGCTTGGAGTCATGGTTGGCAAAGAGTAGTGGTTACACAAGACCCAGCGGACAGATCCAGGCCAAGCTCCCAAGCTCGTTGGGTCTGAGGAACACTCCGAACCAAGTGGGACCAATCAGCGCTGTTCCCCGACACCGCAGTAGCACGCTCCGCTTTTCGAGGGCTACGCAGCTGGCGGTTGCAGGAGTAGTTCACTAATAGCTCGATCAAAATCTGACCCACCATCGCTCAGGACTACTCCGATGGCAACGCCGATTCCGATCAGCACGATGAGCAAGACCAACGCAATAGGCATCGGGCGGCGGCTCGTTAACTGCCGATGCCTCGCGCCTCGCGCCATTCTCTGTTCTGACAGCTCGCCGATCGCCATCGTCACCTGCGGGCGGTCAAAAGAACGTTGGCGCTGCTGGCGTGGCCTGAGTTCGGTGTCGGAGACGGCTAGCGCAATGTGCTCCGGGGCGAAACCTGACTCGCTTACAACGGGCTCGGCTTTCGCGACGCTTGGGCTCTGTGCTGGTTCCGGCTTTGCAAGTCTGATACGAGTTGGCTGGTCGCCTGACTCGGCTACCCCCGGCTGCGCCTGAGCGGCGCTTGGGCTCTGTGCTGGTTTGGACCTTGGGAACCTGATACGAGTCGGCTCATCGCCTGACTGGGTTGTCCCGGAAGACTCGATGGCTTTGGGCTTTGGTTTGGCGGCTGCCGTTGGCACCCGGACGGTGTGATCGCTGGGCCGTTTGGGCTTTGGCTCTAAAAGCGTGACGTCCGCCGGCGGCCGCGACCGCTTCGCCCCATTAGCGGGCCCACTCGGTTGATCTACCATTGCCAGGCCAGCCCCAATGGCCCCCAAAAGATCTGAGAACTCAAGATCGGGGTAGGTCTCAAAGAGCCGCGCACTAATCGACCATCCGGCGAGTTGATCGATGCTGTCTGTCTGCGTGTCCGGGGCAAGGTTCAGGTGGGCAATGGCGGCTTCTAGGCGCTGAATTTCAACCGTTCGAGACGAGCCGATCGTTGACAGCAAGTTCAATTGGTCGCCATCAGAGAGAGAGCCACAAGCGATACCGACGGGCAACAGCTGCTGTGAGTCAAGAGCGTCGAGTGCGCGCTGAATGGAGTGAACTAGTCCGGCCTTACGCCACGGCAGAGAAACGAAACGTTTGACGGTCGAAGAAGATGCCCGGACCTCAACCTCGACCACTCGGATGTGAGACTCTTGAACAGCGATGCCAATGCCGTTAATCCCAGATCTCGTTGCCACGATCTCATCGTAGTGACCGCAACCATGACCTGCATTCCTCGGCTGCACAGCATCGTTGGCTACGGCGCGACTGCGTCTGATGGACGCTAGTGGGCGACGTCTTCGCAGGTGTGGCACTCGAGCTGAATCGTCGAGTGCGCGATGCCAAACCGGTCGGCAAGTTCATGCTGCACGTCGTGCATGACTTCCTGGGCGTTGTGCAGTCCAAGCGCATCATCGATCACTACATGGGCGGTCATGCTGGCGGAGCCGGGCCCAAGCGAACGAGTGTGAATGTGGTGCACCTCGTTAAAGCCTTGCGTGGCCTGCAACATGGCTTCGATCTCGTCAACGCTGGCACTTACGGGAGCACGGTCGAGCAGTTCGCCTCCTGCGGCCCGCAAAAGGTTCCACGTGCCATGAAGCACAAGGGCATTGACCAAGAGCGAGGCAACCGGGTCGATCCACGTATAGGTCGTGCCTTGTAGTAGCAGTCCAGCGCCCACCACAACAACAGATCCAGCCAGGTCGACGAGCAGATGGAGTCGGGCTGCCTTGAGCGAAAGGTGCTCGCCTTCGCCCAAGATCAACACGCTTGCGCCGTTGACCACTATCCCGGCGATGCCGATCAGAATTACACCACCACCGTCGACCTCGACGGGATTGAACAGCCGTTGGACAGATTCGTAGCCGATCCAGGCCACCGAACCCAGCAACAGCAGACCCGAGGTGTAGCCACCGAGCGCGTCGGCCTTGCCCCAGCCGTAGCTCATCGACGAGGTCGCTGGTCGGCGAAGCAGCACCAGTGCAACGAGCGCGGTGAGTAGCCCAATGGCATCGACGACCTGATGGAGCGCGTCGGCCAGCACGACAACCGAGCCCAGCGCCAAACCAGCAATCACTTGGACCACGGCGAAGCCGACGTTGACCGCGGCGGCGAGACCGAGCCGACCATTGCTGACCTGGGAGTGGTCATGGCTATGCCCGGTTCCTGCTCCACCATGTTCGTGTGCGTGCGGGGCCATCCGACAACGATACGCCCGTAACTCGGCCTTCTCCATGGTCCTGTGGCTTGGGCCCAGAGATCCCGCAACCGGCCACCCCTGGTGTCTGAAGCAGATACGGTCTTCGGTGTGGCTAGAGGGCGCACCGAGACGGTGATGGCGCATCATTTCGATGGCGAGACATCGCGCCGACGGCCCGAAGAACTGGTGGTCGAAGAGCCACTCACCGTTCGCATCAACGAGGTCGATGTCGCCACCACCATGCGCACGCCCGGCCACGACTTCGAGCTAGCGGTTGGCCTGCTGCACGCCGATGGCGCCCTGGGCGGAGCAGCAGTCACTGACATCCGCTACTGCGCAACCGGCACAGCCGTCGACACCGAATTCAACGTTGTCTCCGTGCTCGCACCCGGAGCCCCCGAAGCAACCCCACGGTTGGGGGTCATCAGTTCGTCGTGCGGACTCTGTGGCACCGAGGCGATCGAGGACCTTGTCGAGCGAATCTCCCCCGTTGCCGACGCCGAGCCCTTCCTCGAAGACATCCTTTTGCGGGTTGTGAGCGATGTCGCTGGGCACCAGCCAGTCTTTGACCGCACCGGTGGTCTACACGCGGCAGCCGCGTTTGATCGCAACGGCACCATTCTCGAAGTGCGCGAAGACATCGGCCGTCACAATGCTGTCGACAAGGTCGTTGGCCGCATGCTGCTCGACGGTCGGCTGCCGGCAACTGGCTTGGGTCTGTTCGTGAGCGGGCGAGCCTCGTTTGAGATGGTGCAGAAGGCGTGGGCTGGCGGCTTTACCTCGGTGGTTGCCGTGAGCGCCCCATCGGCCTTAGCCGTCGAAGCCGCCCAGTCCGCCAACATGCAACTCGCTGGGTTTGCTCGCAACGGCACACTGAACACCTACACCACAAATCGTCAACCCGACTCACCGCCTGCTGACGCGGCGGCTCAAGGAGAACCCGTCTCATGACCTCGCACGACCTCCGTCCGGCCATTGGCCAAGGTGTGCTCCACCTATTCTTCAAGGCGAACCCTGCGGTCGACTCGGCCGCTGCTATCGCGGCTGTGAAAGCCGCTCGGGGTCGCGAAGACCAGGTCGTTACCGTTGCGATGCTGGGCCACAAGGCCGACATCGCCGTCATGGGAGTCGGTCCCAACCTGTGGTCGCTGCGTGAACTACAAACCGATCTGGTTGCCTCTGGCCTGGAGCTTGTCGACAGCTACGTGTCACTCACCGAGCTAAGCGAGTACTCCAAAGGCATCCCTGAAGAGATGCAGAACATGCGGCTCTACCCCCAGCTTCCCCCAGAGGGCAAGACCGCGTGGTGCTTCTACCCCATGTCAAAGAAGCGAGAAGCCGAGCACAACTGGTTCACGGTCGAATACGAAGAACGCAAAAGCCTGATGTACGAACACGGCACATCGGGCCGCAAGTTCGCAGGGCGCATCGTGCAACTCATCACCGGCTCGACCGGGCTCGATGACTACGAATGGGGCGTCACCTTGTTCGGCGTGCACCCCGATGACCTTAAAGAGGTCGTTTACACCATGCGATTCGACGCAGCGTCGGCCATCTACGCCGAGTTTGGCCCGTTCTACACCGGCATGGTCGCCGAGCTCGAAACCATCTTGGCTTAGGGGCTAGCGGGTAGGTGTGCTGGTCACTTGGCAGCCCCAAGAGTTGAGCGCTTCATGAGCTTCGCGCTGCGCCTGTCAGCGCAACCTCTCAGCTCCATTGGCGATACGCGCTTCCGGGCCGCGATACTGGGGCGGTGACCGAGGGCCAAGCTGGTCGGCTTACTGAGCCGATCACTTTTGTATTCACCGACGTTGTCGGGTCGACAAAGCTGTGGGCAGCCGCCCCCGACGCGACTGGCCGCAGCTTCTTGATTCACGACTCGCTCGTGCGGTCCGCGCTGAAAGAGAACAACGGCGAGATATTCGGCTGGGCCGGCGACTCGTTTCGCGCCGCGTTCACCGACCGCCACGACGCCGTCCTGGCATGCCAAGCAGTCCATCGCGAACTTGCCAATGCAGACTGGGGTGTCGACCCACCGCTTTCGGTTCGTATCGGCGTGACCCACGGCAAAGCGTTGCATCGAGATGGCGAGTACTTCGGACCCATCCTCAATACTGCCTCCCGTCTTGAGGAGATGGCCCGACCGGGACAAACTGTGCTGAGCGCACCTGCGGTGGCTGGCCTCGACGGGGTGACGATCACGGCACTGGGCCGGCAACGAGTCCGCGACGTCGCCGAAGCAATCGAGGTCTTCCAGCTTGGCGACGAGCGGTTCGCTCCACTCCGCAGCGTCGATCCTGCACTATCGACAATTCCTGCACTGACCGGCACGATCGTTGGGCGCTCCGCGGCGATCGGCAAAGTCAGGGCCGGTCTCGACGACCGGCACCCGGTGATCATCGTGGGAACAGGCGGCGCAGGCAAGACTCGACTGGCAATCGAGGTCGCGCATCTCGAGATGCGAAACCACCCCGACGGTTGCTACTTCGTCGACCTGGCACCGGTGTCAACCGGTGCATCGGCCGGCGCCGCTATTGCCCGAAGCTGCCGTATCAAACTCACCGGCGACGATGCGTTCGAAGAGATCGGCGAGCACTTCGCCGACCGCCACGCGCTGCTGATCTTGGACAACTGCGAACACATCGTTGCCTATGCCGCTTCGTTCGTGAAGTTCCTGAGCGTGGCGGCCCCCGGGCTCCGGCTGCTTGCAACAAGCCGAGAGCCACTCGGCATCACCGGCGAATGTCGCGTGCGACTAGGCCCGCTCGAAACCGGCGCCGATGGCGCTGCTGTCGACTTGTTCGTGCAGCGAATTCGCGACCAGGCGCCAGAGTTCGAGCCAACCACCGCCGAGGTGGCGCAGATCGCCCAAATCTGCGTACACCTAGATGGCATTCCGCTTGCGCTGGAGTTGGCGGCGGCGCGAGCCGGCGTGCTCGGACTAAAGCATCTACTCGACGGCATGCACGACCGATTCCGCATGCTGTCTTCGAGTCACGGCGACGGCACTCGCACTCTTCGAGAGGCCATCGACTGGAGCTTTGGCCTGCTGTCAGAGCTCGAGCAAGACTTTTTCACCCGCTGCGGCGTGTTTGTGGGCTCATTTGATCTGAGGGCGGCATCGGCGCTGGTGCCCGAACTCGACCCACTCGATGTTGCCGACCTGCTCCACTCGCTGAGTCGCAAATCGCTCATGTTCTCCGAAGGAGCGCTTGGCGGCCGCTTCCGGCTACTCGAGACCATCCGGGCGTATGCGATGTTGCGGCTCGAAGAGCTTGGCATCGCAAACAACGTGCGTCGAGCCCATTTCGACCACTACTGCGAGCTTGTTGCAGTCGACCATCTTGCCCAGGCCAGCGATTTGGATCGGGCGGTGAGACTGTCGCCGGAGTGGTCCAATATTGCTTCGGCTCTCGAATGGGGCACCGAGAACGATGCGTGGTTCGATGCCGCACGGCTCGCCAGTGGGTGCCTCGGGCTATGGGAAGATGCAGTGCCAACGGTCGAAGGACGACGATGGGTGGAGCGGATCTTGCCGCAGGTCGACGACCTTTCCATGGAGTCGAACCTACTTCGGACCGGGCTTGCTGCGTTCGAAGCCCAGCTCGATCAGTTCAACAAGGTCAGAGCCCTGCTCGAACAGTTGTGCCAGAGTTCGGTTCCCGAGATCCAAGCCAACGGGTTGGCTCTGTCGGGGTACTTGGCGGCCCGAGAAACACCCGAGGCTTCGCTGCCCCTGATTGATCGGGCCGATGCGCTCGTAGAGCGGCACGACCTGGGTCACGAACTGAGGATCACCGCCTTGTGGGCCCGAGGTGCACACGGACTCTACGGCGCTGACCTCGACGAGGCATACCGCTGCTTCCGCCAAGGATTCGATCTTGCCCGCGACGCACCGCAGCGCACCGTGAACACGATCTTCGTCGGACTCTCGCTCGCCACTACCCAGCTCGTGCTCGGTCGACCATCTGACGCTCTCGCCACGCTCGATTCCTACAGTTGGTCAGACTCTCGATGGGATTCGTCGGCTGTTCTGCGGGCTGTGGCGCTGATCGACCTCGATCGGCCAAGCGAAGCCGCCGAGCTCGTCTTCGCCTACGCGGGCGAATCGCTGCTTGGTCGGCTGCGGCGCATGAGCAACGACGCGATGATCGGGTTCGCTGCGCTCGCCATGCACCGAGGCGAACCCGACCATGCGTGGACGTTGATGCAACAAGCGGTCACGCCCCGCACGCCGTTCACGATTGGTTTGGTCGAGGGGCTGGCAGGTCGGATTGGCTGCGGAGAAGAGCTTCGTGCCTTGCACCGCAACCGCACTGCGTCGCTCACTGACCTCGACGCGATCGAATATGTGCGAGCCGAGCTCGATCGCATGGGTGCCGCCATTGCTCATCGCGCAGGCTAACGCCGTGACGGTATTGCTTCGGGCTCGCGCCGGCGAGCTGCGTGAAGACTCGTGTGCTCAAGCCGGTGTCGAGTTGTGTCTGCACCGCTTCGACCCATGCTGTGCGGGCCCTCGGCGGCGTGTGGTCTATGAAACTTCGTTGTTGGCGAAGAGCCAGTGCAACAGGGGGATGCCGACGGCGGCGCCGATGACCTGGGCAAGAATGAAGCCGGGTGCGTTGACTGGGTTGATCCCAGCGAAGGTGTTTGACATGGTGCGAGCAACCGTCACGGCTGGATTTGCGAAGCTGGTGGAGGATGTGAAGAAGTAGGCGCCACCGATGTAGCCGGCCACCGTGGCTGCGGCGAGGGTCGGCTTGCCAGCCGTGACCACGCCATAGATGACGAGGAGCAGACCAAAGGTTGCGAGGCCTTCGCTGAAGACCAGGCTTAGACCGGAGCGGTCCTTGTCTGAGATGTTGATGGCGGCGAGATCGAACATCACGTTGGCAGCCATCACCCCCGCGATGCCGCCCGCAAACTGCGAGGCGATGTAGGCGCCAGCTTCGGATGTGCTGATCGTGCTGCGAGCCCGCTCGGCGATGGTCACAACCGGATTGAAGTGTGCTCCCGAGACCGGGCCAAGCGCCAGAATGAGAGCGAGCAGGATTCCTGCGGTGGCAAAGGCGTTTTCGAAAAGCTGGAGACCGACGTCGGTGCTCAACCGCTCGGCCATGATGCCGGAGCCGACTACGCCAGCTACCAGGAATCCGGTGCCGATAAACTCGGCCACCAGTTTGCGCATGTTGAGCTCAGCCACGGCGGGTCAATCTAGCGGGTGACGATCGCAGCTGTTATGCGACCCATCACTAGCAGCAGCGGGTAGCCGCAGCCGGTTCGCTCGCCGCCGCGGTATCGCCCAGAGCGCGGGGAGCGCAACATTTGGTTGCTTGGGAACCTCCGACGACCGTGTTCTGCATCTGTTCGCTGTCGCCGGTGCGCACATACCATTCCCAACGGGTCGAGTCGGGCGCTGCGAGCCATGTCTCGGTCTTCTCGGCATAGCAGCAAACGGTGTCGTCGATACCCGTGGTCTCGAGGCCAGCAGTGATCAGTCGCTGTTCGGCCGCAATGACCTCGGCGGAGGTGCTCGCTTCGACTCCAAGGTGATTGATCGTGCCTTCTTCTTCGCCTTCGAAGAGCACGAGCTTGAGGGGTGGGTTCGCGATCGCGAAGTTGGCGTAGCCGGGGCGGACCCGGGCGGGCTCTGTGTCGAACAGCTTGGAGTAGAAGCCAATGGCTTCGTCGAGGTTCTTCACATTGAGCGCCAGTTGAAGTCGCATGGTCGGTGCTTCGGTGGTCATATTGATCATGGTCGATATGTTACTCATATATCGATAGATGTCAATACGTAGTTTCTGTGGCACACTGGAAGGCATGACCAAGGTGGCCAAGACGCTCTGTTGTGCAGGGGTGACAGACCCCGCGCTGAGCGAGTCCGAAGCCGACGAGATAGTGGTCAAGCTCAAGGCGCTTGCCGACCCAGTTCGGCTGAGGCTCATCAATCTGATCGCACAGAATGGCGAAGCATGTGCATGTGATCTCCCCGAAGCGCTCGAACGTTCGCAACCAACCGTGAGCCATCACCTCAAGGTGTTGGTCGAAGCCGGCCTGCTCCATCGCGAGAAACGAGGCAAATGGGCCTGGTTCACCGTGCGGGCCGAGCAACTCGATGCGTTGAGTCAGGTCTTCAAAGTCGAGACCCCCGCTTGAGCAAGGCGGCTTGCTGGTGGTCGATTCTCTACGGGCTCGTGTTGACACTCAGCGCTTGTACTGGCGACGCCTTGGGGCCAGACCAATCGGCAGGCGACGCCCCAGCAGCATCCACTTTGATCGCAACTGCGCCGCCTTCGGCCACAGGACCCGCCCCGTTCTTTGAACCAGGCACCGGCTCACTTCAGGCTCTGGTGGGGTCGACTTTTTCGTCGGGCGCGTTGCCAGCTGGGCTGCAGAGTCGAGATCCGAGTCCGCTCGGCGGAGCGTTGCTGCTCAACACCGAAACCAATCCGGCCGACGAAGCCACGCTTGTCATGCATTGGATCGTTCAACCCGACCACGCAAATGTGACCATTTCGAAGTTCTCTGACCGAGACGACGACGGGATTGTCTGGGAAGTGATGTCTGTATGGCACCTGACCCTGGAGAGTGGCATGGTCCTGACGGTCGGCACCAACGTTTGTGCGGCTCCCATCGACACCTTCGACTGGCAGAACGGCGCCTTTCTCGCCGTCACGAACCGGGAGCAAGACCGAGCGCTCGGCGCATGGGTCATGTCAGAAGTCGGCCCAACGCCCTATGGCGAACTGGCGTCGCTCAAATGCAAACGCTTCGTGCCCTGAGCGGGTTGGTCACGTCAAGCGCCGCTTCACTCGTTCGTTACGGGACTACGACCTCGAGAAGTATCAGGTCGGCGGTTGCATCTCGCAAGCTCCATGTCAGGCCCGCGGGAATTGCGACGCTGTCGCCGATCTCCAATGGAATGGCCTGTGGTGCGCCATCGAAAGCGAAGCCGGTCGACCCATCGAGCACGAAGAGAAACCAAAATTCGCCGTGGTGGCGAGTGGGCGCTGTGGTGGCCTGCCCGGAACATCGCAGCACCCGAACACTGGCCAAGCCGCCGGTCGCATGCTCAATTGCGGTGTGTTGTACCTCGAAGCCCGGATGCAGCGAGGGCGACCAGGAGACCTCGGACGACTGATGGCGCACGAACTGCTGCCCGCCGTACTCTCGCCCCAAGATGGTCTTGGGTGTAGGCAATTCCATCTGATAGTCGAAGAAGGTGTCGTGCTCGGCCGGACATCCGATCTCCACCACTTGGGCGCCCGCTGAACTTGCCAGCACTCGATGTCGAATGTGGGGCGGTTGTAGGACACAGTCGCCGGGCTCGAGTCGAAACGGCTCGCCTTGGTCTTCGTAGACAACGTCGACCCAGCCCCGATGACAGAAGATCATCTGGAATCGGACGCCGTGGTGGTGCACCAAGTCAGGCACCGGACCGCCGTCGCACACCTCGATATGTGACGCAATGAACCGTCCGCCAAGACGCGACGGGATGAGGTCTCGATAGGACATGCCGGCGCGACCGGTGACCCAATGTGCGCCGTCGTTGGACCGAGAGATCACCAGCTCGGGAACGAGGTCGGGCAAGTCGTACCCACCATCGACGTGATCGCCGTAGGTCACGGTCATGCCGTTTGGCGCAAGAACCGAATCGGCAGCACCAGTTTCGAGCCGGATGGTGGTCGGCGCCGGCGGCAGCGACCGATCGACGAGCAGGGTGAGCCCGAACCCAGATAGCACCGCCACCGCGGGATCGTCGGCCGGGCTGACTCGGTCGATCTGGAAGCCGACTCGTTCAGTGAAGAACGCTACGGTCTCATCAAACGGTTGACCGCTGACCACGACCTGGCCAGCCTGGTTTTGATCGATCATGCAGTGCTCACTTCGGGGCGCTCACTTCGGGGGCGTTTTCAGGCGGTGCTAACTCACCGATGCGCCGAGCAGCGTGCCAATCAGCCACGTGAGCAGACACGCAGCGCTGCCCAATGATACTTGGCGGGCCATCGTGCGAAGCTTGGACCTGCCGGTGAAGTACGCCAGTGCCCATCCGACTGCGGCCGCCGCGAGCAGCCCAAGAACGATGGAAAGAGCTAGCGCCGCACTCCCGTCGCTGAAGAGCCACGGGAACAATGGAATGAACGCACCGATCGAGAATGCGACAAAGCTGCTGACCGCGGCGGCAACGGGTTCGCCGGTGGCGTCGGGGTCTACGCCGAGCTCTTCGCGGGCGTGGACTTCGAGTGCAACCTCGGGGTCGGTGTGCACGGCTTTGGCCATCTCTAGCGCCTGGTCGCGATCGATACCACGTCGCGAATAGATCGTTGCCAACTCTTGGGTCTCGAGGTGGGGCTTGTTGGCGATGGACTCACGTTCGCGATCGAGTTCGTGTTCGATGAGCTCGCTCTGGGCCTTGACCGAGACGTATTCACCAGCGGCCATCGATGCCGCGCCTGCCAGTAATCCGGCGACGCCCGCAACCACAACCGACGAACCGCCGCCGTCTGCGGCCGCCACTCCGGTGATGAGCGCGACGTTCGAAACCAGCCCATCGCTGACACCAAACACCGCCGCCCGCACGGCGCCGCCCTGCACATCTCGGTGCTCGTGCACCATGTGGTCATGATCGTGGTGGTGAAGATTGTCGTCATGGTCGTGCTGGCCCATAGCTGCAACCTACCGCAACTCTTCGTCGTGGGCTGAGCCGACCCTCAGGCGGCGTTGGATTCGGTTCGAGCCAACTATGGCGACCGAGTCAACTGCAGCCAGACTGGTGCGGATGAGCAGTGAGCCCTCTCCGTCTCTGGCCGATGACGAAGCAACACTTGGCCGCTACGGGGCCGCGCTCGCTGACCAGTTCGAGGCGCTCGCCGAACCGTGGCTGGGCCATCTCGTGGACCAGCACGCGCCGGGCCTGAGTTCGACGCCCGATGTGCAACTGCAGCTTCGTGACCAGGCGACCGCTGTTGTTCAGGAGTTGCGGGCGCTCTTCACCCGAGACATTGCCGATCAGCCGGTTGGCCCACTCGAGGTGATCCGCCGGTCGACTCGGGTGCCGACCGAGATACTCGTGGACGCTGGTGTGGCCCCCGTCGTGCGCGATGCGTTTGACATGCAGCGCTTCCCCGATGACCTGTTCGGGTTGACCCCTGCTTCGTTTGGCGACATCCACCCGTCGCTGCACGAGCCAGGGCTCATGTGGGGTGCAGCCAAGGCTCATGTGCACCTGCGGCGGCGTCGGGACGCTGATGGCCAATAGGCTTTGGCCCATGACCGACGAAGACGTGCCGAAACGAGTTGTCGTGCTCACGGGCGATCTCATGGATCGATCCAAGATCGAGGCGGCGTTTCCTTCGGCCACCGTTGTCCGGTCGCTCGACAAACTGTTGCATGAAGCGCTTGGTGCGGATCTGGTGCTCGTCGATCTCGCCCGAATTGACGACCCCGCGGTTCTCGCCGTTATCGAAGCTCGGGTCGTGGCCTACGGCAGCCATGTCGACGAGTCGGTACTGGCCGAGTCAGCCACCGCAGGAGCCGAATCGATGCCGCGATCGCTGTTCTTTCGACGACTTGTCAGCGGCGACATCTGCTGAGGCCCATCCTCGGGGGCGTACCCAAAGTGGCCGGGTGTTTCGAAAATGCGTTTTCACTGTTTCGGGAAGATGAACAAGCACGAATCGATGCGGTCCAACGACCGAGAATCCTCTACACAAGGTGGCGCGCCCGTGGAGTTCTCCGGTGCGCCAACTGCTTGGGAGGCAAAACATGTCGGGCGATACCGCTTGGATAATGGCGTCAGCTGCGCTGGTGTTGTTGATGGTGCCAGGACTGGCACTGTTCTACGGGGGCATGGTTCGCACCAAGAACGTGCTCAACATGTTGAACATGAACATGTACTGCTTGGGAATCATCCCCATCCTGTGGGCAGTTGTTGGCTTCACGGTGTCGGTCGGGACGGGCGGACCGGACAGTGGCGTTTTCGGCTTTCTTGGCTTCGACAACTTCTGGATGAACGGAATCGGCGAGACGCCGGGCGATGGCGAGATGGCATCTTGGGCGTTCGGTCTGACCTTTGCGGTGATTACCCCCGCCTTGATCTCGGGCGCAGTTGCTGACCGAATGAAGTTCACCGCCTGGATGATCTTTGTTCCCCTCTGGTCGCTGCTGGTCTACTCGCCCGTGGTCTTCTGGGTCTACAGCGGCTGGATCATCGATCTGCCGGCACACGACTACGCAGGCGGTACGGCAATTCACATCAACGCCGGTGTTGCGGCTCTCGCCGTGGTGCTCGTGTTGGGCAAGCGTCGTAACTGGGGCAAAGAAGCGTGGCCCCCACACAGCCTTCCGCTCGTGATCCTCGGTACCGGCATCTTGTGGTTCGGCTGGTTCGGATTCAACTCTGGTCTCGGCGGAGCCGACGCGGGCCAAGCGTTGACAAACACGTTCTTGGCTGGCGCTGCTGGTCTTATGGGCTGGATGATCACCGAGGTCATCAGCGGTGGCAAACCAACGGCGCTCGGCATCTGTTCCGGCATCGTGGCTGGCCTCGTCGCCATCACTCCTGCTGCTGGTTTCGTGGGCAGCATGAGCTCGATCGTCTTTGGACTTGCCGCAGGCGCGATCTGCTTCTTTGCGATTCAACTCAAAGACAAGCTCGGTTACGACGACTCGCTTGATGTGGTCGGCATCCATATGGTTGGCGGCATCGTCGGCGGCCTGCTCATCGGCCTGCTCGCCAGCGACGAAGCGTTCACCGGCGAGTTCGAAGAAGCCGGCGCCCAGCTACTCTTCAACCAGTTCATCTCAATCGTGGTGGTGATGGTCTTCTCCTTCGTGGTGACGTTCATCATCGCCAAGGCTCTCGATGCCACCATCGGGTTACGGGTGAGCGCCGAATCCGAGCAAGGCGGTCTCGACACCAGCGAGCACGCCGAAACTGCCTATCAGCAAGGTGGCTCCTTCGAGCGTCTGAGCTGACTGAACCAAAAGACCCTAACCCCACGCCCGAGCCAGGGAGTGGGGCAGTTCTTCGGCCCATTGCACCAGGTCGTGCCCTGCGACACGTTCGGTGAAGTGATATCTGGCTCCCGCCAGCATCAAGAAACCAGCCCACGCCTCGGTGGCCTCATGAAACGGGCCCTCAAGCGTGCCCGCGCACAGATGCACAACCGGGTGACTGTTGGTCCAGTTCAGCTGAAGATCGGGTGGCATCCCTGTGCTGTAGACAAAGGCGTGGCCGAACCGGTCAGGGAATCGCGAGGCGACCATGGCGGCGTGACCGCCACCGTCGCTGCAACCCCAGACGCCACATTGAGCTGGCGTCGTCGGCACACCGAATTCGGCTTCGGCCCATGCGGTAAGTTCGGTGATGAAGAAATGCTGGTGGGCGTCGTACACCTGGCTGTCGAAGCCGGGTAGGTACTCCGCCGCCCGCAGATTTCCGAGCACCGGGTCAAACGGGGCTGAATGCGACGCCACAACGACCACCGGCGGACACAAGCCCGCTTGGATCGCGGCATCGAGTCGCCGGACGTACGGCGCAAGCATGTTGCCGTCGGTGGCGTAGAGAACCGGGGTGTCGTCGCCAGCACGATGACCAGCCGGGGAATACACGCTTACGCGACGCGGTGCATCCAACACGGAGGACTCGACGAGGTGATCAGAACTCGTGCCCACGAGCGGGTCGTTGGATCCGAGTTCGGCGGGAGCGTTCTTGCCGCGAAACCGGCCGTCGTGTGAGCCGCGCCCGTATGACATGGAGGCGCCGCCGTGCGCAGGTGTAAACGTATAGGTGATCACGGCTTCGTCGAGCCGCTCTACTCGCACGCTCAACACCTGAAGGTCCTCGCCCACGCCCCAAGTCACAATGCGAAATACCGGATCGACCGTGACTGGTTCGGTGGATTCGGCGACAAAGGTCAAGACATCGCCGTCGGCCCATGCGGTTGCGCCCTCGGACGTCATGCGGGCTCGTATATCGGCCGGCGAGGGATCGGTCCAGACACGGCAGAATCGCTGACCGTCGGGGAGCCAGCCGGGTTGGCCCGCGCGCTCGGTGGCGAGGTTTCGTGCCAGAACATCCATGCGCCGCTGCAGCTCAGCGAGCGATGGGACGCCCAACGCCGCTCGCTCGTCGTCGGAGATCCGCTTGTCGACGGGCGGTTGCACGATGTCGCCCTGATGCTCGAGCATGACGGTTCCATAAAGCTGAGGGCGCCCGGTGTACAGCGCAATCTTGTCGCTCGCCTCGGCATGCACCAGGCCCGCAGCCTCGATGCCAGATTGGTGCGCTTCGAGAGACAGCCTGGCGACAGCTGGCAGATCAGCAGGATCGCCCGATCCAGCAAGCAGCTCGCTGGCTTGGAACGCAAGCTCACCAGTGGCGTGCTCGAGTTCCGGGTGTTCGCGCAGCTCGTCGAGCAGGTCGAATCGGGCCGGGCCCTCGGCCACCGCTGCCTTCGACGTCACCTGTGCCAGATCCCGGTCGCTCATGGCAAAACTGTAGGTGCGGCCGCCGAGCCTGCGTTAACACCGTGTTTCGGCCCTATGGCGATCCGGTTGCAACCTCTAGCCTGCGGTTATGTCTTCTGTCGCCGATGGTGCGTCGCCTCAGATCGATCGGCAAGAGCTCTTTGCGGATCGCAGCCTTGTTGGCACCGTCTTCTGTCGGGCCTACTCACGTCGAGTCGACGAGTGGCTCCAAGCACTTTTCGCCAGTCGTCTCGGTTCGCGACGTGGAATCAGCCTGGTCGCTACTGGCGGCTACGGACGGGGTGCGTTGAGCCCGCAGAGCGACCTCGACGTGATGCTGCTGCACAATGGTTGGGACGAAGCCGACCTCGAAGAAGCCGCACAGGCGCTCTGGTTTCCGGTGTGGGACGAAAAGATCGCGCTCGGGCACTCGGTGCGCACGGTCTCCCAAAGTATCGAGTTGGCCAACAACGATCTCGAGACGGCGACATCTTTTCTCACGCTGCGTCATCTCGCTGGCGACAAGAAACTTACGAACGAGCTCGAGGAACGCTCTGGACGAAACTGGCGCAAAAACAAGCGCAAATGGCTGCCGGTCATTGTCGACGCAGCCCGCGAACGAGAAGAATCCAACGGCGAGGTCGCCTATTTACTCGAGCCTGACCTCAAGGCATCGAGCGGTGGTTTGCGCGACATCAACGCAGTCCAGTGGATCGAATCGTCGGGTGTCGCGCTGCTCGACCAGGAACGCCGCGACCTCAAAGCGGCGAACGACGTCCTGCTCGCAGCACGGGTTGAGTTGCATCGCAGCACGTCGCGCAAAGGTGATGTGCTGCTGCTCGAAGAACAAGACGCGGTGGCCGAGGCACTCGGCATTGGTGATGCCGACATCATGATGAGCCAGATAGCTGCGTCGGCTCGCACGATCACCTGGATAGCCGACGACGTCTTCCATCGAGTCACATTCGGCCTGCGTCGCTTCAAGCTGCGTGCTGGTAACCCACGCAAGGCCGGACAGAACGTGCTCATCACCGATGGCACTGTTTCGATCGCACCCGGTGCGCCCATCGAAACCGATCAGGCGCTGATGTTGCGGTTGGCAGTAGCAGCTGCACAAAACGAAGCGCGGCTCGACCGTGACTCGCTCGACTTGTTAGTCGAGCACGGACCCGAGATCCAGACCCCATGGGGCGACGAGATACGCGAGCTCTTCGTCGAACTCCTGCTGACGGGTCACCGCGCTATTCACGTGGTCGAAGCGCTCGATCACGTTGGGCTGTTCACCCGGCTGCTTCCTGAGTGGGAGCCGAACCGAAGCAAGGTGCAGCGCAACCAATACCACCGTTTCACCGTGGATCGTCATCTGCTCGAGGCATCCTCGATTGCTGCCGGTCTCGTCGACGGAGTCGATCGTCCGGACTTGTTGGTTGTGGGTGCATTGCTTCACGACATCGGCAAGGGTTATCCCGGCGATCACACCGACGTCGGCATCGAACTGATCGATGTCATTGCGGCATACATGGGTTTCGCGACCGAAGACATCGACACGCTCAAGCGACTCTGCGAACACCACTTGCTGTTACCCGATGTTGCGACCCGACGCGATATTCAAGACCCAGACACCATTGCGGCGGTTGCCGAACAAGTGCAGACGGTCGAATTCCTATACCTGCTCGACGCGCTCACCGAGTCGGACTCGATCGCAACCGGACCGTCGGCGTGGACGCGCAACAAGGTGCTATTGATGCGGGAACTTGTTCGGTCAACCGAGCAATGGCTCGACACCGACGGCGAGGTCGAGGTCGATCGCGCGTTCCCTGGACCGGAACATCTGGCGCTGATGGCATCGACTGACCATGCCGTGGTCGGCGAAGGCGACACCTTGCAGGTTGTTACTACCGACCGCCCGGGCCTGTTCTCTCGGGTCGCAGGCGCGCTGTCGCTGAGCAACCTGAACATTGTTGGAGCGCTGATTCATGTCGATGGCGCCAAAGCGTTCGAGCTGTTGCAGGTCGTCAATGCCTACGACGAAGATGCCCCGATCGAATGGGGACCCGCGATCGACCTGGTCGAAGAAGTGCTCGCCTCGAACGAGCCGTTGACCCCTCGATTCGAGGCCCGCAAGAACTCCATCCTCCAGGGCCCACCGCAGGCGGCGCAGCCAATCGAGAACATTCGGGTGGACTTCGACAACGAGATGTCGGCTGATTTCACGGTCATCGAGGTCGCAGGACCCGATCATCTCGGCCTGCTCTACGAGGTCAGCTCCACACTCGTGAATGCGGGTCTCAACACCCAGCAGGCGCGGGTGCAGACTGTTGGGGGCGATGTCGTCGACTCGTTTTACGTACAAACCATCGACGGCGACAAGTTCACAGACCCCGACGCGCAAGCAGCGCTTCGCACCGCCCTTCTCAACGTGCTGGCCGAGTTAGCCGAATAGCGAGCGGCGCTACCGACGACGCACCGTCGGGACCTGGCCTCATGGGACCAAGGCGAGCAACTGCATCTCCTACCCGCAGGGTTTCGTGGCATCCTCTAGGTCGTGGCACGCCAGCTGACAGCAACGGACCGGAGCCTGTTTCAGGCGACGATGGTCATCCGCTGGCTGAGCGCATTGGTCTGCGAGACTCGATCACCGGTCGTATAGAAGCGATTGGCGGTCGAGTCGAGATCTCGAGCAAACCAGGACGAGGCACGGAGGTACGGCTTTGGGCTCCTTAAAAGCAGTGCGAGTAGTCATCGCCGACGATCACCAGATATGGCGAGCAGGTGTTCGCGCCGACCTCGGTGAAAACTTCGAGGTGGTAGGCGAAGCCGCCGACGGCACCGAGGCGGTCGAAGTTATCAAGGCCACCAAACCCGCCATGGTGCTCTGTGACTTGAACATGCCGAACGGCGGTGGGATCAAAGTTGCAACCGAATGCGGCGAGACGACGCGCGTGGTCATGTTGACGGTTTCACAGGCCGAGCGCGATCTGCTCGACGCAATTTCTGCTGGAGCATGCGGCTACTTGCTGAAGTCGACGGCGTCCGACGAGCTGCGCAAACAACTCTGGAAGGCAGCTCAAGGCGAACCGGTCTTCTCGCCGTCGCTCGCTGCGCTGGTGCTGACGGAGTTCCGCCGCGTGAGCAAAGCCGAGGCCCCCGGCGAAGCAATCAGTGCTCGCGAGCGTGAGGTGCTCCAACATGTTGCTCGGGGCCACACCTATCGCGAGATCGGCGAAGAGCTGTTCATTGCCGAGAAGACGGTCGAGAATCACGTGCGAAACATCTTGGCTAAGCTTCATCTCAACCGCAAAAACGAGCTGATGCGCTACGCCATCGAGCATGGCATCGACTGAGAGCGCTTCTGACCATGATCAAGAGGATTGCGGCGGCTGCAGTCGCGCTCGTGATCGCCTGTGCTGGTTGCGCGCCGGACAACGACACTGATGCGGTGCTTGTGCTTGCGGCGGCTTCGCTCACGGACGCGTTCGCCGAGATCGAGATCGCGTTCGAATCGAGTAATCCGTCAGTCGATGTGCAGCTGAGTTTTGCGGGAAGCTCGTCGTTGCGCGAGCAGATCTTGCAAGGTGCTCCCGCCGACGTGTTCGCGTCGGCCAATCAGACCACAATGCAAACCGTGATCGACGATGGAGCTGCGCTCAAAGCAACGCCGTTTGCATCGAACCAGCTGGTCATTGCGGTGCCCGAGAGCAACCCAGGGGACGTGATTGGAATCGAGGATTTCGCTCGATCCGAGCTCTTTGTCGGTCTCTGCGGCGTGGGTGTGCCCTGTGGTGATTTCGCGCGCCAATCACTCGCCCAAGCAGGCGTCGAGCCCTCGGTCGACAGCAACGAGTCGAGTGCGCGGGCGTTGTTGACCAAGCTCGAACTGGGCGAGCTCGATCTGGGCATCGTCTATGTCACTGATCTGCGGTCCTCTGGCGACGTCGTGGGCATCGCACTACCCGCTACGGCGCGCGTCGATGCGCGCTATCCGATCGCCACGCTTGTCGATGCGCCGAATAGCCAGGGCGCTTCGGCGTTCGTGGACTTCGTGCTCTCGGCCGAGGGTCAATCGATTCTTGCATCGCACGGATTCGAGAGGCCGTGAGAATGCCGAAACCAGAGCGGCCACGACGGGTGACGGCACGACCGCCGTGGCAACTTGTGCTGCTTGGAGCCCTCGGCGCGGCCGTGTTTGTGCTGCCTCTCGTTGGTCTACTCGCCCGAGTTCCGTGGACTGATCTCGTTGGACTCGTGCGGTCAGACCTGGTCACAGACGCGCTCCGTGTCTCGCTCATCACGTCGCTTCTGGCTGCATTCATCAGTCTCGTCGTTGGTGTACCGCTGGCCTGGCTACTCGCCCGCACCGACTTCCCCGGACGTCAAATACTCCGCGCCGTCGTGACGTTGCCGATGGTGCTGCCACCGGTTGTCGGCGGTGTTGCGCTTCTGTTCGTTCTCGGCCGCCGCGGCCTCATTGGCGAGCCGCTCGCAGAGGCCACCGGCTTCGTGTTGCCGTTCTCGATCTGGGGCGTCGTCGTCGCCAACGTCTTCATCGCGATGCCGTTCTTGGTGGTCACGGTCGAAGGCGCACTGAACACCCTCGACCAGCGATACGAATCGGCAGCTGCGTCGCTGGGTGCTTCGCGGCTCATGGTTTTTCGTCGAGTCACACTGCCGATGATCGCACCGTCGGTCAGAGCGGGTCTGGTGTTGGCGTGGGCTCGAGCGCTTGGTGAGTTCGGCGCCACGATCACGTTTGCTGGAAACCAACCTGGCCGAACCCAGACATTGCCGGTTGCCGTTTTCGTTGCCCAGGAAACCGACCGTGATGCAGCGGTTGCGATCAGCCTGGTACTGATCGCAGTGTCGCTTGGGGTTCTGTTGGTTCTTCGCGATCGTTGGTGGTCGCGGACATGATTGGCCTCGACGCGCACCTCGTGGTTGCTCGCTCGCCCGAGTTCAGCCTGGACATTCAACTCGAAATCGCACCGGGGGAGACGCTGGCGGTGCTTGGACCCAACGGCGCGGGCAAATCGACCACCGTCGAAGCGCTCGCAGGACTTGCGCCACTCGACCGAGGGCACCTGCAACTATCTGGGCGAACGCTCGACCATCCCGGCACCGATCGATTCGTGCCGCCCGAAGCCCGCAACATTGGCATCGTCTTTCAGGACTACCTGCTGTTTGAGCATCTGTCAGTGATCGAAAACGTGATGTTCGGGCCATTGGCTCGGGGGGTGAAGAAGTCCGTAGCGCGTGCGACAGCCGAACAGTGGATCGACGCGCTCGGGCTAGCGACGATGATCGCCCGGCCTACCGGGCAACTGTCTGGCGGCGAGGCGCAACGAGTTGCGATGGCGCGCGCACTGGCGAACGACCCCGATCTCTTGTTGCTCGACGAGGCACTCGGAGCGTTGGACGTGGCGACTCGAAGCGAGCTGCGCCGAGTGCTGAGCAAGCACCTGCGGGCCTTCGAGGGCCCGCGCCTACTCATCACCCATGACCCTGCCGATGCTTTTCTGCTTGCGGATCGAATCGCAGTTCTCGAGGCCGGACGGATCACCCAAGTGGGCACGAGCGACGACATCCGCCAGCGGCCTGCGACTGCCTATGGGGCGGCGGTGGCGGGAACCAATCTGCTGCGAGGCTCGAACAACGACGGCATGCTCACTCTTGATGATCATGGACATGTACTCCAAACCTCGGACACGTCGGTTCGGGGGCCGGTGCTGATCACGATTCATCCAACGGCGATCGCGTTGCACACCGCCCAGCCGTCGGGTAGCCCCCGCAACTCCTGGCGCACGACGGTGGCTACGGTCGAACCACTGGGCGACATCACCCGCATCACGCTGGCCGCACCGTTACCACTTGGTGTCGATATCACACCGGGCGCCGCCCAGGCACTTGCTCTTGGCGCTGGCACCCCCGTCTGGGCGTCGATCAAAGCAACCGAGATCACGATCGCTCAAGCAGCGGGGTAGGTGAACCCGTTGGGCAGGCCCGAGCAGTGTTGCTTACCCAGCTGTTCGGGCGGGCCGAGTTGTTGCTGCACTGTTCTTCGCTACGGGGATCTGGGCAGACCCGTACGTCGGACTCGCGCTGTGCCTCATGGCGATCATGCTGGCGGGCGTCGAGTGTGGCTTTGGTTGGCGACCGGTGGCGTCGTTGCTGCTGGCAGCTGTCGAGGCAATGGGGCCGCGGTTTGGCGGCATGGGGCGTCCTGATCCTCGGGCACGTCGGCAACAGTTCGGGCTAGTTGAGGACTTGGGCCAACATTTGATTCTCCAGGCTGCCCTACCCCAATTGTGAGATAGGCAATCCGGACCAAATGGATACTCAAAACGTGTGGCGATGTACCCATCGAGAGCATTTTGTTCCAAATGCCCGGAGGCACCCCCGTGAATCAACTTCGAAAATCAAATCTTCTGCTCGTACCAGTGCTTGCTATTGCGCTGCTGGCGACGCTCTTGACGATGGGCCCGACGGCGTTTGCCGACGACAATCCGGCGACCGAAGACCTTTTGATGAGCTGCACTGTCGCCACCTCGCTGACGCCCGACACGGTCGTCGAGGCAGGGTTGCAAGGTGTGGTTGCTGGCGAGGAAGTCACTTTCACCAACGCAGTGACTCTCGAGGCAGGCGACGTCTACCAAGACATCTTGCAGCGCCCTGATGGATCGGTGTACTACGCGAGCCGTATCGAACTCGTGGTGCTGCCCTCCGGGCTCACGATTGATTCACTGTCTCCCGAGTTCACAATCGACGGTGTCCCCGTGACGGTCATCTCCGCGGCTGCCCCCGCCACCCCCGATCCGACGATGTTCACACTCGAGACCGAGACGACCGCAGCTGGCACCACCTACACGCTTCTGTTTCCCGGCGACGAAGCAGCAATGCTGGCCGACCAAAGTGGCTCCGGCGTTCTGAGCTACCAGATTCTCAACCCGACCGAAGTCTTTGCCCTGACCTTCGACGCAATCATTCCGGCGGGAACCGCACGCTCGACAATCTTCGATGGCTCGGAGTGTTTCGCCTCGGTCTCGACCGGCCCTTCGAACCGCGACACCAACCGACCCCGAACTGCCCTGGTCGTGGTCGAGCCTCAGGTCTTGATCTCCAAGACGACGGCGTTGGATAATGCCTACCCCGCTGGCTCGCTGGTCGAGTTCGAAATAACCGCCGCAGTGCCGTTGATCGATCCGGTCGATCAACAACTGGCCGTTGCCGCTGCCCAAGATGTGATCTTGGTCGATACCCCGAATCCTGGTCTGATCCCCGTGGATGCCGCGGGGATAGCTGTAGTCGATGGTGGGACGACTGCTGGCAATGGAATCTGGTCTGCAGCCGATGGCACGATCACCTACGAAGTAGGCACGATTGAGCCGGGCAACCAGGTCGACATCACCGAACAGTTCCGAATCGCGGTGACCAATCCTGCAGCGAGCGTGCTCGACAACGAAGTGTGCGGCGACTTCACCGCCCTCGGCCCGACCGACCCCAACCGAGTCGACGCAGGTTGCGATATCGCTGAAGTGATTGTCTCCTCGGAAAGCCCGGCGATCACCAAGCGCGCCATCCGCATTCCTGACGAGGCTGACCTCGAGCGTTTCGGCGCGGGACTCCCGTTCTGGTACGAGATCACTGTCGTGCTTCCGCCGAGCTCGAGCTACGAGAACTTCACCATCCTCGATTCGCTCCCCGATGGCGTTCAGTTCAACAGCTACGTATCTGAATCTTGCAGCGGGACCAACTGCCCGCCGGCGTTCACCCAACTCGGCCCAACCGTGTTTCCTGGTGGCAATGGAACCGGCATTGGCTGGTACCCCAACTCCATTCCATTTGACGCTGCTGCTCGAACGATCACACTTCGCTACGAAGCAGAGCTCCTAGCGTCCTACGCCGGCGGCGACCCGGTGTTGTTCTTTGACGAGTTCGTCAACAACGCATCGATCAACTGGAACACCGTCGACCGCCTGGGAGCCGTGCCGCCAGTCACCGCCTCGCCGCCACCATTCGATGGCGAAGTAACCACGACGGACACCATCATCTATGACCGTCCGGTGCTCAACGTCGACAAGACTGTTGTCACCGACGGCAACACCACCGACACGACTCGCGACAGCTGGGACTACGAGATCGGCGATCTCGCCGAGTACTCCATCGTGATCTCGAACAGCGGATCCTCTGACGCGGTGAACATCAGCTACGACGATGCCCCGATCGGCATCGACATCGACATCAGTTCCGTCGAGATCGACGGCGTGGCTTGTAACGCTGCATGTGTCCTGGTTGGCAACGACCTGCAAACCGTCATCCCTGGCCCGCTTGCACCGGGCGCGTCGGTCACCGTCACCTATAACGCCGTGCCGAACAAGAACGGCGATCTCGACAACACCGTCGAGCTTCCCGTCTACGAAGATTCGTTTTCTACCCCCTACACCGAAACCCCGACCGACACCGTCAGCCTGGTCATCCCTGATCCCGTACTGACCTTGACCAAGACCGAAGTCACTACGGTTGCTCAAACGGCGAACACCGTCGGCACGCGCTTCCCGTTCACGTTCACGGTCACCAACGTCTCCTCCACCACGGCGTACACGCCGATCGTGACCGACACGCCACCAACTGGCCTCTGCAACTACGACGGCGGTCTCGACGCCAGCCCCGACGTCAACGAAACGGCAGCTGGCGTTTGGGAAATCAATGCGCCGATCGCTCCTGGAGACAGCGTCACCTTTACCGCCCAGGTCGAAGTCTGTGGAGATGTCGATCCCGGCAGCTACGTCAACGACGCCAACCTGACATGGACGGACCTTGTCGATGGCGTCAACGAAGCTGGCGACCCGTATACAACCGACGACGATGCCCCGCTCGAGCTTGTCGGTCCGAGCTTCGAAGTAACCAAGGGACCAGCTGTCGACGGTGGCGCAACCCTGAAGTGGTCTGCTGATCTCGACGACCCTGAAGATGGGCTGCAAGCAGACGAACTCAACGGCGGCGTGTGGACCATCACCGTCACCAACACCGGTACAGCACCGATTGGTGGCCTCAACGTGGTCGACCCAATGCCGGATCCTTTCGAGTACTTGCCAGGTGACGCAACGGTCGTCTGGCTCAACCCATCGACCCCCGACACGTTCACCGACAACTCTGCCCCTACCGGTGCAGAGGTGTGGCCCGGCTACACCAGCGAGCTCGACTTCGTAATCGGGCAACTGCAGCCCGGCCAGGAAATTCGTATCGCAGTCCCTTTCATCCACAATGGCGAGGACCCCTCCGACGGAAAGCTCACCCGCTTGAACACCGTCGAGGTGCGCAACGACAACCTCGACTTTGACCCAGTGCTGCATACCTCTCAGGGTGAGTACACCTTGATCCCGGTGGAGACCGGTCCGTCCGTTTCGAAGACCGTTTCGCTTCAATCGAACAACCCGGGTATCGGTGCCGAAACCCAGCTGGGCGCGCCCGGAGATTTCTTCGACTTCGCAATCGAAGTCACACTGCCGACCAAGGCCACGACCTCGCTCCATGATGTCTGGATCCAAGACATCATGCCCGACGGTCTCGTTCCGGTGAATCTGCCCGCAGCGGGCGTCGTGCCGAACAGCCCGACTACAGGTTGGACCGTTACGTGCACCGCTAACTGCGGAACCGGTGCCAGTGGCGGCGGTGCCTTCATCGGCACGCAGACCGATCCATCGGGCAAGACGGAACTCGCCTGGTGGTTCGACGAGGTTGCACCCGATGCGTTGGAACTGGACATCGTCTATGTCATCACGTTCCGAGCGCAGGTCGAGCAGACCTTCCAGGACGGCACCGAGATCATCGACGGGTTCGACGAACCGCTGGTCAACGTCGCCAAACCCATCTTCAACCGAGATGCCGGCTTGCCAGGTGGCACCGGTGACAGCGTCACCACCATTCCGACAGCGGTTCCCGACGTCGACGACTACGAACGGGTGTACCCGCTCGACCCCGCCGACGTCGACATCGTCACCCCACGACTCGACATGTCCAAGACCGTGACTAACGCCAACGGCGACGTGGTCGAAGAGGTCACCGCGGGCCAGACATTCACGTACGTCATCGAAGCGAACAATGGTGGCTCTGGCCCCGCCTTCGACATCGTCTTGAACGACACGCTCGGAACTCCAGCACAATTCACCGGGCCAAACTTCATGACCCTGGATCCGACTTCGATTGTGGCCACACCTGCTGGCACGACCTGCAGCGTCTACAACCCGTCGCCAGGCGACCCAGTTGAACACCTGCGCTGCGAGTTTGCCGGACCGCTTGGCCCGAATCAGTCAATCGTCGTGACCTACGACGGAACCACGGTTCCAGCTCCGGAGTTCTTTGCACAGACGTCGACAAACAACTTCGACCCCATGATCATCCGTAACCAGGCAAGTGCGCCCGAGTACTTCGAATCTGCCAACCAAGGCGGCAACTCGTACTCGACCGGCGAGGCCGTCACTCGCATCTTCGCCTACACGCCAGTACCCGAGATCGACGCCACCTGTGTTGGTGGTGCTGAAGTACTTCCGAATGCTCCGGTTGGTTCAACGGTGCAGTTCTACGCAGTCTTCGGGAACGGCGACCGGATCGATGTCAACGGAAACCCCGACGGCGACCAGACCATGACGCCGTTCCCAACCGAAGACCTCGACGGCGACGGCTTTCCTGATGCTGGTGTTGGCTTCAACCCCGAAGTTCGCATCACTCTCCAAGACAAGTTCACCTACGTGGGAACCACCGCAACCGGACCTGGTGCTGGCGACCCTACCTACAGCACCTACTCCGCGTTCCCGGCTCCAGATCAGATCGTCGACGAAGAGATTCCGGGCACGTACACGCTGGTGTGGAACACCAGCCTGGTCGACATTCCCCATAGCCCGAACCACAGCAACCAGGGCAGCTACTTGCCCCACAACGGCGGCACGCCACCAACCAATGGTGACTTCCTCCCGCATTACGCGTTGCTGATCGACGTGGTCAAAACCGAAGCCGGCGGCGGTTCCGTCTGGTTCGAGCTTTCACTCGAAGACGCAGCCGGTAACACCGACCGCGGTACCGCAGTTGGCGAACCCTTCTCGTTCACCGAGAAAGATCGCCATGGCTGCCCCGGTGGACCACCACCACGGGTCTGGAAGTTCCCCGACGACAACGACGGTGTCACCCTGGCTCCGGGCCAGACCGAAGAATTCGTGATGTACATCCAGCAGCCGTCAGAAGACCCGGTTCCCTCGGTCTTCACCGATCTGCTCCCCAACGGCCTGACCTACCGAGGCGACCTTCCGGTCGGCGATCCCAACTACGCCGTTGCCACGATGGACGTCGTTCCTCCCGAGTGGGGCGTTGGCGCAACACTCCAGGACTTCTTCGTGTCATCGACGACATCGGGCGCAGGCGACACGACCCTCATCTGGGAACCACCACCGATTCCAACCGGGCTCTTTAACGATCCCGATGCGAACGGCGCCGACACCCGCTGGATCATTCGAGTACCAGTCATTGCCAACGATGTTCCTGCATTCCCGAACGAATTTGTGGTGAACAACTTCCAGTGGAACGCTGATGGATCGATTCGCAAGGACTCCGGCGCGATGCTCACCGAGAGTGCTGGCAAACCATCTATCGACAAACGAGTCGATCGCTCTGCTGGTTTGTACGGCGGCATATTCACCTACACCGTCGACATCACCATCCCCGGTGGTTACGCCGGTACCGATGTCTTGATCTACGACGAGATCAACGCTGCTCGCAACTGGGACGCCGCCCCCTATCTCTTGCAAGAGGGAGCGACCAATTGGAACACGGCAGCGTTCGTGTTCCCGGCCACGGTGACAGCTTCGCTGCCCCCAGCAGTGCCGTCACCAGAAATCCGCTACGCCAACTGGCTCTATACCCCAGCCGAGTTCGAACTCTCCGATTACGTGAGTCAGACCTGTCTGTCGGGCTGTTCTGGACCGGACAGCATCGACCTGGTGCCATTACCGCCAGCCACGCTCGACGAAACACTGACCTTGCCTGTGAGCAGCGCTCATCCATACCAACTCGAAGGCAACGGAGCCATTGGCTGGTACCTGGGCGACATCGCGGCCCACACTGGTGGCCAAGACCGAGTCGTAAGGCTCGTCTACGAAGTCGAAGCGCCGACCCTGCTGGAACAGCGTCAGCGAGTCTTCGAACAACAACCGTCGAACTTTCCTGGCGGCGCGACCGACCCAGGCTTCGACATTCGCGACAGCTACTGGTTCGAAGAACTCAGCCAGGTAGTGCACCCAAACGTGGTTGAATTCCGTCAGTTCCCCGGCGACAACGCACAGCTGGGCACGTGGGAAGGCGCCGGCGACGACGAATGGGAAACCGGTAGTAACGCCTGGGTAGGCGAAGTGGGTCGGTCAACGCCACTCGCCACTGCTGACGAGAGCGTGACGGTGTCGTATCCGATCATCGACATGGACAAAGAGTGTGGCGCCATCGGCATCACCGATCTCACCGATGCCACCAACCCAGCAGTCACACCTGCTGGCACGCCAAACGTCGAGTGCGAAATCATAGTGACCAACCGGTCGCCGGTCGAAGGCTTCAACGTGCAGGTCACCGACACACCGCTGCAGGACTGCGCACTCGCCGCAGTGCTGTACAACGGCGAGGTCACCTACATCGGCAACGTCAATAGCAGTAACCCGTGGTACACGGACCGCAGTGCACCCGGTACTGGCTTCCGGGACCCCGCCGATCCGGGCGTAGTAAGCTATCCCTGCGAAGTGCAGTCGCTCCTGCCGATACCGACAGTTGGCGGAGTAACAGACACTGCGGGCGACTTTCCGCTGACCTGGGACCTGACTATTGGTCCAGACACCTCCGAGACTCTGACGTATCAGTTCTACCTCGACGGCTGGAGCCAGCAGCCCTACGTTTCTCGGTTCATCAACAACGGTAGCTGGGATGTCCAGGGTCATTGGGTGAACCGGGCCGTGCTCGGCCAATGGGCCGCCGAACCGGGTGGGCCACTGATCGGCGAAGAGGTTGTTGTTCAGGACCAAGTTGGCTTCGAAGACAGCTATCTCATTGCCAACAAGTTCCCCTACCCACGTAACCGCGACGTGTGCGCCGACAGTGAACCGTTCATCCAATGGAACGAGGCCCCAACTGCGGCTGCCACCAACCTGTGGCCATGGCGCCACCACCCTGCAGGCGATCAGTACAACCCGGCCAACGCTGCCCACGTCGCAGGCTTCGGCAACCCACTGAACAGCGATTACTGGACTGCGGGCGTCGACAACTGCGCCGATCCGCTGCAGCCCCCGGCTCGCAACGTTATTGCCTACTCCCACCCTGGGGTTCTGCGGCATATCCCACTTGGTGGCTACGGCTTTAGCACCGCTGCTGGCTGGGCCAGCTACGGCGACGCGTACAATCTTCTGGGCACCAACGACGGTTGGACCAAACGTCCGCTCAGCGATCCTAATAACTGGTCACCGCAATACAACGTGACTCCGACCGTGCCGTACCGCTGGGCCATCGATCTGCGGGTCGACGGACTGCGGTTTCTAAGCGACATCGACATCCTGGACACCCTGCCATACGGCTGGGAGTTCGTACCCGGCTCGGCGACCATCGTCGATGGCGTGTGGCAACTTGGTGCGTTCGACCCGGCCTTGACTACCGGCTACGGCGAAATCCCAATTCCTGATCCGGCTCGAGGAAACATCGGTGGCGGCGCATGCCACGCCGACAACAACTTCCACAGCGGCGGCGAAACGCTCACATGGAACTTCGAGCGCTCCGGTGGCGCCGACGGTGATGCACCGTGGCTCTACCAGTACTTGAACTCAATGGAACGCAAGGCGTACCGAAGCGCGGTGTGGGAAGGCTACGAAGCCGGTTCCACTGGATTCGCTGACAAGGCCAGCTGGATTCGCATCCACTTCGATGCACTGCCAACCGAAGCAGTGTTCGATTGCGACCCTGACCCAACATCAAGCGACCGCTTCATGATGGAGAACAACTTGCAGGTCGATGCTGTGCGCGACAACCCAATCGCAGGCCAAGGCATCACGCTCAGCGACAGCTTCGACATGCTGGTCCCCGTGGCCAACCCGGTCACCTTCGAGAAGTTGCCCGACGACGACTTTGTGCCCGACGAAACCACGGCGTTCTTCACGATCGAGTTCACCAACGATTTGCCGGATCCAGTCCTGGATCTGCTGATCATCGATGATCTCACGGCCAGTATGCCGCCGCTTGCCGGTGGTGGTTATCAATGTCAGACCGCGACGGCCACGCTGAACGGCAATCCATTGACGCTGAATGAAACGGCGTGCACCGGACAACTGACCGACAACACTCATCTCGAATGGTTGATCCCACAGATTGCGTCGGGAGAGACGCTCATCATCACCATCCCGATCATCGTGCCCAAAGGCGAAACTAACGGACTGGTGTGGGACAACACGGCATCGACCGAGGTCAAAGAGTTCTTCGACTCACCGTTCGAGGACCAGGGTCGCATCACTGTGCTTAACCCGTCTCCTGCGCCAACGCCGCAGAAGTCGGCCACGCCAAACCCCGCCACCGTCAACGACGTGGTCACCTACGAAGTCAGCTGGACCGCGAACCCACAACAGGTGTTCATGGATCTTGCCTACATCGATACCGTCCCCGACGGCTTGACCTTCGTGAGCTTCGAGGGAGTCACATGTTCCGGCGGCTGCCCGAACAGTTTCACGCCAGCCAACGTGGTCGAGTTGCCCCAGGTCGTCAACGCTGATGGCACCACCACGCTGATGTGGTGGTTCGGCGACATGCCCGGCTCGAACCAGGCGCACACCTGGACAATGACCTACACCGTCCGCGTCGACGACGCCTACAACAATGGCACCTTGGTGCTTGACGAAGATGTCATCACGAACTCGGTCACGGGCTACGCAAGCGAGATCAATCGACTCGAGGAGCCAACGTCTGTTCTTGATCCAACCGCGTGGAGCGACTCGATGCATCCACCGTCGGACCCAGGCGAAGCTGACCTTGACATCGAAGAGCCAGAGCTCGAGATTCGCAAGTCGGCCGCGCCTTCGACGACGCCAGCCGATGGTTCATCCCAGATCGTGTTCACGGTCGAGATCGAGAACATCGGTGGCATGGACGCCCACAACGTGACCATTAGCGATACGCCGAACGACGCGCTCGAAGACATCGTGATGGATCCAGCGACAACCGCAGGCACCTTTGTCACCCAAGGCTGGACGCCGCTCGTCCCCGAGGTCAGCTGGTTCATCACCAGCATCGCACAAGGCGACACCATCTCCTTCACCTACACCGCCGAGGTTGTCGACACGTTCCTCGCCGACGGCATCTGGTTCGCCGAGAACGACGCTGCGGTCGAATCGTTCACCGGCCGACCAGGCGCAGAGCCAGAACCAGGCGATCGCAGTTACACCGGCGACGAAACATCTGTTCAGGTCGCGCTGGTTGCGCCTCAGCTGAACATCGAAAAGACGATCGACGGTTGTACCGACGACTTTGCCTTCGCAAGCTTGAACACGCCAGTCACTTGGTGTCTAACGATCTCGAACGCAGGCGCTGCTGTTGCGTACAACGTCAATGTCAGCGATGTGCTGCCATATCGCTGGAGCTACGAAGCCAACTCAACCACCGGCACCGGATGGACTCAAACCGAGCCCACCGTGGCAATTGTGAATGGCGTGGAACAGCTCGAATGGACGATCGGCGATCTCGCTGCTGGCGATGTCGCTGTCATCGAGTTTCAGGCGACTCCGCAACAGGGCGCAACCGAGGTTGTCACCAACTGGGCCGCCGCCGAGATGACCGACGCCAACGGCGAATCGCTACCGCCGTCGGTGACGGTCGCGAGCGACCGGGACCCGGCATCAGCTTCTCTTGGTCAGTACGGCCTTGAAATCGCCAAGGTACCCGACGACCAACAGTGGCCGTTCATTCCTGCTGGTGGCACGTTCACCTGGGACCTGGAAATCTCCAACCCGTCGGACACGACCACCAACACCAACCTGGTGGTTGTCGACTACCTGCCAGCACCACTGCTGTACTCGAACTCGACAAGCTCGGACCCTCGAGTGACGTTCGTGTCTGCTGGAGCGCCTGGCGCTGGCCCTGGCGGCACCACCGAAGTCACCTGGAACATTAGTGATCTCGGTCCGCTCGAGACAGTAACGATCGAGATCGAGGCTGCAGCTACTGGCGGCGAGACGCCGAACCAGTGGTACGTCAACGACGTGCAGGTCACCTCGACCGAGATCGTCGACGAAGTTGTGAACCAGGCCAAGGTCTGGTTCTACGAACCAGCCGAACTCGGCGACCGCGTCTGGCGCGACACCGATGTCGACGGCATACAAGACGCAGGCGAGCCTGGCGTCAACGGCGTGATCGTTGCCCTGCTCGATGGCAATGGTGACCCCGTTTACCGTGACCCCACGACTGGACTCTTCTTCACCGCTGCTGCATGGGCTGCGCTCAGCCCGGCTGAACAGGCTGCTGCGCCAGCCATCATGACCACCACTGCCAACGATCCGGTTACCGGACTGCCAGGCTGGTACCTGTTCGACAACCTCATTGCAGGGTCATACCAGGTCATGTTCGACCCAACCCCGACCGGGTTGTACCTGACACTCGACGAGCAAGGCGCCGACGATGCCGCCGACAGCGATGCAAACCGCTTCGTCGGCACCAGCCATGTCGTGACCTTGATGCCAGGCGACAGCGATCTCACGATCGACGCTGGCCTCATCACTGCCGAAGAGTACGACGACACGATTGCGTCGATCGACGTCGAGAAGTTCACCGAAGGCGTTCAAGCCGACACCCCAACCGGACCTGCCTTAGTTCCCGGTGCACCAGTGACCTGGACCTACGAGGTCACCAACACGGGCTGGACCAGCCTTGCCGATGTCACCGTCACCGATGCGCCTGAAGGCGTCGTCAACTGTGACGTCGACGGCGACGGCGTGTGGGATGACACCAACGTCATCGACATCTTGGCTCCGGGCGTGACGCGCACGTGCTTTATCCAAGGCACCGTGGGCATCACCGCTGGTGGCGACGGAACCGGTCTCTACACGAACACCGCTTCGGCTACCGGTGACCCTGTTACTCCTGACTTCGACACCTGCGGTTGCGATCCTGACGATCCTGCGACTTGGCCGATCGACCCGGCGTCGAACGCGCCGTATAACGGCACCGATGGCAATCCTTTGCCTGCGGTAGACGACACCGATCCGTCGCACTACTACAGCGCCGGCCCGGCACTCGATATCGAGAAATCGACCAACACTGTCGACGCCGACGAACCCAATGGCCCGTCTGTGGTCGAGGGTGGCGCAGTCACCTGGCTCTACGTAGTCACCAACACCGGCAACACTGCGTTGACCGACGTGCTTGTGACCGATGATCAAGGTGAAATTCCTGCCTGTGATCTCGACGCCAATGGCACCTTCGAGGGCACCAGCACCATTCCGCTGATGAACCCTGGAGACGAGATCACCTGCCAGGCAACGGGTACCGCCGTGGCAGGTCCGTATACGAACGAGGCAAGCGTGACGGGCAACCCCGTGCTGCCCGATCCAGAGACGTGTGGCTGCGACGTCGAGAACCCAGCTTCCTGGCCAGACACGCCTGCGGACTTTGATGACGCCGACGTTGCAGATCCCGTGGCCGACGATCGGTCGCACTACTTCGGAATCGTTCCTTCGATCGATATCGAGAAGTCGACCAACGGCGTAGACGCCGATGATCCAACCGGTCCGGCAATCTTCGTCGACGGCGACGTGACCTGGACCTACGTTGTGACCAACACCGGCGATACCGCGCTGTTCGACGCAGTTGTCACCGACGACCAGAACGTGGCCATCGCATGCGATGTCGACGGCAACGGCAGCTTCGAGAGCGGCGACACAATCCCGTTCTTGTTGCCCGATGCTTCGGTCACCTGCCAGGGAACCGGCACTGCGACGCCTGGTCAGTACACAAACCTGGCCGAAGTCACGGGCATGCCGGCTCTGCCGGATCCGGAGCTGTGTGACTGCGACGCTGGCGAAATCGGCGACTGGCCCGATGATGCAGGAATGTTCTACCTTGCGGTCGACGGCAACGGCGACCCTGTCGACGAAGTCGAGGCCGACGATCCATCGCATTACTACGGTGCTGCTCCCTCGATCGACGTCGAGAAGTCGACCAACACTGTCGATGCGGACCTGACCCCGGGGCCGGCTCTGACACCGGGTGACCCCGTTGTTTGGTTCTACGAGGTCGAGAACACCGGCAACACCGCCCTTGACGGCGTGTCGATCGTGGACAGCGAGGGCGTCGAAGTCCTGTGTGATCTCGACAACGACGACGTGTTCGAGTCTGACTCGACGATTGGTTTCCTGCTTCCAGGCGCCTCGGTCAACTGTCAGGCCACTGGCCTAGCGGTTGCTGGCCAATACGAGAACACTGCAACGGTGAATGGTGCACCAGCACTTCCGAACCCGGAAACGTGCGAGTGCGATCCATTCGAACCCTCCACATGGCTCGACGATCCGACGCTGTTCGACTCTGCGGTCGACAGCAACGGCACACCGCTGCCGTTGGTCGATGACGCTGACCCGTCGCATTACTACGGCGCAACGCCGGGAATCGATATCGAGAAGTCGACCAACGGTGTAGATGCTGACGTTTCACCTGGGCCAGCGATCAACCCCGGCGATACTGTGACCTGGACCTACGAGGTCGAAAATACTGGCAACACTGCGCTTGCCGATGTCACCGTGACCGACAGCGAAGGCGTTGCGGTGAGCTGCGACGTCGACGGCAACGACACGTTTGAATCAGGCAACGTCATTGCGGTGATGAACCCCGGCGACACGGTGACCTGCCAGGCGACTGGCGTGGCGATCAATGGCCAGTACATGAACGACTCAGATGTTGCTGGTACTCCGGTCCTTCCGGATCCAGAACTGTGTGACTGTGATCCATTCGATCCTGATAGCTGGCCCGATGACCCTGCACTCTTCGATCCTGCCGTCGACGAGGACGGCGAGGAACTTCCCGCGGAGATGGCCGATGACCCGTCGCACTACTACGGCGCTGATCCATCGATCAATGTCGAAAAGAGCACGGTCAACTATCAGGCTGATCGAGTCTCCGGACCTGGGATCGCGGTCGGTGACCCGGTGACCTGGACCTACTTGGTGATCAATGACGGCAACACTGCCCTCGACAATGTCTTCATTCGAGATAGCGACAACGTAACCATCTCCTGTGATTTGGATGGCGACGGCTCATTCGAGTCGGGCGCAACCATTGGCCTCTTGTTGCCCGGCGCTTCGGTCAACTGTCAAGCGACCGGCACGTCGATTGCTGGACAGTACGAGAACATCGTCGATGTGACTGGTGATCCGGTTCTGCCAGATCCCGCTACCTGCAACTGTGACCCCTTCCGTCCTGAGACATGGCCACAGGACCCGTCGGTCTTTACGACTGCTGTTGACGAAGACGGTGTCGAAGTTCCCGACGTCGTGGACGAGGACCCAAGCCACTACTACGGCACGACCGGCGGCGTGGACCTTGAAAAGTCGACGAACACCGTCGACGCTGACCAGTCGCCTGGCCCAGCTATCGAGCCCGGCGCCGATGTGACGTGGCTCTACGTGGTGACCAACACCAGCAACTTTGCCCTGACAGATCTCGAAGTCACCGACTTCGAGGGAGTCACGGTCACCTGCCCAGGCAGTAACGACGAGACGATTGCGCTGCTGCTCCCTGGGCGCACCATCACCTGTGAGGGCACCGGCACCGCAATCGATGGTCAGTACAGCAACAGCTCACTGGTCACCGGGCAGCCATCGCTGCCCAATGAGGACCTGTGCGGCTGCGTTGCGGCTGACCCCGACACCTGGCCCGAGGGCCCGCCAAGCATCTTTGATCCGATCATCGATGCAAATACCAACGAACCTCAGGTGCCAGCCGATGATGTCGACCTGTCGCACTACTACGGTGCAACGCCATCGATCGACATCGAGAAGTCGACCAACGGCGTCGATGCCGATGCTGTGACTGGTCCTGCAATCCCGGTTGGCGATGAAGTCGTCTGGACCTACGTCGTTGTCAATGATGGCAATACGGCGTTGGCTAACGTGACCGTGGTTGACAGCGACGGTGTCGAGATCTTGTGTGATGTCGACGGCGATGTCGATGGTGTGTTCGAAGCAACCAACGAGATTGGTCACTTGAATCCTGGTGATTCGGTTACCTGTCAGGCAACCGGTACTTCGGTTGGTGGTCAGTACGAGAACATCGTCGAGGTGACTGGCGATCCAGTACTGCCAAATCCTGAAGCATGTGGATGTAACCCGTTCGATCCCGATACATGGCCAGATGACAGCTCGCTGTTCGATCCAGCCGTCGATGAAGACGGCAACGAGTTGCCCGAAGAGATGGCTGAGGATCCGTCGCATTACTTTGGTTCTGCTCCGGGTATCGAACTCGAGAAGTCGACCAATGGTGTCGATGCCGATGCGTTCCCTGGACCTGCCATTGCGGTGGGCGAAGCAGTGACGTGGACCTATGCGATCACCAACACCGGCAACACTGCACTGGCGGCGATCGAGGTCGTCGATGATCAAGAGGTCGCCATTGTCTGCGACACCGCTGATGATCCATCGAACGTGATCCCGTTGTTGTTGCCTGGTGCCTCGGTGAACTGCGAAGCAACCGGCGTGGCAATCGACGGTCAATACGAGAACAACGCAGACGCAACTGGTAGCCCGGTTCTGCCGGACCCTGAGGCTTGTGACTGCAATCCCTTCTTGCCAGAGACGTGGCCAACCGACCCGACCCTGTTCAGCCCTGCGGTTGACGAAGACGGCTCTGAGTTGCCCGACGAAACCGATGGCGACCCGTCGCACTACTACGGCTCTGACCCATCGGTCAACGTCGAGAAGTCGACCAACGGCCAACAGTCAGACATCGAGCCCGGACAAGGTATTCCGATCGGCGATGAAGTCATCTGGACCTACCTGGTGATCAATGATGGCAATACGGCGTTGGCCAATGTGACCGTGGTTGACAGCGACGGGGTTGAGATCTTGTGTGATGTCGACGGCGATGTCGATGGTGTGTTCGAAGCAACCAACGAGATTGGTCACTTGAATCCTGGTGATTCGGTTACCTGTCAGGCAACCGGTACTTCGGTTGGTGGTCAGTACGAGAACATCGTCGAGGTGACTGGCGATCCAGTACTGCCAAATCCTGAAGCATGTGGATGTAACCCGTTCGATCCTGACTCATGGCCAGATGACAGCTCGCTGTTCGATCCAGCCGTCGACGAAGACGGCAACGAGTTGCCTCAAGAATCCGACGATGATCCGTCGCACTACTACGGCACCACCGGTGGCGTCGATATCGAAAAAGCCACCAACACGGTCGATGCCGATGTTTCACCTGGCCCAGCCTTGGTGCCGGGTGGCGCAGTGACATGGACCTACGAGGTCACCAACACCAGCAACAGTGCGCTTGCCAATCTGGTCGTCTCCGACAATCAAGGCGTCAACGTCGACTGTGGTGACGGAACCAACGTCATTGCCCTTCTGGGTGTTGGCATGTCTCAGGAATGCACTGGCACTGGCTCGGCAGCAACCGGCCAGTACGTGAACGCAGCAACTGTGGTCGGCGACCCCGTGTTGCCAGACCCAGCATGCGACTGTGATCTGACGAACCCATCGACCTGGCCAGATGACCCACGCTTGTACAAGCCGGTCATCGATGTCGAAACCGGCGAACCGGTTGGGCCTGTCGACGATGTTGACCTCTCCCATCACTTCGGTGCCGAACCCGGCCTCGACGTCGAAAAGAGCACTAACGGCGTCGACGCTGACGAAACGCCAGGCCCAAGTGTCACGCCTGGCTCGCCAATCACATGGACCTACGTGGTCGCGAACACCGGAAACACAGCTCTTGCCGACATCGTCGTTCTCGACAGCCAAGGCGTCGAAGTCGACTGTGGCGATGGCAGCAATGAGATTGCTCTGCTGACGCCGGGTACCTCTCAGACGTGCATTGGCGAAGGCAACGCCGTGCCAGGTCAGTACAGCAATACCGCTGACGTGTCTGGTACACCACTGTTGCCAGATCCAGAAACCTGTGGATGTGATCCGTTCAGTCCAGAAACCTGGCCGACGGACCCGTCGCTCTATGTGCTAGCGGTCGATGACTCAGGCAACCCACTTCCAGACCCGAGCGACAGCGACGACTCGCACTATGTGGCAACCGACGGCGGTCTCGACCTCGAGAAGTCGACGCAGTCGATCGATGCCGACGAAGACTTCGGTCCGCTCATGGCCGTAGGCGCCGAAGTGATCTGGACGTACCAGGTCACCAACGAATCCAACATCGCAATGCTCGACGTCACGGTCGGCGACGACCAGGGTGTTGTCGTCGAGTGTCCTGGCGGCGGGCCGGTCATTGCGCTGATGCTGCCGGGAGAGGTGGTCGAGTGCTTTGGCACCGGCACCGCATCCGAGGGCTACTACCGAAACGTGGGAACGGTCGAGGGCAACAGCGCTGCGCCCGATCCAGCGCTTTGTGACTGTGACCCGGCCGATGCCAGCTCATGGCCCGCTGACCCTGCGGCCTACGTTGCACTTGCAACTTCTGACGGAACGCTCGTTGCCTCGGCAACCGATGCCGACCCCTCGAATATGTGGGGCGGCACGGCTTCGCTCGACTTGGAGAAGGCCACCAATGGCGCTGACTCAGATACCGAAGCCGGAGCGGGCGGCTGGGAAGCTGGTTCAGTGGCGAAGTTCACTTACGTGGTGACCAACTCGGGCAACACTGCAGTCATCGACATCGCCGTCACCGACGATCAAGGGGTCGAGGTCGACTGCGGTGCCGGAACCGCCACGATTGCCATGCTGCTACCGGGTGACTCGGTCACCTGTACCGGCAGCAAGGTCGTGACCGCTGGTTCTTACATGAACCTGGGTGGGGTCACGGGCGAGCCTCGCCTGCCAAACCCAGCACTTTGTGACTGCGATCTCGACGAGCCATCGACATGGCCGACCAATCCAGCACTCTTCTTGACTCCACCTGATCCAGAGACGGGCGAACCCTACGGCACCATTGGTGACGAAGATCCGTCGCATCACTTCGGCTTCAACCCGGTCAGCAGTGGCGGGGTGGACCCTGGAACCGGCGGAACCATTGGTGTCAATCCGTCAGCTCCTGCGCCGGACCCAATTTCGGTGCCAGAGCCGCCTGATCAACCAACAGGCCCTCTTGCCTACACCGGGTCGAATACTCGCCAGTTAGTATGGTTGGCGCTCGCCGCCATCGCCGCTGGCACGTTCCTGGTACTTGGTACCCGACGTAGACGAGAGGCCGACGATTCCGGTGTCAACACCGACCACGGAGGTGCATCGTGATGCGCAGAAATCATGAAATCACCCGACGCAGCTCCGGCTGGGGAACAGTATTTGCGCTTGCGTTGCTGTTCCTCGCCGCAGCGTGCAGTGACGATTCCACGAGCACCGAACTCACGACGCAAGACCAAGCCCAGGCCGAGTCCAGCGTCGACCGTGACCGCTCGCACGAATCGACAACTGAACTCAATAGCGGCAATGCAGATGTCGGCGAAGATGCCGATCCCGACGACACAGTCGCCGTCGATCCTCCCGAAGCTCCAATTGCGACTGCTCCTCGGGCGGAAAGCTCGCCCGCTGATCGCCAGAACACACAGTCGGTCAACGGTGTCGAGTCAGAGACTGTCGACTCAGCCGACGAAGACGAACCAGTTCGCGACGACAGCGACACCGAAGAGCAAGAAGATGAGGACGCACCCTTGGAGGTGCAACCACCGGTTGGCCCGGTAGTCGATGTGCCGGCGTTTCCGGGTTCGAGCCAAGCAACACAAGGCCAGTCCATCCAGACACAGCCGCCCGGCGAGCAAGGCCAGTCCGATACCGGCCAGACTGTGACGTCATCTGCCGTTGCAGACCTTCCGCCAGACTCGTGCGGTAACGACTGCGACATCGGAGGCATCGGCGGCGATGACGAAGCCCTCGTCGACGTCAACGTCGACAGCGCCGAGACGTTCGATGTCGTTGACAAACCGTCACCTGCGCTCGATCCGGTGCCCGAGGGCAGCGACGACGTGTGCCCCCCAGGCAGTAGTGCTGATTGCAAGCCGGTCGAGTCCAGCGAGGCCATCGCAACCGAGCTCGATCTGTTCGCTGACACCGACCCGGACTCTGAGTTGACTGGGGCGGTCGAACAAGAGGTCACATGTGAGACCAGGCCGTGGGGTCGGGGCTGCGCAGGCCCAGTGCCTGACTACGACGTTCCCGAAGAAATCTACGTTCCAGCTGATGATCCCACCGCCGAACCCGTGTCGGAGGGTGTCGTCATCCCTCAAGAGATTCAGGATATTTTGTTGCAACCCGCCAGCTAGGTTGGGCCGTGAGGTGCGGGCCCCCGCAGGCGGATTTCAGTCCCTTCACCGAGCTTCATAAACTGACGGTGCACCATGTTGCTCGTGAAAGAGGATTGCCGCTATGGCCGATGAGTTGTTGACCGAAATTCGTGACCGCGTGATGATCATCACGCTCAATCGGCCCGAGGCGATGAACTCGGTCAACCTCGCGCTGGCCGAACAGATGGCAGCTGCCATGGAAGAACTCGATGCCAATGCTGATCTGTCCGTTGGCGTGCTTACAGGTAACGGCCGAGGATTCTCGGCTGGCATGGACCTGAAGGCTTTTGTGTCCGGCGGCATGCCGAACCTGCCCGATCGTGGATTCGCCGGTATCACCGAGAAGGCTGCCGACAAGCCGCTCATCGCCGCGGTCGAGGGCTTTGCGCTCGCAGGCGGACTTGAGATCGCGTTGAGCTGTGACCTGCTGGTCGCGTCCAAAGGCGCCAAGCTGGGCATTCCCGAAGTTGGCGTTGGTCTGTTCGCAGGAGCAGGCGCACTGTCGCGCCTGCCGCGTCGGCTTCCCTACGGCATGGCCATGCAGATGGCGCTCACGGGCGAACCCATCACTGCCGACGTGGGTCACGAGTTTGGTCTGGTACAGGTGCTGACCGAAAGGGGCGAGGCGCTCGATGGTGCACTCGACCTTGCGGCTCGTGTCGCCAAGAACTGTCCGCTAGGGCTGAAGGCTTCCAAACAATTGATTCGCGACCTTGGCGGTGTCGATGGAGCTTTCTGGGACGATCAACAACCGCTGATCGACAGCGTGTTCTCCAGTGCAGATGCGATCGAAGGAGCTACTGCATTCGCCGAGAAGCGAGCACCGAACTGGACCGGGCAGTAGCTTCAGAGCTGCATGGCTAAAACTCCGCTTACCGAAGTCGATCTACTGCGCTGGGCTGAATCCCTCGCAGGTATTGCTCAGACGGGATTGGCTTTTACCGAAAGCCTCTATGAACAGGAACGCTTCGAAGAGATTCTGCATGTAGCTGCAGAGATCAAGGCCCAGTCGGGCCGCGGATTCGACCCGACGATGCAAGTTGCCGAGTGGATGGCCAGCGTCGGCGAACGCACCGCCGGTTACGTGACGCCAAAGACAGCGGTTGGTGCGGTCGTGGCCAACGATCAGGGCGAGATCTTGCTGGTGCAGCGATCCGACAGTGGCATCTGGCTCTACCCGACCGGCTGGGCCGACGTGGGCTATTCGCCCGCCGAGGTCGCGGTGAAAGAAGTACAAGAAGAAACCGGTATCGACTGTGAACCGGTTCGGCTGCTTACGGTCATCGACGGCCTTCGAGCCGGCTTCACCCGGATCCCGCTGTACTCTCTGGTGTTCTTTTGCAAAGCCATCGGCGGCGAACTCGAGCCACATCCGCTCGAGACACTCGACGTCGGGTTCTTCTCGCGCGACAGGCTGCCCGAACCGCTCGCGGGCCAAGGTGAATGGGTCGAACAGGCTTTTGCTGCGATCGACGGTGGCGAGCATCCGACTCAGTTCGACGTACCTCGGCCGGCGGCCGAATGGCCTGCGTTCCCTCCGCCCGAAGCCACATGACAAACACGGGCCACGATCTGCACGAGATCAACGCCGTCACCCTGGTGGTCCTCGACATGGCTGCGTCGGTCCGCTTCTACTCTGATCTTGGTTTCGAGACGGTCTATGGAGGCCCCGACACTGGGTTCACGTCGCTCAAGATCGGACCCAACTTCGTCAATCTTCAGCACACTGGCAAGGCCCCAGGCACGGGTTGGGGTCGCGTGATCTTCCACGTCGTCAGCCCCGACGATGTGTATGCCACGGCGACGGACCACGGCTACCCGGTCGCAACGCAGCCAGCCGATGCCCCGTGGGGCGAGCGCTACTTTCATATCCATGACCCCGACGGTCACGAACTCAGCTTCGCCCGCCGACTGAGCTGACGTCGAGCTGTGCACTCGTGGTGCGCGGCCACACCCGGGCCACGAACTGGCGGCCGTAGAAGTCGATGAGCCAAGACGCCCCCAGCAGCGGTGCGATGATCAGGCCGTCTGCCCACCAGTGATGGCCGGTGCCGGCAACGGCCAGCATGGTGATGATCAGGTGACTGAGCGCAAGCCATCGCCAACGGCTCGTGCTGGCGGCGACCACGCCGATCGACACGATGGCCGCCCAAGCAACATGAATCGACGGCATTGCCGCGAACTGTTGTGAAACGCCGGTGCCGACCCGGCCGTAGGGCGATAGGTCGTACTGGGCGGGTAGATCGATGAATCCGAGGTCGGGCAGGAAGCGAGGCGGCGCAACGCGAATGAACCGGATGAACAGACAAAAGGCCGTGAGGATCGACAACAGGTTGCGCCATTGCGAGAACGCATGCCGCTGGCGAATGAACAACCAGATGAGGAAGACCCAGAGTGCAGGCACATGCAGGCCGATGTAGTACAGGCTCGCAAGCCGACCCCACCACTCATGTTCGATGAGCCATGTCTGCACGGTCAGTTCGTTTGGGAGCCACAGCCGGTCTTGCCATTCGGCGATGGAACGGCCTCGGTCGAGTGCACCGTCGGCCTGGACGAGTGGCAGTTTGCGGGCCATGCGCCAGATGGAATACAGCACCGTGATGATTGTCATCTCAGTTGCGGCTAGTGCAAGGCTGGTGGTGACAACGTTTTGATGGCGGGTGCGGCGCAGGCCAACGCCGAGCAGCACGAAGACAACTGCGGCTATCGTCGATTCTTGCCAGGTAGGCCACGCCATCAGGACTGAGTCACGAGCTTTGGATCACTCCGGTGAGATCACGGGTGCTGGGTCACGAGATTGTTGTCACTCGGTCTCGCCCGCCAAGATCAGATCCAGCTTGGCAGAGTTCTCGTCGACACAGGCTTGTTCGTATTCGGGCTGCACTTCGTCAAAGGTATCTACGTCTGAGCCTTCTAGATCCCGTATGGCGACATCGAGCTCGAACTCGATCAGCTGATCGAGCTCAGCCTGAAGCGACGGCACCATCACGAAACCTTGAACGGCGCAGCTCTGTTCGAGGAACTTGAAGCGGCCGTCGCCTATGCATCGGCGCACAAGTTCTTCGGCGTTGTTCACGAACTTGTGATGGGGGCACGTCGACGATCCCTCATGGCCACAAGACTGTCAATCTCGCTGAGCTTGGTCCCTTCGGTTCGCTTCAGTAGCTGCGGGGCAGGCCCAGGATCTTGTTGGAGATGAAGTTGAGGACCATCTCTTGGCTCACCGGAGCGATCTTCATCAGCCGTGCTTCTCGCCAGTACCGCTCGACGTGGTATTCGCTGGCGTAGCCGAAACCGCCGTGGGTCTGCATTGCACGATCGGCAGCGAAGAAGCCAGCCTCGGACGCAAGATACTTTGCGGTATTCGCGGCCTCGGCGCATGGCTTGTCGTTGTCGTACAGCCATGACGCCTCGCGGATGATCAGCTCGGCTGCCTTAAGTTTCATGTGCGCCTCGGCCAGCGGAAATGCGATGCCCTGATTCTGACCGATCGGCCGGTCAAAGATGATGCGCTCTTTGGCGTAATCGCTCGCCCTGCGGATCGACGCCCGACCAATGCCGAGTGCCTCGCTGGCAATCAAGACCCGCTCTGGGTTGAGGCCGTCGAGGATGTAGCGAAAACCTCGGCCCTCGTCGCCGATCAGTCGAGACGATGGAACGCGCAGGTTGTCGTAGCGGACCTCGCACGACACCACGGCGTTTCGGCCAACCTTGGCAATGGGTGTTATGTCTACCGCTGGATCTTGTAGATCGACAAGGAACAGCGAGATCCCATCGGTGCGACTCTGCGCTTCTTCGATTGGCGTGGTGCGAACGAGGAGCAAACACATTTCGCAATGCGGCGCCTTGGTCGTCCACACTTTGGCGCCGTTGATCACGTACTCGTCGCCGTCGCGCACGGCCCGGGTTTTGATCTGGGTGGTGTCGGTGCCGGCATCCGGCTCCGTGACACCAAACGCTACGTGCAGGTCACCCGATGCGACCCGGGGGAGTACCTCGGCGATCAGCTCGGGTGAACCGTATTTGCGCACCGGTTCCATACCGAACACCGAGAGATGTACGGCCGAACAACCGTTCATCGCCGCACCCGACGCAGCGATCTCTTCGAGCATGATCGATGCTTCGGTGATGCCTTGGCCGCCGCCTCCATATTTTTCGGGGATGGCCAAGCCGATCCAGCCACCCTCGGCCAGCTTGTCATAGAAGTCCCAGGGGAACTCGTGGTCGGTATCTTTTTGGAGCCAATACTCGTCGGGGAAATCAGCGCAGATCCGCTGGATACCCTCGCGGATCGCCTCGTGATCGGCGTTCGGTGAAAAGTCCATCCTGACCATCGTCGCTGATGAAAGGATTTACCCGCAATTCGAGCTTCTAGAGTCACGTTGTGGTGGCGAGGCGAACATCACCCACCGCAAGAACTCTGGTTGACTAGAGGTGTGCTGACTGAACTTGCTGCTCATCCCGACTCGTCTGATCCCGAGCCATTTGCTGGGCCCGACCATCCAATCCGTCAGCTGACCCGGGCAGTTGCGTTCGGCAAAGAGTGGACCACCGCCCACGCTGAGCGCATGTCGAAGCTCTTCAACGAGATGGCACCCGAGTGGTCTGAACGCAACGTTGACCCAATCAAGGCTGCGCCCGTACGCGATGCGCTCACCCGCGGCGACGTTCCGCTCGACGGACAGTGGCTCGAACTCGGATCAGGTACCGGTGCCGGAGCGCGAGCGATTAAAGGTCAGGTTCGGTCGCTGATTTGCACCGACCTTTCGGCTGGCATGCTGAGCTTCGCGCCCGACATCGCGCCTCGGGCACGAGCCGATGCCAGTGCGTTGCCTTTCGACAACGACTCGTTCGACGCGGCCATGCTCATCAACATGTTGCTGTTCCCGGCCGAGCTCGATCGCATTGTGCGCCCAGCCGGCACGGTGTTGTGGGTGAACACCCTGGGTGACCAGACACCTATCCATTTACCAGCCGCCGACGTGCTCGAAGCATTGCCGGGCGAGTGGTCAGGCACTACGGCTTCGGCTGGTACCGGCTTCTGGCTCACGGCCCGACGGGCGTGAGCGCGCTGATGCTTCGCGTCGCGGTCTTTGTCTTGATGACGATGATGGCGGTCTCATGTTCGAGCGCCGCCGATGTGGCTGCTGATCGGACCGCGCCCACGGCGATCGTCGAACCCACGATGGCACCTACTGTTGCGCCCCCTGCGCCAACCGCGCAACCAACCGCGACGGCGACACCCACTGCCACGCCCGTACCTGAGCCGACGGCCACCTCGACGCCGGTGCCCACGCCGCAACCCGAAGGGCCATGCGACGCTGGCCCACTTGCGCTGCCGGACCCAGATCGTCCGGTCTACACCGGAGCTATTGAGGTTGATCCGACGGCGCGCACCGTGTCGGGCGATGTGGCAGTTGTCTTCACGCCTGACCTTGCGATAGACGACGTCTACATTCGGCTGTGGCCAAACGGCCCTCGAACTGCTGCGGGGGGCGTGCAGATGGAACTGACGTCGGCGGTTGTCGACGGGGTCGACACACCGTTTGACATGGTCGACGCGACCACGGTGCGAGTGGGGCTCGCCGCTCAGCTCCCCGCCAATGACAGCGTAGAAATAGCGGTGGGCTTTGAACTGCTCATTCCGAGCGAGTTGAAGTCGCGCATATCGGCGCGCGACGACTACATGCGACTTGGCACCATCTTGCCGATCCTTCCGTGGGAGCCTGGCCGAGGATGGGCGCTGGAACCAGCAACCGGCCTCTTCGCCGAAGCGGTCTCGTCGCCGGTCGCCGACTACACAATTCAGGTCGTAGTACCCGAAGGATTCGACGTGCTCGCCTCGGGAGTCATCGACGACGATGGAGCCTGGCACGTCGAATCAGCGCGAGATTTCGCGCTCAGCGTCGGGCGGTTCCGCACCGTCACTGGAATCGCAATGGCACCCGAGCCGGTGCAAGTGACCGTTGGCGTTCATGACACGATCAACGATGACCCCGAGGTCTACCTGGCCAAGATCATCGACTCGTTGGAACAGTTCAGTCAGCGCTGGGGACAGTACCCGTGGCCGTCGCTGACCTTTGGAGTCACACCGGCGCTCAGCGGCGGCATCGAGTTCCCGACCCACATCATGCAAGGGCCAAACACTCAAGGCCGTGTGACCAGCCATGAAGTTGGCCACATGTTCTTTTACTCGCTGGTCGGCAACAACCAGGGATCGGCTCCGTGGCTCGACGAGGGCATCACAAGCTACGCCGAGTTCACCTACGAAGGCACACCGGCCAATGCGTTCGAGATCCCCGCAGGTGGGGTCGGCAACGCCACCGAGCCAATGACGTTCTGGGAGGGCCGCGCTGACATCTACTACCGGTCGGTGTACGCCCAAACCGGGTTTGCGCTTCAGCGGTTGGGCGACCAGGCCGACGTCGACTGTGCGCTCGCCCGGTACGTGGCCGCAAACGCACACCGCATCGCCACCGCCGAAGACTTCGTCGCGGCGTTCGAACCAACCTTCCCCGACATCGTGGAGCAGCTCGCCCAACTCGGAGTCGTGATCGCCGAGTAACAGTTGCCCCGACGACCACGGGGAACACGTGCGATCGTCATGAGATCTGACACATCTTGTGTGGCTGGCATGGCGCAGCCATAGGGTCCGGGTCATGGATGCACAGACGGCACAGTTGTGGGCCATTCAGAATCGCCACGAAGGCGACCGACGGCGACTTTTCTCGACCGTCGCCAACGTGGTCGATGCCGATCGCGTCCTGTACCCGGGTTCGTTTCTCGACGTCACGGCGTCGATGGTGTTCGACGATGTCACCTATGTCGATATGGACAAGCGTCTGCCCACTTTCTTTGGCGACGAAGCCGGCGTGCGCAGCATCATCGACGCAGAACGAGACGGCGACAGCCCCTACACGTTCGCGGCAGTCCACGCTGACTTTACACGTGGCCTCGATCTCGAAGAAGCCTCGTTCGACTTGCTCGTGTCGTTGTACGCCGGGTTCGTTTCCGAGCAGTGCACCAAGTACTTGCGCATCGGCGGGTCGCTGCTCGTGAACCCAAGCCACGGCGATGCAGCACTTGCGTCGATCGACGATCGCTACGAACTGACCGGTGCCATCAAGGCACACGGCGGCGCCTACGCATTTGCGAACGCCAACCTCGACGGCTATTTCGTTCCGAAGCGAAGCGAGCCCGTAACCAGGAAACGCATCCACGACCTTGGTAAGGGCATTGCCTATACGACGTCGGCGTTTGCGTACTTGTTTACGCGGATTCGCTGAGGCGGGCGTCGATCCACTCGATGACCGATGCCACGACTTCGGGTCCCTCGGGCTCGTTGAAGATCTCATGACGCAGGTTGTCGAGCACGATGCGAGTGACCCCCGGTAGGCCCTCGAGGACCTCAGACGCGGTTGCCAGCACGAGCTCGTCGGCGCTGCCATGCAGACACAAGGTCGGTATTGCCAAGCGGTCGACGTTGGCGGCGGTGGCGTGCATGGTGGCGAAGAGCTGCGCGAGAAGATTTGCCGAGCCGCCTGCCTTGATGAGCGGGTCTGCGTTGTAGTCCTTGCCGACCTCGGGATCGCGAGAAAGAACTTCGGTGTCGAACGGTGGGCCCACGAACAGCTTGGGGGACAATTGCGCCAGTTTGCTGACGGCAGTCTGCTGCCAATCAGGAAGCTCGGTGCCGAGGGCTGGGCCACTGAGTACCAACAAGTCGGGTGCGGGGCGGTCGCTGATGGCATACGCCGTGGACACCAGGCCGCCCATCGAGTGGCCGAGAAGAACGATGGGCACACCGAACGTCTTCATCTGGGTGATCTGGTCTTCGACGTCGTCGAGGAACCCGTCGAAGGTGTCGACGTGACCTTTGGTGCCCTGGGTCGTGCCGTGGCCCCGCTGGTCGATCGCTACCGCACCAATGCCGGCTGCAGCGAACTGCGCACCGACTGCTTCGTAGCGACCAGAGTGTTCGGCGATGCCATGGACAAAGAGCGCGAGCGCACGGGGTGGCCCACTCGTGAGCCATTGGCGTCGGGTTTGTCGATCGCCTTTGCGGTTGGTGCCATAGTCGATTCGGCTGGACAAACTCACGGCATGCCGCCTTGTCAGTGATCGCCGCGTTGGCGAAGGAACTGTTCGACCTCGGCAACCAGCTGTTCCGGTGAGGCCTCGTGATTAGCATCGTAGTGACGTTCGAGTTCGGAGATGAACTCGATGGTGTCAGGATCTTCTTCGACGTAGGCATCGACCTGGCGCACGTATTCGGCTGCGTCGCGTTGCAGGTCGTCGGTCTCGAATTCGGCGCCAACCAGGCCTCGCATGTTCTTGAGCAGAGCGAGCGCCGCCTTGGGTGACACCGCTCCTGGTACATAGGTCGGTACCGCAGCCCACAGCGAGGCATAGGGAATGCCGGCCACGCTGCACGCCGAGTGCAACACGCCAATGATTCCGGTGGGGCCCTCGTAGGTCGACGGCTCAAGGCCTTCGAGTTCGGGTGCGCCGCCCGAGGCGGATCCGTAGATGACGGTCGGGCGGGTGTGGGGCACGTCGGCCAGCAGTGCGCCGAACGTGACGATGGTGGACACACCCATGTCGGTGGCGACCCCGAGGATCGTTTCGGTGAAGGTCCGCCACTTGAGTTGCGGTTCGACGCCACGAACGATGATGAGATCGCGGCCTTCGAGTGCACCTTCGGCGATGGCAAAGGTGGTCGTTGGCCACGAGATCTTGCGTCCACCCGATGGTGTGAGCTCGATCGAAGGGCGGATTGCGGTGAAGTCGAAGAACTCTTCGGCGTCGATGGTCGCAAACGGTGCTGCGCTCCACGTCTGCTCGAGGTATTCAGCTGCCGACGATGCCGCATTGCCGGCATCGTTCCAGCCAGAGAATGCGATGAGCATGACTGGATCTTGGGCAGACCGGCGCTGGTACCAGTCAAGATGTGAGTTCTGCGACTCGCCCCGTTGCTCTGTCACCAGGTCACGCTATCTGAGCGCTGTCGAACTGCAACTGCGTGTTCACAACAGCAACTTGTGCCTCAGGCACTCGAAGGACGCAGTAGGCGGTTGTAAGCGCGAGCAGTGTTCTAGGCTGCGGGTGTGGCTGAAGATGGTGTGTTGATCGAGGAAGTGCAAGTTGTCGACGACGAACTGGTGGCAGCCTTCGAGCTGTTGATCCCGCAGCTCTCCCGGTCGAACCCACCGCCGCCAGCCAGCGAGCTACAGCAGATTGTTGACGCACCTGATTCAGTGTTGTTGATCGCTCGCGACGAACGCGACGCCAATCGCATCGTTGGATCGTTGACGCTGGCGATGTTTCGCATCCCGACCGGTTACCGGGCGTGGATCGAAGATGTTGTGGTCGATAGCGGTGTTCGTGGCCGCGGTATCGGCGACAAGCTCAATCGGGTAGCCCTCGATCGAGCCCGCGAGGCAGGCGCCAAAACGGTTGACCTCACGAGTCGCCCGAGTCGAGAAGCCGCCAACCGGCTCTACAAGCGCATCGGATTCGAACCGCGCGAAACCAACGTCTACCGCTTCGCTCTCTAGCTATAGCTACAAGCAGCAAGAGCCAGTGGATGCGGTAGCCGCAGGTATGTTTGGGCGAACGTCTAGCTGATGGCGGCGATGTCGGAGTCGACCATCATGGCGACGAGCTTGTCGAAGCTCACTTTGGGTTCCCAGCCCAATTCTTCGCGGGCGAGCGTGGGATCGCCCAGCAGATAGTCGACCTCGGCCGGGCGTTCGTAGCGTTTGTCGTAACGCACATAGTCTTGCCAGTCGAGACCGACATGGCCGAACGCCGCCTGGCAGAAGTCGCGCACGCTGTGGGCTTGGCCGGTGCCGATCACGTAGTCCTTGGGCTCATCTTTTTGCAGCATCAGCCACATGGCTTCGACGTAGTCGCCCGCGTAGCCCCAATCGCGTTTGGCGTCGAGGTTGCCCAGATACAACACGTCCTGTTTGCTGGCTTTGATCATGGCTACGGCTCGGGTGATCTTGCGAGTCACGAAGGTCTCGCCTCGGCGGGGGCTCTCGTGATTGAACAAGATGCCGCTCACGGCAAACATGTCATAGCTTTCGCGGTAGTTCACGCACAGTGTGTGGGCGAATGCCTTGGCGCACGAGTAAGGACTGCGGGGATGGAACGGGGTGTTCTCGTTCTGCGGTGGTGGCGACGCGCCAAACATCTCCGACGACGACGCCTGGTAGAACCGGGTGCTCGCCGAATTCATACGAATGGCTTCGAGCAGCCGCACCACACCCGTTCCGGTGATATCGGCGGTGAACTCGGGCATTTCGAAGCTGACCTTGACGTGAGATTGGGCCGCCAGGTTGTAGACCTCGTCGGGCTGAATCTCGCGCACGAGTCGAGCCAGCGCAGAGCTGTCTGCGAGATCGCCGTAGTGCAGGTGGAACTCTGCGTGCTTGTCGTGTGGGCCCTGATAGATACCTTGCAGCCGTTCGAGTTTCATCGACGACGACCGGCGAATCAGCCCGTGGACCTCGTATCCCTTCGACAGGAGAAGCTCGGCCAGATAGCTGCCGTCTTGCCCGGAGACCCCAGTGATGAACGCGGTTGGCACGGCGCCAGGCTACTGGCCATGCCTCAAGCCTGACTCGTCAACGCCCGAGTCACACCAAGCGCCATTGGTCTTACACGTCGTTCCCGAGTATCGCGCTAGCAGCGTCGATGGGCTCCGGGGTATGGCGAACATTCGCTCAGGGGCGACTCACTTGCACCGTAGATGATCTTGTTGATCACCAGAGGATCGCAGTGCCGCTGGCGTCGTCGATGCTCACGAACTGTTACGGCCGAAGCGGTCGTGTGCGGTGTCGAGGTCAACGCCGGCTGCTCGGGCGGCGGCGACGATGTCGTCGACCGGTAGATGCTGCGGCTGATGGTCGGTGTCGATTGCGAGTCGATCATCGAGCGTGTTGATCGTCCATCCGTCGGGCCGCGCGATCGCTAGCTCGGAGCGCAGCAGTGGCACCGCACACGGAGCGCCTGGTCGAGGACGAAGCGAAAACGGAACCACGACGGTGGCGATACCGGTATTGCGCAACCAGTCGACGAAGACTCGCCCGTTGCGATTTTTCTTCAAGAACTCCGTGGTGAGCTGGTCAGGGTGGCGGGCGGCCGCAAGCCCAGCGAGCGCTCGGGTGGCCAGCGAGACCTGGCCGAAGTCGGCCGAGCCATCGATGCGCAGCCACACATGGAAACCCTTGGACCCGGTCGCAACCACGAAACCCTCGAGTTCAAACTCAGAGAGCAGGTCACAGACCGCACCGGTGGCAAAGCGAACGCCTTCGAGATCGTCGGCCTCGGGATCAAGATCGAGCACCATCCAATCGGGATGGTTTGGTCGTGTCGCGAGCGCCGTCCACATGTGGAACGTGACGGTGTTCTGGTTTGCGAGGTAGGCAAGATCGGCGGCCTGGTGCACAACCGAGTAGTGGGTGAACTCGCCGTCTCGCTTCTCAACCGGGAACCGCTCGATCGATTCCGGAAAGTACTTGCCAGCATTCTTCTGCATGAATCCTTTGGCACCAATGCCCTTGGGAAAGCGTTGCAACGTGAGCGGGCGACCCGACAGGAAGCTCAGCATCAGCTCGCCGACTCGCTCGTAGTGCGCGACTACTTCGCCCTTAGTTATGCCCGCGGTAGGGAATATCACCTTGTCTGGGTGAGACACCTGCACTACGAGATACTCCTCAAAGTTGCGAAAAGGGGGTTGTTACGGCGAACAGCTCACGGCCCACAACGCGGCGCCGATGATCAAGTGTGACCCTTCCGATCTTCGAGCACCAGTATCAGCCTGATGTGCTCGCAGATTTTCGCGTCAGAACCACGCTGTGGATCGCCGTTTCCGGACTGATCTTCTTGGCGCCGTTCGGAGTCGCCAACATGTTTCTTGGACGGTTCGTTCTTGGTTTCGGCGCAACCGTCATCGTGATGGTGCTGGCGCTACTAGCTCGGCTCTCGTACAAAGGTCACCTCTCGAACGCCTCACTCCTGTTGTTTCCACCCGTGGTCGGCTTCTTGGTTTTGTCTATTCAAGAACAAGGCGTGATCGGTGTGATGTGGGCCTATCCCGGAATTGTTTGCTTCTACTTCGTGTTCCGCGAACGATGGGCATGGGTTGCAAATTTTGTGATCATCGTCCTCGTCGTGCCGATGTCGGCAGCCACGCTAGAAAAAGCGGTTGCTCTGCGAGCGATGGTCACGCTCATCGTCGTCAGTGTGTTCTCGATCTTTGCAGTGAGGGTGATCAGTATGCAGCAAAGCCGGCTTGAGACAATGGCCGTCACCGACTCGCTCACCGGCCTTTTGAATCGGAGCCTGTTGACGCCAGCGCTGGAGCAGGCGTCGGCCAATTTTCGTCGAACCGAAGAACCAACGACGCTGCTCGCGATCGATATCGACTTGTTCAAGAACATCAACGACACGTTTGGGCATCGAACCGGCGACGAGGTCCTCATTGGTGTGGCAGAGCTGCTCACTGGCCGACTGCGCTCCTCGGACATGTTGTTCCGCACCGGCGGCGAAGAGTTCGCCGTCTTGCTTCCGAACACGGCGGCCGAACCTGGTCATCACGTGGCGCAGCTGTTGCGAAGCGCAATTGCGGGCGAGAACCTGCTCGACAGTCACCCCGTGACCATCAGTGTCGGCGTCGCAATAGTCCAAGCCGAAGGCAGTGTCGAGTCCTGGCTGGCACGTGCTGACCGGTGCCTCTACGACGCCAAACACGCTGGCCGCAATCGGGTCGTCGCCGACCAGCCAGTCCTGCCCGTCACCTCCATGGGCTCACCCCAGAACCCAGTTCGACCTCCCCACGAGAAGTCAGATTTGCGCTAAACAAGCGGTGTTATGTGCGACGAACACTTCCAATTCGGTGGGACCGATCTGAGGCGCCAACATGGCTGAGCTGGCCGACTTGCAAGCGCTCATCGAGGCGGTGCGAGCTGAGCGAGGGTTTACAACTGATCCGGTGCGTGTCTTGACGCTGCTTGTTGAAGAGGTCGGCGAGGTTGCCGCTGAACTGAAGAAGACCTGGTCGGCCAACTATCCCGCCATGGAAGTCAAAGATCTGGCCGATGAGCTCGCCGACGTGTTCGTGCTAGTGAGTGCGCTGGCTTCGGCCCACGACATCGACATCGAGCAAGCAGTCGTTCGCAAGTTCATCGAGGCGGACGCCACCCGCTCATGGCCAAGCGCCGGTTCGCCCGCCGAAAACGGCTAGTGCGTTAGTCACTTGATCAGTCGGTCGCGCTAGGCAAGCGTGATGATCACCACCACGGCGATTCGCCAGGGCCGCAAAGTGCAAGTCGTCGATGCGCTGATGCGATGCGACGGCCACGAGGTCGGGCGAGTGACGGCGTTGCTGCTCGCAACGAGCGAACAACCACCGGGTGATATTTGGCGGCCGACCGCAGCAGCATGGCCCGACCCCGAGGATGTTGCGCCACCCGCCGATGCGACCGGTGGAGCCGATGATGCTGGCTGGCTCTTTCGAGTCGCTCAAGGCGGCTTTCAAACCGGTGAGCAGTCTCGGGTGTGGACCAACGACACGCTCGAACTTGTTGCTGGCGAAGCAATGAGCCCGCTCGTGCGAGCAGCGGTGTCGGGCGATATTGCCTGCCCACTCGCAAACAGCGGCACCGAAGGCTTGTTCTATATCAATGCCGACTACACCATGTTGATGTCGCGCTATCCCGTTGGCGACTGGATCGGCATCGAGGTCGCACAACAGCTTCAGGCCGACGGTATCTCGATCGCGCCGGCAACGCTTGTCGACCAAACCGGTCCCTTCGCAACCAGCAGCGGAAGCTCAATCGGCCGCCCACCGCTCGACCTGGCGTAGCTACTCGATCGGCTGGCCGCAAGATCTCATCAAACGACTGGGAGAGTTGGGGTAGTTCGGGATCCGGCTTCCGACCGACGTGGGTGGTCTGGGCCTGGGCGTCTTCGAGTACTGCATGATCAGCGAGGAGCTTGCCCGAGGGTGGATGAGCGTGCCGTCGATTATTGCCCGAGCCCAAGGGCCGATCGACCTCAGGTTCGGTGCTGCTCACCTAGATGTTTCCTCTGGCTTGGACGATCTGGTCGAGCACTGGCTGTAGGTACTCGGCAAACGCCAGCGGGTTTTCTGTCATGGGGAAGTGGCCCATGTCAGCCATGACTGCGTGGGTGGATCCAGCAATTGCTTCGTGAGCGGCGACGCCATGCGCGACCGTGCCGCTGAAATCGTATTCACCACTGAGAATATGGACGGCAACCTGCTCGGGGTCGATCTCCGCCGCGCGTTCGGTGATATCGAATTCGACCATGTAGTAGTGGAGATCGCCCAGGAAGGCAGGGGGCCAGCCAGCCGAGTACACCTGCGACACTTCTTTCACGTAGGCCTCGGGCGAAGTCGGCGAGCACAGCGCTTCCATCGTCCTTGCTTTGGTGTGGTTGCTGACCTGTGGGTTCCAGAATCCGACGAGTGCGTCGATGTCACCGCCGATGTGGAGCCCACCTTCGAGCGAGATCACTGCGGAAAAGACATCCGGGTGATGCAGCGCGAGATCGAGGGCGAGCAGGCCGCCGACTGAGCAGCCCATGAAGACGGGATTGTCGAGGTCGAGGGCGTCGGCCATTGCGACCGGGATCTGGCGAAGCAGGTCACCTCGAAGTTTGTATTCTTGTTCCCACCAGCGCTGGTCGACTGGCGGAATCGATTTGCCATGGAATGGCAGGTCGTAGGCAATCAGCTGGAAGTGATCGGTGATCGCCGGCATCTCGAACAGGTGCCGCCACTGCAAGCTTTGGGATCCGGCGGTGTGTTGCAGCAGCAGCGGAATGCCTTGGCCCGCGGTCTCGTAGTAGATGCGGTGATCGACAGTGCCTTCGGCGGTCTCGAGATCGATATGGATGTAACCGCCGACGGGGCTGTCATTCCTTGATGCGCCCCGTTCTTGGCGCCGGGGTGCTCGCTCGGCACCGGGCGCACGAAGCAGCTCAGACACCCGCTCGGCAGCCGGGGCGTATTGCCACCACGTCATCGGGTCGCTCGCGGTGAAGTCCAATCCCTGGTCGCCCATGTGCACCAGTACCGAGAGCTGCATGAACGGAGCGGGGAGTGCCTCGGTCAGTGGTTGCCATAGCTCGGTCGGACCGGTAACAGCGATGACGCCGGGGCCAGGTTCTGGGACCGCTGCGCTGATCGTGCCATCGTTCACCGAGAATCCAACGGCCTCGGACACGTCGCCCAAGGTCGCTTCGAAGCGCAGGCCACCAGTCCAGTACCGAGCGGCGAGTTGCAGCTCGGGATCTGCGGCGCAGAGCGAGTAGAACGCTTCCTGCGAGGGCAGCGCGGTTGCAGTCGATGCGGCGGCCGGTTCCATCGTGTCGGTCATTGGTTCTTCTCCAATTCGGTGAGCAGTTCTTCTCGGTGTTCATCGAGAATCGGGGGACGCCGGTAGATGCCTGCCTCGGTTGAGCTGAAGCGCAGTGGTGTATTCAACAGCCACCAGGTCCTCGGCCATCTTCGCAAGGTATTACAAGACTTGTTGGCTAACAAAGGAGACCCGACTCGCTAAGGGCGGATTCGCGTCGGCTCGCCGATCCGCAACCGCGGCATTACTCAGCCGCGTCCTAGCCAAATGATGCTCGACGCGGGTTTTCTCATCGCAGTCGAGCAGCACGACCATCGGACGCAAGCCGTCAGACTGTCTGCGCAACGTCGGGGAAGGACGTGGTCGACGCCCATCTCGTGCTTACGGCGGACCGGCTCTTTCTCGACGTTCTAACCGGGGACCCTGACGACCTCAGCCCAATTGCCAAGGCGCTACCGAACGGCCCCACTATCAAGGCGTGGCCGCCGCGCAAAGCAACGTGAGACCGCATTGCCGGATACAAACGGGGGTCGCTGCGATTCAGGTCTCCTCTTGGACCGGTTCGAGATGAGGTCGAAAAAGTTCAACCCAGCCATCGATGAATTCTTCGTCGGTCAAGTCCCGGGGCGGCGCTCCGAAGGTCCAGGTTGACCGTCGGAAGTTGATGAGCGCGCCGATCGTCGCGACGGAGAACACGTCTCGTTCGGTCGCTGTGGTGTGTGGAAGCCATCGTGCGATAAGCGCGCTGCCAATTCGATAGCCCCGCTCGGAGATGCCTTTGTGAGCGCGTTCACGAAGCTGGGTCAGGCGTTCTCCTTCGCGTTCGAGCAGATGAGTGATCTGGCGCTCGCGATCGAGTTCGTCGAGAAGCCAGTGCGCAAGGAGCCTGATTTCCTCAGATATGTCGCCAAGTGGGCGCAGTTCGAGTTCCTCGCCGACGGCTTCGACTGATGCGAGATGTCGCTCAAGGCCGGCGTCGAGTAGCGACCGTTTTGAGTCGAAGTACTGATAGAGCGCACCGGACCGAGGGGCGAACCCGGCAGCGATTTCGATCTCGCCGATGCTCGTTGCGTCGAATCCCTGGCGTGAGAACAGCTCGATGGCCGCGTCGATGAGCCGCAAGCGCGATGCCTCCCGTCGCTCGTTTCCAGCGTTCTTTGGGGCTGTCGACTCCATCACTACGAGTGTAGTGATATGGTTGGTAAATGGCGTTGACTGTGTCTGCGACCGCCGAAATCTCGGCGACCCCACAAGAAGTGTTGGAGTTCGTCCTCGACCTTGATCGATACCGAGGGGCCGACCACAAGATCACGCGCGTCTCGTCCGTCACCGGGCCAGACGAGCATGGTGTTGGATCAGTCCGGTTATGGGGCAAGCTGCCAGGAATGCCTCCGGCTCCGGATCGACAAGACTTCACGCTTGAGAAGTGGCGTCGTCTCACGTTCGTTGGCGCATCTCGTCAGCCCGGTCGGCTCGTGTTCGACTTCACCGGAACCTTCGATTGTGTTCCCATCGACGACGAAGTAACGCAGGTCACCCACGCGTACGAGTTCAACTTTCGACGACCCTTCCAGTTCCTCGAACGTCGAATGGCGACACCACTTGCCGACGAAATTGATCAAGAGGTCAACCGCCTTGTCAAGCTCCTCGCCGACAAGTCCACCCGATAATCGCGGCCGCCAACACTCGCTGCTGCACTCGGGAACCGGCGAACTAAGTCGCACCCATACGCCCATTTCAGCCCATAATCACTGGCCTGCAGACTCTTGCAGCGGGCAGGCTGTTGCCGTGCTCTACGGACCAACCAACAATGACGAACGCGTCTTCACCTGCGGCGTCGCATTCGGGACGCTCGCAACGAGCGTGCAGGTCAGCTCGGTTTCTTCCGCACTCCGTGGGTGGGCTACGAGATCGCGCCGGGGTCGGTAAGGATGAGCGAATCGATGATCGTGCGGAGTGGTGCCGCTGGATCGGAGGCGGTGTCAGGTGAGGTCATGTAGAGGAACGCCCCGCCGGTCGCTGTTGCGACGAGCAGCCTGGCATAGTCGTTGGCGTCGATCTCACGGATCGATCGCTCTGTCACCGCACCTTGCAGCAGTTCGGCGAATCGGGACTCGATCTCGTCGAGCCACGGGACAAGGTCGTCGTCGCAATTCGGGAACCGATGTGCTGGCCTCGAAGCCGAGCACAAACGCGGCTCGAAGTCGAGTCGGCGCTTTCGTGCTCATCGCCGCCAGCGAGCGACGGCTCAGCCGACATCGGGCGCGACGAGGCGACCATCGATGATCTGATCGAGATATTCACTCATGCCGATGCCGACGTGGCCGTCGCACTCATATCGCGTCATGGCTTCGGGGATCCGGGTGAACGACCTGCCGTCACCCGAATCTATGCACGAGCTGTGATGAGTTGGCCGCCATTTCACAACGCCACGCGATCGCGACTATGTTGCTTCGGGACGTGGAAGCTACCACTTCACATGGGGAATGAAATTGAGGGGAATATGAAGTCTTTGACTTGGCGATCGCTACTGGCGATCTTGGTCGCACTTGCGGTGTTTGCAGCCGCATGCGGTGGATCCGATAGCGACGACAGCGATAACGCAACGACGGCTGATGGCGAGGATTCGGCCCAGGTCGACACCGCCGACGACGACGATGACGACGGGGGCGGTGATGATGATGGCGACGGAGAAACCGAACCAGAAGAAGTCGAAGAAGCCCGCGACGACGGCGACGCCACCGGTGAGGACACTCGCGAGGTCGAGACTGGTCCGGTTCGCGGCGGCAAGCTGGTGTACGGCGTCGAAGCCGATTCAGCTAACCCGTGGACGCACTACGCAACGTCGTGCGCGATTGCGTGCCGCATGATCTTTCGCACGGTTACCGACGGTCTGTTTGTAACCGACGACAGCGGCGAGATACAGCCGTATTTGGTCGAGAGCGTCACATCGAGCGACGACCTGACCGAGTGGACAATGACGATCCGCGATGGCATCAACTTTCACGACGGCGCGCCGCTTGATGGTGCTGCAGTCAAATACAACATCGACACCTGCCGCTTCAGCCCGCTGACTGGTCCGTCGTTTATTGGCCTCAACGATGTGACCGCCGATGGCCAGACCGTCACCATGACGTATGGCGCGCCAGAGTTCCTCGGGCCACGCATTCTGCGTGCCGAGGTTTGCGGCATGATGTTTTCCCCAACCTGGATGGCAACGCTGGCAAACAACCCGCTGAACAACCCACCGTTTGTCACCGAAGAGGAGCAAGCAGCGCTCGACTTGAGTGGTGATCCAGCGGCGCCAGTCGGCGTGGGGCCATTCGTCTTTGACTCCTATACGCCGGGCAACGGCAACAGCTTTGTTGCGGTGCGCAACGACGACTACTGGCGTGGCGACGGGCCGAACTCACTCACCGACGAAGGTTTGCCATACCTCGACGAAGTCGAAGTCGTTGTTGCCGTAGACATTCAAGGCCGGTCAAACGGGCTGCTCGCAGGTCAGTTCGACATCATTCACACGTCGAATTCCGACGAGATCGCCAAGTTCGAGACCGATGAAGATTTCCTCTTGCTGCAAGCCAACGACTTCGGTGAGACCAACTACATCTTGGCCAACGTCGGTCAAGGACAAAACCCAACACTCGCATTCGTGCGTGGATTGGACGAGCTTGATATGGACCCTGGTGGCTTGAACGCCACGAATCCGTTTGTGCACTTGAGCTGCCGCGTAGCGTTCGCGCACGCCATCGATCGTGATCGGGTCGCCGACGAGCGTGGTGCTGGCATCGTGACCCCGGCCAACGGTCCGTTCCCGCCGGGTTCGGTCGGTTATCTCGAAGACTCGGGTTATCCCGACTTCGATATCGACGCCGCTCAGGCCGAGTTCGAGACCTGCAAGGCCGATCATGGCACCACGCCAGTCGTCTTCTCCTACAACACCACGAACGACGCATTCAATGTCGAAACCAACGAGCTCATCGCATCGATGTGGCGCGACGCATTCGCCGACGAGGTCGACGTGAGCATCGCCCCAATTGAGCAGGGCCAGTACATTGGTCTGGCACTCGCCGGAGCGTTCCAGCTCCAGGGCTGGCGTAACCATGGTGGTGTTGACCCGACCGAGCAGTGGTACTGGTGGAACTCCGCCACCGCAAGTCCCATCGACCCGGGCGTTCCTGAGCTTGCGCTGAACTTCGGGCGCTTCCAGGACCCCGAGATGGATGCCGCATACAACACGATCCGTCAGGCCAGCACACAGGACGAGCGCGTCGCCGCCGCCGAAGAGGTCAACCGGCTCTTTGGTAAGAACGTGTGGAACTTCTGGACGGTCTGGACCCTGTGGGGCGTCATCGCAAATCCACGGGTGCAGAGCATCACTGGCCTCACCTATCCCGAAGGTGGCATGACCATGCCAGTCATCGCCGGTAAGCACCATCTGACCCAGGTCTGGTGCACCGACGGCGACTGCCAGGGCTGAGCGAACAGAGAACCATTCCGGTGGGCGCCCTCCCTTCGATACGACAACGGCCAGGTCCATACGCGTTCATCGCCCTCGTGGCGGTGGTGGTGTGGGCCTGGTTCGCCCGTCCCTCGTTTTTCGTGACCTTCGGGCTCGTGTTCTTGGTTGGAACGGTTGCGGCCTTCCTGACTAACGGTCGTTATGCGTTGCAGCGCATCCTGGGAATTATTCCGATATTGCTCGTGGTGTCCTTCATCGTCTTCACGTTGATGGCAACACTGCCAGGTGACCCGGCGATCAACATCCTTGGTCCAGCTGCAACCCCGGATGCGGTCGAACGGGTGAACGCCGAGCTTGGTCTCGACGAACCGTTCTTCAACCGCTACGGAAACTGGCTGGGCGATGCCGTGATGGGGGATCTCGGCGAGTCGATCCAGCTTCGCGAAGACATCTCAGCTGGCGTAAGCCGCACCATCACGGTGTCGTTACAACTCATGACCTACGCGCTCATTCTGGCGGTCCTCATTGCGTTCCCACTTGGCGTGTACACCGCCTATCGCAACGGCCAACGTCAGGATCGAACAATAAACACCATCATGCTCGGCTTCTTCGCTGTGCCGCCGTTCGTTTTAGCATTGGTGCTCGTCCTCTTTCTGGCCATTGGTGGATTGGATATTTTCGGCGTGACCATTGGAGGAAAGTGGCTGCCGGGCGCTCGTTACGTGCCGTTCGGTGAGAGCGTTGTTGACCACTTCAAGCACATGCTCCTGCCGTCGTTTGCATTAGCGCTTGGTATCTCGGCGGTATTCATGCGACTTCTCCGGTCAGACATGATCGCCACCTTGCGGCTACCGTTCATCGATCTCGCCCGATCCAAAGGTGTTTCGCCCACAAGAATCCTGTGGCGGCACGCACTGCGCCCGTCGATGTTCACGCTGTTGACGGTCATGGGCTTCACCGTTGGAGCCCTTATCGGCGGCTCGGTTATAACCGAAATCATCTTCAGCCTGCCGGGCATCGGCAGCTACATGTTTGGTGCGATCATCTCTCGTGATTTCATCGCGGTACAGGGCGGCACGATGGTGATCGCCACGTTGTACATCCTCATTCTGGTCATGGTCGATTTCCTCTACCTCGCACTTGATCCACGACTTCGCACCGGTGGCGGGACAGGACTTGGCGGCTGATGGCTGACCTTCAAGATGGCCTCCAAGACGGTGTCATCGACAGCACGGCTCGCCGTGCCGAAGCCGAAAGCGACCAAGTAGTCGCTGCTGATACCGGCCAAGTCGAAGAGCACATTGAGCTCCCCAGTGCAGGTACCCGCACCAAGAAGCCGTTTGGTGCCATGTTCTGGATTGCCGCGACCTTCCTGGTCCTGCTGGCGCTCGCGGCGATTTTCGCCGAGTTGCTTCCTTATGACTTCGATGAGCGTTTTCAGAATCCCGAGACAGGCCGCTCGATCACCGACGAGGGCCCGTCGCTGAAGCACCCGCTCGGCACTGACGGGAGCGGTCGCGACATCTTCATCCGCGTAATCTATGGCGCCCAGATCAGCCTGGTTATTGCGTCGGTTGGCGCCACTCTGGCCCTGGTCTTCGGCGGGCTAATTGGGCTGACCGCTGGCTACTACCGCGGCCGGGTCGACTCGATCATCACCACATTTACCGACGCGACTTTGGTGATCCCACCGCTGATTCTGGCGTTGTCGCTGATCCTATTCCTCGACAACGAAGCCGAGCGACGGATCCTGATCCTCATCGTGGTCTTCGTGCTGCTTTCGTTGGCTCCGATCACTCGCGTCGTCCGCGCGTCGACGTTGGTGTGGGCAGAACGCGAGTTTGTGCTTGCGTCGAAGACGATGGGAGCCCGCAACGGACGAATCATGTTCCGGGATGTTCTGCCCAACGTCGCGCCCGCTTTGATCAGTTACTCGCTGATCATCATGGCGCAGCTGATCGTGGTCGAGGGTGCCATTGCATTCGTTGGCCTCTCGGTGCCGCCGCCCACGCCAACGTGGGGCGACATGATCAATAAGGGGCGAAGCGACTTGGGCAGCGTGCCTCACATCACGATGATGCCGGCAATGGCAATGTTCCTTACGGTTCTTGCGTTGAACTTCATTGGCGACAAGCTGCAAGAGCGCTTCGAACCACGAGAGTCGGTCCTGTAGTGGCTGGGTCAGGAACCGCCCATCTGCGGAGCGCGGATCAGTCTCTACTCCGTGTCGAAAACATGGTGGTCGAGTTTCCAATCGGCCAGACCGGCGACGTCGTACATGCGGTCAGCGATATCTCGCTCGATCTCCTCGAAGGCGAGACGCTTGGTCTGGTAGGCGAATCGGGTTGCGGAAAATCAACGACGGGCAAGGCAATCATGCAGGTCCCGCGGCCGACCGCTGGATCGGTCAGCCTCGACGATGTCGAACTCACAACACTCGATCCCGAAACGCTGCGCCAAACCCGGCCTGTGTTGCAGATGATCTTCCAGGATCCCATCTCGGCGCTCAATCCGCGACGATCAGTTCGCGACATCATCGCCGAGCCGCTATGGGTGTGGTGGGAGGAGGAAGAAGGGCGACCACCTTCGTCAGTGGCGCTAGAAAAGTTCAGCGGGATCTTCCAGCGGATCGCCAAGACGGTCATCAAACCGCTCAAGTATGTGTTGCCCGTGGCTCTCGTCGCCATGGTGCTTTGGATCATCAGCGAAGCAGCAGAAGAACGCCGCTTCGAACAGCAACTCGAGTGGACGCAGCTGCCCGCTCAGATTCTTGGTTTCCCGGTGTTGGGGCTCCTGGTAGCAATCGCCTCAACGCTGCTCACCTTGGGCGCAATTTGGGCGTTGTTGGCAATATTCGTGCCATTCGGCGTGATGAGTCGCGTCCTCGGCCATATCCCCCCGGCGGTCGGGGTAGTCGCCGCTCTCGCCTCGGCAGCAGTGTGGGTGTTCATGGTGTGGCGAACCTGGAACAGCTTCTTGGGCTGGCCGGGCTGGCTCGTCCGCGGCTTCATGATTTTGGCGGCAGCGCTTTCGGTCGCTTGGGTGGTGCGAGCCGTCACTGCCCCGTCGCAATCAGGGGCCACGAGCGTCGCCGCTGCACTGGCCGCATTGTTCGCCCTCCAGGTATTTTACATCTGTGGCCTCGATGGCGTACCGAAGCTCGCAGTGCTCATTGCCAGCGCAATCGTCAACTTCGTCATCTACCGAATCGTCAAACGCCAGCTCTCCGCCCGCCGCGCGGAGCTTCGAGCCCGCTCTGAACCAAAGGTTCGAGAGATGCTCGAGACGGTCGGCATCAACCCGAGCCAAGCACTCGATCGCAAGCCGTTCGAATTTTCCGGAGGTCAGGCCCAACGATTGTCGATCGCTCGTGCGCTGATCATGGATCCCAAGGTCATCATCTGCGACGAGCCAGTATCGGCACTCGACGTCTCGGTGCAGGCCCAGATCTTGAATTTGCTCGAAGAAATGAAGGAGCGCTACGGCCTTACGCTCATTTTCATCGCTCACGATCTCGCCGTCGTCAAGAACGTGAGTGACCGAGTGGCAGTGATGTACCTAGGCAAGATGTGCGAAGTCAGCAACCCCGACGCGCTCTATGAGTCGCCGGCCCACCCGTACACGCAGCTGTTGATCTCGGCCATTCCGCATCCTGACCCCAACCTCGACGCCCGCGGCGCGGAGTCGACGGGCGATCTTCCGTCACCCATCCACCCGCCGAGCGGGTGCAGGTTTCGGACTCGCTGCCCGCTGGCCCAAGAACGGTGCACGAACGAAGAACCAATCATGCGCGAGGTCGCCAAAGATCGTTATGTGGCGTGTCACTTCCCGTTGATTGGCGAGGTCGCACCGTGAGCACCCGCAAAGAACCAGTCTTGATCGTCGAGAATCTCGTCACCCAGTTCGCAACACCGAATGGCCCGCTCACCGCAGTCGACAATGTGTCGTTCACCCTTGCCCAAGGCCGCTCGCTCGGTGTGGTTGGCGAAAGTGGATCCGGCAAGTCGGTGACCGCCCGTTCGATCATGCGGCTCCTGCCCAAGACCAACGTGGTGAGCCACGGCACAGTGCTGATCGATGGCATCGACATCATGGGCTTGACCGATCGGGAACTCCGTAATATGTGGGGCCCGCAGATTGCCATGGTCTTCCAAGACCCACTGGGCTCGCTGAATCCGGTCATGAAGATTGGCGACCAAGTCGCCGAAGGCATGCGAATTCATCAGGGTATGAAGAAGCGAGATGCACGAGCCGTCGCAATCGAGCTTCTGCGCAGCGTGGGCATACCGTCGCCAGATCAGCGAGTCGATGACTATCCCCATCAGCTGTCGGGCGGCATGCGTCAGCGGGTGGTGATCGCGATTGCGTTGTCCTGTAACCCGAATTTGCTCATCGCCGACGAACCAACAACTGCCCTCGACGTGACCGTTCAGGCCCAGATCTTGGACCTCTTGCAGGATCAGCAAAAGGGCGGGCTGATGCCGCTGATCCTGATCACCCATGACCTTGGTGTTGTTGCTGGTCGTACCGACGAAGTACTCGTCATGTATGCCGGGCGGATTATGGAAAAGGCCGCCACGCCGAACCTGTTTGCCAACATGCGGCACCCCTATACCGAGGCGCTCTTTCGTTCGATTCCCAAGATCGAGTATCCAAGCCACACCAAGCTAGCCACGATTCCCGGCCGCCCGCCGGACATGGTCGACCCGCCTCGGGGCTGCAAGTTCGCTGATCGTTGTCGGTATGCCCGACCCAGGTGCCGCGAGGAAGAGCCACCCCTTGTCCAGGGCATCGACCCGACTCACGAGTTTCGGTGTTTCTTTCCCGTCAATACCATCGAAGGCGCAGAAGCCTTGCAACAGAACATCGCCGACGGAAGACTCACCGAAGACGGCGAACTGGTTGGCATCTCCTGATTGGAGCACACGTATGGATGACATCGTCGCCGCACTCGGCGCAACAGATCTCTTCTCGGGCCTGAGCGATAGGCAGTTGAAATTGATCGCTCATGCGACCAAGGAATTGGCCATTGCCGACGGCACAGTACTGATCGAGCAGGGCCAGAACATGACGCATATGTCAGTGATCGCTACGGGCGAAGCCGTCGTGACCGTCGACGGGACCGAGGTCGGACGCGTGGGCCCCGGCGACGTGATTGGTGAGCTTTCGCTGATCGATGAAGCGAACGCATCCGCAACCGTGACATTCCCGGACGGGGGCCGGGTGTGGCACCTCGCCCGAACCGGCTTCATTCCCGTCTGGGCCAAAAACCAGGGTGAGATCTCAACCTCGATGCTGATGGCCGTGACCAAGAAGCTTCGCGAAACGAACAGCCGCATCGCCGGTTGATCCGCACCCGCCGGTAGTGCAGGCTACACGAATGTGAGGCTTGCTCCCGACCTCGCAACGAGCAGGAAGAGCTCATCTTCGCCACACGCAAAGTGCCGGTTGTATCGAAACTTTGACTCGATGAGCTCCACCCGTTCCGCATGAAGGGGAAACTCTTTGGTTCGACATAGCTCCATGAGTTCGATGCCACGCGCACCGTGGTCGTAGAACTGGACCCATTTGTCATCGATAGCAGCGAGCTCGGGAACAGAGAGTTCATCGCCGAGTCGCTTGAGCTCGCGCTGCAGTGAGCTGCGCCGATGTTCAGCTATGTCGAGGGCCAGGCCGAACTCGAGCGCCTTCCTGCTATAGCTGCGCGAGCCCAGTTCGGTGTACGCCGCAGTGAGCAAAAGAAATGCACGCCCAACGCCGTCTCGCAACAAAGCGGTGTCACCAAGAGTTGGGAATCTCCCCGAATCTCGAATCAGCCGGAGGTAGCGCCTCGATTGAGCGGTCGCTACATCCATGTTTCCTGATCGTGCGTAGAGATCGCCATAAAACACCCGGACCGGATACAGAGAGTCGGGGAATCTCTCAACGAACAGAGCTATGAGCCGGGCGTGCGCCGGGAGACCGCTTTCGTAGAAGGCTCCGCAGATCCAGGCCAGAACGCCTTCAGGTGTCGTGCTGGTTTCGAACGCATCGATCGCAAGCTTTTCCGCCTTGGCGTGGTCTTGTTGTGCCAGTGCATCTCGGATCGCTGCGCTGTAGTCCTTGGTTTTCTTCCGAAACACGAGCTCCCCTTTAGTCGACGTCCAACTACGACTGCAGCCAGAGGACCGATTGTAGGTCTCAGCAGCTTCGCTCCTTCCGCCAAGGGTCTAGTGCGATAGTTCACGTTCTGGTGACCCGAGGCCGGGAAGCCTGCGTAGGCGGGCAGCGCGGTCTGGCCGCCCAGATGACAGTACAGCACTTTGGATCCGGCGGGGATCTCGCCTGATCTGATCATGCCGATCAGCCCTGCCATCGATTTTCCTTCGTACAGGGTTGATAGAGCCGCGGGTCGAGTTCCTGGGTCAGCTGGCTATGGAGTTTGGCTTTCAGATACAGCGATGATCGCCGCATTGTCGACGCTTCCTGCGTTGATGCCAGTGAGTTCGTGCAGGTCAACGATGGTGCCGGACTCGCCGGAACGGTCTAGGCCGAGTGTCTACTGGCGAGCGCCGGCGGCAGAGCAGAGCCCTGCCGCGGGAAGTAGTTGCTCGGAACGGCGACAGTGGGCCCGCTTGGAGTCGTCGGGTAACATTCGCGATGGTAGGAACAGGGTGCTACCATTGGTCAAATGGTTGTGAAGAAGCTCTCGGTGGCATTGGATGAGTCGGTCGCTGCGGGCGCAGCGTCTGCCGCGGAGCTTCATGGGGTGAGTTTGTCCGCATGGATCAACGCCGCTGCGGAGCGCGCACTGTTGGTCGAAGCTGGCTTGGCAGCGGTGCGATCGTGGGAAGCGGAGCATGGTGAGCTGACCGCCGAAGAGCTGGCGTGGGCTGACGGGGTGCTCGACGCCGGTAAAGACTCTGACCGTCACGTCGGATAAGGCGTGGGTATCACCTACGACACTGGAGCGCTGATCGCAGGCGAACGGAATATCCGAAGGATGTGGGCGCTGCATCGGCGTTCGCTCGAACGCGGCGCGTTACCAATCGTCCCGTCTGGCGTGCTCGGGCAGGGATGGCGCGGTGGACCGCAGGCACAGATGTCAAGATTGCTGGCGGGCTGTCGGGTCGAGGACCTGAACGAGAAACGGGCGCGTTCAGCTGGTGCTGCATGCGGTGCGGCAGGGACGTCCGATGTAGTTGACGCGTCTGTCGTGATCGGTGCCGCAGCGCGTGGAGATCTGATCGTCACGAGTGACGCCGGGGACCTTCAACAGCTCCGTGATGCCCTCAATGTGAACGTCGAGATCCTGGCGATCTAAACAGAGCAAGAACGACAGTGAGACGCTTCGCCGGCCCGTCCGTCGAGCGATACGGCCAATGTCAATCGGCGAGGAAGTTGCGCGACAGCGACAGGAACTCGTCGAGTTGATCATGATGGGCCCAGTGTCCAGCGCCGTCGATGTTTATGACCTGTGCATCCTGGAAATGATCGGCCCGGCCGTCGGTTGTTGGATCCGATGCCCAGGACTCGCTGCCCCGGAGCAGCAACGTTGGGCAAGAGATCCGGCTCCACAGTTCGTGCTGGGCATCGAACGGCAGCCTGACCGGAGAGAAGTTGCGGACATAGTTGTCGAACTTCCAGCTGAATGTGCCGTCTTCGTTCTGATTACTGCCGTGAATGGTCAGGTGGCGGGCCCGTTCCTCGGTCAGGTGGGGGTTCTCGGTCTGCATACGTTCGTACGCTTCTTCGAGGGTCGCGTAGCGCCGCGGCAGACGGCCCGATGACTTGCGCAGATCCTGTACCCAGGTGTCGAGCCGCTCGTTGATCGCGCCGTTGGTCCACTCGGCGATCATCTCCGGCGGCGGGCCCATGCCCTCGATCACGATCAGCTTGGCCACCGTCTCGGGATACAAGCCCGCGTAGGTCAAAGAAACCCCGCCGCCCATCGAGTGGGCGACGATGGTGACCGGGTTCATCTTCTTCTGGTGAATGAGCTGGGTTATGTCGTACACGTAGTCGACGTGGTGGTAGCTCGAACCCACCGCCCATTGGCTGTCGCCGTGACCCCGAAGATCCGGGGCGATGATGTGGTAGTCGTTGCGAAACGCGTGCGCGACCCAGTCCCAGTTCCGGCAGTGATCACGCCCACCATGCACCATCAACATGGCGGGAGCATCTTCGTTGCCCCAATCCACATAGTGGAGCCGGAGCCGCTGCGAAAAATACGAGTGGGACGTGGGGCCTTCCATAGATCTATGCGGGCAGCGCGATCACGGTGACCGTGCCGGCGTTGCCATCGATCTCGAGCGTTGCGCCGTCCGGGATGCTGGTGGTCGCACCAACCGCCGACACCACACATGGGATACCGAGTTCACGAGACACGATCACGGCATGGCTCATGGTGGCGCCAACGTCGACCACAACGGCATCGGCGGCCAGAAACAGCGGTGTCCATGACGGGTCGGTGATTGGTGCAATCAGAACATCGCCTGGTCCAAGTTCTCGAGGGTCACCTGGATCGGTGACGACCCGAGCAACACCTCGAGCGACCCCGGGACAACCGGCGATGCCTTGCATCACGTCGCCGACCTGGACTGACTCAGTCGATCCGCCGCGCTTGTCCCACGTGTCGATCGGCGGCACGCTGGTTTGCACGATGAACGGCGGAATGAGGTCCGACAACGTGGCGTGCAGCCCGGCTCGTTCCTCGATAGTCGCACTGAACGCGGTGGGGTCGGCCACTGCTTGGTGGAATTCTTCGAGGGTCAACAGGCAGCTTTTCCATCGCTCTGTTGGTCCGCCTCGATCGGCCATGCGTGTCGCCAGCTCGGCATGTGCGACCCGCGCGCCATGAACCGCACGGATAATCGTGGTCTTGGAACGTTCGCGACCCTGGGAGTACACCGTGGTAGCTGTGAGGGCCTTGTCGAGTTGGAAGCGGTCGACTCGGTTGAGCGCAGCGCGAACCTCCTCGACAGCCTTGAGCCGCTCATCGGCCAGCCGTCTGGCCTGAACCGCCGGGTTGTGGCTGTCGTCGGCAAAGCGCATACGCCCGATCGCCGCCAGCGCCAACTCTGGTCGTAGCGCCCAAGGATCGGACCCGATGTCCCATTCGTTGGGTCCTCGGGACCCGAACTCGGCCAGGAACGCACTGAAATCGGCCACCCACGACGTGGCATCGGCGTCGCCGACCAACCGACCAATGAGCCCTTGCACTCCCGCGTCGAATTGAGCATTGACGATTGGGTTGGCGGCTGCGTCTTTAGCCAACTTCCACATGGCCGCCGACGGTGCAGCCGAGTCGACGTCGCCGATGCCGCCCAGAATGGATACGAGTCTGTCTTCTTTGCCGGCCTTGGCCAACAAGTCAGCCAGGGCCCCCGACAACAGCGCCACGCTGAACGTGTTGTCGATATGGCGCTGGAAGAGCCGCTCGAACAGCGGCGCAAGATCGTCGAAGTACGCGAGCAACTCCTGATCAGTTGCGCCGTCGCCTGGATACCGGTCGACGTAGTCCGCGGCGTCGGCTTGGTCGCCAACAAGCGCTGGCAGCTCGGTGGTGCCGAGCAGACGGAACACGGTCTTGGCGAGCTTGGCGGTCGATCGTACATTCTTGTCGCCCGGCTTGGCCTGGTACTTCGGCGCATCGGACTCGCCAAAGAACTGCATGTCGATCGCGTCGACCGTGCCGCCAGGAGCCCGCACGCCAAGCACCCGTACATAGCTCGCGTTGATATAGCAGTAGCCACCAAACACGCCGAGGATCGTCATTGGTTCGTTGTCGGCAAAATCGCCAGGCACGAGCAGGCCCATGTCGCGGTAGGCGCCCCGCCAGCCATTTTCGGCGCGCTGCCCATAGATCGACCATGTCAGAGGCAGCACGACTTCGGGGAATACCTCGCCCACATTGCCGCGGGTATAGAGCGGCCAGTCTTTGCTCGGCGGATTGTCGGTCGCCCAGATCGGTTCGAAGTCCTCGGCTGGTGCGAGCACTCCAACCTCGGCGGCGCCAGGCAACGTCACCGGCAGCTTCACGCCAGTCATTGCCACCTCGACCATGCGACGGGGCGCGTTGTTGAGCGCGTGATACATGGCGTAGCGAGCGGGCAGCCGGACATGACGCTTCTGCTTGATGACTGCGTCGACGGTTGCAGCCGCGATATTTTCGGGCTTGAGCTTGGGCAAGAACTGCAGCTGACGGAAACGCTTGAGGGCAGGCGCCTGGTACGACTCGCCGGTGTCGAGTCGATCCCACATCTGGGTATCGACGGGACCAGGAGCTACCACAGTGAAGTTGATCTCAGTGGCTGCGAGCTCCATCCGCAGCGACTCGGTGAAGTTCGTGAGCCCGGCCTTGGATCCGGCATAGGCCGTGAGGCCGGGAAAGGGAATGGTGCCAGCGACCGAGCTGACCTGCACCACGTGGCCACTTCCTCGGGCCAGCATGTGGCGCACGACATCTTGGGTCAACAGCAATGGCGCCTCGAAGTTCAGACGAGCAAGATTGCGAACCAACGAGCGGTCAGTCGCCACGAACGAGTCGGTGGTCTCGATGCCTGCGTTGTTGACCCACACATCGATGTGGTCCAGCACTTCAATGCATCGATCAACGATGCCATCAACACCTTCGGCGGTACTCAAGTCCGCCGTGAGGGAGTGTCCGCCTACCCGAGCCGCAACTGATTGGAGCTTGTCGGCGGACCGGGCGACAACCATCACCGTCGCGCCTTGGGCGGCGAATGCCTCGGCCATCTTCTCGCCTATACCTTGCGAGGCTCCGGTGATGACAACGTTCTTGTTTAACAGATCCATGGTCATGCGATCGTGCCACATTTTGTGGTGGTGGGTGGTAGCCCGGACGCTGCCAACTTTCGCTCCGTCTAGGGCGACGCAGATCGCGAGGCCTCGTAGGGCATGCTTGAGAAGATGCGTAGTTGCAGAGTCCTTCTTTCGATCGTCGTCGCCGTTGGGCTGGTGGCGGCTGTGGTGTTTGCAGCCTCGCAACGTGCTGGAGCCGACCACGAGGATTTGATCGTCGACAAGATTCCGGTTGGTTCGGCGACGTTCGCGCTCGAACCGTTTGCCGATGGCTTTGCAACTCCGCATGCAGCTGTAGCAGCTCCTCACAACACCACGCAGATGTTCGTTGTCGACCTTGTCGGCACTGTCACTGCAGTGCCACTGTCGAGTGAAGCGGGCGACGCTTCATCGGCACACGTGTTGGTCGACGTGGGCCCCTCGGGCGCCGACCTTTTGGTCACCCCGGCTGCGTCGTTCGACGAACGCGGTCTGTTGGGGCTGGCGTTTGACCCTCACTATCGCAAGACCGGACGCTTCTATACCTACACGTCTGAACCACTGGGCCCAGAGCCCGACTTCACGTCGCTGCAAGCCGACGACCGTCGCACCGCCGACGGCAGCCTTTCGGTTATTCGCGAGTGGACAGTGGACAATCCTCGCCGACTCGATGCCACCGCCAGCGAGTCACGCGTCTTGCTCAGCATCGAACAACCGCAGAAGAATCATAATGCAGGTGATCTTGCGTTCGGCCCCGATGCGATGTTGTACGTCGCACTCGGCGATGGCGGTGCGAGCGACGACGAAGGCATTGGGCACGGCCCTGACCAACAAGGCAGCGGTCAGGACCTTCGCGAAAACAACCTGCTCGGCAAGATTCTTCGCATTGATCCCAACGGCACCAACGGCGTCAACGGCCAGTACGGCGTGCCAGCTGACAATCCGTTTGTCGGACAACCCGGTGCCGACGAGTCGTTTGCATACGGCTTTCGCAATCCATTCCGCATGTCGTTCGACCACGGTACGGGCAGGCTCATTGCAGCCGACGTTGGCCAGCGCGACGTCGAAGAAGTAAACCTGGTTGTTGCGGGTGGAAATTACGGGTGGCCTGTCAAAGAAGGCACCTGGCTCTTCGACAACAACGGTCCAACCGCCAAGGGTTACGCCAGCGACAATTCGCCCGGAGTTCCTGAGGACATGATCGACCCGATCGCACAGTACGACCACGACGAGGGCATCTCGGTCACGGGCGGCTATGTGTACCGAGGCGACCTTCTTCCTGACTTCGACGGCCAGTACGTGTTTGGCGACTGGACGATGATCGGGGGTGAGATCATGGGGCGCTTTTTGCAGATGTCGCCAACTGGTGAGTTGGCCGAGATCGTGCCATCGAACATCGAGGGCAACGAAATGGTTATCACCGGATTTGGTCGCGACACCCAAGGCGAGCTTTATGTGGTCGGCCAACAATCCAATGGCAACGGCGGCCGCACGGGCGTTGTGCTGAAACTCGTGCCAACCGAGTAGCTGCTGAAAGTGGTGCCACGAATCTCCAGTACTGGCTGATTTGGTTCGATGGTCAGCGGCTGTCGGGGAGTGTTGGCTCGCCCGCAAACGCTTGAGCGATGCTCAACCATTCGGCAGCGAGCGGGCCGGTTGTTACCAATGACGTGCTCGATGGCTGACGGCGCTGGGTGACCACGAGTGCGAACTCTTCGGCGGAACCAGTGAGCTTGTCGGTTGCGTCGTCGGGGCCCCACGTCCAGAGCTCACCCGACGGCGCGGTGAGTTCGACGCGAACATCGCCGCCAGGGAACTCGCGACTGCGCACCATGTAGCTCCAGGCGCGAGTGGTGACGCCGATGTGGCAGACGTGCTTGAGGCGATCGGTCGCTGGCCACGACACACCGACGGTGTCGGCGACGTCTTGACCGTGGGACCATGTCTCCATCAGGCGAGCGGTCGCGAAGCTGAGCGTGCTCATGTCGGGCCCGAACCAGGGGATACGTTCCTTGGGGCCTCGGCTACGGAAGGCATCGAGCATCTTGGTGCGCTCGCTGCGCCACATCGCCAGAATCTTGTCGCCGCTGAGCCCGTCGGTGCTGGAGAAGTACTCGAGCCCGCCGCCACCACGCATCGCGGCCTTGGCTTCGGCAAATCGGTCAGCGTCGTTGACCGCCATGCTGGCCGCCATGTCGGCTTGGATCAGATGGATGATGGTGTCTTTGACGTCCCAACCCTCGGCCGGTGTCGCGGTTGTCCACATCGCCTCGTCGATGTCGGCGACGACTGCGTCGAGCGCAGCGTGTTCGGCTTCAAGGTCGTTGCAAATCTGATCCATATATCGATCGTATGAGAACCAGCTGTTTCCCAAGAAGTCGCGACCGCGATGACACTAGGCGTTGCAGGGCAACAGTGGTCCGCCGTGGAAGGTGATCATGTCGCCGATCGCGGCCACGATCGACATCGACTCGTTTGCCTCGGGGCCTTCGAGTTCGGCCATGGCACGGTATAAGTTGCCCACGAGTCGTTCGCTGTCGCTCAGATCGGCGAACTCGCCCAGGTCAATGTTGGCGGCAGCTTCGAGCGGCGTCTTGCCGCTGGTGCGGGCCTTGCCAGCTTCGTCGAGAATCATGGTCAGGTAACGCTCGATGTCATCGAAGACCTTGGGCGTGGTCACCTTGCCGTGACCAGGCACGACCGTGTTCGCATCGAATGCCCGCAGCACGTCGAGCGATGCAAGGCTGCCCGGCACTGACCCCATGAGCACAAATGGTGTGCCGCCGTGAAACACGAGATCGCCGGTGTACAGCACCCCATCGTCGGGAAGCCAGGCAACTACATCGTTGGTGGTATGGGCGGTGCCGCCCATGGTGTGCAGTTCAACCACGGTGTCGCCGGCCCACAGATCCATGCGGGTGTCAAACGTGATGTTTGGGGCCCGCATTTCGAGATGGCCCCAGTCGGGTTGCTCGAACGCAGTGGGGTAGTGGTCGATGCCAGCGAGCTCGACAATCTCTTTGCACAGCCGGTGGCCAATGATCGGCGCCGGCGCGGTCAGATAGTTGCCGTGGGTGTGGTCGCCATGATGGTGCGTGTTTACCACCGCCTGGATGGGAGTGTCGCTCACAGTCTTGACCGCGTCGAGGAACGCTCGAGTGCGGGCTTCGGTCGATGACGTGTCGATGAGGATGACACCTTCGGGTCCCACGATGAAGCCGGTGTTGTTGATGAACCAGCTTCCGTCGTCCTGGATGTATGCGTAGGCGTTGTCGCCAACCTGTACGACTTCTGCGCTGATGGAACTCATTCCACTACCCCCACGGTGATCCAACCAAGTACGGCTCGACGTTAGCTGATCACCTGAACTTCGTCCCCAGACACCCCAAGGTCACCAGACGTACCCTCCTGGCATCGGGGGGCTAGCCCGCCGCAGGGTCGAACTGGCGTGTTGTCTCCCGCCGTGGTTTTCTGAAGGCCATGACCCCTCGGGTTAGGGTTGGCCATGGCAGGCCCCGAGCTCACCCCAACGCCCACGATTGCTGAGCAGATTGCAGAGTTGGTGCGCGTTCCCAGCGTGAATCCGCTGCAGGCTGGACCCAAGTCGGGCAGTGGCGGCGAGGTCGCACTGTCGAACTGGTTGGCGAATCGCGCCCAAGACCTGGGTGCCGAGGTCGCCGTCGACGATGTGCTCGACGGCCGCCAAAACGTCTACGCCCGCTTCGAAGGATCAACCGACCGGGTAGTCACCATCGACGTGCACCTCGACACGGTTGGCGTCGAGCATATGACCGACCCGCCGTTCGATGGCCGCATCGAAGATGGCCGAGTGTGGGGTCGGGGGTCAGTCGACACCAAGGCCACTCTGCCCATCGTGCTGAGTGTGCTCGATGAACTCCGCCGTAATGGCGAGCGTCCGGGACCAACGGTCAATGTCGTGGGCACCATCAGCGAAGAGATGGGTGGGCTGATTGGGGCCAAGGGTTATCGCGACTGGCTCGAAGGACATGGCGCACACATCGACCAGGTCATCGTTGCCGAACCAACGATGTGCGCACCCGTGCACGGCCACAAAGGCGCATGCGGCCTCGAGGTAACCGTGCACGGCGTGGCGGCGCACTCATCGCAACCGCATCTTGGTGAGAGCGCAATCAGCGCAGCGGCTCGCATCATCGCCGCGATCGATCGCGAACAGGAACGCCTGGCTTCGCTCACGCCGACAACTGCGGTCGGTAACGGCTCGGTCGGCGTGATGGAGATGAGCGGCGGTGTTGCTCGCAACATCATCGCCCCAATCGCCGAGGTCTACTGCGGACGACGCATCGCCCCGGGCGAAAACCCGATGGAAATCTTCGCTCAGCTCAGCGACCTGGTTCGTGCGGCTGCTCAGCCGTTGGCGGTCGACATTGCACTTGCCAACAACTCGGCCTCAGCAGCGTTCTATCAGGACCCCGATAGCCCGCTTATCGCCGAGCTGGCGGCTATCGCCGGAACTGATCCTGATGTTGCGACCTATGGCAGTAACGCACTTTGTTATGGCGAGGTTGCGTCGGAGCTCGTCGTCTTCGGCCCCGGCTCGATCGACCAAGCACATAAAGCCGTCGAATGGATCGACATCGACCAGATCGACCGGGCAGCCACCATCTACCGCCACTGGCTGCGCGCCAGCTGATCACCGTGCGAACTGCTTGGGGTGCACAGCTGCCGATGAGGATTATGCAACCGTCGATGAGTGCTGCGCAGGGAGCCCGAGGGCGAACTACCGCTTGACTTCGTAGTAGAGGTTGGCGGCGTCGTCGAGATCGTGGGTCGTGAACTGCGTGAAGCCAGCCGCCTCGGTGAGCTCCTGCGCTGCGGTCGCATGCAAGCCGAGTGTGCCCAGACCGGCGCCGCCAGGTTCAGACATCGCCGATTGCAAACACGAGGCGACCGAAAAGCCGTAGAACATTGCGAGCAGTGGGTTGCGCATGTCCTTGTCGAAGTCGCCCGTTGATCGAATGTCTTTGAGGAGCCAGGTGCCATCGTCGGCGATCGCACCTTTGATAGCGGCGGCCGTGCGATCCGGAAAAGCCATGTCGTGCATACAGTCGAACGTGATGACCAGGTCGTAGTTGCTGCCAGGCTCGAGGTCCTCGCCGCCTTTGACCGTGAACTCGACGTTGTCCAGGCCCATGTCGGTGGCCCGCTGCCGAGCAATTTCGATGGCGGCATCGCTGGGATCGACACCGATACATTGGCTGTTGGGGAACGCTTCGGCCAGAGTGGTCAGCATCACGCCGCCACCGCAACCAATGTCGACGACGGTCGCGCCGGCTTTGAGTTTGTCGACCACGCCGTCCAGGGCAGGCAAGACCTTTGATGTGAGTGCCAACCGTGACCACGGCCCCGTCATGCGCGCAAGCCCAGCTGCGGCGTTGGGGCCCTGCTCTTCGTAGGTCACGCCAATTCCAGTACGAAACGACTCGGCGATCTTGGCGAGCACGTCGGTGTCAACGCCGCCGCGGAAGGCGCCAGCTGCGAACGAAATGGAGCTCTCCTCGTCGGCCAGAACTGCGGCTTGCACGTCGGTGAGTTCGAAGCTCCCGTCGTCGGTGCGGTCGATGAGGCCAGCCGCTGCCTGGCCGAGTAGCCATTCGCGCACAAACCGCTCGTGCAGTTCGGCCTTGGCTGCGACCTCGTGCGGTGTCATTACGCCATGACCCGCCATCGACTTGTAGATACCGAGTTGATCGCCGAGGTAGACCATCAGCGAAACCTGCTCGCCCATCTTGTAGGTCCACACCTTAAAGCCAAACATCTTGACGGCGTGTTGATCGAGATCGGTACTCATGTTGTTCCCCCAGAAATCACTACGTGGGTCCAACCCTAGGTCTCCGCAGCGAGGTGGCTCCAACGGCGTTGCAGTATCACCGGCGAAGCAAGCCGTGCCAAGATCGCGCCATGAGCATTCTTATTACGGGTGGTACTGGCTTTATCGGCGCCGAGATCGTTCGCATGCTGGTTGCCGACGGGTGTACTGATGTGATCGTGGCCCACCGATCGGGCAATTTTGGCCGCATCGCCGATGTCCTCGATCGGGTCGAAACCGTTCAAGCTGACCTCGGCGACGACGAGGCAACCGCGGCGCTGGTCGCCGACACAGCCCCGACGCAGCTGTTTCATTTCGGCGCCACGTTGACCGGGCCCGGCGAAGAAGACCCCCAAAGCTTGCTGAAGTCCAACGTTTCGGGCGTGATCACGCTGTTCGAAGCAGCCCGGCTTGCTGGCACCGAACAGATCATCTTCGCCAGCAGCATCGGTACCTATGGTCGCGATCTGGTACGGGGCGAACCCGTCGACGACATGAGCCTGCAACGCCCCGGCTCGATCTATGGCGTGACCAAGGTCTTCGCCGAGAACCTGGGTGCCTGGTATCGAGGCAAATATGGTCTGGATTTTCGTGGCCTGCGCTACCCATCGATCGTCGGTCCGGGTGTCACGACCAAGAGCCTGGCGCAGTACACCAGCTGGATGATCGAAGCCGCCGGAAAAGGCGAACCGTTCAGTGTGTGGACCAGCCCCGAAACCGTAGTTCCTATTCTGTATTACAAAGACGCAGCCAAAGCCGCGCTCGATCTGGCTGCGGCCCCGATCGCAGACATCAGAACCATGAACTACCTGGTCGACGGTCCGCGGCCCACTCCAACCGCAGGCCAGCTCGCCGACGCCGTGCGCGCCCGGCTCCCGAAGGCAGAAATCACGTTCGACGTCGACCCGGCCGCAGTTCAGGCACTGTCACGCAACCTGAACCTCGACGATTCCTACGCCCGCAACGAGTGGGGTTGGGCGCCTGCCTTCGACCTCGACGCCATGATCGACGATTTTCTCAGCACGCTTTCGACCTAATGCGCCAGAAGCGAAGTCGCAGCACCACGGTGCGGTCGACACGGTCTGCGTTGCGCAATCGGTTCGTGACTCGATCGGTTACTTCGAGGAGCGCGGCCTCGCATTCGGCCCGAACAAGACCTCCTTTGGCGAACGAACGCTGAGAGCCAATCGCAAGGTGTTCAACCCAGGGTTGAACACATTGGGCGACATAGTGGCAAGTCTCGATGGCTGTTGCCGGGCGCACATAACTGCCGTCAATTTCGACCTTTGGGTATGTGCCGATGGCGACATAGACAGCCGAGCATGTCCTTCATAGTTGAGTGCACAGAGCGACACCCAGTCGCCGCACCCAAAGGAGATCATCACAATGGAATTCCAGAAGTTGAACTTGCCAATTCTCGCCCACGCACATGTGCCTCGCCTGGTCAAGGTCGGCCCGGTCGTGGACACAAGTGTCACGCCATGGAAGATCAGCCAACACGCTCAGCAGCGATAGTTGTCTACGAAACGCACAAGTCTTCGAAAGCTGATGTCCTTGCTAGACAGGACATCAGCTTTCGTCGCGCGCTGGTACGTAGCGCAGCCTGTCTGATGTCACGAACCCGGTGTGGGGTGCAGACGCACCTAGTCAGGCAGCAGGGGGACGGTGCGGGTGTCGCGGTTTACAAGCGTGGCTCGACCTATCGAGCTGGTGCCAAAGCGGTTACGGATCTGATCGATCGTCGTGTCGAGGTCTTCGGGTGGCGCGCCGTCGAGGTTCAGCGCCAGTTGAACCGCGTTGGCGTCGCTGAGATTGCTGACTGCGATGCCGATCTTGGTCAGCCCGCGTTCTGTGGCCAGTGGCCAGACTTCGTCGAGTAGCTGCTTGCCGGTGCGGTGAATCAGTGCGGTGCTGGCGGTGGCCTGGCTCATGGTTCGTGATCGAGTCGCCGACGCAAAGTCGCCGAAGCGAAGTCGCAGCACCACGGTGCGGCCGACACGGTCTGCGTTGCGCAATCGGTTCGTGACTCGATCGGTTACTTCGAGGAGCACAGCCTCGCATTCGGCCCGATCAAGACCTCCTTTGGCGAACGAACGCTGCGAACCAATCGAGCGTCGCCGGCGCCCGATAACGACCTTCCGGGGGTCGGCGTTGCGGCTGATCGCGTGCAGGTGACGCGCTGCCCCCTTGCCGAGAAACCCCATCAGGTCATCGATGTCGGCCGCAGCGACATCTTTGACGTGGGTGATGCCTCGAGCGCGCAGTCGCTCCGCGGTGACCGGACCGACACCCCACAACCGCTCAACCGGCAACGGATGGAGGAACTCGAGCTCTCGACCAGGCTCTACTACCAACAAGCCGTCGGGCTTGCTGACAGCGCTGGCGACTTTGGCCAAGAATTTGGTCGAGGCGCACCCCACGCTAATGGGCAGGCCCACCTCGTCAAGGACTCGTTTGCGCAGCCTCGATGCGACCAACTCTGCCGGCCCGACCAGCCGACGAAGTCCGGATACGTCGAGGAACGCTTCGTCGATCGACAGGCCTTCGACCTCGGGGGTGGTGTCTCGGAAGATGTCGAAGACTGCTTTGCTGGCCTGGCTGTAGGCCCCCATCCGGGGCGGAACCTCGATCACTTGGGGGCAAAGCCGTCGAGCCTGGCGGCCGCTCATGGCAGTACGAACACCCATGCGGCGGGCCTCGTAACTCGCCGCGAGCACCACGCCGCCCCCGACCATCAAGGGCCGATTTCGTAGCGCAGGGTTGTCGCGCTGTTCGACCGACGCATAGAACGCGTCGAGATCAGCGTGCAGGATCGTCGGCGGCGTGGTGAAGGTCATCGAACAGACGTTCCCACATCGCAACCGCCCCGTCAACCACCTTGGGGTCTGACCCGGCGGGTGCACGCGTGAACTTTGGGGTCTGACCCGGCGGGTGCACGCGTGACTTGACGGGGTAGCGACGCGGTCCGGGACCGGGGAGCAGGAGGCCAGAAAACACGATGACGAGCCCTGCGAGTACTCCGGACGACCCGTAGGCTCGGCGGGTGTCATCTGCTGGGTTCGATCCTGCCGCCAAAGAGCAGGAACTGCTGGCCGAAGCAACGTCGTGGGACATCTCGAATCCTGCCGAACCCGATCCGGGCGACATCCCGATCGTCGATGTTGGACCCTATTTCTCGTCGGGCTCCAAGGCCGATCTGGTCGCCGCTGCGACTGGGCTGCGTCACGCATGTGAACGGGTTGGTTTCTACCAACTTGTTGGCCACCAGGTGCCAGCAACGCTGATTGCCGACACGTTCAATTGGGCGAAACGGTTCCACGCGCTGCCGCTCGCTACCAAACAAAAGATCAATCTCGACAACCCCGACTGGCCGGTTCCGACGGTCGGGTACCTGCCAGTGGGGGAGCGTCGACTGCCTCGCAGAGCCAAAGGAAACCTCAACGAAGCTTTCTTGATCAAGGGTGATCGCGGCGTCGATTACGACGACAATCAGTGGTTGCCGGACCAGGATCTTCCCGGGTTTCGGGCCGGGATCGAAGACTATGGCCGCCACGTGAGCACGTTGGCGCTGCGGCTTCTGCCCGTCTATGCGGTGGCACTTGATCTGCCCGCTGAGTTCTTTGCGACTGCGTTCACCCACCCATTCTGGCGGCTCCGGTTCACGCACTATCCACCGTTTGCGCCCGAGGCCGACGACGAATTCGGCATCGCCCCGCACGTGGACACCACATTCTTCACACTGTTGCTGCAAGATTCGCCCGGGCTCACCATCCACAGCGCTCAGCGAGAGCAATGGATCAAAGCTCCCGTGGTCAAAAACGCCTTTGTGGTGAACTCCGGAGAGCTGCTCAAACAGTGGTCAAATGACCGCTTTCTCAGCACACGCCACTTTGCGAACAACGCCCAAGCGGCCACATCGCGGTATTCCATACCGTTCTTCTTCAATGCCAACGCCGACCATCCCATGGCGTGCCTGCCGTCGTGTCACGGACCAAACAACCCGCCCAAGTACCCGACGATCAGCTACCTGCAGAGCCAGGCAGTCGTGCAGGGCGAATAGCCCGTGCGCCAGACAGGCAACGGCTATGACCTGATTGTCGTTGGCCTGGGTGCAGTCGGAAGCGCCGCACTTTTGCACGCATCCCGCAGCGGCGCCAAGGTGCTGGGAATCGATCGCTACGACCCTCCACATCAGTTCGGATTTTGCCTGCGAAGCTATCTCGGAGTACTCCGGTGTGATCCCGATGGCAGGTGGCGGACGCCCCGGTCTCAATCACCCCGCTGCAGTGGCTGGTCGCAGCGCCGCCAGTAGATACTCGCTATTGCCAAACCCATCGCGGCGGGGCATAGTGGCCCGATGGTGGGAAATGACAATGATGTAGTTCGAGCGCGTCTTGAGACTGAATCCGACGCGTATCAGTTCCTCGAACGGCTGCGGTGGGGCGAGGAAGGTCCATCGCAATGCCCGCACTGCGAGTCCGACAAGGGGGCGTGGTACCTCGAACCGAAGAACCCTGAGGGTCGCAAATCCAAGGGGGGCAGTGCAGCCAGATCGCAGCGGCGGGTGTGGAAATGCAAGGAGTCGGCGTGTCGCCGACAGTTCTCCGTACTCACAAATACCGTCATGCATGCGACCAAAATGCCGGTCCGGTCTTGGGTGGGTGCAGTCTTTGATCTGTGTGCATCAAACGGCACGTCAGCTCGCGAAATCGCGGCTCGCTGGGGCATCACCGAGAAGTCGGCATGGACCATGTTGACCCGGCTCCAAGATGCGCTCAGCCAGCCCGAGATAGCAGGCGCGAACCTTTCGTCGAACGCTCCGCTGTGGTTCGAGATACCGGCCGAGCGGGTCGACAAAGATGCCGAGAAGCGCAAGGCGGCACAAACAAAACAAGACCAGATCGCGGCTCGTGAACACGCATCGCGAGCCCAACAGGAGGCTGCGCAACGGATCAAAGACGACGTCGCCCGGGCGCTTGCCCAGGCCTCGATAAAGACCCCGAAGTGGGAAGAAGTGAGGTCGACGGCGGACACTGACGAGTCTCGAACTCGTCAAGATTTGGGTGTGGCAACTACCGACGCCGGCGCCCACAGGCAGGTCGACCGCACGTCTGAGACTCCAGATGTGCAGTCGAAATCATCGACTGAGGGCTGGTCGGAACAGCACAACAAGCGGTCTGTTGCTCGAAAAAACAACGACGTTGGCACCCGAAACGGGGACCCCCGTCATGGCCGTGGACGCTCCGCAAACCGAAAAAAGCGTTCGAAGAACCGGCCCGATGGAGGCTCTGACAGGTCTTCGACCAACGTCGACGCCCGCCAACAGACCCCGTCAAATCCTGCTGGGCCCGATGCCGCAGCGACCAGAAACCGCCCAGCCGAGCCTGTGGATAACTATCGAGCAGAGGTGCCGGCCAGCCCGCGTGAACGAGTGGCCGCCGCTGACCCATCTGCACCAAAGCACTTCGAAGCAGGCTCCAACGAGTCTCAACTCGGTCTGCGTTCCGCCGCCGCCAGAGCTGTCGAACCGGTACGCGACGACACCACGGCGGGTCGTCGAAGGCGGCCCGCGGTGGGCGCGGATGCGCCGGTCCTGGGTGAGTCGCTGGGCCAAGGTTGGCTGGCATCGAGTGCATCTGAATCGGCACCGGTACCGCCGACCGACGAACATACCCAAACCCAGATGGGCCATGATTTCGACGGTGGCGCCCGCCACGCAACCGGTGCCGCGAGCGACAAAGTTCTTGGAGACGAGCCGGTCCAGAAGGAACCGGACCCAAGCGCTCGAGACGGGGCTGTTGGGGACGTATCTGGTGGGGCCGAGAGCGACACACACGACCAGCTGGGACTCTTCTCGGGAAGCGGAGATGGATCATGATGGATGCACGTTCAGATCGATCATCGTCGGGTCGATCGGCGCGAAAGGTCGATAAGAACGACCGCCGATTTTGCATCGAAGGAGATCCGGTCGAAGCCTTGAAGGTGATTTTGGCTGATCAGGCAGCAAATATCTCAAAGAAATAGGCGCACCAAATTCACCACCCAAAGCGAGCGTCTGAACGCATGGGGCGATGTTGCCAAACTCCGCCTTCGGGCATCGCCGGGACCGTCGAACGCCGCCGCTGCATTTCCGGTTTGACGTACTTACCCAAACCCGGTAGAGGTGTCGGGGCGTCTATCGAACCTGACATTCGATGTGTAATATTGCCGGTGCTGCAACGGAGTTGCAGGATGACGGGAATAGCCACACCCGGGTTTGGCTGGCTTAGGAAGGCGGGTTTGGCTTCTACTTTATGACCGATGCAATGCGTCCTGTCGTGCCGTCGGCGCAGCGCACCGACATCGAAGTTCGGCTTCGGATAGCCGATCTAGAGAACTACTGAGGTTTGGGCACGAAACCCAAACTAGGGTTGACAGCCTGTGTGACCTGCCGTTAGCTTGACTTCAAATGTCGCGGGACAATAGGTGGGTACGAGTGGGAGCATTGACTCTCGGTGCAGGTCTGCTGTTCCCCCTCGTCCCGACAGCCCCCGCCTCGGCGCTTGAGCCCGGCGCCCCACCGCTGGTGGCACTCGCTGACACGCCCGCTTGCGATCAGCTGCTCGATCGCCTGGTCGACATCGATCGCTGCGCTGCGCTCGGCCGAGACGCAGACGCCACCATTCTCGACGCCGCCCCCACTGCTTCGGTCGCGTCGAGTCCACTGCCGGTCGACGAGCCACGGGCCCCGACCCCAGCCGTGCATATCACTGCAGACATCGACGAAGATGACCCCGCTCCCGAACCTGTTTGCCCCGACTATGCCGTCGACGATGTCTATGCGGACCCAGTGGGCGACTGGGACGACGACACTCTGTCCAACGCGTACGAGTTGTACAACCAACTTGATCCGTGCACGCCCGACGAGATCGCGGTGGAGTCGCCCGCACCCGCTTCGCCCGCACCGGTTGCGCCTGTGGAAAACCCAGCCGAGGCCGTGGCTGCTCCCGAAACCGACGAGCCCGGCGACACCATCGACGAAGAAGTACCCACACCCTGCCCGAACTTCTCGGCGGCCGACGTGCTCGCCGACCCCGACACCGACTGGGACGACGACCGGGCACCGAACGCAATCGAGTTCTACAACGACCAAAGTCCGTGCGTGTTCGACGCAACAATGAACGATGCGATCATGGCGCTGCAACCGCAGGCCAATTCGTCGTCGCCCTGCCCGAGCTACTCGGCCGACGATGTCTACGCCGACCAGAGCGGCGATTGGGATCGGGACCGGGCGTCCAACATCGCGGAGTTCATGAACAACGGCAACCCGTGCGTGTTCGACATCAACGCCGCCACCGTCGCTCGCGAGTACGAGACCGATCGTCCCGACTTCGCCGGCACCCCCTGCCCCGGCTACTCGGTCGCCGACGTGAACGCCGACCCTGACAGCGACTGGGATCAGGACCGGGCGTCCAATAGCTTCGAGTTCTACAACAACTCGAACCCATGCAACTACGACGCCGACATCGACACCGCTGGCGACTACTCGCCAGGCCCGGCTGCTGGCAGCCCGTGCCCTGACTTCTCGGTCGGCGATGTCTTCGATGATCCCGACGGAGATTGGGACGGCGACACATTCACCAACGTCGCCGAGTTCTACGACGTCGGCAGCCCCTGTGTGTTCGACGAGACAGTTGCTGCTGGCACCGGCAACGGTGGCGGCGCCGCTCCGACCCCCGCTGCAGTCCCCACGCCGCCGGCTGCGCCGACGCCAGTGCCGACGACCACGCCTGGGTCAACTCCGGGATCTGTGACCGAGCCAACAGACCCGCCAGCTGCGCCGACTCCACCACCTGCTCCGACGCCGGTCGAGGTCCCGCTCGAGAACCCACCGGCGCCGGACCCCGACGCAACGCCAAACCCAAACCCAACCCCTGATGTGGAGCCCACGACCGGCACGCCGACCGACCCAGCGACTGTCGCCACTCCTGGCCCCGCCCCGACGCCGAGCCCGACCGACGCCGACATCGTCTGGACCGTCGACGGCGGGACCGCCAATGCCACGACCACCGGCGGCGAGCTGAATCACTCGGTGCGCATGAACGGCAACAGCCTCGAACTCACCCACGGCGGCGAAGTTGCATCCCAAGACCTGAGCGGGGTCTCCTCGGTCACCATCCATGGCACCAGCGGCAACGACTACCTGCGCATCGACCTTTCCGGCGGCAGCCTCGCTGTGCCCGTGACCTATGCCGCTTCTGTCGGTTCCGACACACTTGCTGGTCCAGCGCCAGACACCGACTGGAACGTCGACAGCCTTGGTGCGGGCAATGTTGCGGGCGTTCGTTTCTTCGATGTCGAATACCTGACCGGCGCCGCTGACAACCAAGACGAATTCATCTTCGGTCAGAACGGCGCACTCGGCGGCTTCATCGATGGCGGCCCTGGCGGCTTCGACACCTTGGTCAATGCCGGCACCTACACCAACGTCGAAAACAACCCGACCGCACCCGACGCTGGTTCGGTAACCGTCGACGGCACCGTCATCACCTACGTCGGCCTCGAGCCGGTTGCTCTTCTCGGCACACCCGACAATGTCATCTTCAACCTGACGCCTGGCGACGACAACGAAGACGTCGTGTTGCAGGTTTTTGCCGCCGACCCGACCCAACTGCAAATCACGGGCTCAACCTTCGAAGACACCAACTTTGCCAAACCCACGACGGGGCTCACCATCAATGGCGCTGGCGGACTCGACATTGTCACGATCAGTGGCATGGTCGATCTCGGCACCGCATTTCTCAAGATCTCTGCCGAGATCATCAACGTCACGTCCGGCACCGAGATCTCCACCACGGGCGACATTGAGTTGACCGCCGCTGACTCTGACGTCGGCCAGTCGATCATCGGTGCTGCGGGCGTTCCCTACTCGGACAAGATTGCCGACATCGTCGAGGACGAGCTGGGTGTGGCAATTACCGCCGCCGAGGCAACCGCCGAAGTCAACATCGACGGCGCCACCCTCACCGGCGCCAACATCACCATCACTGCCGACGCAACCACGACTCCCACCGAGACCACCGAAAACTTCGCGCTGGTAGATGCCGACGCCTCGGCCGCCGTCGACATCGTCGACTCGACCATCACTGCAACCGGTGAAGTCGACATCGCATCGACGACGACCACCACCGCTACGACAACTACCGAAGGTGCTGCCAACGACCTCAACGGCGCCGATGGTGCAATTGCTGTCACCTTGGTCG